>ERZ1035041.381-NODE-381-length-20856-cov-3.590500_pt1 | contig 20856 bp, 10 predicted proteins | sample MGYA00520684_ERZ1035041 | MGnify/ENA primary metagenome ERZ1035041 (study PRJEB33766, sample SAMN09781699) | gut metagenome | biome: gut microbiome | host: Homo sapiens | place: Madagascar | study: EMG produced TPA metagenomics assembly of the PRJNA485056 data set... | reverse complement strand
GTCCCAAATCTTGTCTATCGCTTTTATGTAGCTGCTGTCTCCGGTGATGGCTGCCACATCTGCCATGCCGGAATACATATATACGGCACGTACGGCATGTCCTACGGCTTCATCCTGTTCTACCACAGGTTTGTGTGCCTGACTATAGGCGTCTTTCCGGCTGGTATATCCACGGGTATCCAGAAAGAACTTTGCCTGATCAAGATACTTTTTGTCTCCCGTCGCCATGTATAGTTTGACTAAAGCCATTTCGGCTATCTGATGCCCCGGTACGTATTTCTTCTGTTGAGGGCCGTTGCCGATTTCGCGGCAGACACAGTCGGCATATTTAATGGCGATATCGAGGAAGTTTCGTTTTCCGGTAGCTTGATAATGTGCTACAGCTCCTTCTATCATGTGGCCCAGATTGTAGAACTCATGACTCAGGTTCTCTACCGCTACCCAACGCTCTTTTCCTGCCCAGTTGTGAGGGTGCTTTGGGTTCATGGTGCGGGCTGTATAAAGGTAACCGTCCGGTTCCTGCGCTCCGGCAACGATGACGAGTACGCTGTCAATGTACTTTTGCAGTTTCTTGTCCGGATAGGTTTGCAGAGAGTAACTGGCTCCTTCTATTGTTTTGTATACATCGGTATCGTCGAAAGAGAAGCCCTCTACTTTGTAGGTATCGCTGGGATGTGCTGCCTTTACAAAGTTTTCGTAACGTCCCGTCTCTTCACATTTGCTGAATGCCAGAGGGATGGTTACTTCACGGCTTGCTTGAAGGCGCTGTCCCCAAAAGTTGTCCGTCACTTTAACGGAAGTAAAGGGGACAGGGTCTATAGGATATCCATGATTTATTTGCGCGCTGCCTGTTATGCAGATGCAGGTCAGGAATGTCGCAGTCAGAACGTTTTTCATCTTAGTATTATTTTAGTATGAATCTCTGTTGCGGTGTTATGGTGTCGGGATTACCTGTTTGATTGTTCCGTCCGGATTGAATTCCATCCGGTCAATACATACTTCGCGGTGCCAGCCCGGTCCGTCATTCAGATGGTTCTTGTTGATACGGTGGTATACGATATACCATTTGTCTTTTCCCGGTACTTGCAGGATAGAGTTGTGGGCAGGTCCGTAGATCTCGTCTTTTGGATTTTGGATGAGTACTATCGGTTCTTTGGCTACTTCAATCGGACCTAGCGGTGATTGGGCGGTACCATAAACTACGTGGTAGTTGGGTGAGCCGGTATCGTCTACAGACCAGAAGAAGTAGTAAATTCCTTTTCTATAAATAACGTAAGGAGCTTCACGGTATGCGTAAGTCTGCAAGGTTCCTCCTTTGGGAGTTAATACTACCGTTGTCTCTTCTTTGATGGACAGCATGTCGTCGTTGAGCTCGGCTCCCGCCATGTAGCCGTTACCCCAATAGAGGTAGCTTTTGCCGGATACGGGGTCAGTGAATACATCCACATCAATCTGCTGTCCCCGTCCTGTGGGAGAAGAGGTGATGATAGGTTTGCCCAAATCAGTGAAAGGTCCGGTGGGGGAGTCGGCTACGGCAACTCCTATCTGCTTGCCTTTGTTGGTCGTCGGGTTGGCACTGTAATAAAAGAAGTATTTATATTTCCCGTCTATCTTCTTTTCTTCGATGCAGGGAGCCCATGCGTTTCCGTTTGCCCAAGACACATTTTTGCCCATCTCCAGAATCACAGTCTCTTCTTTCCATGTCTTTAAATTCTTCGATGAAAAGACCTTAAAATAACTTCCGCCCCATCCCGGAAATCCGTCACTGGTGGGGTAAATATAATAGCGTTTTGTCTGATGAGAATACAGTACTTCCGGGTCGGCATGGAACCCCGGTAGAATAGGATTGCCGGATTTCTTATTCTGTGCCGTTACTTGTACTGCTCCGATGAGTAATAAGTGGAATAGAAAGATTCTGGTAAATAAATGCTTCATGATATTTATAGTTAGATTTTTATTATATTATAAGTACGACAAAGATAGGGGATCCACCTAAATAAAAAGGTTACATATCTGTCAAAGGAGGGTAATTATCATTCATAATAGGGAAGATGATCTAAATTTGGACTTTAATGAACGGTATTCGGATGTCCTTTTGTATCTAAAGCATTATTTTTGCGCTGAATCTAAAAAATAGTTGGTTACCATGAGAGCGAAGCTGATTTTACCTTTTCTGATTTTATATTTGTTCTGTCATTTGCTGTCGGTGCAAGGACACGAAGTTGACATTGTAAATGCCGGCAGTGATAAAAATGTAGCATCTTCTCAAGTGTATGAAGTAACTTCCGAAGGAGCCTGGTGTTGGTTCGCTGATCCGCGTGCGTTGCATTATGAGAATGAAAAAGGTACAATAAACAAGACATATATCGGCTATATTGATATACACGGCAATATCAAAGCGATGCAGTATGACTTTAAAAAGAAAAGACAGGACGAGGTACTGATCCGTTCTTATTTTCAGCCGGATGATCACAATAATCCGACGTTTCTGGTATTGCCGGATGAACGGATTATGATCTTTTATTCCCGTCACACGGATGAGCCTTGTTTCTACTATCGTATTTCCCGCATTCCCGGAGATATTACGACATTGGGAGAGGAAAAGGTGATTAAAACAAAGGACAATACTACCTATCCGTCTCCGTTTATCTTATCGGATGATCCGGAACATATCTATCTCTGTTGGCGGGGGATTGGCTGGCATCCTACTATCGCCAAGCTGTCGTTGCCCGATCAGAATGATCAGGTGGCGGTGGAATGGGGACCGTATCAGATAGTACAGTCTACCGGTGCCCGTCCTTATGCCAAGTATATGTCGAATGGGAAAGATAAGATTTATTTTGCTTATACAACCGGTCATCCGGATAATGAGAATCCAAATTTCCTCTACTTTAATTATATAGACATTCACTCTTTGCAGTTGAAGGATGTTAAGGGGAATACTCTTTCGACTATTGCTGACGGTACTTTTAAAGTGAATAAGACGGATGATTATGCGCGTCAGTATCCATCTACTCTGATAGATAATCCATCCGCACGCGATTGGGTGTGGCAGGTTGCTTCGGATGAGAATGATAATCCGGTCATTGCAATGGTACGAATCAGTAGTGATAAGAATTCCCATGATTACTATTATGCGAAGTGGCACGGCCACGAATGGCAAGACATTCCTTGCCAACGCCGGCGGTCATTTTCACCAGACACCAAACTCGGAGAAATGTTACAGTGCCGGTATGACTATAGATCCGGCGAATACGAATCATGTTTATTGCTCGTTGCCTGTGGAAGGAAAGCAGGGGAAGGTTTACGAGATCGTGAAATTTATCTTGAACGAGGTCGGGGAGGTGGTCTCTACAGAAGCGGTTACGCAAGACTCGCAGCAGAATAATGTCCGTCCTTATATAGTACCAAATTCAAAAAATACGCCTTTGCGGCTCACATGGATGTATGGCAATTATTACGATTGGATTGTCAGTTCACGGTATCCGCAAGGCTATTGCACAGGGATTGCCTGTGATTTTAAAGGTTTCCCGGGGGCGAAGAAGGAAAAGACTGTTGTAACGGAGAAGGATTTCAAGTTCAACCCGAAGAAGGCTTTTGTATTGGAACAAACGGTCACTTTGGATGCAGACAATTATCAAGGCTCCCTTTTACAATTGGGTGATCTTCAATATTATCTGAACGGACAAACCATGAAACCGGAAGTTAGATATAACGGAAAGGTATATCCTAGCACAAATATACTTGGAACATCTGATTGCTGGAAAACAACTTCGCGCAATACAGGCGGTGAGTGGTACACTCCACAAAAGTACGGGAGTTTCAAGTTGAAGCTGGAGTATAAGAAGGGAGTATTATGTGTGTATATTAACGGATTGCTGGATCAAAAAATAGAAATACAATGAGAAGAAAAGTTTTAAGAGATTGTGTGATAGGAGTTCTTTTATTATTTGTTCTCCCGTTGGCAGAACTGTCGGGCGCTATTGCTCAGGAGAGTGTGTTTACTGTACAGCAGCCTGATTTTCAAAAGAGTCCTTATACGGGAATGACACGTCAACACTGGATACAGGCGGGAGAGTATCTGCTGAAAGGAGCATTCGGTTATATCCATACGTTGGATGATCAGATGTACTTTCCGAAGCAACTGGACAAAACATATCCCAATAATGACGGACAAGTTCCGGTTGCTAAGTTGGAGGGGCTGGCACGAACCTTATTTATTGCAGCACCCCTGTTGAAAGATAATCCGGAACTGGTAATGAATGGAATAAGAGTAGCAGATTACTATCGGCACCAATTAGTCGGTATCTCTAATCCGAAAAGTCCGAGTTTTATTTCTCATCGTAAAGGAGGACCTAGCCAGACGTTACTGGAGTTAGGTTCTTTGGCCATTTCAATGAAAGCGGCTCAGGCCGTTTTGTGGGACCCGCTGACAAAAGCGCAAAAGGATTCGCTTGCTGCAACCATGCTGAGCTACGGAGAAGGACCGACCATAGGCTCTAACTGGATGTTCTTTAATGTCTTTATTTTAAGTTTTCTGAAAGATCAGGGCTATGCAGTGAATGAGAGCTATCTGGAGTCGAATTTAAAGAAACTGCTGGCACGTTATCGGGGGGAAGGCTGGTATAATGATGCTCCGGCTTATGATTATTACAGTGCGTGGGCTTATCAGACATACGGCCCCATTTGGGCGGAAATGTTTGGAAAGAAGCAATTTCCCCAGTTGGCACAGCAGTTCCTGGCAAACCAGCATGATATGGTAGCTAACTATCCATACATGTTTAGCCGGGATGGTAAGATGAATATGTGGGGACGAAGCATCTGCTATCGTTTTGCAGCGACTGCCCCGTTGTCTCTGTGGGAATATGATAAAAGTGGCGATGTAAATTATGGCTGGATAAGGAGGATTGCTTCTTCTACCTTGCTGCAATTTCTGGAAAATCCGAAATTTCTGGAAGAAGGGGTTCCAACGATGGGATTTTATGGTCCGTTTGCTCCTGCTGTGCAGATTTATAGTTGTCGGGGTAGTGTATACTGGTGCGGAAAAGCTTTTTTGAGTTTGTTGTTGCCGGAAAATTCAGATTTCTGGTCTGCCACCGAAAATAATGGTCCTTGGGATAAAGAATTGAAAAAAGGGAATGTCTATAATAAGTTTCAGCCGGGAACCAACCTGTTGATTACGAATTACCCGAATAGCGGAGGCGCTGAGATGCGCTCATGGTGCCATGAAACTGTTGCAAAGGACTGGCAGAAGTTTCGTAGTACGGAGAATTATAACAAATTGGCTTACAACACGGAATTCCCGTGGATGGCGGATGGTAAGAACGGAGAAATATCCATGAATTACGGAACAAAGAATCAGAAAGGCGAGTGGGAAGTATTACGGCTTTATACGTTCCAGAGTTTTAAAGACGGTATCTATCGCCGTGATGCCGTACTTGAAACAGACAGTACAGTAAGATATCAACTGGCCGATATTCCGTTGCCGAATGGAATATTGAGAGTGGATAAAGTTTCGGTCTCCGAACCGACGGAAATCTGTTTGGGACATTATTCACTGCCTCGTTTGAATGGTGTATTTAAAGAAACATCCCGGAGGGTCGGCAAGCTGGATATTCCGGTTATTGATAACGGAGAGTATGAACTGGCTATGATACCATTGGCTGGATGGGATAAACTATATACATCGTATCCGAAAGGGCTGCACCCTGTCAGCGATGAGTGTGCTTTGATTATGGCTTCTGATAAATTGGCTGGCAGCAAGATTTATGTGACGCTTCAACTTTGGAAGAAGAATGAGGGTAAGAACGGCTTTACAAAGAAAGAGTTGAATCCGGTTCGGGCGATAGATATTTCGGAAGATAAGAAACTAGTGACAGTGCGTTTGGATACGAAAGAGATAAAAACGGTTCTATTTGAGTAATTTAGAAATATGAGAAGTGTGCAGTGGGAATATTTTCCCACTGTATTTTTTATGTATAATGGTGAGCCTTAAATGCCTATATGGTGAATTTTCCTTCAAAACGTTCTACTTATCAGTATATCTGTATAGCTGGAACTGTCTAATCGTTGTTTATTAAATTTTTTATTCATAATTTTGGTCGTATGTATAGTTGTCAATTATTATATTTAACGAACAAAATATGACCATATGAAAAACGCGCGAATCGTTATCCTTTATTATAAGCTGAGTTTTTTGATTCTGTTTTTGCTTTTGAAGTCTGCTTTACTATTGGCGACAGAGGATGTCATCTACAACCTCAAATTTAAGCAACTTTCTGCACCATATTCCTTGCCGACAAATGAAGTACAAAAAGTGTATCAAGATAAAGATGGATTTATCTGGTTCGCTACTCGTAATGGACTTTGCCAGTATAATGGCTATGAGACCACTCTTTACAAATCCAATCTTTACTCTCCGGATTTATTGACTACCAATAGCATCACTTGTTTGGTTGATGATAATAATAATCATCTTTGGATTGGTACATCGGAAGGACTGAACGTGATGGATAAAAGAACCGGAGAAATAAAAAAGTATAAGGCACCATATCTTTCTAACAATGTAGTGTCTGCTCTGTGTGTGACTCGCGATAATACTGTTTGGGTGGGGACGGATAACGGTTTATGTCGTTATGTTGCAGAGAAAGATACTTTTGTAGTTTGTGGAGATGACTTTGGAGATAGTAGACTGCGGTATGTTACCATAAAATCATTATTAGAAGATTCAGATGGCGATCTCTGGATTGGAACCTGGGCACAAGGCTTATTTCGCTATTCTCCATCCACAGATAAAGTGGAAATATATCCGAAAATCAATGACCAATATTCTTCTCATGTAATTTATGAAGATAGTAATAAAGATATTTGGGTAGGGAGTTGGGGATATGGTCTTTTTAAATTGCAGAATCCTAAAGATATGCAACGTGTGTCTTATCAGCGTTTTCTGCATGAGAACGGTGATGATTCCAGTTTGTCTGATAATATAGTATATGATATAGCAGAAGATATCAATACTCACACCCTGTGGGTTGGTACACGTAGTGGGTTGAGTATCTTAAAACTTGATGAACCGGACGCATTTATTAATTATAAATCGGGAAAAACAGATTATCGTATTCCTTCTGACGAGGTTAACTCGATTATGCGTGATGCTCAGAGGAATATGTGGATAGGGGCTATTGGGGGAGGAGTTCTGATGGCTGATACACGTCAATCTACATTTGCTTTATATACACTTAACTTTGGAGATGAAGATATTCCGGTAACTTCCGTTCGTACCTTATTTGCTGATTCAGATCAAAACCTATGGATTGGAGTAGGAACTTATGGACTGGCCTGTAGAGAGTATGAAACAGGAAAGCTAAAGATGTATTCGCACATACCGGAATTTTCGGGGTTAAAAGATTTGCCATCCCTTTTCGCAGTTACCCAGCGTAAGAAGAGTGGTGAAATCTGGTTTGGTATGTATAATGGAGGAATCTACGTATATCGGAAAGGTGAAAAGGTAAAACACTTGACTACAAAGAATAGCGGTTTCCTTACTTCTGATTGTGTGTCGGCTTTATATGAAGATTATGAAGGGAATTGCTGGGTTGGCACGCGAGGAGGAATAGGGGTCAGATTGGCTGACGGTACAGACTATCGCTTTGAAACGATGAACTTTAATGATAGTTTGTCGGCAGGCTGGATATATGTAAGAGATATCATAAAGGATATGGATAGCAGTGTCTGGCTGGCAACTTCTAATTTGGGTGTGATTCATATAACGGGGGATGTCCGTCAACCTTCCACATTGAAATATGAGAATTATAGTTTTCATAATCGTAAGCTAATCACAAATGCAGTTCTCTGTATACATCTTGATCGTTTTGGACGATTGTGGGCAGGTACTGAGGGAGGAGGATTATACCTTTATAATCGTAACAAAGGAGAATTTGAGGAAAAGACGCGTGCATATAGTATTCCGGGAGACGTTATCGTTAGCATAGAAGAAGATAAAAGTGGTAATTTATGGCTGGGAACGATTTCCGGACTAGTGAAACTTTATGTAGCTGCTGTTGGAAATGATTTTTCGACCCGTATCTATACTTCTGCCGATGGGTTGCAGGATAATTTTATAGTCAATTCATCGTGTAGTCGAAATGGAGAATTGTTTTTTGGAGGACATAAGGGTTACAACAGTTTTTTTCCTGATAAAATGGAAATACCTTCTCAGGAAACCAATTTTCTGATAACAGATATTAAAATATTCAATCATTCTTTCAGTAAATTGCCGGTCGAACTGCAACAAAAGATTTCACCGGTAATGCCTACCTATACCAGTAAGATTGAACTTCCTCATAAATACAATAATTTTAGTATTGAATTTGCCGCCCTTACCTATAAGAATCCCGAACTAAACAGATATGCTTACCGGCTACAGAACTTTGACAGGGATTGGCAGTATACGGATGCAGACCGCCGCTTTGCTTATTATAACAATCTGCCGAGCGGGACATATACTTTTCAGTTGAAAGCAACCAATGAGAACGGAGAATGGAGTGGCTATGTACGTGAATTGACAGTGGTAGTCCTTCCTCCGTTCTGGGCTACCTGGTGGGCATATCTGCTCTATGTGATAATAGTCTCAGTTATAGGAGTTTCGATTTACCGTACAGCAAAGAATCGTATATTGCTTCGGAATGCCTTGCGTCTGCGTGAAATAGAAAAAGCAAAAGCAGAAGAACTGAATCATGCGAAATTGCAGTTCTTTACTAATATCACACATGAACTATTAACTCCGTTGACCATTATTTCGGCTACAGTTGATGAGCTGAAGACACAGGCGCCCAGCCATAATGACTTGTATACTGTAATGAATAGCAATATACAGCGATTAATACGTTTGCTGCAACAGATTCTTGAATTTCGAAAAGCGGAAACAGGTAATCTGAAGTTACGGGTTTCGCCGGGAGATATTGCTGCCTTTGTGAAGAATGCGGCTGAGAGTTTCCAGCCTTTAGTAAAGAAACGTAAGATACACTTTTCATTTCTTTGTGATCCTGAATCAATGATAGGCTACTTTGACATGGATAAGTTGGATAAGATACTGTATAATTTGTTATCTAATGCAGCTAAATACAATAAAGAGGATGGATTTATTCAAGTCTCCTTATCTTATGATGAGACAGATAAGGATTTTGTCCTGTTGAAGATTAAAGATAACGGGAAAGGCATTTCAAAAGAGAAACAGAAAAATCTTTTTAAACGATTTTATGAAGGTGATTATCGTAAGTTCAATACTATTGGCACAGGAATTGGACTTTCGCTGACTAAAGATTTGGTAGAGTTACATGAAGGAACCATCTCGGTCGAAAGCGAAGTGGATCATGGTACCGAATTTATGGTACGGATTCCTATTGAGCGTTCTTATTATGATGAAGAGCAAATTGATGATGAGGCTATCTCTTTAATGCAAGATTCTGTAAATTACGAGGATACACAGGAGGATGCAGATGTCGAAACTCAGGAAGTGACTATAAAGGCTAACACTATATTATTAGTGGAAGATAATGGAGAGTTGCTACATCTGATGACAAAGTTATTGAGTCGTGAATACAATGTCTTTACGGCCCAGAACGGGAAAGAAGGCATTGCAGTATTAGAAAAAGAGGATGTTGATTTGATTGTGTCTGACGTAATGATGCCTGAGATGGATGGTATTGAGTTCTGCAAGTATGTGAAAGGGCATCTGGAGATGAGTCATATACCGATGATTCTGCTGACTGCCAAAAATAAGGAAGAGGACAGAGCAGAAGCTTATGAAATTGGTGCAGATGCGTTCATTAGCAAGCCCTTTAATCTGACAGTTCTTCATGCACGTATTCGTAATCTGCTGAAATATAAGGAACGAATGGCGCGTGACTTTAAAAATCAAATAGTTTTTGAGGTGAAAGACCTGAATTACACAAGTTTGGATGAAGACTTTATTCAACGTGCTATCCATTGTGTAAATAATCACTTGGAAGACCCTAATTTTGACCAGGCGCAATTTGCAGATGAAATGCGTACAAGTAAATCTACGTTATATAAGAAATTGAAATCTTTGGCAGGTTTGAATACTTCTTCTTTTATTCGAAATGTCCGTTTGAAAGCAGCTTGTAGGATAATGGAGGAAAAAGGCACTAATGTTCGTGTTTCTGAACTTGCTTATGCAGTTGGTTTCAATGATCCTAAATACTTTAGTTCTTGTTTCAAAAAAGAATTTGATATGTTACCGTCTGAATATATTGAGCGGTTTATTCAAAATGTATAGGCATAGATAGGGGTAACCTATTTACCAATAATTATTTTGATATGCATATTTGTAAAATAGTGCATTGTAGGGTGTAACAAACCATATTCTGAGGATAGCAGAGTGAGCTATAGTTAAGTTTAGTATAGCAATAAGCTATACTCTTCGGATATTTAATCAGTTTTCTTTGTAGTATTAATATTTTTTGCCCCATTAGCTAATTCGTTCCACTATAGTTATCTTTTCGTTCTACTATAGTGGTGCGTAAAGGGAACTATAGTGCATCTTGCGTACCACTATAGTGGCACGAACTAATATGACTAACAAAAAACTTAATTGTTCGTAGCTAAGGACTTAAGAATGTGAGCGATAACCTGCAAGGAGTGAACTGATTTCATTAACGGTTTACCATATAACAAATTATTGTTTTATTGATGTTATGTTATATGTGTTTTTTATTTTACAGATCAGATTATCCTTATTCCTTGGTCGAATTATAGTTTAAAAAGGAGGAATATCTATAATTCGACCTCAGATAACTCATATTGGACCTCATCTGGAGTGACTTAACTTACATTTGCACTTGTTAATTGGCCGTTGAAATCATAAATCAATTAATGAACGGTTAATTTTTTATTTACTAATATCTTAAATATTTTTGCTATGAGAAATTGCATTTTCTATTCTTTAGTGCTAGCACTTCTCTTTTTAATAGGAAGTTGTAAAGATAGCGATGACAACAAAAGCACTGGGGCGACTTATGATCCGAATCAGCCAGTCACAGTGGAGGGCTTTATGCCGGTAGAGGGAAAGCTGCGAGAAAAGGTTATCGTTAAAGGTTCTAACTTCGGTACAGACAAGTCGAAGGTAAAGGTTTATTTTGTGGATGAGGCTGCTGAGCGCTTATCTACAGTGATAGGTATCGATAACAATACCCTTTATTGCCTTGCGCCCAGACAATTGCCGGGTGGAAACCGTATTAAGGTAATTGTTGATGGGAAGGAAGTGACTACAGATGGCACTTTTAAGTATGAACAGGCCCAGAATGTTTCTACCATCTCTGGTTCGGCTTCAAAAGATGGGAATGATGATGGTGACCTTGCATCTGCAAAGTTCAAGTACATGTGGGGAATTGCAGCCGTAGGAAATAATACGGTACTTGCTTATCAAAGAGATGATCCTCGTGTCCGTTTGATTTCGGTGGATGATAACAAGGTGACTACCGTTCATCCGGGTTTTAAAGGTGGAAAGCCTGCTGTTACCAAAGACAAACAAAGAGTGTATAGTATTGGTTGGGAAGGGACTCATACAGTATATGTCTATATGAAAGCAAGTGGTTGGGCACCTACACGTATCGGACAGCTTGGTTCTACTTTTAGTGGTAAAATTGGTGCTGTTGCATTGGATGAGACAGAAGAATGGCTCTATTTTGTTGATTCTAACAAGAATTTCGGTCGCTTCAATGTGAAGACACAAGAGGTAACATTAATAAAGCAACTGGAACTCTCAGGATCTCTTGGCACAAATCCTGGCCCTTATCTTATTTATTATTTTGTAGATAGCAATTTCTACATGTCTGACCAGAATCTGTCTTCAGTTTACAAGATTACTCCTGATGGAGAATGTGAATGGTTTTGTGGGTCGGCTACCCAAAAGACAGTGCAAGATGGTCTTCGGGAAGAAGCTTTGTTTGCCCAACCCAACGGAATGACAGTGGACGAAGATGGAAACTTTTATATTGTTGATGGATTTAAGGGGTACTGCTTGCGCAAGTTGGATATTCTTGATGGCTATGTATCTACTGTAGCTGGTCAGGTAGATGTAGCAAGTCAGATAGATGGCACACCGCTGGAAGCTACCTTTAACTATCCTTATGATATTTGTTACGATGGTGAAGGTGGCTATTGGATAGCTGAAGCCTGGGGAAAAGCTATTAGGAAGTATGCAGTAGAATAATCACTAAGAAAAACATAAATATGAAACGAAGTATTTTAGTACTATTTTGGGTATTCATGTCAGCAACTATGTTCGCCCAAGGCGGAATAGATGTTGCGGGTATCGTCTTGGACGAGCAAGGACAGGAACTCATCGGAGTGTCTGTTCAGATAAAAGGAAAACAGGGTGTAGGAGTTGTTACCGATTTTGACGGACGGTTTAAGATGACAGGTGTTCCTGCCGGAAGTACACTCGTATTTTCTTATATAGGTTATGAAACTCGGGAAATTAAATATACTGCTACGAAACTGAAAGAGAAGATTGCTTTGAAGGAGGCGGTCAATGAGTTTGATGAGGTTGTGGTAGTGGGGCGTGATACTCAGAGAAAGGTTTCTGTAGTAGGCGCTATCACCAATGTAGACCCGGCAGGGATTCAAGCTCCTGCGGTATCGGTGAGTAACATGTTGGGTGGACGCGTGCCGGGCATTATTGCCGTGACCCGAAGTGGCGAACCTGGTAACAACTTCTCGGAGTTCTGGATTCGTGGTATGAGTACGTTTGGCGCCAGTTCTAGTGCATTGGTGTTGATAGACGGAATCGAAGGAAATATCAACGATCTTGATCCTGCTGATATCGAAAGTTTTAGTATTCTGAAAGATGCATCGGCAACAGCCGTTTATGGAACTCGCGGTGCCAATGGTGTAGTTGTAGTTACTACGAAGCGAGGAAAAGCCGGAAAGTTGCATGTCAATTTCAAAACTAATGCTACTTATTCTTATTCACCCCGTATGCCGGAATATGCCGATGCTTATCAATATGCAACATTGGCGAATGAAGCGCGCTCTGTTCGTGGAGACGACCCGGTATATTCTGCTACTGAACTAGAATTATTCAAAACAGGTCTTGACCCGGATTTATATCCGAATGTGAATTGGCGTGATGTGATTTTGAAAGATCATGTAATTAACAATCAACACCATTTAAGTATTTCCGGTGGTGGACAAAGTGCTCGCTACTATATGAGTTTGGGTATCCTTAACTCTGAAGCTCTATTTAAACAGGATAAGTCTGCAAGCAAACATGACGTTAATGTAAACTATCATAAATATAATTTCCGTACGAATATTGATGCTGACCTTACAAAAACAACTTTGTTGAGTTTGAATTTGGAAGCAGTAATCAAGACACAAAACGCACCAGGAACAGGCTCAAGCAATAAATACCTGTGGGAATCGCAAGCGAACTTACCTCCTACTGTGGTTCCAGTGAGGTACTCTAATGGTCAGTTGCCTGCTTATGGCACTAATCTGGAGGATAAATCACCGTATGTACGCCTGAATTACATGGGATATACTACCAATGAGACGTATTCTACCAAAATAAATGTAGGCTTGTCGCAGGATTTGGGTATAATCACAGAGGGATTGTCAGTACGTGGCTTGTTCTCATTCTCCATGAATGGTGCACACATAGTCGACAGACACATGAACCCCGAACAATATTATGCCGATCCCAAAGATGGACGTTATTTGGATGGTAGCTTGAAAACTGTGCGTACTGTAAATAAGGAGGATATGACAGCAACACAGGGATCAGCATCCAATCGGGAATTATATTTCGAAGCTGCCGCCAACTATAAACGTTTGTTTAATCAAGATCACCGTGTGACGGGGTTGGCGCATTTTTACCGCCAGGAACTGACCAATGTGGATTGGGGAAACGGTGTGCTGGTCAGCATTCCCAAACGTTATCAGGCACTTTCCTTCCGCGCTACCTATTCTTATAAAGATACCTATCTCGTAGAAGGTAATCTTGGCTATACCGGTTCGGAAAATTTCAATAAAGAACGTCGCTACGGTTGGTTCCCCTCTATTTCCGGGGGGTGGGTGCCTACGCAATATGATTGGTATAGAAATCTGCTCCCATTCAATAACTTCCTGAAGTTCCGTGCTTCTTGGGGACGGGTAGGAAATGATCGTCTGAAAGATGAGAATGGTAATGATATTCGATTCCCTTATTTAACTACTTTAGGTAACGTTTCCAGTACATGGGGAACCGGACTTGCCGAAAATCGTACCGGATCAATGAATTTAAAATGGGAAGTCAGTACAAAAACGAACTTTGGTATCGATGCCCGTTTCTTTGATGATAAGGTAGACATGACAGTGGATTTCTTTCATACGAAGACAACCGATATTTTCCAGAGGCGTGCCAATATACCGGACGAGGGTGGTTTAAGCAATGTACTTCCTTATGCTAATATCGGAAGCATGAAGTCGTGGGGTATGGATGGTACACTAGCTTATACTCATACATTTAATAAGGATATGGCTCTTACTGTACGTGGTAACTTTACTCACGCTGAAAACGAAGTGATCTACTGGGAACAGAGTGGGGTGAATTATCCATATCAGTCTAATTCCGGAGTCCCTTACAAAGTACAGCGCGGATTAATTGCTTTGGGATTATTTAAAGATGAGGATGACATTAAAAGTAGTCCCAAACAGACCTTTATGGATAATTATCGTCCGGGTGATATCAAGTATAAGGATGTGAACGGTGACGGTAAGATTGATAAAGATGACGTCGTACCTCTCAACTACTCTGCTGTACCGTTTATACAATACGGTTTTGCACTTGATTGGAACTACAAGGCATTCCGTGTTAGTATTTTGTTTGAAGGAGTCTCTAAAGTACAATATTTTCAAGGTGGTCGGGGATTCTATCCTTTCTTAAATGAATCAAGAGGCAACTTACTCGAAATGGTTGCTGATCCAAGAAATCGTTGGATTCCAAGAGAATATGCTGAGGCTAATGGCATTGATCCTGCATTGGCAGAGAATCCGAATGCTAAGTTTCCGCGACTAACGTATGGAGAAAATAAAAATAATAATCAGGAGTCTACCTTCTGGTTAGCTGACGGTAAATATCTACGCCTCAAAAATGTAGATATCTCTTACCGCTTTACGAATAATTGGTTGAAGAGTCGTGTCGGTGTGGAATCTGCTACTCTCAGTCTGATAGGCGAGAATCTACATGTGTGGGATAAAGTGAAGCTTTTTGATCCATCGCAAGCCTCTGGTAATGGAGCGGAATATCCTTTGCAAAGGATGTACACCTTACAGTTGAACTTAACTTTCTAAAGGACGATTATTATGAAAAAGAAAACAAATATTATAAAGACTTTATTTCTGTCGATGGTTTGTAGTATAACCATCGGGCTGCAATCTTGCGGTGATTATCTGGATGTCGAAGAATATATTGACCAGATGACTTTTCTTGACTCTGTATTCTCTCGCAAAGAACTCCTGGATCAGTATATTAACGGTGCAGCGCAATATATACCCAATGAAGGCAAACTTTGGTCAAATTCTTCTACACCGTTCCAAATTGCTTCTGATGAGAATTTCATGTCCTGGAATGATAGCCAGCACTACGGCATGAAGTTTTTGCTAGACGAGATTACTCCTTATGACGGATATTACAATAATTATCCCAAATATTATCAGGGTATTCGTATGGCACTCACTGCCTTGTCGAGAATCAATGAAGTACCCGATGTGACAGACGTTGAACGTCGTGAGTTGATGGGACGATGCTACTTTTTGGTAGGATATTATTATTATCTGCTGATGTTGCAGTACGGACCTGTGCCCATTGTTCCGGAAACGCCCTTTAATGTGGATGTGCCGGTAGCCGAAATGTCACTGGAACGAGGAACATACGATGAATGCGTATTGGAAATCCGTAAATGGATGTCTCTGGCCATTCAGTTCTTGCCACTGGAAGTAGAAAGTTCAACGGTTGTGACGCTTCCTACTCAATGGGCCGCTTACGCTACTTTGTCGAGAATTACATTGTATGCAGCCAGTCCGTGGTATAACGGCAATAAGTTTTATGCTGACTGGCAGCGGACAAGTGACGGCGCAAACTTTATATCGCAGGAAAATGATAATTCGAAATGGGGAGTGTCTGCCGCTTATTCAAAATACATTATTGATTCAAATAAATTTGAGTTGTATTGGACTCCCAAAGAAATAGATAGCAAGGATCTGCCCACTAATGAAGAATTTATCAAAGAGATAGATCCGGATTATTATGAGCCTTATCCAAAGGGAGCAGCCGGTATCGACCATTACCGTTCGTTGACTTATACATTCAGTGGTGAAATTCCTGTGATGATTAATCCTGAATTTATCTATTCCTGTCAAATGCCGACAGGTGATGCCCCATTGGTGGCTGCTGCACCTTTCAAATTAGGTGGATGGGGTGGCTTGAATCTCGTACAGGACTTGATTGATGCTTACCAAATGGTGGACGGACAAGATATCAATGAATCCAGTCAGGACTATCCTTATCCGGATGCCAGCGTTAATTTTGAAAGAATTGGCGGCGCTAACCAAACTTTCTCTGGCTTTACACTTCTAGCGAGCACTGCTAGAATGTATAACAATCGCGAACCTCGTTTTTATGCAACGATAGGCTTTTGCCATTCATTCTGGCCAGGCACTTCTTCTTCGGAGAATCAGTACAAGAATATTGAGGTTACTTATTATTCCGACGGATATGCTTCCGCTAATCCGGATCATCCTGAAGATTATAATCGTACAGGCTATACTTGTGTCAAATATAGACATTTGGAAGATGAGATGAAAAAGGGTACGGTCAAAGCTAAATATTTCCCGGTTTTCCGGTATGCGGAAACATTGCTGAATTATGTGGAGGCTATTAATGAGTTGAAAGAACCTTATACGATGGAGATGCCTAACGGCAGTCAAGTGACGGTGGAACATAATACAGCTGATATTGTGAAGTATTTCAATCTGATTCGTCATCGTGCCGGTCTGCCCGGAATTACTGAGGCTGTTGCTGCCGACAGGAATAAGGTCCGTGAACTGATTAAGCATGAACGCAGAATAGAGTTTGCTTGCGAAGGACGTCGTTATCACGACTTGCGCCGTTGGGGAGATGCTATGGAGGCATACAATCGTCCTATCTCCGGTTGCAACGTCAAAGCAAGAAGCAATGAACGTCAGAAATTCTACACAACAACTATTTTGAACGATAAATTGACACGGCGTTCATTCTCGTACAAACACTATTTCTATCCTATACCTAAGAGTGTGTTGGATAAAAACAAGAACCTCGTGCAAAATCCGGAATGGAGATAAACCTATATAATCAAAAGAAATATGAAACTAATTAGAACTATTTATACGTTGGGGCTACTTGCAGGATTATTTGCATCCTGTAGTAAAGAGAGCCCTTTGGATGGTGAACAATACTACAAACAAGTTTATATTGTAGGTGCCTATGAAGTGGTACAGCAATTTGATGTGGCGTATGGCGATGGTCCGCAAAATGCGTATGTTGCCATTGCTACGGGAGGTAGCCAGAATATCGACCGGAATGTGGAAGTCGTCTTGACTCACAATGACGCTACCATCGAATGGTACAATAATAAGTATATGTTGGATGCCCCATTAAAATATCAGAAGTTGGGTGATCAATTTTGCAGTTTTCCGTCAATGAGCACGACCATTAAAGCGGGCGATGTATATAGTCGGTTGCCATTTACTGTCGAAACTTCCGGATTGGATTGTGATAAACTTTATGCGTTGACTTTCAAAATTGAGTCAGTATCCGATTACGTGAAACAGCCTAAGGATACAGTTCTCATAATGAATCTCAATTTAACGAATGACTTTTCAGGGACTTATCAGATGGTAGCCATCAGATATACGTTGACTGACAATGATGAAGAACTGACTCCTTCTTCCGTTAATATGCAGCGTACGTTGAAGGCAGTGAATAAAGATCAGGCTCGTTTCTTTAATGTTACGCAGAATTCAGATCTTTCACCAACGGGAAACATAACAACTGAAGACTATTTCAACTCAATTGATAACAACGGTGTGACGTTTACACGCCAACCGGACGGTACTTTCACAGTGGCTGGCTGGAAGAATCTTCCGGTTTCTAACGGAACCGTTAGTTTTGAGGATGGCACATTTACATTTTGTTACGATTACGAGTCCGGTGGAAAGAGGTATCGCTTGAGGGGTACAATGACGAAGTAATCGATAGGTATTTTTTATATAGGTAGTAAATGCAGGGGATGAGATGATTGAACTTGTCTCCTGCGTTTGATTATATGACTTCTTATATGTTACTATTCGATATAAAATCGTGCAAAGATGCCTTTTATTGAGTCATTTTAATGAATATGATCTAAAGTTTGACCTAATTGCACGATTTCTAGTCCTTTATTTTTTATTGAAGTCTTATTTTTGCTGATGTAAATATGAATCATTTTATTTATTAGGGATAAATAGTTCAATAGGTTTGGATATACCAAAGAAAAACAACTTAGTATGAAGATAAAGAAGATTGTAACTTTAATGATGGGCTTGTCATTTTCATTATGCGCATTTGCCCAGGACGACTGGCAACTTGTTTGGAGTGATGAATTTAATGCAGATGGTCCTTTGAACTCTTCTGTATGGAACTTTGAGCAAGGATATGCGCGTAATGAAGAAGCTCAATGGTATCAATCCGACAATGCAGTTTGCAAGAATGGGCTGTTGATAATAGAAGCCCGGAAAGAGCAGAACCGTAAAAATCCTCTTTATGTATCCGGAAGTAATGATTGGCGGAAGAAGAGAGAATTTATTGACTATACCTCTTCTTCAGTGACTACTGCCGGAAAGAAAGAGTTTCTGTATGGGCGTTTTGAGATAAAGGCGCGTATTCCCGTGGCAAAAGGAGCATGGCCTGCTATCTGGACATTGGGAAGCAATATGGAATGGCCTTCATGTGGTGAGATAGATATCATGGAATATTATCAGATTAAAGGAACACCACATATCTTAGCCAATGCTGCTTGGGGAACAGACAAACCTTGGCATGCAAAATGGGACAGTCAGGCTACTCCTTATTCGCATTTCACCGACAAAGATCCCGATTGGGCATCTAAGTTCCATATCTGGCGTATGGATTGGGATGAAGAGGCTATCAAACTATATCTGGACGATGAACTGCTGAATGAAATTCCTCTGAGCACCACAAGGAATGGAAGTATCGGTAAAGGTACCAATCCTTTTACAAAACCACAATACCTATTACTGAACCTCGCCATTGGCGGAATTAACGGTGGCCCGATTGATGAGGCCGCCCTGCCGATGAAGTATGAAATAGATTATGTAAGGGTCTATCAAAAAGAAAAGGGAATCGCTTCCGGAAAGGTCTGGAGAGATACGGATGGCAATGTCATCAATGCGCACGGTGGCGGAATACTTTTCCATGAAGGAAAATATTATTGGTTTGGAGAACACCGTCCTGCATCCGGTTTTGTCACAGAGAAGGGAATCAACTGTTATTCATCAACAGACCTGTATAACTGGAAATCTGAAGGTATTGCCTTAGCTGTCTCTGAGGAAGAAGGGTATGATATTGAGAAAGGATGCATCATGGAACGCCCCAAGGTGATCTATAATGCGAAAACCGGGAAATTTGTCATGTGGCTTCATTTAGAACTGAAAGGACAAGGTTATGGACCTGCGCGTGCCGCCGTTGCAGTGAGTGATTCTCCTGCCGGTCCCTATCGTTTCATTCGCTCCGGTCGGGTCAATCCGGGAGCTTACCCCTTGAACATGACCCGGAAAGAACGGAAAATGAAGTGGAATCCGGAAGAGTATAAGGAATGGTGGACCCCGAAGTGGTATGAAGCTATTGCAAAAGGTATGTTCGTAAAGCGTGATCTGAAAGACGGACAAATGTCCCGTGATATGACTTTATTTGTGGACGATGACGGAAAGGCTTATCATATCTATTCCTCAGAAGATAACCTGACATTGCAGATTGCAGAACTGACCGACGATTATCTCAGTCATACAGGAAAATATATCCGTATTTTCCCCGGTGGACACAATGAGGCTCCTGCTATATTCAAGAAAGAGGGTACTTACTGGATGATAACTTCCGGTTGTACCGGCTGGGCGCCCAATGCGGCGCGTTTGCTAACCGCTGATTCTATTCTGGGCGAATGGAAGCAACTGCCGAACCCTTGTGTCGGTGAAGATGCGGATAAGACATTTGGAGGACAAAGTACTTATATATTGCCTTTGCCGGAGAAAAGGCAATTTGTCTTTATGGCGGATATGTGGCGTCCGAAGAGCCTGGCGGATTCACGCTACATCTGGCTGCCTGTTCAGTTCGATGATAAAGGAGTCCCCTTTATAAAATGGATGGATAGGTGGAATTTTGATTAATATCGTATATATAGAAGCCGGCGGATATACTTTTCATATTTATTGCTTTCAGCAATAAATATTCTCTATGAGAAAGGGGAAAATTCCGGAAGATTATACATTTTGCGAAGAATGGTCTTTTTATATCCCTTTTTTGACGGATATTTGAACTCTTTTCTTTATGGTATAGGTTATCTTTGTGAGCGAATGATTTCACTGCGAGGTGATATGTCGGCAGAGAATAATGAGAAACATCAAAAATAATGAAATATATATGGTAAGAATGTTATTACTGGTAGTGGTTTGTATAGGGTTACTGCCAATACAAATGCGAGCTCAGAAGAATAGTTATATTATTCCCGGGGAAGTGTGGAAGGATACGGACGGTAACCCTAT
>ERZ1035041.380-NODE-380-length-20908-cov-15.145399_pt1 | contig 20908 bp, 16 predicted proteins | sample MGYA00520684_ERZ1035041 | MGnify/ENA primary metagenome ERZ1035041 (study PRJEB33766, sample SAMN09781699) | gut metagenome | biome: gut microbiome | host: Homo sapiens | place: Madagascar | study: EMG produced TPA metagenomics assembly of the PRJNA485056 data... | reverse complement strand
GACCATCTTTGCTTCTTCCCATTTCCGCATATGCGGCAAAAAATTCACTATTATCATAAATATTTCTCATTGATAATTACCTCCACAACTTCCGATTTATCGCTCAGTTTTCGTATTCAAATTATACCATAAAACTTGTGTACACTTCTACCGCAGCTTTAGAATATATGAGAAATGCCCGAACATTTTTCGTCCGGGCAGTCTCGGCATCAATCACAGATCGGCTTAAATTTCACGATAGTTTCTGCCTGTGCCTTGCAGGCGCTCCCCTTCCGCCCCCCTCCGGCATCTATCCACGCCCCGGCTCATACCATCTAACAACTATATACCGGGAGGGATATCGTGTGCTGCTGACCTTGCTACAATTTTTCGCCACAAAATTTCTGTTTCTGGCGCTCCATCTGGAAAGCGGCTGCTTTCCGCGTCCGCTCACAGCCCGGGAGGAAGCCGCCGCTTTCAGCGCCCTGCGCGCCGGGGATGCCGCCGCCCGGGAAAGGCTGATCCGGCACAATCTGCGGCTGGTGGCGCATATCGTAAAAAAATACTACGCCCTGCCGGGCGATCAGGAGGATCTTGTTTCCATCGGCACCATCGGACTGATGAAAGCGGTAGATACCTTTGATGCCACACGCAAGGCGCGGTTTTCCACCTATGCCAGCCGCTGCATTGAAAACGAGATCCGCATGCAGTTCCGGCGGGAGCGCAAGAGCGGGCAGACCGTCTCCTTACAGGAAGCCTTGGAGACCGACGGGGACTCGGCGCTGACCTTAGCAGACGTGATACAGGACGGCTTTTGCATGGAGGACAGCTGTGAGCGGCAGGAGGATGTCCGGCGGCTGCGGCAGCTGCTGGACACTCTGCCTGCCCGGGAGCGGCAGATCTTACTGCTGCGGTACGGGCTGGCAGGGCAGCCGCCCCTGACCCAGCTGGAGACCGCCGGGCTGCTGGGCATCAGCCGCAGCTATGTTTCCCGGCTGGAGACCCACGCGCTGGAACTGCTGCGGCAGGCGTGGGGCAAAAACAGTTAGTTTTTCACTCCTGCAAAATTTTCAACTGCAATTCGTCCAGTTGTTCAAAAGTGTATAGCCGGTTGAAAGCCTCCACCAACTCCTTTTTGGAAAGGCGCGGCGGCAGCCCCAGCGCATTCAAGAGTCTAGCCTTGCGCTCGGCGCTGCCGGGCTTACCGGAAAGCCCCCACTCGTATAAATCGGTATAGGTGATCTGCCGCCCCGCCGGGTGCACCGGCGCGGCACCGGCTTCTGCGCCCAAGGCGTCCAGCAGCGCCTGCCGCACAAGGGCGTCGTCCACGCCCTCTACCCCCAGCAGACCCTCCTTGCCGGGCTGCGCCTTGCGCTTTTCCTTGCCGTGGATGGCGGGCACATAGGCCTGCACCACGTTCTGCGCACCCACCATGTTGGTGATGTAATTGCGGATGCGGAAGCCTGCCGCGTCCGAATCTGTAAGTAAGATCAGACCATTTTTCTGCGCCAGCGCCCGGAACAGCTGCTGGCGCTGTTTGTCTTTATAAATGCCAAAACCATCCGTCAGCAGGATCATGGCATCGGTCAGGTGCGCTAGACGGACGGCATCGTACTTGCCCTCCACGATCAGCACCCGGTCGGTATGGATCATCTCGCTTTGCATCATCTTCCGCTCCCCGCCAGCGCCAGACGGCACAGTGCTGTTTCCAGCAGTGTCTGCGCCGCCACAGGCTGGCTTTTCAGGCTCTGGTCCAGCTCCAGCAGCACCTGCAAGCAGGCCTCCAGCTGGGGCAGGGTGTAGTGGGCGGCAGTTTCTGCCGAGCGCTTCAGCCGGTAGTCACTGCCCTTATAGCCAAAATCCTTGTGCACTGCACTGTAGTTTTTCCGCTTTGCCGCCCCCAGTTTGACCCGGTACAGATCCACATAGCTGCCGATCATCGCCGCTGTAATGGCGATGGGCTCCTGCTGCAGCCGCAGCAGGGTCTGTAACTTTTTGCAGGCTCCGGTGGCGTTTTTGGCGGTGATCATGCGGATCATCTCGAACACGTCCGCTTCAAGGCTCACCGTGCCCATCTCTGCCACCATGGAGGCGGTCACGGTCTGGTAGCCGGACAGGGCACAGAGCTTGTCCACCTCGTTTTCAAGCAGAAAGGGGTCCTCGCCGCAGCGCTCCAGCAATGCGGTGGCTGCGCCGTCCGGCAGGGCTGCGCCCTGCGCCTTTGCACGTTCCATCATCAGATTTTTCAGTTCAAAGGGGCGGGGCTTTGCCAGCTCCTCCGTGTAGCCGATGGCCTTGCACTGGGCTTGCAGCTTTTGCGCCTGCTTGCCCAGCTTAATCTTTCCGCGTTCCAATGGGAACACGCTGCCCAGCACCGCCACGGCGTTTTCCAAGCTGGAAAGCGTGCTGCACAATTCGTCCAGATCCTTGCTGCCGTAGGCAGCGGGGTCAAGCTCCGGCAGCACCACCACACGCCGGGTACCGAAAAACGAAATGGTGCCCGCCGCCATGATAAGCTGCTCCAGCTCCGGGGCAGCGCCGTCCAGGATGGTGGCATCCTCGTCACTGTCTGCCGACAGCACCCGCACCGCTGCCGCCACTGCCTGCCGTACCAGATACCGCTCGCTGGAATAAAAATAGTAGACCGGGCAGCCCTTGTCGGCCAGCTGCCGGAGTTTTGCTTCCGTGGCCATGCAAATGCCCCTTTCCTGTTATAAAATGCTCTTTGTATTGTACCACACTCGGCCCGGAATGCAAAGCATTACCCTAGCTTTTCACCGCCGGTGCGGCGCAGGCTGAGGGAGGCTGTGTACTGCGTTTCCGGCAGCATCCAGCTGTAACTGCGCAGCGCCAGCAGTTTTTGGTACTGTACCGTCTCTGGCTTTTTCGGCGTGGCGATCAGCCACTCTGTTTGCAGCGGCTGCGCCAGTTCTGCCTTTCCGCTCAGGGTCACAAACTGCCGGTTGCCGATGCTCAGCCGCACAAGACACCCTTCCCGGGTGTGCAGCAGTTCCACCGCCGCCGGGGTGCAGCGCAGCTTGCGGCTGGCATTGACCGGCAGACGCTCTGCCCGGATGCCCCGCTGCGCGGGCAGGGTGCAGGCGGTTTTTGCGTTCATGCGCAGGTCTGCCACCAGTTCCACAGTGCGCACGCCCCGCCGTGCCAGCTGGTTTTCCACCGCACGCTGGGCGGCGCTGCCGCCCCGGAACAGTACCACCGCCCGGTCGTTCTGGGCAACCACCACCGCAGGTGCCTGTGCGCTGCCTACAAGGTCGATGTGCACCACGTCCCGGCTAAGGGCGTTGCCCAGCCCGATGCCCACCGCTGCTGCCAGCAGAATGCCCGGCACTGCCACCCGCAGACGCACCCGCCAGCGGAAGGCCAGCACCCCCAGCCCGCACAGCAGCAGACAGACCAGCGCCGCGTAGGCGGTATCAAAGTAGATGGCCGCCCCGGGCTTTGTGCTGAGCCAGACCGCCCAGCCGTTCAATAGCCCGGTGAGCAGGTCTGCCGCCCGGGAGAGCACCCCGTGTACCGGTGCCAGCCACGGCACCAGACCCACAAAGGCTACTGCCAGCCCCAGCAGAAGCAGCGGCTGCACCATCCACAGCACCGCGATGCTGGAGACCACCGCCCACGCGCTGACGCTCAAGCCCCGCAGCACCAGCACCGGGAAGGTAGCCGCCGAGGCACAGGCGGCAATGCAGGCGCTCTCTGCAAGACCCTGAAGCCGCTCCGGCAGTCTGTTGAACCACGGGCGCCTGACCGGCTTTTGCAGATTCTCCCCGGCTTTGATCCAAAACCGCCTGTCATGGGCGTCCCGCATCCGGCGGATGCAGGCATTACCCGCCACCGTGCCCACCACTGCCGCAAAGGAAAGCTCAAAGCCGATATCCCACACCGCATAGCTGTTGGCAGCAGTCATCAGGATGCCTGCCGCCGCCAGCGAGGTGAGGACATCTGCCGGCCCCCACACCCACACACCCAAGGCGCTGACCCACACCGCCACGGCAGCGCGGCGCACCGAGGGCGTAAAGCCGGTCACGCCCATCAGCATCAGCGCCAGCAGGCTTTTCCAGACTGTGCGCCGTCTGCGGCTGCGGTAACTCTGCTCCCAGCGATAGGGCAGCAAAACGCTCAGGATATCCCCGCACAGGATGGAAACGTGCATTCCGCTGACCACCAGCACATGGGAAAGCCCTGCGCCCCGGTAGGCGCTGCGCAGCTGTGCCGAAAGCCCGCTGCGGTCGCCTACCGTCATAGCTGCCAGCACGCCGCCAGTGTCCCGGTGCATCACCCGGCGCAGGCTCTCGCTCAGCTTTTGCTGCAAGCGGTGGGTGCGGGCACGGAAGCTGCCGCTCTCGCCCAGCACGGTAAGCTGCGGCTTTTCCGGTACAGGCTCTGCCTGCAAAGCGATGCCGTCTGCGTACTGTGCCGTCCGTTCTTCCATGTCCGGTTGTTGCAGCGTGAACCAGCCCTGCACCCACTGCCCTGCCGCGCAGGCGGACAGCTCTGCACAAGCTATGCGGAAGCTCGCCGGGCTGCCATTCACGTTTTCCACCCACAGGGTCGCGTCTACTGTGTCCGAAAAATAGTTGCTGTCCGCGCGTTCCACCTCGGCAGTCAGCAGCACGGTGCGCCCAGCGTAGTTTGCCCGGGTACGCTCCAGCCGGGCGCTCGTGGTATGCACCGCACAAAGCCCCGCCAGTGCGCCCAGCAACAGGCAGACCGCCAGCTTGCGGCTGCCGTCCGGGATGCAGAGCAGCAACAAAAAGGCAACAAAAAATGCCGCAAACGGCATAAAAAGCTCCGTTTGCGGCAAAAAAGTCCACAGGAAACTAAGGCCCATCATTCCGGCGCAGAACGCGCAGAGTGGGCGGCGCATCCCAGCTTAGTGGAAGAACAGGGGCAGCGGCTCAAGGAAGATGATATCCTTGCGCTCGGAAGCATCGCCCTCGGCCAGAACAGCGGCCTGGCCCACGATGGTGCACTGGGTCTTTTCTGCCAGCGCATCCAGTGCCTTCAGAGAGCCGCCGGTGGAGATGACATCGTCCACCACCAGCACACGCTTGCCGTTCATCTTTTCCAGCTCCTTGCGGTCGATGACCAGCTTCTGCTTACCGGCAGTGGTAATGGACTGGTCCTCCACCACCACGGGGTCCGGCATATACAGCTTGACACCCTTGCGGGCGCAGATATAGGGCTTGCCGCTCTGGCGGCTCATCTCGTGCGCCAGCGGGATGCCCTTGGCCTCGGCGGTGAGCAGGATATCAAAATCCGGGCACTTCTTCAGCAGCTCCGCAGCAGCGGCCACGGTCAGCTCGGCATCACCCAGCATAATGAACGCAGCAATGTCCATGTGGTCGTTCACCTTGCAGATGGTCAGCTCACGGGTCAGACCTGCAACGTGCAGGGTATAAGTTTCAGCCATAATCAAATTCTCCCTTTCGTATTGGAATCAGACAGGCAGTTTTTCGCCGCCCAGAACATGGAAATGCAGATGCTTCACGGTCTGGCCTGCGTCCTCGCCCACGTTGGAGATGATGCGGTAGCCGTTTTCCAGCCCCTGCTCCTTGGCCAGCTTTGCGATGACGGTAAAGATGTGGCCCAGCAGAGCACCATCCTCCTCGGTCAGCACAGCGGCAGAGGAGATGTGCTTGCGGGGAACCACAAGGAAATGCACCTTTGCCTGCGGGTTGATGTCGTAGAATGCCACTACCTGGTCATCCTCGTACAGCTTTTTAGAGGGGATCTTGCCCTCTGCGATCATGCAAAACAGACAATCTTCCATGGGGGAACACTCCTTCCTGCTTCTACAAAAGCCCGCCGCCCCGGCGCGCATCCGGCACCGGGGCACGGGACATAGATCCTTTTTAGCCCAGAGCCTTCTTGACGATGGCGCTCACAGCAGCCAGTGCTTCGTCGATCTTGGTCTCGTCCTTCAGACCGGCCATTGCAAAGTCCGGCTTGCCGCCGCCCTTGCCGCCGGCAATAGCAGACAGTTCCTTGACCAGCACACCGGCCTTGAGGCCCTTTTCCTGTGCCAGCTTATTCACGGTAACAGCCATGGTGATCTTATCCTCGGCCTTGCCCACCAGAACAGCCACCACAGGGTTCACGGCCTTGTCGCGGATGCTGTCGCACATGCCGCGCAGGGTGTCGCCGGTGGTACCGGTAAAGTATGCAGAAGCGATCTTCACGCCGTCTGCCTCCTCGGCATTGTCGAACAGGCTGTCCACCTTGGAGGCGGCGATCTTGGCCTTCATCTCCTCCAGCTCGCGGCTCATGGCCTTGTTCTCAGCCATCACAGCCTCGGCGCGGGCGGGCAGAGCAGCCACGTTGTTGGCCTTGAGGGTGTTAGCCACATCATGCAGCATAGCCTCCTGCAGGTTTGCACGGATCAGCAGGTTGCGGCCGGTAACAGCCTCGATACGGCGGATGCCGGCAGCCACAGAGGACTCGCTGACGATCTTGAAGCCGCCGATCTGGGCGGTGTTCTTAACGTGGGTGCCGCCGCAGAACTCGGTAGACCAGCCCTCGATATCCACCACGCGGACCACCTTGCCGTACTTTTCGCCAAACAGAGCCATTGCGCCCAGCTTCTTGGCTTCCTCCACCGGCATCTCCTGCACGGTGACGTTCATGGAGTCAAAGATCTTATCATTGACGATCTTCTGCACCCGTGCCAGCTCCTCGGGGGTCACGGCGCTGAAGTGGGTAAAGTCGAAGTGGGTGATGGAGGCATCCTGATAGGAACCAGCCTGATGCACATGGTCGCCCAGCACCTCACGCAGGGCAGCCTGCAGCAGGTGGGTAGCGGTGTGGTTGCGGGCAATGGCCATGCGGTAGCCCTTGTCCACCTGTGCGGTCAGCACATCGCCAACCTTCACGATGCCGCTTTCCAGCACGCAGGTGTGGACGTAGTAGCCCTTGGGGGTCTTTTTCACGTCCAGCACACGCAGGCTGCACTCGGCACCGTTCAGCACGCCGTGGTCGGCAGCCTGACCGCCCATCTCAGCGTAGAAGGGGGTCTTATCCAGCACCACCAGCACGCCGTCCTTTGCCTCCTCGTCGGTGGCAATGGCATCGGTCAGGGTCTCTTCATCGCTCAGCGCCACAACGGTGCCCTTGTCGGTCAGGGTGTCGTAGCCGGTAAAGACGGTGGGCTCGGCCTCCAGTGCGCCGAACAGATCCTCGCTCCAGCCGGAGATGTTCTTCTTCAGACGCTCAGCGCGGGCGCGCTCCTTCTGCTTCTTCATCTCTGCGTGGAAGCCGTTCTCGTCGATCTCCAGACCCTGCTCGGCGGCGATCTCCTTGGTCAGATCCAGCGGGAAGCCGAAGGTATCGTTCAGCTTGAACACGTCCAAGCCGCTCAGCAGCTTCTCGTGTGCCTTCTCCAGACGGTCGATCATGTTGTTCAGGATGTTCATGCCGGCATCAATGGTGCGGGCAAAGTTTGCTTCCTCGGTACCGATGACCTTCTTGATATAGGCGTCATGCTCGCGCAGCTCGGGGTAAGCGGACTCGCTGGACTGGATGACGGTCTCCACCAGATCCACAAGGAAGGGGTGGTCGATGCCCAGCATACGGCCATGGCGGGCGGCGCGGCGCAGCAGACGGCGCAGCACATAGCCGCGGCCCTCGTTGGAGGGCAGGATGCCGTCAGACACCATAAAGGTGCAGCTGCGGATATGGTCGGTGATGACGCGGATGGAGATATCGTTCTTGGGGTCCTGCTTGTAGGTCTTGCCTGCAATGTGCTCCACATGGTGCAGCACGCTCTGCACGGTATCCACCTCGAACAGGTTGCCCACGTTCTGCATCACGCAGGCCAGACGCTCCAAGCCCATGCCGGTATCAATGTTGGGGCGTGCCAGACGCTCGTAGTGGCCCTTGCCGTCGGCGTCGAACTGGCTGAACACGAGGTTCCAGATCTCCATATAGCGGTCGCAGTCGCAGCCCACGCCGCAGGTCGGCTTGCCGCAGCCGTACTCGGGGCCGCGGTCAAAGTAGATCTCGGAGCAGGGGCCGCACGGGCCGGAGCCGTGCTCCCAGAAGTTATCCTCCTTGCCCAGACGTACCATGTGGTCCGGGGCAATGCCGACTTTCTTGGTCCAGATATCGTAGGCCTCGTCGTCCTCCTCGTACACAGAGATGTGCAAACGATCCTTGGGGATGGCCATCCACTCATCGCTGGTCAGGAACTCCCAAGCCCAAGGAATGACCTCGTCCTTGAAGTAATCCTGGAAGGAAAAGTTGCCCAGCATCTCAAAGAAGGTGCCGTGGCGGGCAGTGATGCCCACGCGCTCGATATCCGGGGTGCGGATGCACTTCTGGCAGGTGGTCACACGATGACGGGGCGGCTCCTCCTGTGCCAGGAACCACTTCTTCATGGGTGCCATGCCGCTGTTGATCAGCAGCAGGCTGGGGTCGTTCTTGGGTACCAGGGGGAAGCTGTCCAGACGCAGATGTCCCTTGCTTTCAAAGAAGCTCAGGTACTTTTCGCGCAGTTCATTCAAACCGGTCCATTGCATAGATCTTTCTCTCCTCAATCGTTTTTGGCGCTCAGGCGCCGTTTTTTATGCTGTTATGGCAGAGGGGCGGCACGGTGAAAAAACAAAAAACAGCCCTCATCCCAAAAGGGACGAAGGCTGCTTGTGCATCAAACTCCGTGGTACCACCCAAATTGCAAAGGATTACTTGTCCCCTGCCGCTTTCGGCGCATTAACGCTGCGCAGCGTCCGGTTTACATTCGCCGGAAGCTCCGGGGTGGCGCGAAATGAACCCGACCGGAGCACCTTACAGCCGTGGGCGCTCTCTCTGGACGGTGGTGTGTGCATTTCTGACCCCATCATTGCCATCTGTCATAATTTTACATTCCGCAAGGCAGGCGAAGTGCCCCTTTGCGTACAGCTAAATTATAGCATACGCAAAACGTTTGTCAACGGTTTTGAGCAAAATTTACGGCACCCAGATGCGGCGCACCTCCAGCACCTTGCCGCCCTGCACCACCAGCGTGGTATTATAGGTGGTCCAGTTATCGGGGTCTGCATTGATCGCTGCTGCCACCGCATCCGCGCCCGTAGTCTCCACGGCTTCGGCCTGCGGGTCGGCAGAACTGTCCTTCAGCACTACATCCTCTGCCAGCGGCATCGTCTTTTCTCCCATCTCATAGTAGACAGGGTAATCGTCAAAGGTCATCGTCCGGTAGGCATCATCTTCCAGCTTCAGGTCAAGACCGTACTGCTCCTCCATGCCGCCATTGATGGTGACAAGATGGTACTGATCGTTTTTCTCGATACTCTCCACTGCAACGGTCACAAACTGGTTCCATGCAGCCCCCTCTTCGTGGAGGGTGATCTTGTCGCCGACAGCAAGCTTTTCAATCTCCTCTTTCTTATAAATGTCGTAGTCGAACACCTTTGCAGTCAATTTACCGTTCTGCACGCCGGAGGTGATCTCCGCCGGAATAAAGGTGACCGTGTCCTCCCTGTCGAGGTCATCCAGCGTCCACGTCAGCATGTTGATGGGCTCCGTGACCCCTTCCTCTGCCACATGGGACGAGGCCGGCACTGCACTGGATGCGGGGGTGCCGGAGCTGCCGCAGGCCGTCAATGCGATGCCCGCAGCCAGAACAGCCAGAATCTTATATTTCAGGTTCATAAAAATACCTTCTTTCTTGACGCGGTAGATTTATTCCGCTACAATAAAAACGAATCAAGAACCCATTCTATTGCAACTGATTTTAAGATAGAGAGGAATTTCCCGTGAAAATTTTAAAAGTAAAGTGTCTTGCCCCCACCCGGCTGGACAATTATCTGACCCAACAGTACCCCGCCCTGACCCCCGGCCGTCTGAACAAGGCGCTGCGGGAGAACAAGATCAAGCTGAACGGCAAAAAGCAGCCGCTTTCCACCCGCGTGATGGCAGGCGATGAGATCAAGCTGTTCATTCTGGACGACGTGCTGGACGCCGACCGCCGGGTGGAAGGCCCCGCGTGGAAGAACGCCCGCACCCCGGCGCAGGTGGTGTACGATTGCCCGCAGATCTTGATCGTGAACAAGCCCGCCGGTGTTGCGGTGGACGGCCCGGAGGACGATACTCTGCTGAACCGTGCGCTGCTGTACCTGAACAAGCAAGGCGAGTACAAGGAGAACGACCTGTACACCCCCGCCTTGTGCCACCGGCTGGACACCGGCACCAGCGGCCTTGTGATCATTGCCAAGACCCCGGAGGCCGAGGAGCTGTTCCTTTCTGCCATCAAGAACCGCGAGGTGCAAAAGACTTACCTCTGCGTCACCTTTGGCCGTCCCATGCCGCCGGACGCCACCTTGGGCGGCTACCTGCTGAAGGACGCTGACCGCGGCATCGTGAAGATCGTGGAGGACAAGCAGCCCGGTGCCAAGGAGGTAGAGACCCGGTACGAGACCATCGCCGTCTCTGGCCGCCTTGCCCTGCTGAAGGTGCAGCTGATCACCGGCCGCACCCACCAGATCCGCGCCCACATGGCCAGCATCGGCTGCCCCATCCTTGGCGACAGCAAGTACGGCAACAACAGCGCCAACCGGGAGCTGAAATTAAAGTATCAGGCGCTGTGCGCATGGGAGCTGACCATGCCCCGCTTCACCCAGCCGGACTTTGCCTTCCTCAGCGGCAAGACCTTCCACGCCCCGAAGCCATGGTATTACCAGCAGGTGCTGGACGGCACTTTGAAGTAAGACGATTTCCAGCAGCTGGCGTTCTCCACTACGACCCCTCTCGTGAAAATACAATGCCGGGCAGACCGCAGTCTGCCCGGCATTGTTCTATAAATAAGATTCTTTCCGCTGAATATGGCCAGAGCAAGGCGGAGGCCATTAAAATCGTTCTCTACGCAGAAAAATCAGACCCGCACCATGTCCGGGGTGATCTCAGCCAGCGTATGGGCACCGCACATCTGCATGGTGTCGGTCAGTTCCCCGGCAAGCTTATCGATGTAGCACTTTACGCCCTCTGCGCCGCCGCCGTAGACAGCGGTCACGAAGGGGCGGCAGATCAAAACGCCGTCTGCGCCCAATGCCAGCGCCTTGAACACATCCACACCGGTGCGGATGCCGCCGTCCACCAGCACCTTCACGCCGGTGCCCTTGAGCGCTGCGGCGATCTCCGGCAGCACCTCGGCGGTAGCGGGACACTGGTCCAGCACGCGGCCGCCGTGGTTGGACACCACGATGGCGGCGGCACCGGCCTGCTTTGCCTTCAGTGCGCCCTTAACGGTCATCACGCCCTTGACGATGAAGGGACGCTCGGCCAGCTGCACGATCTCAGCCAGTTCCTCCACGCTCTTGCTGCCGGCAGGCGGGGTCATGTTCTTCAGGAAAGGCAAACCCGCTGCATCCACGTCCATGGCTACGGCAAAGCAGCCGCTGGCCTTGGCCTGTGCCATCTTCTCCCGGATGGTGTCAATGTTCCACGGCTTGATGGTGGGCACGCCACAGCCACCCGCAGCGCCGATGGCACGGGTAGCCATCTCCATCACGGTGGGGTTGGTGCCGTCGCCGGTAAAGGCCGCAATGCCGTTTTCGGCACAGGCGCGCACCAGCACATCGTTATAGGTCATATCGGTGTAGGTATCGGAATAGTGCAGGTTCACCGCGCCCACAGGGCCTGCAAAGAAGGGGTAGCGGAAGCTTTTGCCGAACAGTTCCAGCGTGGTGTCCGGTGCACCGCCGGAGCACAGCGTATCCATGTTCACCCGGATGTCTGCCCACTTATTATAATTGCGGATGGCGGTATCGCCCACGCCCTTGGCACCCGGGCCGGGGATCTGGTTTTTACAGGCCACGCCGTTGCACACCGGGCATGCCTTGCAGTATTGGCCAATGCAGGTACGGGCATTGGCAAGCACTTCAGGATAAGTCATAAAAGCATCCTCCTTATATTTCCCGCCGCTGCGGCACAAAATGACCCGCCGCAGCGCTCTTTGCCCTCAATATAGACCTATTTTAAAGGTGCGTCAAGGGCTTTTTGTGCTTTCCATCCATGCGGCAGAATACTTTCTCTCGTTTTTTCGTCGTTTTTAAAAAAGTCTGATTTTTTTCAAAAAAATCCTTGACAAAAAGCCTGCTTTCAGGTATTATAGTGGAGCGCCAAGGGCACCCGCCCAAAGGCAGAACAGAAGATGTGGAAAGATGGCTGAGTTGGTCTAAGGCGCACGACTGGAAATCGTGTAACGTGTCAAAAGCGTTCTGGGGTTCGAATCCCCATCTTTCCGCCAGAAACCTGAAACAGAAATGTTTCAGGTTTTTTGTTTTGTCTGCAGTTTGCGGCGCTTGACATTTGCGTGCAGTTCCGTTATGCTGAAGCAAATACGTTTTACCGGAAGGAGAGGTTTTCCCATGGCATCTTCCCACAAAAAGCGCACCGGCCTGCGTGCGGCGCTGATCGTTCTGCTGTGTCTGGTTTTGGTGTGCGCGGTGGCTGCGGCAGTGCTGTACAGCTTCGTCAGCCGCAAGATCAAGGCATTCCAGAGCGGTGCCAGCTTTGCGCTGGACTACACCATCACCTCCACCGAGGCCGAGCCCCCTGCTCTTTACGCCCTGCTGGACAAGTTCGGCGGCACCACCGGCAGTCTGACCGGCCAGTACACCCCCCGGGCGGTGCAGCTGGCGCTGTACCCGACGGGCACCAGCACCGTCAACGATGCCCCTCTGACCCGGATGTACATCAGCGAGGAAGAGACCCTGTACGACGCCGGGCAGCTGTATAACAAGCTGCGCAGCACGGTTGTAGCCGAGTATCCGCTGTCCAGCCTGCTGCTGCCGGGCTGGTCGCTGGGCAGCTACATCTCTCAGGACCAGCTGGCCACCCTGCTGGGGGTAGACCCCGCCGCCACCAGCTTGCAGCAGGTAAACGACTTTCAGCTGGACCTCAAGCAGCTCAAAACCGTACAGCCCGCCAACGCCAAGGAGGGTTACCTCTACCTCCAGCTGCCAAACCTCGCCGCCGGGGAGGATGCGCCGCAGCTGATTCTGGGCATTGAAAAGCAGGGACTGCTCAAGACCCTGTCCCCCAAGGTTCACATCCTGCTGGATGTGCCCGCCCACCACATCCATGCAGAGCTGACCGGCACGGTGACTGCCGCCCAGACCGTGGTGACCGCACCCACCTCCCGGATGCAGGATTCTGACGTGGAAAGCCTTGTGCAGCTGCGCCAGACCATCGAGAGCATCATTCAGTTCGTGCAGACCGCCGCCCAGAGCGATGCCGCCTCCCCTGCTGCATAAAGCAGGACTATTTTGAATGGTCTCCGCTTCGCTCTGACCATCTTCAGCGGAAAAATTATTTTAAAAAGCAAAAAATCGGACAGACTGCGGTCTGTCCGATTTTTTATGTTCACAGATGGGGTCGTAACGGAAAACGGTATTTGCAGCGCCTGTTTCCTTCGGAAACATTTGCGCTGCGGGGGAAATCTCTAAAAAGCAGAACAATGATTCTGTTTTTACTTCTTTACAGTCTTTTTGCAGGGTGCACGCTTTGCCTTGGGCTTTGCGGCGGCAGGGGCAGTTTTAGCTTCCGCAGCGGGAGCAGCCTTGGCAGCCGGTTCAGCCTTGGCTTCCACTGCGGGCGCAGCCTTCACCTCTACTGCGGGGGCAGCAGGCTCAGCCTTTGCCTTAGCAGCCTTCTTCGCAGCAGGCTTTTCCGCCTTGACCGGCTCTGCGGCCTTTACTGCGGGCGCAGCGGGCTTTTCCTCCACCTTCTTGGTGGTGCGGGGCTTGCGGGCTGCGGGCTTCTTGGCGGGAGCGGCTTCCTTGGCCGGTGCGGCCGTAGTCTCGGCAGCGGGTGCTGCTTGCTCAACCTTAGCGGCGCGCTTTACGCGGTCCTTTACCTCAGAGATGACCCACAGCTGGTCGCCACCGCCGGGCACTTCCTGCCAGATCTGCAGCACTGCGCCCACCTCGGCACCGATGCCCACGGTGTCCACGCACTTGCCGCCCGCCCAAGAGGAGCGCAGACGCACGGTACCCTCCGGAGTGTGCTCTACCTTCCACATCTGGGACGTGCCGCCCACGTCCTCCCACAGATGCAGCCAGGTGCCGTTGGCAGTGCCGGTCATGGTCAGATCCAGCAGCTTGCCGGAGGCGCGGTTGCGGATGCGGTACACGCCATCGCCCTCGCGGACAAAGCTCCACTCCTGCTCGGGCTTGTGGTCATACTTGCCCAGACAGACAGTGCCGCCGTCCTTGCTGCCTTCCACTGCCTGAATGACGTTGCCGGTGTGGGCGGCAATGGTATAAAAGCGGTCGGCCTCGATCACAGTTTGTGCTACGGATTTCATGTACAAATCCCTCCCAATCATAAAATGCACAGATTTTTCCAATTCCTTCTTATAAAGAATACCACATATCGTGATTTTTCACAAGCAATTCGACAATTCTTTAGCACTTTATATAGAAACCATCCTGTTTTCGCCTGCTTTTTCGCCCCTTCGCAGGGGAGAAAGGGCCGTTTTTCTCCCTCTCGACATTTTGCCGCAACTGCGTTATACTGTTTCTATCAGGACTATCTGCCGCTCTGGAAGGGGCGGCTTTCTCGTTTTTTGAAGGAGGATACTTTCCCATGACCCAGCAGGACCGCACTGCGGTGCAGTATCATAAAATGACTGAGACCCCTATCCCCCGGCTGATCCTCAGTCTGGCCGCGCCCACCATTTTAAGTATGCTGATCACCAGCATCTACAATCTGGCCGATACCTTTTTTGTAGGCCGCATCTCCACCAGTGCTTCCGGCGCGGTGGGTGTCGTTTCCAGCCTGATGGCCATCATTCAGGCGCTGGGCTTTATGCTGGGGCACGGCTCCGGCACCATCATCAGCCGCCGCCTGGGCAGTCAGGATACCCACGCCGCCACCCGCTTTGCTTCCACCAGCTTTTTTACGGCACTGGCCTTTGGCGTAGTGCTGGCGGTAGTCGGCCTTGCCACCCTGCCGGACTTTATGATGCTGCTAGGCAGTACCAAGACCATTCTGCCCCACGCCTGCGCCTACGCCCGCCCCATCCTGCTTGCCGCACCTCTGATGATCTCCAGTCTGGTGATGAACAACATCCTGCGGTATGAGGGCAAAGCGAACCTTGCCATGATTGGGCTGGTCACCGGCGGACTGCTGAACATTGCACTGGACCCGCTGTTCATGTTCGGGCTGGGGCTGGGCACTGCCGGTGCCGGGATTGCCACCGCCCTCAGTCAGACCATCAGCTTTGGCATTCTGCTGTATATGTTCCTGCGAGGCAAAACGGTCAGCCAGTTCCGGTTTTCTGCCGTCACCCGGGAGCCGCGCGAGTTTTTGCAGATCCTTGCAGGCGGCGCGCCCAGCTTTGGCCGTCAGGGGCTGAACAGCATCGGCGGCATGCTGCTGAACATCGCTGCCCGCAGCTACGGCGATGCCGCCGTGGCGGGCATGAGCATCGTGTCCCGCATTTTTATGTTCATCCTCTCGGTGGCCATCGGCGTGGGACAGGGCTTGCAGCCGGTGGCGTCCTTCAACTACGGTGCACGCAAATACCACCGGGTGCGGCAGGCCGCCGTCTTTACCCTGCAAGCCGCCTTTGCGCTTCTGGTGGTGCTGATCGCGGTGTGCTGGTGGAACGATGAAAACCTGATCCGCCTGTTCCGGGACGACCCGGAGGTCACCGCCGTAGCGCTGCCTGCCTTCCGCTACCAGTGCTTTGCCATCCTTTTGCAGCCGGTGATCGTAGTGACCAACATGACCTTCCAGAGCGTTGGCAAGGCCGGGCGCGCCACCTTTCTGGCCTGCTGCCGACAGGGCGTGTGCTTTATCCCGCTGATCTTAGTATTGCCCCGGGTGCTGGGTCTTGTGGGCGTGGAGCTTTGCCAGCCCATTGCGGACGCGCTCACCTGCTTCATTTCTCTGCCCTTTTTGCTGGCCTTTCTGCGGCAGCTGGAACAGATGGAAGCAGAAGCTGCCGCCACCGGCGCAGCTGTAATGTAATTGTAACCGTTTTTAGCCGCATTTTTCTGCAAACTCTGCAATGAAAAATGCGGCTGTTTCGTATTCTGAGTGAACGGTAAAATTTTCCTCCCTGTTTTTGCAAAGGAGTGTTTTTTATGAAGCGTGTTGTCTTGCGTATCGGCTGTGGGGCAGTCTGCGCCGCCCTTGCCCTTACTTTAGGCTGTGGCTGCGCCCTGCTGCCGCCCGCCACCGGCGTGCCGGGCGCTGCAAGCTCTGCCGTTTCTGTACCCACGGACGACAGCGGCAAGCCCCTGTACGACCCCGCCATGCTGAACGATGGCCGTCTGCGGGTGTTGTACTGCTACGGCCGTTCCGGGAGCAGCACCACCATCCTGTGCGGCAGCACCCCGCTGCACCAGTCTACCCGCAGCGAAAACGTCTCACTGGTGCAGGACAGTGCCACCGGCACCGCAGACTACTGGCTGCGCAGCTGGTCCGACTCCACCGGCCGGGGCGGGCGCCGCACCGCCCTGTACGACAAGACCGACACCGAAGTGCTGTCCTTTGAGGGCGAGCAGAGCGCCACTCTGCAAAACGGCCTGCTGGTGCTGCAGGAAAGCCGCCTGATCGATGGCGGATACGTCCCGGAATCCGGTTATGGCACCTGTCAGGTCATCGACCTTGCCACCGGTGCTGCGCTGCCGGTGCCGGAGGGCGCGTACAGCTGCACTGTATGCGGCGATAAGCTGGTGTTCAGCTGCTACGCCCGACCGGAGGGGCTGGACGATTACGACTGGGATACCGACTACCAGCAGAACAGCTGGGTGGTGGTGCAGGAAAAGGACGGCACCCCTGTCTACCGCGCCGATGCCGCCTCGGCGTACCGCCTTTTCTACGACAATGACACCCTAAGCGACTGGGTGGAGCTGGACGTTGCCACCGGAGAGGAAACCACCGACCAGATTTTGTACAACACCCAGACCGGTGAGCAGTACACGGGCTTTTTGCAGGTCTACCCGGGTGGTCTTGCCAGCTTTTCCACCGGCGATGGCCGATACGAGCTGCGGGACATGACCACAGAGGACCGCGGACTGATTGCCACCTTTGACGAGCAGCCCAGCCAGTATTTCCCGGGCTATGTGGTAACATGGCACAGCGGCGAGGATCACGGCTACGAACTCTATGATCTGGAGACAGGCGCAAAGACCCCGCTGTACGATGTAGACGCCACCGACAGTACCATAGCCGTCTACGCACTGGACGGCAGCCTGCGGGTGTACAGCAAGGATAACGGCAAGCTGCTGACCGACACCACCGTAAAACCGGTGGAGCACCAGCAGCGGGTACGGATGAGCAATTGCGGCACCGGCTACGTCTGGCTGGAATTGCAGGACAACGACCGCTACGAGACCACCGCCACCCGGCTGTACGGCCCGCAGGGGCTTGTCAGCGACCTGACCGCCCTGCAGGGCAAGTACAGTTACGTCGACTACCTGACCACCGACCCTGACGGCAGCCCCATGTTCTGCGGCAGCCGCGCCGCTGCGGGCAGCGCCTACGGCAACGTATACGATGTGCTGGATGCAGACGGCAAGGTGGTGCTGCAGGGGCTTTCCAGCTGCACCGGGTACTATTCCAACAGTCTGAATGCCCTGCCCGACCATGTGTTTGCTGCACAGCGGGGCTTCTATGTGGGCTGGATGGACACGAGCGGCAACTGGCTGTACTGCCAGAGCATTTTCTCGTCTGCCACTGCGGACGATGTACCGAGTTATGGCTATTGATCTAGGAGGGTTTTCTTATGAAAAACGCTAAAATTTCCCGCCGCAGTTTTCTGCTGGGGCTGGCTGCCTGCTCCGTCGCCGGGGTGCTGACCGCCTGCAAGGGCACGGATGCGCCCTCCGGCAGCACCGCTTCCTCTGCCGCAGAGCAGCCTGCATCCTCTGCTGCTTCCTCGGCTGTGCAGCAGCCTGAGCCGTTCCTGACCGAAGCGGAGTTTCCCCCGCTGGACGGCAGCACCGCCTGCATCCCGCTGATGGCGCAGATGCTGGCCGATACCACCGGCATGGACTTGGAGGAAGCCCGCAGCAGCATTACGGTAAGCACCACCGCCTACGCATGGGAGAACTTTGGTCCGTACGACACCACCACCCGGATGCTGGTGGTATACGAAGCACCGGACTATGTAAAAGAAGAGCTGCAAGAGGCCAATGTGGAGCTGGAGCAGAAGCCCATCGGGGTGGACGCGCTGGTGTTCATCGTCAACGAGGACAACCCCGTACAGGCGCTTAGCCAGCAGCAGCTGCGGGATATCTATGCCGGAAAGATCACCAACTGGAAGGATGTGGGCGGCAAAGATCAGGAAATCGTTGCCTTCCAGCGCGGCGAGGACTCTGGCAGCCAGACCCTGTTCAAAAAGCTGCTTATTCAGGGCGGTGAGTTGATGACCCCGCCCTCTGAGTTGGCTCCCGCCGCCATGGGTGAGCTGGTGGACAGCATTGCCGATTACAACAACAGCGCCAACGCCATCGGTTTTTCCGTGTATTACTACATCGACCAGATGTACTCTAAGCCCGGGCTGCGGCTGCTGGCGGTGGACGGTGTGACCCCCGGCAACGACACCCTTGCCGACGGCAGCTACCCCCTGTGCAACGATTTTTACGCCGTCATCCACCCGGATGCCGCCGCAGACAGCCCGGAGCGCATCCTGTATGACTGGCTGGACACCGACGCCGGGCAGGACTGCATCAAAAAGTCCGGCTATGTGGCCGTCGGCCCGCAGACCACCGTCACCATCGTGGATTGAAATTGACAGACCTTCTCTCGTCTGCTACAATAAAGGTAGGATTTTGTCGATCTTTATGCAGCAGAATGCTGAAAGGAAGGTCTTACTATGGAACATCCCTCTCACCCGGTAGAAAGCCACTGGCGCACCTCCCTGCGCAACCGCATCATTCAGGCTTCCAGTCTGTTGGAAGTGCTGTTGTCCGGGCTGGTGCTGATCGGTCTGCTGCTCAGCGTTGTGCCCCTGATCCGCTGGATGCCCGGTCTGCTGTTCGATGGCAACGAAGCAGAGATCCGCACCTTTCTGGAGCGCAGTCTGGACATTGTGATCGGCATCGAGTTCATCAAGATGCTGGCCAAGCACAGCCCCGGCAGCAGCCTTGAAGTGCTGCTTTACGCCATTGCGCGGCATCTGGTGGTGGGGCACGATTCCGCTGTGGAGAACCTGCTCAGCGTGGGCGCCATCGCGCTGATCTTCATCGTGCGCAAGTTCTTCTTTGTCCCGGCCTTTGGTGCGCACCTGCCGGACGGTAATCCTGCGCCGGATCTTACCCCCGCCCAGAGCGGCATTCCCGCCGACTGGTTCCGTCGGCGGCATTCCGAAGCAAAGCCTGAGGAAGAGAGCGAGACAAAGGAATAAGCCTATACAAAAACCACCCCGCAGCGGCCGGTGAAAGGCTGCTGCGGGGTGGTTTACTATTTTCTGTTACTTTTTGCCGTGACGGCCAAAGCGGTACTCCTTGCCCTCGCGGATGCGCTGGATGTTGGAGCGGTGCATATAAATGACCATTGCGCCCATGATCACCGAACCAATGGCGCACACGGTAAGGTCGGCGGCAGAGTAGCCCCGGAACACGCCGTACAGAATGGTGAGCACCGGATAAAGTGCTGCCATGGTCACGCTGCCCAGAGACACCATGCCGGTGGGCAGCAGGCAGGCCAGAAAGATGACCGCCAGAAAGGGGATCAGCACCGGCTGAATGGCCAGAATGGTGCCGCCCGCCACCAGCACGCCCTTGCCGCCCTTGAAACCGAAATACAGGGGCTTCAAGTGGCCGATAATGGAAAAGATGGCGGCAAGGTACACCGCAAGATAGGGCGAAAGCGTAGTGCTCTCCGGCATCAGGGTGAACAGCCAGCGGCCGATGCACACGGCCAGCACGCCCTTGAGCACATCACCGAAAGCGGTAAGTGCCGCTGCCTTTTTGCCGAAGGTGCGCAGCATATTGGTCATGCCCGCCGCGCCACTGCCGTACTTGCGCACATCATCGTGGTACAGGTACTTGCTGACGAGGATACCGGTGTCGATGCTGCCCAGCAGATACGCCTGCACGGCGGACACCGCAGCGATGAGAACAGATTCCATCATCTGAGCCCTCCTGACGTGTTATACGTCCTTGGCACCCACTTCGCCGGAGCCGCGCTCCCGCACGACCAGACGGATGGGCGTATGCTCCAGACCAAAGTTTTCGCGGATCTGGTTGATGAGGTACCGCTGATAGCTGAAGTGGAACAGGTGCTTTGCGTTCACGAAGGCCACGAACGTGGGGGGACGGGTAGAGGCCTGCGTCAGGTAGTAGATCTTCAGGCGGCGGCCCTTGTCGCTGGGGGGCTGCATCCGGGCGGTCGCGCGGGCCAGCATCTCGTTCAAAACGCCGGTAGGCACGCGGGCACCGTTTTCGGCGTCCACATCCCGGATGAGCTGCATCAGCTTGTTCACGTTGTAGCCGGTCTGGGCAGAGATGAAGATGATGGGTGCGTAGCCCATAAAGCTGAAGCACTCGGCATAGCCCCGGCGCTGCAGCTCCATGGTGTTGGTCTCCTTGCCTTCCACGGCATCCCACTTGTTCACCACAATGATGCAGGCCTTGCCCTGCTCGTGGGCGTAGCCAGCCACCTTGCTGTCCTGCTCGGTAAAGCCGACGGTGGCATCCACAAGGATCAGCGCCACGCGGCTGCGCTCCACAGCAGCCAGTGCACGCACCACCATGTAGCGCTCCAGACCATCGCTGATGTTGCTGCGCTTGCGCAGACCGGCGGTATCGGTAAAGATGAACTTGCCGTAGGCGTTGTCCACCGGGGTGTCGATGGCGTCGCGGGTGGTGCCGGCCTCGTTGGCCACGATCATGCGGTTCTCGCCCAGAATGCGGTTGGTCAGGCTGGACTTGCCCACGTTGGGGCGGCCGATGATGGCAAC
>ERZ1035041.377-NODE-377-length-21146-cov-4.917121_pt1 | contig 21146 bp, 16 predicted proteins | sample MGYA00520684_ERZ1035041 | MGnify/ENA primary metagenome ERZ1035041 (study PRJEB33766, sample SAMN09781699) | gut metagenome | biome: gut microbiome | host: Homo sapiens | place: Madagascar | study: EMG produced TPA metagenomics assembly of the PRJNA485056 data set... | reverse complement strand
GGCGCGGTTTACATGAAAAAGACCTCCAGCTCAGAGGATTATTTCCTTGGAGGAAGAGGACTGAACGGATGGGTGGCAGCACTTTCCGCACAGGCTTCTGATATGAGCGGATGGCTTCTGATGGGACTTCCGGGAGCAATTTATTCCCTGGGATCCGGACAGATCTGGATTGCAGTGGGACTGTTTATCGGCACAGTTCTGAACTGGGTATGTATTTCCGGAAGACTTCGCAAATATACCATTGTGGCCAACAATTCCATGACCATCCCGGCGTTCTTTGAGAACCGTTACCGTGATAAGAAAAAGATCCTGCTTCTGATCTCATCCATTGTGATCGTAATCTTTTTCCTGGTGTATACAGCATCTGCACTGGCAGCAGGCGGAAAGCTGTTTAATACCGTATTCGGACTGGATTACCATGTAGCACTTGCCATTGGAGCGGCCGTGATCCTGTGCTACACCTTTATGGGCGGATTCATGGCAGTGTGCGTGACAGACTTTGTACAGGGCACCCTGATGCTTATCGGTCTTCTGGTTGTGCCGCTGGTAGCGTATTTCCTGCTTCCGGGCAATCTGACAGACCTGATCACACAGAGCGGCGTCACAGGGGGCGCAAGTGCTTATCTGAACCCGTTTTTGAATGGTGACAGACCTTATACCTTTGTGGAGATCTTTTCCCAGCTGGCATGGGGCTTTGGATACTGCGGAATGCCTCACGTACTGGTAAGATTTATGGCAGTCAAGAGCGAGAAGGAACTGAAGAAATCCTGGGTGATTGCCATTATATGGGATTTACTTTCTCTGACAGCTGCATTTGCCATTGCAGTTATCGGCAGAGCTTATCTGCTTCCAACCATTCTTGGCGAAAATGGAGCTGCTTCTTCTGAAAGCGTATTTATTGAAATGATCCGCAAGGTATTTACTTCTCAGCTGGCACTGCCATTTATCGGCGGACTGTTCCTTTGCGGAATTCTGGCAGCAATTATGTCCACTGCAGATTCCCAGCTTCTGGTAACGGCGTCTGCAGTGTCTGAGGACCTGTATCATAGCTTTATCAAGAAGGATGCAGATTCTAAGGAGATTTTAAGGGTAAGCCGTATTACGGTTATTGTGATCGCGATAATTGCTTTTGCAATCGCATGGGATCCCAACAGCAGCATTATGGGACTGGTATCCAATGCCTGGGCAGGTCTTGGAGCAGCATTTGGCCCTATTGTGGTAATGTCCCTGTTCTGGAGAAGAACCAACCTTCCGGGTGCGATCGCAGGTATGGTCACAGGCGGCCTGACCGTTATTATCTGGGACTATATTCCGTTAGTGGGCGGACAGACACTTGGAACCTACACAGGCCTTTATTCCCTGGCAGTAGGCTTCCTTCTCAGTCTTGTGATGATCGTAATTGTCAGCCTTCTTACCAAGGCACCATCCAAAGAGATCACAGATGAGTTCGACCGGGTAGCTGCGAAATAACGAAGATGATAAATCTAAAACTTTTATAAAAAAAGGTAGTCCTGACAGTAAAGGGCTACCTTTTTTTCTGAAAATTTGTTATAATGATATTATCTTTAGTCGGAAAGGGGCAACACAAGATGAAAAAATATGACTATTTGATCGTAGGAGCCGGACTGTTTGGAGCTGTATTTGCCCATGAGGCCACCAAAAAGGGAAAGACCTGTCTGGTAATCGACAAGCGTGATCATATCGGAGGCAACATTTACACAGAGGATGTGGAGGGAATCCAGGTGCACAGATACGGCGCACATATTTTCCACACCTCCAAGAAGGAAATCTGGGACTATGTGAACCAGTTTACAGAGTTTAACCATTTCGTGAATTCACCTATCGCAGTGTATAAGGACGAGCTGTATAACCTTCCGTTTAACATGAACACCTTCCATCAGCTGTGGGGTGTGAAGACACCTGCACAGGCCAAGGCGAAGATCCAGGAGCAGATCAGCCGCATGCACATCACGCATCCGAAGAACCTGGAGGAGCAGGCTCTGGCGCTGGTAGGACAGGATGTGTATGAGAAGCTGGTAGAGGGCTACACAAGAAAGCAGTGGGGAAGAGAGTGCAAGGATCTTCCTGCATTTATCATTAAGAGACTGCCGCTTCGCTACACCTATGACAACAACTATTTCAAAGATCCTTACCAGGGTATCCCCAAGGGCGGATACACACGCATTATCAAGAAGCTTCTTGAGGGCGTACAGGTATGCTTAAAGACCGATTTCTTTGACAACAGGGAAGAGCTTAGCGCACAGGCAGACAAGATCCTGTTTACCGGAATGATCGATGAGTTCTACAACTACTGCTATGGCGAGCTGGAATACCGTTCCCTGCGCTTTGAGACCGAGGTTCTGGATATGGGCAACTATCAGGGCAATGCGGTTGTGAATTATACCGATTATGAGGTGCCGTACACCAGAATTATTGAGCACAAGCACTTTGAGTTCGGCACACAGCCGAAGACCGTGATCACCAGAGAATATCCGGCAGCATGGGAGAAGGGCAAGGAGCCTTATTATCCGATCAACGACCCCAAGAATGACGAGCTGTTTGATAAATATGAGCGCCTGGCACTGGAAGAGAAGAATGTGCTGTTTGGCGGACGCCTTGGCATGTACCGCTATATGGACATGGATAAGGTCATTGAGGAGGCTCTGAATATGGCTGAGACAGAGCTGACCTACGAAGAGGCATAAAGGAGAAAATTATGGATACCCCAACTATTACACAATACTACAGAGAAGCGGACCCGGCGAAGCGTCTGGCGCTTTTAAACATGTCCATTGAGGCAGGAGAGGAGCCAGAGCTGAACAAGATCCGCAGGGAGCTTTGGGACATCCGTTATCAGGACAAATCCGAGCTTGGAGGGGATACCCGTGCAGACGGCCTGATCGCGCTGTGGATGCTTATGGAGTTTAACCGGGACAGCGCCAAGCGTTTTATGGGCGTGCGCGGCGGCCGCAAGGAGATCTTAAAGCAGCTGGATAAGATGAAATTTCAGGAGATCCGCGCCAAAGGCAAGGATTACGAGGATATGCTTTACCGGGAGTGCTGCCATATGGTGAAGACTTATATGGAGTTAAGTGAGTCTGACAAGGCATACAACAGCACGTTGTTCGGTATTCTCAAGATGAGCAGCGAGCAGGCGAAGGACAAGCTGAAAGCTGACATTTACCACACCGCAGTGGAGCTTCCCCAGACACTGAAGCTGGAGGAAGAATTGGGTATGATTACACGGGCTGCCCGTGAGATGTATGAGCTTCATTTCCCGGGAGAGGGAAGCCTGAGAGCCTGAAAGATTCCTGCATCTGTATGCCGCAGGAATCTGAATATGAATAAGTATCTGATTAATACCGCAGCAGTCTCCGGATCTGGAGCTGGCTGCGGTATTTATTATGCAGTTCCAGGCCAAGGCTGGCTTCGCAGGCTGCAAGAAGAGAATCATAGTAGGTGAACTGATAAATGTTGCCGGCGATCTGCATGCAGTTGTAGTTCAGAAGGGACGATATGATCTGATCCCTGGAAAAGGTGAAATCCAGCTTTGCCTCAAGGAGGCGCAGAATGGTAAAGGCAGTAAAGCTGATGATAACCTGGGCGCTGACTGCCTGTACAACCTCTTCAGAAGAAGCTGCCGGCAAAGTGCTTTTGGAAATGGCAAGGGCAGATTCCATGTATGTATAAAATTCTGAGGCGGTATCTTCCACGGATGGCCGGAAGACAAATTTCTCAGGGCTCTGCCCGCTTAGATGATCCCGGCTGACGCGCCTTGCCGCGTTGGAAATCGACTGGTTCAACATAGTACCACGGATAGAAAGGTCATATGCAAGGGGAATTCCCTGCTGATCTGTGAGAAACTCCATGTGGATGGCAGAGGCACTTTGCCGGGAAACTGATTTTCTCGCAGAAGCACTGCCGGTTTGGCGTGAAAATGCATAATCTGCTTCTTCATGGTGTATTCTGCTGAAATTACGGATAATTACATTGGCAGAATGGTCATACAGCCATTTCTGAATGTCTCTTTGGTATTTCTGGATGAGCTGGAGTGCCTTTAAGAGGTCTTCCTCCTGAAATGGCGTCAGATTCTCGAAATAAGGCACCTGATTTATGGCGTCCTTCCATGGAAGCTGCGGATAGAGGATCTGGGAAATGATCAGCAGGCGGAAGATTTCTTCTATATTGTAGGAAAGGGAGAGATTCCATGTTTTGGTGCGCCAGAAAATATCAAGCTGCAGTTCCTTGTAAATGTGCTTCAAAACGCCGTAGCCTGCATTTTTTAAAGTGCGCTCGCCAGGGGAGAGGGCAGCAGTAAGGTCTACGTAAACAACAGAATTCTTCTTTTCTTCCCGTTCTTGGTTCATGTCTGCCACAACCTTTTCAAAGTGGGCAATGGGATCTGGGAATTCCTTCCGAAGCTCCTCCAGATAACCAAGGCCCATAATGGTTTTCTGCCTGGTGGCTTTTTTCTCTTTATCATAATAGGACTCTGTGATGGCCAGATAAGTGCCTTTTGGCTTTGGGGTTTTCTTTAGAAACATATGTGCGGCCTCCTTTTTTCTTTTATTTTACCATGAATTCAAAAATACAACAAGATACATCATAGAAAAATGCAATAATTTTTTAGAGAAAGGCATTTCCAGGCAAGGTAAATTTTAAGAGATTTGCTATTTAACATATTCTGCGAAAAAAGTCGATTGACAACCAGTCAATTATATGTTATACATAATGTACTGAAGTTAGAAAAGACTAATAATTGAATGGAAGTAAAAGAGGGGATTTGCTCCCCCCTTTTTTTACTGCGTATATTAGATTTAGCTAACTAAAGTTATAGAGTAAGAAAAAGAGTTCGGGGGAGAAAACAAGTATGATTGATAAAGACTTGCTAAGACTTCTGGGTGATAAGAAGAAGTATATTGTATATACGGTTATCAGTATGGTGATCGGGCTGTGTGCCAATCTGGGAATCACCATGTGTATCTGTCAGGCAATCCGCCTGATGCTGGAACACGCAGCACCGGGGGACTATGTACCGACACTGCTGATCGGCATTGCGGCTTTGGTAATCCGCTATGTCTGCACCAGATGCACAGCCCGTCTGAAGGATAGTATCGGACGTGAAGTAAAACGGGATCTGCGTGCCAGAACCTACAACAAAATGATCTGTCTGGGTATGAAAAGTACCAGCGAAATGAGTATGGCAGGCCTAACCCAGGTAAGTATGGAAGGAATCGAGCAGCTGGATCTGTATTTTTCCAATTACATTCCTCAGTTTTTTTATGCCATGCTGGCTCCGGTCATCTTATTTATTGTAACCGTAAGACTGGATGCGAAAGTAGCTATTGTGCTGCTGTGTTGTGTGCCGTTGATTCCGGTGTCCATTATTGCGGTGTCCAAGTGGGCAAAGAAGATCTTTGCAAAATACTGGGACAAATACACTGCTATGGGAGATTATTTCCTGGACAGCGTACAGGGCTTAAAAGAACTGAAGATTTTTAAGGCAGATGCCAGACAGCATGAAAAAATGAATCAGAATGCAGAAGAGTTCCGTGAGATTACCATGAAGGTTCTTACCATGCAGCTGGCTAGCACCACCATTATGGATCTGGTGGCTTACGGCGGGGCGGGAGCCGGAATTGCATTTGCAGTAAGAGACCTGGCAGATGGAAGGATTACCGTGATGTTTGCAGTATTTCTGATGCTGGTGGCTGTAGACTTTTTCCTTCCCCTGCGTGCCTTCGGAAGTGCCTTCCATGTGGCCATGAACGGTGTGAGTGCAGGAAAGAAGATTATTTCCCTGCTGGAAATGGAAGACCCGAAATGGGGAAGCGAATCTGTAACCGGAAGTGAGGTTGCCCTGAAGGATGTAAGCTTTTCCTATGACGGAAAAAGAGAAGTGTTAAAAGAGGTAAACATGACTTTCCCGGAAAAGGGAATGACCGCTATCGTGGGAGAATCTGGATGCGGCAAATCCACCATCGTAGGATTGATGAATGGAAACCTGGTACCGCAAAAAGGTTCCATCCTGGTTGGCAGTACAACGCTTGGCCAGCTGTCACGGGCAGACTATTATGGCCATCTGGCAGTTGTCAGCTGCAATACTTATATCTTTAATGATACTGTGCGAAACAATTTCCGTCTGGCATCCCCATGGGCAACAGAAGAACAGATGGAAACAGCCTTAAAGAAAGTGAATCTGTGGAAGTTTATAGAAGAAAACGGCGGTTTGGATAAGAGCATTTCCGAGGATGCAGCCAATATCTCCGGCGGACAGAAGCAAAGACTGGCACTGGCTGTAAATCTTGTGGCAGATAAAGACATTTACATCTTCGATGAAGCCACCAGCAACATCGACATCGAAAGTGAAGAGATCATTATGAAAAACATCAAGGCACTTTCCAAAGAAAAGAATGTGATCGTCATTTCCCACCGTCTGGAAAATATTGTACCTGCTGACCGGATCTATTATCTGGAAAGCGGAAAAGTAAAAGAATGTGGAAATCACCAGTCCCTGATGGATGCGGATGGGGGCTATGCAGTGCTTTACCGCAGACAGAAAGAACTGGAAAAGGGATATGTGGAGGTGAGCGCATGAATCAGGTAAAACAGACCCTTCGAAGAAGCGGCATCAGTATTATGGCCCATCTGATCAGTCTCCTGGGAAGCTTTGCGGCAGTTTTGATCCTGGCTGTCATCAACGGAAGCATCGGTTATCTTTGTGCCATGAGCGTGACGCTGTTCGGCGCCCTTGGCGTGGCCAAGGCACTTGGCGAACCCATCTGGCTTTCTTATGAATGGATCATTGCCCTTGCAGTAGGATGCGGAATCCTCCGCGGACTGCTTCGCTACATTGAGCAATACAGTAACCATTACATTGCCTTTCATCTGCTGGCCATATTGAGAGATAAAATTTTCGGTGTACTCCGTAAGCTCTGTCCGGCCAAGCTGGAAAGCAAGCAAAAGGGCAGCATCATTGCCATGCTCACATCTGACATTGAAACACTGGAAGTTTTTTATGCCCATACCCTGTCACCAATCTGCATTGCCATTCTGGTATCCCTTAGCGTATGTTTGTTTACATGGTTTGTGGCAAGCCCATGGCTGGCGCTTGTAGCACTGATCGGTTATCTGGTGATTGGCATTGTGGTGCCCATGATCTCTTCCGCAGCATTAAAAGAGCCTGGTGTTACCTATCGAAGAGAGTTTGCTTCTTTTAATGCCTATTATCTGGACAGTATTAAGGGAATTAAAGATATTTTGTTCCACAATGCAGGAGAAATAAGAGAACAGGAAGTCAACCGCAGATCAGAATGCCTTCTGGAAGAAACAAGAAAAATGAAAGATGCATCCGGAAAAGCGGCAGCAATCACAGAACTGGCTGTTTCCGTTTTTGTAATGCTCACCTTGATTGCAGGAATCATTCTGGTCTATACCGGACATTTGACTTCTGGAAAAATGATCATTGGCGTGGTTGCCATATTTGGAAGCTTTGGTCCGGTGGTAGCCATCTCCGCTCTGCCTGGTAATCTGACCCAGACCTTTGCCAGTGGTGACCGTGTCCTGAATCTTCTGGAGGAAGCACCAGCAGTAGAAGAGATCACAGATGGAAAAAATATGACATACGAAAATCTGGAAGTGAAGAATCTTTCCTTTGCCTACCAGAAAAATGAACCTGTCTTAAAAGATGTGTGCATGCAGGCGAAAAAAGGCGAGATCGTAGGTATCATCGGAGAAAGCGGCTGCGGAAAATCCACGCTGTTAAAGCTGCTGCTTCGTTTTTGGTCAAAAGACAGTGGGGAAATTCTGTTTAACGGAACCGACATCGAAAAGATCAACAGCGGCAATCTTCTGGACAATGTGACCATGGTAAGCCAGGTGACCTATCTGTTTGACGATACCATCGAAGAAAACTTAAGGATTGCAAAGCCGGATGCTACTCAGGAGGAAATGGAACAGGCCTGCCGTCTGGCATCGGTACATGACTTTGTTAGGAGTCTTCCAAATGGCTATCAGACGAGAGTGGGAGCTATGGGAGATGCCTTGTCCTCCGGTGAAAAACAAAGACTGGGACTGGCAAGAGCATTCCTTAGCGGACGGCAGCTGATCCTGCTGGACGAGCCCACCAGCAACGTGGACAGTATCAACGAGGGAATCATTCTCAAGGCACTGGCACAGCAGAAGAGCAAAAAGAGCATTATTCTGGTTTCACACCGGGAATCCACAATGGCTATTGCAGACCGGATTTATAAAGTGGAAAACGGTTATATGACAGAAGCTACAAAATAAAAAAGAGAGGAACCTAAAATGAAGAACAGCGCATTTAGAATCATGATGGTAACAGGAGTACTGGCAGCCTCTATGCTGACCACAACCGCTTATGCAAAAACAGAAAAGAAAGAGGCAGCCACAGAAGCCGCAGCAGACACGGATTCCGAAGCAGACAGTGAAGTGGACGCAGCAGAGCTGCTTGGAACTTTCAAAGGGGAAAAGCACATCGATGTCATGAACTGCGATATTACCATAGAGATCACATTAAAAGATGACGGAACTTTCCTGTTTTATCGTGCCCCAATGAAGGTTGATATGAATGGCGGCGGAGAAATGCCGGAGCAAAAGGACGAGGGAACTTATGAAGTAGATGGCAATGAGATTTCTTTCAAAGGCGAAGAAATGGGTGAATTCCAGGTTACTGTGAAAACAGAAGATACAGAAACAGAAGAAGCAGAAACGGAAAAAGCAGAAACGGAAGATGCAAAGTCAGAGGAAGCAGTTCTTACCCTGGAAGGCAAGATTCCAACCGGCGGCCCATCTACAGATATGATCCTGGAGAAACAGCCGGAAGAAGAAAACGGCAGTGAAGCCAAGTCAGATACAGAAACAGACGCAAACTGATAAGAAAGAAGAGGACATATGAAAAAGGGATTAAAAAGTGCAGCACTCCTTTTGGGCAGCGCCATACTGGTACTGGGACTTACCGCATGCAGGAATGAAGAGTCCGGCTCGAAAAAGGCAGAAGACACAGCGGAGCTTGCCGGAAATTATTATATCGACCTGACAGACCTGGGCATGAAGCTGACCTTCTATCTGGACCTGGAACAGGATGGCACATTCCTGTTTTCCAACACACTGGACTTTGAGGTTAATAAAAGTTCTGGAACCTGGCAGAAATCAGGGGACGATTACATGATGGTCTACGATTCTGTAAATGGGGAAGAAAAATCTGTCTCCGACGGACTGACAACCACCTTTAAGGCCTTAGAAGACGGCAGCCTTGATTTTACCGGAGAGAGCGGATGCATTTACTACGGAAGTGCTACCGCATCTACAGCAGGAGCTGATGATCCGGATGCCACACTGATCGCTTATCCGGTTACCGATGGCTATGAGGAACAGGAGGAAGGCACAGATTTCCAGAGCGGCGTGTATGTATCCGAAGATGTGGAGGAAGGGGGCGTGGCATACAGTCATGTGGTGTCCTTCTATGAAGATGGAAGCTACCTTCATTTCACTGCCTATGAAGAAGATGGGCAGAAGATGTTTGCCAGCGAAAAAGGGAATTACAGTGTGAGCACCACGCAGCTGGCTCTGGAGCCGGAAGAGAAAGACCGTGTAGCCTGCGAGGTTGTGGATGACAGCAATCTGAAATTATCCATACTGCCTTATGCAGGTGCAGATGCCAGGGAAACCATGGACTTTAAGAAAACAGATGCCGGGGAAGAACTGCTGAAGTTTTCCGGTGAGGGAACCGTGAAGGGCAGCAGTGAGACCTTTGAAGTGACCATGATACTGTATAGCGACGGAAGCTATGAAACTACAGCAGACGGATTTACCGAAAAAGGAATTCTTGTCATGGATTCCGAAACGAATTTCATCAAGCAGTACCCGAATCACCCGGAAAGCGGTGTGCAAGGTCTGAACCAGATTACAACCGTACCGGCAGGCAAGGTTACAGAAGAGGACGGCAAGCTGACCATCAGCGGACTACGCGTACGAAAAGCAGAGGAATTGAACCGGTATGAATGTACCGTGATGGAAAATTAAAGAACGAGGAGAAATGGAATGGAATCATCACAGAAATTTTTTGACTGGGCATTTAAAACAAGAGCCAAGCATGTGATCGACATGTACAACGGGGTAATGGAATCAAAAGAAAAGCTTTTCCTGAATTTCTGCTCCCATGAACCTGCATTTGTATCTTATGGACCGGCAGGTATCAACGCAAGTATAAAGGGAGTTGGCTTTCTTCCAAAGGATGAGTATCTGGAAGAGACACTGGAAGCATATGTAAACCATATCAAAACCTATGATCCTGCTGATAAGACCTATGGAAAGCGTGGCATGGAGCTTCTGATCAAGTATATGTATGGGGAAGACGCTTACCACCGCGTGGACTTTACCAAGATGGGAAGCCTGGAGATGGCCAAAAGACACAGCTGGATCAATTATCAGGTAAACAAGGAAGCGGCACTTCTGTTTCATCAGCCACCTGGAATTTCCTATAAGCTGAAAGGAAAAATAGAGATCTACGATGAGGAGACATCCGGAAAACGGGAGCTTTATCAGCAGTTTATCAATGCACAGCATGATGTGTACCATACACCGGATATGAATAAATGGCTGAGATATCCGGCATACCTGTTCCACATTGAAGAGATTTATGATAATTCTGCTTCAAAGAATGGATTCGGAAAACAGCTTCAGTATCCGATTCCGGATGGCAGCGAGTCTGAAAATGAATAAAAAAAGAGGCAAACGTATCATGAGCCTGCTTCTGGCAGGCTGCATGGCCATGACCGCATTGACTGGATGTGCCACCTCCATTGACACCAGGAAAACAGACGATTCCTCCACCCTGTATGTGGGTCATGTGGGAAATTCTTTTCCTACCTCTTTTATGCCGTGGCTGTCCAGAGACGGCATTGCGCCTACTGTGGCAAGCATGCTGTACAACACCCTGTTTTCCTATGATGAGGATGCCGGTGGATTTGAAGGGCTGACAGCCAGACACTGGTGCTATGTAGACCTGGAGGGAAATCCCCTGACACAGGACGGAACCTTTGAAGGGGACAATGATTATCAGGCAGTGGAAGAGTACTATGATGCATCTCCGGAAGATTATATGGCAGTGCGGGTCGAGCTTTATGATGATGTCCACTGGTCAGACGGGGAAAAGCTGACTGTAGAGGATGTGTATTATACCTTTGATGTGGCCACCGATAACGCCTTAAGCAATCATGCAGGAGCACTGGCGTGGACTGCAGACCTTCGACATGAATCCTCCAAAGGGGAGTTGATGCAGCAGGGAATGTTCACGGCACAGCATCCGGATTACAGCGGAACCTTTCAGATTCTGGAAGGGGAAGAGGATACTGTCATGTATCTTCTGGTAAATAAGGTTCTTGGAGCCGTGACCACATTGTTCAGCACCATACTGATCCTTCCGGAACATATTTGGGCGCCGTTGGTCAGCGAAAGCCAGCAGTTGAATAATAAGAATCCTCAGGGAGAATTCCTGAAGCAATATCAGAATCCGGTAGGAAACGGAGCCTGGATCCTGAACAGGGAGGAAACCAATGCACAGATGATTACCCTGGACCGAAATCCTGATTATCATCTGAAGGATAAAAACGGAGACGCCCTTTATAAAGTGGATAAGATCCGCCTGATGCTTTATCTGGATTCCAATACTGCGATTTTTGCACTGCGAAAAGGGTACATAGACATGCTGGATACTGCGATTAGTTCCAACTATCTAGCCCTGTTTGAGCAGGAAGAAGATATATATGTATCCCGGGCCGCCGGCACTTATGTGACCTCACTGGTGCTGAATGTAAATCCCCAGGATGCCTATAATGAGGGAAACAAAGTGTTGCTGCAGGATCAGGATTTCCGAAAGGCATTAGCCCTGGCTATCGATCAGGAGGAACTGGCAGAAAAGACGCTGAACCATGCAGGAACCACAGCACCGGCAGGACTGATCCTGCCGACCAATGAAGTGCTTTATAATCCGGAAGCAGATATTTTAAAAGGTGACGCCGAAGAAAAGCTAAAAGAAGCCAATGAGATTCTGGATCAGCAGTATCCCGAAAAAGATGACAAGGGATACCGGCAAAAAGATGGAGAGCGGATCAGCTTCAAGATCCTGACCTCCACAGGACAGCAGGATCTGGTTGCCTATCTGCAGCGCCAGTTCCAGCGAATTGGAATTGAGGTGGAATTTCAGGCATCCGGTTCCACACCGGAAACCACATACATTTATCCGGGCAACTTTGATATGACCGTACAATCTGTGATTCTTTCCATGTCCAATGCAGACGTGATGTACCGGGCGCATTTTGTCACCCAGGAACGTTCTTCCAATTATGGAAGATTCCAGGATGAGGAAATGGCAGCTGTTATTGAGGAAATGCGTCACACCCTGAATCAGGAACGGAAAGTAGAGCTGATCAAAAAATTACAGGTGATGACAGCCAAAAGTTATTATAAGCTTCCGCTGTACAGTGCAGAAGTCCTGTCCGTGGCAAGAACAGACCGTTTTACCGGATACGTATCAGAACCGGGACAGACCGTCTTCAACGGAGCAACTTTGCAGAACCTGGAAAAAGTGCAGTAGCAGGCAGTTGTCTGGAGGAATGAATGGAAAAATTATATGTCATAAAACGAATTATCTATACCTTTTTTATTTTTGCAGTAGTAGTAACACTTTGTTTTTTCATTCCGCGCCTTGGTGTGGATGACCCCTGTTCCAGATATTATCCGGCACAGGGAAATATGTCAGATGAGCAGTACGAAGTGATTAAGGATCTGACCCGGAAGCAGTATGGAATGGACGGTTCCAACTGGTCGCAGTATGTGAGATACATTCAGAACCTGTGCCGCGGTGATCTGGGAACCTCCTATCAGTCCGGAAGCCCAAAAGTAATTGATCTGATCCTGGAAAGGCTTCCCTGGACATTGGTGCTTTCTGTGTCCAGCATGCTGATTTCCGTATTTTTCGGCGTACTGATCGGTGCATTTTGTGCATGGAAAAGAGGAAAATGGCAGGACCGGGCACTGATGAATGCCTCCACCATCTCAACCGCCATCCCGTCCTTTTTTATCGCTTTGCTGCTGGCGTTTTTCCTGGGATTCCAGTGGGAGATTTTTCCGGCATACACAGACCAGAACATGGTATCTTCTTTTTCCTGGAACTGGGAAAGCATACAAAATGTGGCTTACAATGCGGCACTTCCTGTGCTGAGCGGTGTGATCGGCGGAATCATTTCTTACGCCCAGAGCACCAGAAACAGTGTGATTGCCGTATCCAATGAGAACTTTATTATTACAGCCAAGGCAAAGGGCGTATCCAACCAAAGCGTGATCTATAAGCACACACTGAGAAACGCCATGCTTCCCATTGCAACCAGCCTTGGAATGAGTATCAGCGGACTGATCGGAGGATCGGTAGTAACCGAGCAGATTTTCAACTGGAACGGTGTGGGAACCCTGTTCCTGGAAGCAAACAATACCAATGATTATCCGCTGATGATGGGAATTATGATTTTTCTGTCAGGGTTTGCCCTGGTGGCGAACCTGGTGACAGACCTGTGCTACAGCCTGTTGGATCCACGGGTAACATTAGGGGAAAAGAGGTGATGGTATGGGAGAAAAAATAAAAGAATGGTGCAAAAAATGCCGCAGCTTTTTTCGGAAAATCTGGAACCACAGGCAGGGACGGGTAGGACTGATCATTGTACTGTTCCTGGTCTTTACCGCCATCTTTGCCGATGGGATCGCACCCTACGATCCCTATGATGTTACCCAGAGGGCTGACAAGGGACTTTCCCCAAGCCTTACCCATCTTCTTGGAACGTCCATCACCACCGGACAGGATGTGTTCAGTATGCTGATCTACGGAACACGGGTATCCTTAAGCATCGGAATCATAACAGGGCTTCTGATCGCAGTGCTGGGTTCCATACTTGGAGTAGCGGCAGGATACATGGGCGGGATCGTGGATATGATCCTTATGCGTATCGTAGATATTATGATCGTAGTTCCCACCCTGCCCCTTACCATTGTGATCACCAATATTTTTGGACACAGCTACGTGGTAATTGTATTTGTCTTTGTGCTCTTTGGCTGGCAGAGCCTGTCCAGAGTGGTGCGTTCCCAGGTACTGCTTCTGAAAAACTCTGATTATGTCAAGGCAGCAGAGCTGGCAGGAGCAGGCAAGGGATATATTATGTTCCGGCACATTCTGCCGGGAGTTTCCCATCTGGTGGTTATGAATACCGCTCTTACTTGTGCGGGAATCATGATCGCGGAAGCTGGATTAAGCTTCCTTGGCCTTGGCAATCCAACCGCCATCAGCTGGGGAAAAATGCTGGCAGATGCACAGAACGGCGGTTCCATGCTGTTCGGCCACTGGTGGACCATTTTAGCACCGGGAATTGGAATTTTTTTATCCGTATTTGCCTTTATGCGTCTGGGATTTGTCATTGAGGAAATCCTGAATCCAAGGATGAAGCAAAAAAATGGCGTCTTTGTGCTGATGAAGCATATGGGAAATCAATATCTGGAAGAAGTGTTCCAGTCAATGAATGAAGAGGACGGAGGAACAGCGGATGAAGGATAATATACTGGAAATTCAGAATCTGAAAGTGATCTTTCCCACGGAAATGGGAATTGTGCGGGCAGTAGAAGGCATCAGCCTTGAGATCGGACGGGGCAAATGCGTGGCTCTGGTTGGAGAAAGCGGATGCGGAAAAAGCGTTACTTCCCTGGCTGCCATGAAGCTGTTAAATCCGGACGCGGCAGCCGTTTGCGTGGACAAACTGGAACTGGATGGACAAGATATCACACAGCTTAGCGACAAAGAAATGCAGGAATTAAGAGGCAAAAAGATTTCCATGATTTTTCAGGATGCTTTATCTGCCCTGAATCCTGTTATGACAGTGGGAAAACAGCTGGATGAAATCTTTATCAGGCACATGAAGATGACCAAAAAAGAAGCCAGGGAGCATTCGGTGGAAGCCCTTAGAATGGTAGGGGTTCCGGACCCGGAAAGGCGTTATAAAGCCTTTCCCCATGAGCTGTCCGGAGGCATGCGCCAGAGGGTGCTGATCGCCATGGCCTTTGCCTGCAGTCCGGACCTGATCATTGCCGATGAGCCTACAACGGCACTGGATGTGACCATTCAGGCCCAGGTGCTGGGGGTACTGTCTGACATGCAGAAGCAGTCCGGCACAGGCCTTTTGCTCATTACCCACGATTTAAGCGTAGTGGTGCACATGGCAGACGAGATTAACGTGATGTACTGCGGAAAGATCGTGGAAAAAGGAACCACCAGGGAAGTGTTTTTGGATCCTCTGCATCCTTATACAAAAGGGCTTATTGGATCCGTGGCCAAGATGGAAGATGAGAAAGGAAAATTTGTACAGATTCCGGATTCTCTGCCAAGTCCGCTGTACAAGCCGTCCGGATGTTATTTTCATCCAAGATGCCCTTATGAGAAAGAAATCTGCAGGCAGAAAATGCCGCCAATCCAGATATTGGAAAATGGACGGCAGGTAAGATGCTGGATGTGCAGGAAGGAGGAAGATGGATATGAGTCCTGAGCATACCGAATATGCCGAGAATGAGAAGCAGGTTCTGGTAGAAGCCAGAGGGCTGCATATTGATTTTCCGGTTAAGAAAGAAATGCTTTTTGCAAAGCCCAAATATCTGCAGGCAGTCAGCGACGTGTCCATTCAGATCCATAGGGGAGAAACCTTTGGCCTGGTAGGGGAAAGTGGCTGCGGCAAATCCACATTTGCCAATGCAACCCTGGGACTTCTAAAGCCTGCTTCCGGCCAGATGTTATTTGACGGAACTGATATCAATGGAATCAGCCTTTCCCAGAAAAAAGAACTGCGAAAAAGAATGCAGAAAATCTTTCAGGATCCGGGTTCTTCTTTGAACCCCAGATTCAATGTACTGGAACTGATCGCAGAACCGCTGCGTATCCGTGGTGGATACTCTTTGGAAGAACAGAAAAAGATGGTAGCCGGGATGCTGGAGCATGTGGGATTAAATGCATCCGACCTTTACCGGTATCCCTCTGATTTTTCCGGAGGACAGCAGCAGCGTATTGCAATCGCAAGAGCGCTGATCCTGAAACCGGAATATCTGGTCTGCGATGAACCGGTCAGTGCGCTGGACGTATCAGTCCATGCACAGATCTTAAATCTTCTGATGGATATGCAGAAAAAAATGGGCATTACCTACCTGTTTATTTCCCATAACCTTGCGGTGGTAAAGAAAATCTGCGACCGCCTGGCGATTATGTATCTTGGAAAAGTGGTAGAGTACGGTGATGCAGAAAAGATTTTTGCCAACCCTATGCATCCATATACGAAGGCTCTGATTTTAGCAGTGCTTTCCATTGATGTGAATTCTGAGAAAAAGAAAATCACATTAAAGGGAGATATTGCCAGTCCTATTGACCCTCCAAAGGGCTGCAGATTCTGCAGCCGCTGCCCACAGGCTGAAAAGGAATGTGAGTATACGCCCTGTGAGCTGGTGGAAATGGAGCCGGATCATTATGTGGCATGCAGAATGGTTGTCTAAAATAGATAAAATGATAACAGGAGGAAAAAAGATGTTTGAAGTGAAAAAGAACTTCCGTAAGGCACTGTTGACAGTGCTTATGCTGATGGCGTTTGCTGTATCTGCAGTGCTGAATGTCAGCGCGGCAGAAAATGCGGACACCACACACACCCTGACTTACATGCTGGATGGCAATGTATGGAAAGAGCAGGAATACGAAGAAGGCGATCAGATTGAAGCTTTGGAAGCCCCGGAAAAGAAAAACTTTATTTTTGCCCAGTGGAAGGAGCTTCCGGAAACCATGCCGGCTTCTGATCTGACCGTTACAGGCGTATATAACTTTGATGGCGCATCAGTTACCGACTTAGATGGTGTATATGAGTGTGAGCTGGTTGTCAGCGATGACCTTGCAGTAACCATGTATCTTCGTATTGACGAAGAAGGAAACTTTGTATTTTCCCGCAGCACAGACTTTTCACAGGCAGAAAAAGGTGCCGGAAAAGTATACCGCAAATCTGAAAAAGCAGATATCACAGGCGGCGAATATGCGGTAGATATCAGCTGGTCCCCAATGCAGGGAATGTTTGAGCCAGTTCTGAATATTGATGCAGAAAATATGACTTTCCAACTGTACAATGCAGATGATAAGGAAACCAACAAAGGAACCGGAACCCTTGTCTATGCAGATGGGGAGTACACCATGAACTTTGCAGACGGAAACACCACAACCTTTACGTTTGAGGATGGAGTGATTAAATTTACTTCCAAGCTGTGGTACGGTTCTGCAAGCTTTGAGAACAAAGATGACAACGATGAATTTATCTCCTATCAGGCAGAGCTGACAAATGCAGCTGAAGTGGCAGAAGATACCGTAGAGACAGAAGCGGACGAAGACGTTATCGCACCTGGAACCTACTGCCTGGTATATTATGTAGTAAACAACGAAAATGTGGTACTTGGCGACAATGTTGCAACCTTTGAAGTAGAGGATAATGGAAACCTTCAGATCACTTCCCCATTCTGGTTTGGTGCTACCACACCGCAGTTTGTGGCAGACGATGGAACCGTTACTTATCCGGAATTTGTAATTTCCCAGGAATCCATTGAAAAAGATATCGATGTCTCTGTGATCATTTCCAAAGAAGAAAAGGAAGAGGAAAAGAGTGCAGAGAAGAAAGAGGATGCAGCAAGCGGTGACAGCACAGCATTCAAGACAGGAACCTATGGCGGAACTCATACTACAACTGCAATGGGCAGCAGCCTGACTTATGCATGCACCGTCACATTCAATGCAGACGGAACCTATACATATACGGTGAAGTTTAACATGATGGGACAGACTTATACAGAGTCCGAGAGCGGTACTTACAAAGTAAATGGCAGCAGCCTTACCCTGTCTTCTGGCAACGGAACCATGTCCGGTTCCATCAGCGGAAACAGCGTATCCATTACAAGAAAAGTATCTTCTTATTCATTCTCCGCAGCTACCATTACACTGACCTATGGAAATACTCCAGGGGTAACCGCAAGTGATGCAAAGCCTGGAAATACAGAGGATGACAAAAAAGACGACAGCAAAACAGATGACAACAAACCGACAGACAGCGACAAAGACAACAAAGACGACAATAAAGATGATAACAAAGAGCCGGCAACAGGCGATGGCGGACTTGCAGGCGGAGAATACCAGGTAGATATCAGCTGGTCTCCAATGGCTGCTATGATGTCTCCGGTACTGAACATTGATGCGCAGAAGATGACATTCTCCATCTACAATGCATCCAAGCCTGGTGAAGATAAAGGAAACGGAACCGTTACTTATGATAATGGAGTATATACACTGCATTACACCACAGGCGCTGCCGCAACCTTTACTTACAAAGATAAGAGCATTACCTTTACCTCTCCGCTTTACTATGGAAAGGCAAGCTTTAACCAGACTGATGACAATGGTGCATTTGTTTCCTACACTGCAAAGCTTGGCAAAAACCAGGCAGCAGATGAGCCAACACCGACACCGGAACCAAGCACTACACCGGCTCCAGAGCCAAGCACCACCCCGGCACCGGAACCAAGCGAAACCCCAACACCAGAGCCAAGTACTACTCCGGCACCGGAACCAAGCACAACTCCGGCTCCGGAAGAATCGGCAAAATTCCAGACCGGAACCTACGGCGGAACTTACACAAGCACTACCGCAATGGGAACCACAGATTATACTTATACACTGAGCTTTAACGAAGACGGAACTTATCAGTATCAGACAAGCTTTTCCATGAAGGACGTTGCTTATGTCCAGAAAGAAGCAGGAACTTATACTACAGACAAAGAAACCTTTACCCTGACCAGCAATGGATTCAGCGTAACAGATCCTGACGGAGAGGTGGTTTTCTCCGGCGGAGCAGGACAGACTATGACTGGAAAGATCACAGATGGTCAGGCAGTATCCGTAACACGCAGGGTATCCGGATTTGCACATTCTGATGCAGACCTTTCCTTAACCTACGGACAGAATGGCAATGGCTCCGATGAGAAACCGGAAACACCGTCAGAGGATGAGAAGCCTTCAGCAAAATTCCAGACCGGAATCTACGGCGGAACTTACACAAGCACTACCGCAATGGGTACTACAAATTATGCTTATACCTTAACATTTGGTGAAGACGGCACTTACAGGTATGTAGCAGGATTCTCCATGAGAGGAAATGCTTACACCCACACCGAAGCAGGAACTTATACTACAGACAAAGAGACCTTTACCCTGACCAGCAATGGATATGCAGTCACAGATCCAAATGGCGAAGCAGTTCTGTCCGGCGGAAGCGGCCAGACCATGGAAGGAAAGATCACAGACGGCCAGGCAGTATCTGTAACACGTAAAGTGTGCGGAATGGCAATGTCTAATGTGGAACTGTCCTTAACCTACGGACAGACCGGCAATGGTTCCGAAGAGGAGCCGGAAGCACCGTCAGAGGATGAAACTCCAGCTCCGAAATTCCAGACTGGAACTTATGGCGGAACTTACACAAGCAACAGCGTAATGGGTACTACAAATTATGCATATACCTTAACCTTTAATGCAGATAACACCTACAAGTATGTAGCTGGATTTGCAATGAGAGGAAATGTTTATACTCACACTGAAACCGGTACTTATACCACTGACGAAGGAACCTTCACTCTGACCAGCAATGGATATGCAGTCACAGATCCAAGTGGCGAAGCAGTGATGTCCGGCGGAAACGGTCAGACTATGGAAGGAAAGATCACAGACGTTCAGGCAGTATCTGTAACCCGTAAGGTGTGCGGAATGGCAATGTCCAATGTAGAACTGTCCTTAACCTATGGCCTTACCCCAGCTGTACAGATGGATGCTGCACCAGAAGAAGCAGTAAAAGCGGAAACAGAAGAAGCCACCGAAGAAAAGACTGCAGAAGAGGTGACAGAAGAAACAGCTGAGCTGGAAGCAGAACCGGACGGCGAAGAGGCTGACACAGAAGCAAAAGACGAGTCAGAGGCAAACGATGCAGAAGCAAAAGAAGAGCTGGAGACAAAGGCTGCAGAGGCAGATGCAGAGCCAGAGACAAAGGATACCGAGGCAGGCGCAGAGCCAGAAACAAAAGACACAGAGGTGACTGCAGAACCTACAGCAAAGACTGCAGAGACGAAAGCTGAGGCAACAGCTGCAGAAGCAAAGGCAGAGCCTGAAACAAAGGCTGCAGAGGCAGATGCAGAAGTTCAGACAACAGCTGCAGAAGAAAAAACAGAGGCAGAGACAATCTCAGCAGAAAAAGAGCAGTAAAGAAATAGAACTAAACATATGGCGAGCTGTACGATTATATCGTGCAGCCCGCCATATGTTTTATTCTCCTCCTGAAATTTTGAATATAAGATGGCGGAAAACTGGAAAGTATGATATTATTGGTAAAAAAAGGAGGAATATGTGATATTGAGATTTGAATGGGACGAAGAAAAGAATCAGATTAATCAGAAAAAACATAAGATATCCTTTGAAACAGCAGCATACGTATTTGAAGATGAAAATTACATTGAAATGTACGATTTTGAACATAGTATAGAGGAAGACCGTTATATAGCAATTGGGTGTGTCGGTGATGTATTATTTGTTGTTTTTACTGAGAGAAAAGAAAATATCCGGCTAATATCCGCAAGACTTGCAACAGAGGCTGAAAGGAGGCTTTATTATGACCAGAACATTTACTATTGAAAAAGGACAGAAACCAACCCAGGAACAGCTGAAAGAGGTTATGGAAGCCAGAAAATATCCGATTGTAGCAGATGAAGATGCCCCGGAATTATCTCCGGCAATGTATAAGGCTTTTAAAAGCTGTGTGATACAACGCAACCGAAAGAAAAATGCATAGTCAAAATAACAGGGATCCGGCATTGCCGGATCCCTGAATTATTTATATTGCGCTTATCAGCGCGAAGATGGTATAATATACCTTATGAATAAAGTCCGGGCATAGTTTTTGCAGGCCTGGATATGATGATATCAGGGTCAAAAGGTCAAAAAGCCGTTCATGCTTGCATGATAAGGCTTTTGAACTTGG
>ERZ1035041.373-NODE-373-length-21248-cov-15.897230_pt1 | contig 21248 bp, 19 predicted proteins | sample MGYA00520684_ERZ1035041 | MGnify/ENA primary metagenome ERZ1035041 (study PRJEB33766, sample SAMN09781699) | gut metagenome | biome: gut microbiome | host: Homo sapiens | place: Madagascar | study: EMG produced TPA metagenomics assembly of the PRJNA485056 data... | reverse complement strand
GCTGCCGGAGCGGTGCTTAAGCCGCAAGGCGGGAATTGTGCGGTGTTGCCTTAGTGAATCAATTCCGAGAACAGCGGGCAAAGCACGGCGGTCATGATACCGGCCACAGCAACGGAAAGGCCGCTCATCGCGCCTTCCACTTCGCCGATTTCCAGCGCCTTGCTGGTGCCCACGGCGTGGGACGCCGTACCAATGCCGATGCCTTTGGCAATGGGGTTGGTAATGCGGAACACCTTGCAGACGGTTTCCGCCGCCAGCGCGCCCACAATGCCGGTCAAAATCACGATGGCGCCCGTCAGGGTGGCAATGCCGCCCAGCTCGCGGGAAACATCCATGCTGATGGCAGTGGTAACGGACTTGGGCAGCAGGGTGATATACTGCTCATGGTTCAGGTCCAGCAGCAGGGCCAGTGCCAGCACGCTGAACAGACTGGCCATAACTCCGGCCAGCACACCGGCCACAATGGCTACCAGATTTTTGCACAGCAGATCCCATTTTTCATACAGCGGCACTGCCAGGCTGACCGTTGCGGGCAGCAGCAGGTAGCTGATGGGCAAAGCGCTGGCGGCGTATGTATCATAGGGGATGTTCAACACGCTGAGCACCACGATGACAAACGCCGTGCCCAACAGCAGCGGGTTGAAAATTGCCTTGCCGGTGCGCTTGTTGATGAGCACCCCCAGGCCGAACGCAGCCAGCGTGAGCAGCACGCCCCATACGGCGGAAGATTCCAGAACTTGTGTGATCATTGCTTTTTCTCCTTCCGCTCTGCCAGGCGCTGGGTCACGCAGCCGGACACCGTCATGACCAAAATGGTAATGGGGATCAAGGCCAGCAGCACCGGCACCAGCATGGCCTGTAAATCCACCCACAGGTCCATCACGCCCGCAGCCGCCGGAACAAATAGCAGCGGGAAAATGCCGGTCAGAAACAGCGCCGCCGTGCGCACCTGCTCCAGTTTGACCACCCCAAAGCGCAGCGCCGCCAGCAGCAGCATCAGCCCGTACACGCTGGCCGGGATGGGCAGCGGCAGCACCAGGTGGCAAACCTCCCCCGCAAAGCAGAACGCCGCAATGCGGGCAAATTCAAATACCAGTTTCATTTATGCTTTCCTCTTTTTTCCGGCAGTGCCCCCACTACCGCCCTGCGCAAAATAAGACACCTTATCGTTATCTTTTTTTGCTTTTCCGGGCTGCACAGACAGCCCGGCTCTCATTTTTTCATGCTTCACAAGTATAGCAGACTCCCCCACCGGGGGCAAGGTCAATTTTCGACATGTTTGACAAATATGCAGGCGTTTTTTTGCATATTGTGACGAATCATTTCGCCGTGCGTATCGCTCATTCTGTTTTGTTTTTCGATAAATATACAAATTGTATTTTTTGTGTTTTATTTCCAACTACAATAAATCCCTGCCCGGGAACCATCCGGACAGGGATTTGAAGGAGAAACGCAGCTTATTGTGTTCATGGTTCCCCTGCCTCCGTTTTAAGGTGTAGCTGAAAACAAAGAAAATGACGGATATTTCGCAAACACAAGCAGGATGTAAGGCAAAGGGCCGCAGGAATCCTTTGTGGATTCCAAGGCTTTTTAACGCAAAATCCGGCTGCGTTTGTAGAAATAGACGATATTTTCGACTTTTCAGATACACCCCATGCGCAGCCGGCGTTCCGCATACGCGGCTGCACAGCAGGCCGGGGTTCTTGTTCACTCTGCTTTGGTAATAATCAAACGGTTGTCAGCAGGGCTTTGCAGCTGCCCGTTAAAGCATAGGCACCGCTGCCCGCCGTGATAAAGAAACTGTCGCCCTTTTTTGCCTGCACCGTTTCGCCGCCGCAGGTCAGGCTCCCCTCCCCTTCGGTAATCAGGAGCGAAACAAAGGACGTCTCGTCCGCCGTGCCGGTGTGACCACCTGCCACCACATCCACGGTAAAGTAATCGCACTTTGCCAGATGGGGGCTGAAATCATGCTGTTCCGGCGGGGTACGGCGCATTACCTCCAGCGCCTGCTTTACATGCAGCGCGCGCGGCTTGCCGTCCGCCCCCACGCGGCCGTAATCGTACACACGGTAGGTCACGTTGGAGTTCTGCTGCACTTCAGCTACCACAACACCCTTGCAGATAGCGTGCAGCGTGCCGGACGGGATAAAGAAGCAATCGCCTTTTTTCACCGGCACGGCGTTCAGCACCTCGGTCAGGGTATTGTTCCGGATGCGCTCTTCCAGTTCTTCCCGGCTGATCTCATGGTCAAAGCCGTAATACAGGAACGCGCCCGGTTCACAGTCCAGCACATACCACATCTCGGTCTTGCCGTACTGGTGTTCGTGCTCCAGCGCATACTCGTTGGAGGGGTGTACCTGGATGGAAATGCTATTCTTGGCGTCAATGAACTTGGTCAGAACGGGGAACATTTCAAACTTTTTGCAGTCTGTTCCTGCCGCTTCCGGGTGGGCGGCCAGGTAGTCCGCCAACGTGGTGCCGTCCGGCAGATAGCTGGGGCCATCGGGATGGCAGGAAAGCACCCAGGCTTCCGCCAGCGGGTTCAAATCGCTCTGCACGCCAAAGTCGGTGCGCAGGCGGCTGCCGCCCCAAAGGTAATCCTTGCAGGAAGGGGTCAGTTTTAGAATTGACATTGTCGATTTACCTCATTATATCACAGTGCGTTATAAAATGATAGGGTCATATCGCGGAATCATTTTCAGGTTGACGCACAATTTTTGCGCATTACACTTTGTGCAGGTACCACAGCTTTGCGGGCACCTGGCCGTAATCGCCGGGCACGTGCAGACGATATTACCGGTCTTGCTGATTGAGATATGTCTGATTTTTTTCGATCAGCGCCACACGCTGGACCACGCAGTCACGGCTCGCAGCGGGTCCGCGGGGGTTTTGAATGCAAAGTCCAAAAGCTGGCCAATGGTCGTGGAAGCAACGTGCAGGCGCGTATCACTGGCGGCATAATAAATATACACCTTACCGTGATCATCCGCAATAGCGCCGCTGGTAAATACCACGTTGGAAACATCGCCGACGCGCTCCCAGCCACGCGGCGCGATCAAAAATCCTGCCGGTTCGGCAGTCACTTTCCAGGGCTCTTTCAAATCGGTCACAAACAGGTAGATCACATAGCGCAGGCCCTCCGCTGTGTTGCGCACGCCGTGGGCAATGTGCAGCCAGCCCCTGGCCGTCTTGATGTAGGTCGCGCCCTCGCCGTTCTTGGCTTCGGTGATGGTGTGGCAGCGGCGGGGCAGCAGAGTGTCCAGCTTTGCCTGTTGGCGGTAAAATTCAGGGTGCAGTTTACACATTGACATCGGGGTTCCTTCTCATGAGTTCCATGCACATCCGGCCATTATGGTAAGGGCACTTCCACGGCTCCACCATGGGCTTGCGGGCGGGGGGCGCCGTATTCATCCGTCTGCCAGAACCATTCGCTGCCAGGGCGGGTATCGACCATCTTATCCAGGATAAAATGGTACACATCGGCGGCAGCAGTGGCATAGCGGTGTTCAGCGGTTTTCTGGCATACACCTTAAGGGGTATCTGAAAACAAAGAAAATGACGGATATTCCGCAAACACAAGCAGGATTTAAGGCAAAGAGCCGCAGGAATCCTTTGTGGATTCCAAGGCTTTTTAACGCATAATCCGGCTGTGTTTGTAGAAATAGACGATATTTTCGACTTTTCAGATCCACCCTGGTCAAAAACACATAAATGCTCTCTATATAGCTTTCAGTGTTTTTATTTCACTGTTCGCTATATAGGGAGCATATCAGATCCCACGGAGATTTTATTCAAACCATTTTTCAACCGCTGGCCGCCAAAGGTTTCGCCTGTAAATCATATTGAGGGGGTGTAAATCCATTTCCCCATATGGTATGATAATATCAAATTCTTTTACATCGAGATCCACCCGAGGGCATTCGCCACAGAACTTACCAGAATGATGGCAGCAAACACCGGGCAAAGAGTGCGGATCATAAAATTGAAAACCTTTTTTCGGCGGAAAGGTTGACCATTCTGGGTCACCTCTTCCTCAATCTTTTCCACGCCGATCACGCTGGTCACCAGCAGGCAGGTTGCAATGGCCGCAATAGGCATCATAACTGAGTTTGTCAGGAAGTCGAAAAAGTCAAGGAACTGCATCCCGATAACGGTCACGCCCGACAGCGGGCCATAGCCAAGCGCCGACAAGCTTCCAAGCAGCACCATAATAATCCCAATCACTGCCGCAGCCTTTTTGCGGCTCCATCCCAGTTCATCCTCAAAAGTCGATACTGCGCTTTCTGTCAATGCAATAGAGCTTGTCACCGCTGCAAACAGCACCAGCACAAAGAACAGCACGCCCACCAGCGAACCAAGTTCCATGCTTTCAAAAACTTTCGGGATCGTAATAAACATCAGTGCAGGACCGGCCTGCAGGGTGTCCGGATCACCACCAGAGAACGAAAACACCGCCGGAATGATCATCAACCCGGCCATCATTGCAATCAGCGTATCAAAAATCTCAACGTTCTCGGTAGATCCCTCAATGGACACATCTTTTTTCATGTAAGAGCCGAATGTTACTAAAATACCCATTGCGATGGACAAAGAATAGAACATCTGGCCCATGGCTGTAACCACTGTCATCCATGAAAAATTGGCCGGATTCGGTACCAAAAAGTACTTCACTCCTTCCAGCGCACCGGGCCGTGTTACTGAATAAGCTGCAATAATTACTGATAACACCACCAGTACCGGCATCATCATCCGGGAAACACGCTCCACACCATTGCGGACACCGGCAAAAATGATGCCCAGTGTAAGCAGGGTAAAGAGCAGGAATACGATTTCCACCGAAGCGCCCTTAGCGATGAAAGAGGAAAAATACCCATCCTGTGCCAGCTCACTGCCATGACCGGTAATATACCCCACCAGGTACTTGATAACCCAACCGCCAATAACCGAATAATACGGCACAATCAAAATGGGAATTACCGCGTTGATCCATCCTCCAAATGCACGCCAGCGTCCCTTTCCAAAAGCTGCAAAGGCCCCAACCGGACTTTTCCGGGTCATCCGTCCCAGCGCTGTCTCTGCCATAATCATTGTATAGCCAAAGGTGGCCGCCAGCAGAATGTAAATCAGCAGAAAAATTCCACCGCCATATTTTGCCGCCAGGTATGGGAACCGCCAGATATTGCCCAAGCCAACCGAGGCGCCGGCTGCCGACAGGACAAAGCCAAGTTTGCCGGAAAATGAGCTCCGGCCGCTGTGCTGTGTTTTCATTTGCTTTTTCTCCTAACCATTTTCACACTATTATTTTAGTATAGCATAACCGCCAAAAAACTGCAATCTACGCCACAAACAGTCGCTTTCATAGGGAGGGGCAAAGTCGTTGCTTTTATATCCCTGTCTGCCATTCTATAAAAAAGCTTCCGCCTTACGGCAGAAGCATTTCTTTGGTGGGCCATCCAGAGGCCCAACACCCACGGACTAATGAACAGTCCACTGGACTGTTCATTACCTCGCTCCCGCTCGGCCGTCCTTTCAAGTCCTGGATGGCCTTTTTATAAAAAAAGCTTCCGCCTTACGGCAGAAGCATTTCTTTGGTGGGCCATCCAGGACTTGAACCCGGGACCAAGCGGTTATGAGCCGCCAGCTCTGACCAACTGAGCTAATGGCCCTCATGATGTCAGATACCTGTTTAGTATATCACAATTTTACCCGCTTGCCAACACTTATTTTCGTTTTCGGCGCATATGCTGGGGTGTATGGCAAACCGGCAAAGGGGTGGTATCATGCGCATTTTCTTATCAATTTTGGGGGTGTTTTTCCTTATGTCGTTTCTTTTCATGATGCCCGCCGTATGGGGGCCGTCCACCGCGCCGCAGCCATCCGCAAGCCCGGCACCTTCCGCTGTGCCCACTGCGTCCCCTGCCGCCGCGCAGGAGATCCGTGCCGTCTGGGTCAGCTTTCTGGAATGGCAGCATACCGATTTCAGCAGTGAATCCGCTTTCCGTGCCGATGCCACCGCCATCATGCAGAACATTGCCTCCCTTGGGGCTAACACCGTTTTTGCCCATGTGCGGCCTTTTGGGGATGCCCTGTACCCCAGCCGGTATTTTCCGTTCAGCCACCTTTGCACCGGCACTCAGGGACAGGACCCCGGTTTTGACCCGCTTGCCGTGCTGGTAGAAACCGCCCATGCCCAGGGCCTTACGCTGGAAGCCTGGATCAACCCCTACCGCCTGCAGGCCAACGGAACCCCAGCTGAGCTCTGCGCGCAAAGCCCTGCTCTGCTGCATCCCAACTGGGTCAAACGCACCGCAGCCGGCCTGTATCTGGACCCCGCCAGCATCGAAGTCCAGCAGTACCTGGCTGATTCCATCCGTGAGCTATGTACCAATTATGCCATCGACGGCATTCATTTTGATGATTACTTTTACCCCACTACTGCCCCGGATTTTGATGCCGACAGTTATGCCGCAAGCGGCAGCACCCTTTCGCTGGCCGATTGGCGGCGCCAAAATGTAAACGATCTAATGCGGGCCTGTTACGCCGCCGCCCATGCGTTCAATGTGCGGTTTGGGGTTTCACCGCAGGGCACACTGAGCGGCTGCCGCGACGGCCAATACAGCGATGCCGCGCTCTGGCTGGCCGAGCCAGGCTATTGTGATTATCTGATCCCGCAGCTGTACTGGGGCCTGAACTACCGCAAAAATGGTTCCGATGCCCTGTCACTTGGCCGCCTTGCCGCCGAGTGGCTCTCGCTGCCGCGCACAGAATCCGTTCAACTGGCATTCGGCCTTGGTGCTTACCGTATCGGTGACGGCGACGAGGGCGATACCTCCGGTCCCGGCACCGAGTGGTGCACCGGTCATGCCCTCGCCACCCAAGCCACCGCGCTGCGCCCCCTCGGTGCCAGCGGCGCTGCCCTCTACCGCTATGATTTTCTTTTTGCCAACACCCTCTACCCCACCCTGGCGGAACAGGAGATTGCGGCGCTGCGGGAGGTTTGGGGGTAGAATGTCGGTACCCACACTCACTTATTGTTGAGTTCGTATAACGCGCTGCTGCAAACTATCGTGCCTTCTTGAAATAGAGCAACAAAAAAACGCCTCACACTTTCGTGTAAGGCATTCTTTGGTGCGCCATCAGTGGGCGCGTTAAGAATTCAGTCCTGCGGACTGAATTTAGCTACCAGTCCCCGCGAGACGAACACGAGCGCTTGCGCGAAGTGCGAGTCCGTCCCGAAGGGAATGGTGCAGCAAAAAAGCCGCAACATTCGTTGCGGCTTTTTCTGGTGCACCTCGCGCACTCATATCCGAACTTTTCTCCGCTTTCACGGCTTCCCCGAAAGTGACCGTTTCCGTACCTTCCTTATAATTAAAGGTAATGAGAACCTTATCATCGTAGAGATAAATCGCATTGATGAAGGTGTCCACCAATGCCTGCCGCTGCTCCTGCTGGCTCATATCCAGCTTGCGGAAACGGAGCAGCCAGAACCGAACAAACTCTTCTTTCATCTTCGGCTTTGCCAGCTTTTCCTCTGCAATGCGGGCTTGCAGCTCTTTCCGCTGTTCTTCCAGAGCTTCCAGCCGCTCTTTGGTCGAGCTGGTCAGAATGCCCATCTGAATAGCGTTCAGCATATTGGTGATTCCGACTTCTGTTTCCTTCAACTGCTTTTCATAGATGGGCAAATCGGTGCTTTCCTGATTTTGCAGCTCCATGACCTTGGCGATGATTGCATTCATGGAAGCATCATCTTCCACCAGTTTCATGGTTTCATTGACCACCAAATCTTCCAGCCACTGTTTCCGAACTGTCTTTTTGTCGCAGATCTTTTTCTTCTTGGCAGTGGCGCACTTATAATAATGGTGTGCCTTTCCAGTATGGCTGACACCACTTTCGCCGAACATCAGCGCACCGCATTTGCGGCAATACAGCTTGGTGGTCAGCAGATAGCTTTCCTCTGCCTTATGACGGGCAGGGGCCTTTTTGTTTTTCACCAGCTTTTCCTGCACTTTGTTGAACAAGTCCTCTGATACCAACGCCGGAATCGCATTGGGCTGTACCACATCCCGCAGGCGCAATTCGCCGATGTATCGGCGGTTACTCAGCATTCGCTGAATGGTATTATAGGACATCTCTCCACCCAGCGTATTTTTGATGTTGTGCGCTTTCAGCCAGTCCCGCAAGTCGGTCATAGTCGCACCATCTGCATACTTCTGAAACGTCTGCTCCACATAAGGAGCCAACAACGGGTCAGGCTGGTAATGCCGGGTTTCATCGATCACATAACCAAACGGAACCGTACCACCGTTATACACACCCTTGAGGGCATTTTCGGTCATACCGCGCACGACCTTTTCAGATAGGTCAGCGGAATAATACTCGGCATAACCCTCTAGCACTGATTCCAGAATGATACCCTCCGGGCCAGCCGAAATGACTTCCGTTGCTGATACCAGCTTCACGCCGTTCTTTTTAAGTTGAGTCTTATACCGGGCACTGTCATAACGATTCCGGGCAAAGCGGTCGAGCTTCCAGACAATAATCGTGTCGAACAGGCCGCGTTCGCTGTCCTTAATCATCTGCTGGAACTGCGGACGATTATCTGTTTTGGCTGAGATGGCTCGGTCAATGTAGTGCTTGACCACGGTGAAATTGTTTTTTTCGGCATAGGCGGTGCACTCACGAATCTGGCCTTCGATAGATTCTTCGCGCTGGTTATCGCTGGAATAGCGGGCGTAAATCACAGCGGTCATGGCAAGCACCTCCATTTTATACATCATTAAACGGTAATACGTTCATCTCAAAGCAATGTTTCGTATAATGTATATGCCACAACTTGCAGAGAATTGCAAGAAAAATTTATATTGAAAACCGGCAGTTCTTTATTTCCAAAGAACTGCCGGTCATACTTCTTATTTACCCCAGACGGTCTCGGCGATTTCCTTGACCAGTTTGAGTTTGTTCCACTGCTCCAGCTCGGTCAGCTTATTACCGATCTCACAGGATGCAAAGCCGCACTGCGGGCTGAGGCAGAGACGGTCGAGAGGAATGTACTTCTCGGCCTCATGAATGCGGGCGATGACGGTATCCTTATTTTCCAATCGGGGAGATTTGGTGGTGACAAGACCCAGCACCACTTTTTTACCATCGGCCACATACTTCAGCGGCTCAAAGCTGCCGGAACGCGCATCGTCAAATTCCAGATAGAACGCATCCACATTTTCCTGTGCCAGCAGGAAGGGGGCAACGGTGAAGTAATCGCCCTCGCTTGCCCAAGTGGAATGGTAGTTGCCGCGGCAGACATGGGTTGTGATGGTCAGGCCTTCCGGGCGATTTTCCAGTGCCAGATTATTCAGGCGCAGATACTCGGCGGCGACATCCTCGACCTTGGTATGGGTCTCCTTCAGGAAATTCTGGTAATTGGGGTCGCCGATCATACCCCAAGTGCAGTCGTCGAACTGAATGTTGCGGCAGCCGATGGCGTACAGCTTCTTGATAACCGTGCGGTAGGCGGCGGCAATATCCTGCAGCAGCTGCTCATGGTCGGGATAAACGGCATCGGTATTTTTGCCGTTCTCCTCGCGGTACAGTTCTGCCAGCAGCTGAGCCGGAGCAGGCATGGTCTGGCGGGCGATGCAGTTCTCATCCTCAAACTGTTTAACGAACTTGTAGTGCTCCACAAAGGGATGATTCTCGCCGCTGATCTTGCCGCTCACTTTGATGGAGCCGTGGGTGGTCTCCTCACCGTGGAAGAAGTAACCGTGATCCAATTCCACTTCCTCAATGCCGTGGAAGCCCCACATGAAGTCCAGATGCCAGTAGCTGCGGCGGAACTCGCCATCGGTGATGGCGTGATAACCAGCACGCTTCTGCTTCTCGATGAGGCGGGTGATTTCCTCATTTTCCACCGCGGTCAGCGCAACACGGTCGATCTCGCCAGCCTTGAACTGGGCACGTGCTTCTTTCAGATGCTGGGGGCGCAGGAAGCTGCCCACAAAGTCATAACGGAACGGTGATTTCAACTCTGCCATATCGTAAAACCCTCTCTATACGTCAATTTTCAGTACTCGTTGCTTGATGACAACAGTATACCGCAGGAGTGGGTTTGTGTAAAATACGAAATACAAGCAGTTTGATATAGTTTGAAACTATACTTGCTCCGTATACTTTTTCAGAATCTCAATATACTGTTTTCCGAATCGTCCGGGCTGCACCTGTTTGTGGGTCAGATAGCCGATTTGCATGGAATCATCTACCAACAGCGGCACGGCACGGATGTTCGGACCGTTGAGTGTTTCGCTGATGACACCGCTGCAAATGGTATAACCATCCAGACCAATGAGCAGATTGAACAGCGTTGCGCGGTCACGCACCAGAATATCCTTTTTGCTGTCCAGAGTGCTCAAAATTTCCTCCGAAAAATAAAACGCATTGTGCTCCCCCTGCTCATAGGAAAGGCGCGGGTAGGGCTTCAAATCGTCCAGTGTCAGAGCCTTTTTCTGCGCCAACGGGCTGGCTGTGCTGACGAACACATGGGGCTTTGCGGTAAAGAGCGGCGTGAAAATCAAATCGTGCTCCCGGATAACCTTGCGCAGAACGGTTTCATTGTCGTTGTTCAAATAGAGTACGCCCACCTCACTGCGCAGCTTTGCAACATCCTCAATGATCTCATAGGTCTGCGTCTCCCGAATGCGGAAATCGTATTCCTCTCCGCCGTATTCTTTCAGTAGCTCCACGAAGGCTTCGACGGCAAAGGAATAGTGTTGGGCCGACACGCAGAACTGATGCTTGACCGGAGCTGAGCCGAGATATTTTTCCTCGATGAGTTCCATCTGGGCCAGCACCTGCCGGGCATATCCCAGAAACTCCTCTCCCTCCGGGGTCAGAGCCACACCCCGATTGGTGCGGTGAAAAATAGTCAGTCCAACTTCCTGTTCCAACTCCCGGATGGCATTGGTCAGGCTGGGCTGTGCGATGAAAAACTGCTGTGCCGCCCGGCTGATGGTGCCGGTGTCGGCTACGGCGGTAGCGTAACGAAGCTGCTGTAAGGTCATAGCGGATTCCTCCCGATGGCTTTTTTATCATCCTATCGCAGAACGGACAAAAACGCAACGTCTTTTCTTGTTTGCAATACCAACCGAATATTGTCGGCATATTCAAGATACGTTTTACCCATCCTGCAATTTCCCTTATAATAGCACCGCAGTCTTAAAGGACTGCAACATTCCCATATCAAAAAGGAGGCTTTCCGGTATGGGACAGCGGCAAAGCGAGATCATCAAAAATCACATGGAGGTCTACTGGCACGATTATGCGTCCGCCAGCAAGGGCATCCCCATTACCGAGGCGGGACTTGTGGAAAAAGCCTCAGTCATTGGCCGCACCGGGTTGATGCTGCTGGAATGCGGCACGGGTGCATGGCGTGTCCGAAGCTCTATGAACACTCTCTCGCGGGAGCTGGGCGTTACGACAACGGCGGACATTGGTCTGCTGTCCATCGAGTTCACCTGTTTTGATGGCGACCAGTGCTATACCCAGTCGCTCTGCCTGACAAATACGGGCGTGAACACCTCCCGCTTGAACCGGCTGGAGCATTTCGTCAGCGACTTCGACCGGGAGGGCAAATTCATGACCGGCGAAGAGCTGCACAGCCACCTCGACGAGATCGAGCGCATCCACGGCTTGTATTCGCCGGTTGCGCTGGGCTTTGCAGCCGCACTGGCCTGCGGCTGCTTCACTTTTCTGCTGGGCGGCGGCATCGTTGAGATGCTATGTGCCTTCTGTGGCGCGGGCATCGGCAACTTTGTACGCTGCAAGTTGACAAAACACCACTTCACTCTGTTTCTGGGCATCACAGCTTCGGTCTGTTCGGCAAGCCTCGTGTATGCCGTCCTGCTGAAGCTGGCCGAGGTGCTGTTTGCCGTATCGGCGCAGCACGAGGCGGGATATATCTGCTCCATGCTCTTCATCATTCCGGGCTTTCCGTTCATCACCAGCGGCATCGACCTTGCCAAGCTGGATATGCGCTCCGGGCTGGAGCGTCTGGCTTACGCCGTCCTTATCATTCTGGTGGCGACCATGACGGCATGGATCATGGCACTGCTGTTGCATTTGCAGCCGGTGCAGTTCCCGGCTTTGAGCCTGACGCTCCCGGAAGAGATCCTGTTCCGGCTGCTGACGAGCTTTGGCGGTGTGTTCGGCTTTTCGCTGATGTTCAACAGCCCCCGGAATCTGGCGGTCTGTGCAGCCCTCATCGGTGCCGTGACGAACACATTCCGGCTGGAACTGGTCAGCCTTGCCGGGTTCCCGCCTGCTGTGGCTGCGTTTCTGGGTGCGCTACTGGCCGGTCTGCTGGCATCCTGCCTGAAGAGTGCCGCAGGCTATCCCCGCATCTCGGTCACGGTTCCTTCCATCGTCATTATGGTTCCAGGGTTGTATTTCTACCGTGCCATTTACAATCTGGGCATCATGTCTCTGACCGACTCAGCCACATGGTTTGCAAATGCCATCCTTATCATCGTGTCACTTCCGCTGGGCCTGATTTTTGCCCGCATCATCACCGATAAGACATTCCGTTATTGCACATGATGTGCGTGTCACTTCTCTCCCTCTATAAAACAAAACGCAGAGAACTGTCTCAGCTCTCTGCGTTTTGTTTTGCTGTGTGATGCACTTATAAAGGGAGTTCGTTTGCGGGAGAGCTTACTCCCCGTAAACGATCTTAGTAGCCGTTTCTACATGGCGTTCCAGTCGGTCAGCAAAGTGCTCCAGCGGCAGGAAAACGCCCAGTTCATCGTAGCGGGTGCCGCCGTCCTTCAGCGTATCCTGTCCATAGTAGACCACGGAACGGGGCAGTGCGTGCTGCAGCTTCATCTGAATGTCCCAGACGGTGGAATAGGCTTCGGCTTCGGTCACCTTCTGCTTTACAGTGTCCGGCAGTTCATAGATCAGCAGCAGCCCCAGATGCTGGTTATAGTGGTACTCCACCACATCCATAGAGCCTTCGTCGTAGCCGTGATACTTGCAGTAGCCGCTGGCAAGGTACATTTTCACCTTTTCCTGCTTCTGGAACACCTGGACAAACCGATCATATAGCTTTTTATTGACTGCAAACTTATTGTCCGGCAGCAGGACGCCGGCATCATCGGTCAAAATCACCGGGTTCGGCTGACCGTCTGCGTTGAACTTGAACGGGATCAATGCAGCGTTCCGCAGCAGGTCGAACATACTGTGCTGACAGATCGCCATCAGAAATGCAGACAGATCCTTGTTCTCGTAGGCATCGAATAGCGCTGCAGCAAACTGTTGTGCACTCAGCGTCGGCGCATCCAGTACCTCTGCCATATCCAGCGAATCGTTGAAGGTATCCATCAGGCGGCGGCAGGCTTCCGGGTTTTTCAGGATCTCCCCGAACAGTGCCTCTGCTTTTTCTTCTCTTGGAAATATCGTTGCCATTGGGCAAGCCCTCTTTCTCTGAATTTCCAATGATTATTATAAGGGCTGCAGGCAGAGATGTGAAATACTGATTTCGTATCAACGGCATTTTATTGCGATATGAAAGAGATGCTCTCCGTCTGTTTCGATGCCGCTGGGCGGGGTGCCTCTGCTTTTGTCAGCATCTGCTGGAACTTCCGCGCCGCCGTGTTCAGCGGGCGGTGGTGGTCGTAGACAAGGCAGATGGAGCGGGTGGGAATGATCTCCTGCAGGTGCAGCTGGACCAGCTCGCCCCGCTTCAAGGATTCTTTCGCCATAGGCTCTGGCACAAAGGCGAGGCCCAGTTCACTTTTTACCAGCGTCAGCATCTGGTCGGTGGTGGCGGCTTCGGTGTCGGGCTTGAGCACCGCACCGTGGTCGAGGAAAAACTGCCGGTAGAAACTGCGGGTCATGCTCTCGTCGCTGAGAGAAATGAGGGGATAATTTGCCAGTTCTTTCAGCGTCAGGCTCTGGCTCGCCAGCGCAGTGAATGTCCTGCCGCCCACCAGCACCTCGTAAAAAGGCTTCAGTTCCACTAGTTTCAGCCCTGACTCAATTTCCGCCGGGGTCGAGATGATGGCAAAATCCACCTCACCGTTCTTCACGGCCTGCACGGCCTGCGGGGTGGAGTGGTTCGAGATGCGCAGCCGGATGCCGGGATACTCGGTGTGGAAGGCCCGCAGCTTTTCGGAAAGATAGATGTTCAGCGCCGTTTCCGTCGCGCTGATACTGATGGAGCCGTGCTCCAGCGTGGCGCTGGCACTCAGTTCTTCCTCCGCGTCTTGGATCTGCACCGCCGCCGAAGCAATGCGGGAATAGAGCATCTCCCCCTCCGGCGTCAGGGTCACGCCCCGGTTGGAGCGGATGAAGAGCACGCAGTTCAGCTGGCTTTCCAGCCGGTTCATCGAGTGGGTGATGTTTGGCTGATTGTTGCCCAGCACCCGCGCGGCTTTCGTGAAGTTCTGATATTTTGCGACGTAATAGAAAATTTTGTAGTATTCCCAATCCACATACATAATGCCGTTGCCTCCTCCATGTAAAAATCACATTGCAGCCATGTGCAGGATACTTTTTACACATTCTTTCTCCGCTCGTATAATAGCAACTGCAATCGGAAATTGCAAGAGGGAATTTGAAAGTATTAAAGTTGGTTTTGAACGGAGGCAGTTACCATGTCTGACATCAAAAAGGTCGTGCTGGCCTATTCCGGCGGTTTGGATACGTCTATCATCATCCCGTGGCTGAAAGAGCATTACGACAACTGCGAGGTCATCGCGGTCTGCGGCAATGTGGGTCAGAAGGGCGAACTGGAAGGGCTGGAAGAGCGCGCCAAAGCAAGCGGCGCTTCCAAGCTGTATGTGGAAGACCTGACTGACGAGTTCGTGGAGGATTATGTCATCCCCACCATGCAGGCCGGGGCCGATTACGAGGGCTATCTGCTGGGCACCAGCTTTGCCCGCCCCATCCTCGCCAAGCGGGTCGTGGAGATCGCACGGGCTGAAGGCGCGGACGCCGTCTGCCATGGCAGCACCGGCAAGGGCAACGATCAGGTCCGCTTTGAGCTGGCCATCATGCACTTTGCCCCCGACCTGAAGATCATCACCCCGTGGCGTGAGTGGGACATCCAGAGCCGCGATGAGGAGATTGACTACGCCGAGGCTCACCACATCCCGCTGAAGATCAGCCGTGAGACGAACTACTCCAAGGACAAGAACCTGTGGCACTTGAGCCACGAGGGCCTCGACCTCGAAGACCCGGGCAACGAGCCGCAGTACGACAAGCCGGGTTTCCTCGAGCTGGGCGTTTCCCCCAAGACCGCGCCGGACAAGTCCGAGTTCGTGGAACTGGAATTTGAAAAGGGCGTGCCCGTCACCCTGAACGGCGAAAAGCTGAAGCCTGCCGCCATCATCGCCAAGCTGAATGAAATTGGTGGCCGGAATGGCATCGGCCTGTACGACGTGGTGGAGAACCGTCTGGTGGGCATGAAGAGCCGCGGCGTCTACGAGACCCCCGGCGGCACCATCCTGTACAAGGCCCACGAGGTGTTGGAGACCTTGACGCTGGACAAACTCACCGCCCACAAGAAGCGCGAACTGGCTATCACCTTTGGCGAGTTGGTTTACGATGGCCAGTGGTTCAGCCCTCTGCGCAAAGCTCTGAGTGCTTTCGTCGCCTCCACGCAGGAGCACGTTACCGGCAAAGTCCGTCTGGAACTGTACAAGGGCAACCTCATCAATGCAGGAGTCTGGTCGCCCTACTCCCTCTACCGGGAGGACATCGCCACCTTTGCCGCAGGCGGCGACTACAAGCAGAGCGATGCCACCGGATTCATCAGCATCTACGGTCTGCCCACCAAGGTTCAGGCCATTGTAAACAACGAAAAAGAAGGGTTATAAGAATTATGCTTACCGCAGTTACTGGAATCAACTGGGGCGATGAGGGCAAGGGCCGCGTCATCGACCTGCTGGCCGAACACGCTGACATCGTTGCCCGCTATCAGGGCGGCAACAACGCCGGCCATACCGTCGTCACCGAAAAGGGTAAGTTCATCCTGAATCTGCTGCCTTCCGGCATCCTCCACCCGGATGTGACCTGTGTGCTGGGTACCGGCATGGTCATTGACCTCGATCACCTCGCAAACGAGATGCAGGCCATCGAAGCTCGTGGTGTGGAAGTCAGCCCCAAGAACCTGAAGCTCTCGGATAAGGCCACCATCTCGATGCCGTGGCACAAGGTGCAGGATGGGCTGGAAGAGGATCGCCTTGCCCAAAAGGGCAGTGCCTTCGGCTCCACCCGCCGCGGCATCGCCTACGCCTACAGCGACAAGTACCGCAAAAAGACTCTGCGTCTGGGCGACCTGCTCCATCTGGATGAGGAGCGCACCCAGAACCGCCTGCACATGATTTTGGACTCCAAGAACATGGAACTGGCAGGCTGCTACCATCAGGAAAAGATGTCCTACGACGCTCTGTTCCATTGGTGCAAGGCGCAGGCCGAAACGTTCGCACCCTACATCTGTGATGTCGGCGCATTCCTGCAGCAGGCTCACGATAGCGGCAAGCGGATCGTGCTGGAAGCCCAGCTGGGTGCCATGCGCGACATCGACTACGGCATCTTCCCGTTTACATCCAGTTCCAACACGCTGGCCGCTTACGCGCCGCTGGGAGCCGGTATTCCCAACTGCAAACTCGACCATGTGGTGGGCGTGCTGAAAGCCTACTCCACCTGCGTGGGCGCAGGCCCCTTTGCCGCTGAGAACGCCATGGGCGAGGAGTGGAACGAGAAGCTGCGCAAGGCAGGCGGCGAATATGGCGCGGCCACCGGCCGTCCCCGCCGGGTCGGCCCCTTTGACTGCGTAGCCAGCCGCTACGGCTTGGCCTGTCAGGGTGCGGATAAAATCGCCCTCACCAAGCTGGATGTGCTCAGCAGCATGAAAGAGATCCCGGTCATCACCGGTTACAAGCTGGACGGCGTGGAAGTCCCCTGCTTCGACACCCTGTCCGACCTCGACCGGATGGAGCCGGTCGTCACCATGCTGCCCGGCTGGAACAAGGATATTTCCGGCTGCAAGAGCTGGGACGAACTGCCGAAAGAAGCCAAGGGCTATGTGGAGTTCCTTGAAAAGCAGCTGGACCATGAAATTCAGTTCGTTTCCACCGGTGCCGAGCGCGAAAAGTTTGTGCTGAAGGGAGAATGGCTGTGAGACACTTCATCGAGCCGAACCGCTTTTCTCTGGACGAGCAGCTGGCCCTCCTCGACCTTGCGGACCAGATGGAAGCAGATCCCGCTCCCTATGCACATCTCTGCGACGGGCGTATTCTGGCGACTTTGTTCTACGAACCTTCCACCCGCACCCGCCTTTCGTTTGAGTCGGCTATGCTGCGGTTGGGTGGCAAGACGCTGGGCTTTGCCGGGGCGCAGCTCTCTTCCGCCAGCAAGGGCGAGACCGTGGCAGACACCGCCCGCGTCGTGAGCAACTACGCCGACATCATCGCCATGCGCCACCCCAAAGAGGGTGCGCCGCTCCGGGCGTCGATGTATGCCCGCGTCCCCGTCATCAATGCAGGTGACGGCGGACACGCACACCCTTCTCAGACCATGATCGATCTCATGACCATCCGCCAGCGCAAAGGGCGGCTGGACCATCTGACGGTCGGCTTCTGCGGCGACCTCAAATTTGGCCGGACGGTCCACTCCCTGACCGCAGCTCTCAGTCAGTTTGAGGGAAACCAATTCGTGTTCATCTCGCCGGAAGAACTGCGCATCCTCCAGTACGTCAAGGACGAGACGCTGACGCCTCTCCATCAGACCTACAAGGAAACTGCCGATCTCGAAGCAGAGCTGCCGCATCTGGATGTGCTTTACATGACCCGCATCCAGCAGGAGCGCTTCTTCAACGAAGAGGACTATCTGCGGCTCAAAGGCTGCTATGAGCTGGACGCAAAAATGCTTCAGCTGGCACAGCCGGATATGCCGGTGCTGCACCCGCTGCCCCGCATTGACGAGATCAAGTTGGATGTGGACAACGACCCTCGCGCCGCCTACTTTGACCAAGTCCACAACGGCGTATACATCCGTATGGCCATCATTCTGGCCCTGCTGGGTATTCCCGACCCGCTGACCGGAAAGAAGGTGCTGGCATGCTGAGCATTGAAGGAATCCAGAACGGCTTTATTTTAGATCACATTCCCGCGGGGAAAGGGATGGAACTGTATCAGCTTCTGGAATTGGAAGATAGTTCGGTCTCTGTCGCTTTGCTGCAAAATGTCCGCAGCGGCAAATGCGGCCGGAAAGACCTGATCAAAATTGAGGGGACAGAACTTCCAAAGCGAATTGAAATTCTTGGAAAAGTAGACCCGAACATTACCGTCAACATTGTCCAGCATGGCGAAGTCGTAAAGAAATACCATCCTGTTCCACCGCAGAGATTGGTGAATGTGGTACGCTGCAAGAATCCTCGCTGCATCACTTCCATTGAGAGTGGCTGTGACCAGATTTTCCGTCTGGGCAAATCCGGCGAATACTATTGTGCCTACTGTGGGCAGAAGATGTAGTTTTGTTTTGATACATATATTGAAGGATGTGTCATACTTTTATTGCTTTACCACAATAAATTTTGCAAAACTATCTTGACGTGCTTTGCAATCCATGATACTCTCTGTCACAAATACCGCCCCGCAACACACCCGATTCATTTTGCCGCCGATTCACCCGACAAAATCCATCGCTATGCTGCATGGGCGGTATTTTTCTTTTACGGGAAACGTACCTTGAAAATTTCATGAGCCGTCCGAGCGTGATACCGGCTTTTCAGTCAACGCCGCTGCACAAACAGGGGCAGGAACTTCGTTCGGAGCAAACGGTGACCCCATTACATGAGCAGGGATCTTTTACTTATTTTTTTCGTCTTAACAATTCGGAAACATTTATAGAACTTGTCGGGGCGAGGCCCCTCCATCTGCTATCGCAGACCGTTCTGCCGCTTAAAAGCCCCACCGGGGCTTTCATTGCTGCGCTGCGCTTCGCAAACGCGGTCTATACGTTTTGAGCACAGCGGTAGAGGGCAAGAACCGTCCCGTGGCCACAAATTTTCAATTCTTGAAAATTTCCTGTCCATCCGGGACTTCACTTTTCAAACTCTTGCGAGTTTTCCAAGTAATCTTGTTGGGGCGTGCCTGCCCCAAACCCTGCTCAGAATGCCAAAAACCTTTACAACATAAAAATATGTGGTATTCTTTTAATGACCATAGGATATTAAGCTATTTTGAGTACTGCTAAAATACTCGATGGATTTATCGGACATCAGAAAGAAGGGTTAACATGTCTTTAATTCACAGCTATGCTATCTGGAACAACAAAGGCGGTGTAGGGAAAAGTACAATCACTTTCCACCTAGCAATGCGGTACGCCGAACTTCATCCCGATATAAACGTCCTCGTAATTGATTTATGTCCACAGGCAAATTCTAGCATGATGCTTTTGGGCGGCGGTAGTTCAGGAGAAGATCAGATAATCGATTTTTGTAGTACCGCTACTCCAAAATCTGTTGTTGGCTATTTAAGCACTGTGATTTCAAACGGACGAGGGGCTACACTTCCTCCGCAAGATGAGTTTGTCATTAAAGTTAGCAGCTACAATACTAACGCTCCCGAAAATATCTTTTTACTCTGTGGCGATGGAAATCTTGAACCCATGGCACCAGCAATAAACGAAACAGCTGAAGCGAAAGCTTTAACCCCTTCTGCAAATCCTTGGAAATGGACCCAAGAAATTATAAAAAATTTCATCAGTCATGTTACATCATCTGATGAAAAAAATTGGATAGTCTTTGTCGATACCAACCCCAGCTTTAGTATATATACTCAGCTAGCGGTTTCTGGTTCTGAACGATTAATCGTTCCAATCAACGCAGATGATTCATCAAAAACAGCAGCATCCGCCATGGTTGCACTCTTACATGGAACCAATCCTCCCCATCCGATATACGGTTCTTGGACATATGCTAAACGTGCTCAGGAACAGAATATCAACGTACCAAAAATCCATTTGCTTATTGGAAATCGTTTGACGCAATTCGAAGGACCCGCAACCGCTTTTGCAGCCTTATCTGATGCCACAGCTACTTCTCTTTTTTCGATTTTTCAGAATCACCCGGAATATTTTACGACACGAAGTAAATCAATTTGTAATAAGTCAGATTTTATTAACGAGTTTTCCCTTCCTCTTCGAGATTTCAATACTGCTGGTGTTGTATGTGCCCATCTTGGACGTAAACTGTCCTCAATGAAACAGGGTTACTACGAAATCTATGGTCGAAATGTAAAAGTAAATGCGGACAAAATTTCTGAATGTATTATAGCAATTGACACAATTATAAATTGTCTTTAATCCATCCGCGTTCGCTTAGAAGCATCCCGAAGTCTCATTTTCCGCAATATCACTTTCATTTAAAAGCAGAAAAGAATTTTCTCATTGGAAAGCAGTACAGTGTGGAACATCGGAAGCCCGGTGGAAACGGCAACAACCAGCACACGGCTGTTGCCAAGAAAACCGTCCCGGAGGAATTGTGTCAAATTGACACAATTCCTCCCACTGCCGCAGATGCAAGCGTCCGCAAGCAGATTGCAGAGCGGAACAATGTCAGTGAATCTTATGGCAGGCGGAGCAGGCTCATCACACTACCAGTAAAGAAAAACAGAGCGTTCCCGACGGGGAACGCCCTGCTGTACATATCACTATTGTCTGTGGCTTTTGGCAGGGTGCGTCCGGGTGGGCGCACCCTGTTTTTGTTTTGCCCTTAATCTTCTAGCCCATGGCTTCCGGTTACATTTTTCAAATATTCCTTCGGATCGCCATTCAGAATCAAATCGGCATAGCCCAGCGGGTCATTATAGACGAGATAGTCCAACTCTGCCCTTTGTGCCATAGTCACATCCAGTGCATCCTCGACCCCAGTGCAGTCGATAGAGATCATTCTCCCATCCCGGAGTAGCAGCTCTACGTAGCCAGTGTCCATGTTGAAATGGCAAGTTCTTGCATCATACTTCATGTTCGTGTCCTTTCCGCCTTACGGCACCTTTACAGTTGTGACTTTTGTGATACGTCTTTTTTGATAAGGTTTTGGACACACAGCCGTTTGAAATGAGCCTTCATTCTGTTTTCCGAAAAACACAAAAAATCCAAACCCTTCTCCTATCGGAAAAAAGTTCGGATTTTGTTGTTGTGGTGCACCATCGGGGACTCTCCCGCGCTCTAAAAACGCCCCACTGGGGCGTTTT
>ERZ1035041.370-NODE-370-length-21427-cov-16.287806_pt1 | contig 21427 bp, 17 predicted proteins | sample MGYA00520684_ERZ1035041 | MGnify/ENA primary metagenome ERZ1035041 (study PRJEB33766, sample SAMN09781699) | gut metagenome | biome: gut microbiome | host: Homo sapiens | place: Madagascar | study: EMG produced TPA metagenomics assembly of the PRJNA485056 data... | reverse complement strand
GCATTTTGGCAACGCAGATGCCGTGCCGCAGCTGCCGGAGCGGTGCTTAAGCCGTCAGGCGGGAATTGTGCGGTGTTGCCCTAATGATTTCATACCAGACCTTGCCGCGCCGCCAACTCCTAACTCCTCCCTCCTAACTATCTCGCCATACCCTCTCCACCTGCCATCCTTCGCTCCATCCCACCAGCACGGCGGGGTGGCCGGGGTGGATGGTGCGGGGCAGGCCGAGCAGGGCGGCGGGGGTGGTAGATGCCATCAGGCAGGCGTCCTGTGCGGGGATCCCAATGCTCTGCAAATTGCGCACTGCACCGTCCAGATAAACACCGCCACCGTCCAGGGCGCCGTTTGCGCAGCGGCTCACACCGTTTTGCACAATATAATCTTGCCCGGCCACGGTGTAGCGTCCATCGGGCAGACCATGGGTAGCCACACTGTCGGATACGGCAATCATCGCTTCAGGGCCTTTCATATGGTAGACAAGCTGCAAAGCGGCGGGGTGCAGGTGAACCAGATCGCAGATGCACTCGGTGGTCACGTTAGGATTCAGCAGAGCGGCGGCCACCACACCGGGGTCGCGGTGGCGCAGGGGGCGGCAGGCGTTGAAGGTATGGCACATCCCTGTAAATCCAGCAGAAAAAGCACGCTGGGCAGTCTCGTAATCAGCATCGGTATGCCCGGCCTGCACCCGGATACCTCGCGCCGCCAGCGCTGCGCCAAGTTCCAGCGCACCGGGAAGCTCCGGGGCAAGGGTCACCTGCCGGATGACGGATTCATACCCCTGTACCAGCGTCTGGTACGCGGCGGGGGTTGGCGGCAGCAGCGCGGCGGGTGGCATGGCACCGGGACGTTCGGGACTCAAAAATGGTCCTTCCAGATGAACACCCAAAATATGCGCGCCGGGCAGTTTGCCTGCGGCCTGCTGCTGCATGGCGGTTTGTACCACCGCCAGCGCCCGGCGCATGGTGGGCAGCGGCTCCGCCCCAAGGGTGAGCAGCACATCCGTTACGCCGTGGCACAGCAGGATGGTCAGGAACTCCGGCAGGGGGCGTTCATTCAGCTCCGGGTCAAAGCCCTGGCCGCCGTGGCAGTGCAGGTCAACCAGTCCGGGTGTTAAGGCCCAGACAGAAAAATCGGCCGGACCCCCGCCACCAATGGCAGTGATCTGGCCGTCTTCGACCGTCACGGTCTGATTGGCTAGGAATGTACGGCCCACCAGAAGTTTTTGAGCAAAAATTTTCATGGTAAGCACCCGTGTTAGTTAGGAGTTAGGAATTAGGAGGTAGGAGTTCATATGAATTAGAAATGAGCAATGAGAAATTAGGAATTTGTGGTGGAGTATAGGCGTATTACAATTTTTGATTGTCGTACCGTGAACGCCGGCGCGATGAGGGCATCGCGCCCTATAGAATGATATATGGTTACCACTCGGTTTCAAGTAACAGTAAACCTAATATTCCCTGAGCGGCGCAAGTGCGCCGCGGTCCACCAACATTATTCTTTATTCTTTTTTAATTATTCATTCAATTCCTAATTACTCATTCCTAATTGTTAATTCTGAATTATAGGTTGTTCAGCGCTTCCGCAATTCTCCCGTGTGTTTTTTCCAGTCTTGCTTCCGCGGTGGGGGCGTCAATTTTACAGAGAATCATCAGGATAGCGGTTTTGGCGCTGTAACCGCACTGCTCCAGGGCGTTGCGGGCAGCAACGCTGTCGGCACCGGTGGCGGTGCGCACAATGCGTACACAGCGCTCCACCAGCTTTTCGTTGCTGGCGCGCACATCAACCATCAGGTTGCCATACACTTTGCCCAGCTTGATCATGGTGGCGGTGGAAAGCATGTTCAGCACCATTTTTTGGGCAGTGCCGCTTTTCAGGCGGGTGGAACCGGTAATAACTTCCGGCCCCGGCATGGGGGAAATGCCAATATCAGCCTGGGTGTCTACCTCACTGCCGGGGCAGCAGGTTACACTGATGACCGCTGCGCCAAGGCTGTGGGCATACTCCATCGCACCCAGCACATAGGGGGTGCGGCCGCTGGCGGCAATACCGCACAGAACATCCTTCTGGCTGAAATTCAGCTTTTCCAGGTCCTCTTTGCCAAGGTCGCGGTTGTCCTCGGCGCCCTCCACCGGGATCAGCATGGCGCGCTGGCCGCCCGCAATAACGGCATCCACCATATCGCGCCCAGCACTGAATGTAGGCAGGCATTCGGCTGCATCCAGCACGCCAAGACGGCCGGAAGTACCGCATCCGCAATAAATCAGCCGTCCGCCTTTTTGCAGCGCGGCGTAAATCACATCCACAGCTGCAGCGATCTGCGGCAGAACCACTTCCACCGCTTCGGCTACTTTTTTGTCCTCCTGGTTCATCAGGCGGACGATCTCAAGCGTTGAAACCTCATCAATATGGCTGGTTGCCGGGTTCCGCTGCTCGGTTGAAATATGATCCAGTTTTACCATAAACAATTCCTCGCATTCGGCAGGTGTAGAGCCCTGCCTGCTGTGCGGCGGGCATTAACCCTTGACGCCGCCGACAGTAAGGCCCTTGACGAAGTATTTTTGCAGGAAGGGATACAGGATGATGATGGGCAGGGTGGAAACAATGATAACGGCAGACTTGATGGCAATACCCAGGGAGGTTTTATCCGCAGAGCCTGCACCATCGCCAACCATGGCAGTGCCGTTGACAATGTTGCGCAGGAACAGCATAACGGGGTACTGCTCCTTATTGAGGTAGATCAAAGAATTGAACCAGTCGTTCCAGAAGAACACCGCATAATACAGGCCGACCGTTGCAATGGCAGCGGTGGAAAGCGGCACAATGATGCGGCGCAGAATGCCCCAATAGCCCAGGCCGTCAATAAGAGCAGCTTCCTCCAGCTCGTGCGGGAGAGATTTGAAAGAGTTGATCATGATGATCAGGTTAAACTGGCTGATGCAGAAAGGCAGCAGCATAGCCCAGCGGGTGCCGGTCAGATGCAAAGAGGATACCAGCAGGTAGTTGGGGATCATGCCGCCGGCAAAAAACATCGAGATAACAACGATCTTCATGAAAAACTTGTGGCCCATCAGGTTGTCTTTGGACAGGGGATAGGCGAACATGATCGTCATCAGCATAGCGATGGCAGTACCGCCGATGGTATAAATAAAGGTATTGCCATATGCCTGGAAAAAGTTGGGGTAGGTGAAGATCTGCTTGTAAGCATCCAGGTTAAAGCCGACTGGCCAGAACAGGACCTGGTTGTTGATGATGGCCTTGGAACTGGAGAAGGACAGCGCTGCCATATACACAAACGGCAAAAAGCAGACAAGCAGGGTAAAGATCATGACCAGGTTGACAATGGTGTCAAAAACGGCGTTTTCTTTTGTTTTATAATACTTGCTCATCTTTTTGCCTCACTTAATACAGGCTTTCGTCCGTCAGCTTTTTGCTGATTGCGTTGGAGCCTGAAACCAGAATCAGACCAATGATGCCGCCAAACAGGCCAATGGCCGTTGCGTAAGAGTAGTTCTGGTTCTGCAGACCGGTGCGGTAAACCAGCGTATCAATGATATCGCTGACGCCGGAGTTAGACGGAGTGTACATCAACAGGACCTTTTCATAGCCAATGCTCAGCATACGGCCAACGTTCATGATCAGCATAACCATGATGGTAGGCATAATGGATGGGATGGTCACGTGGAAGATCTGCTGCAGGCGGGTAGCGCCATCCATCTCAGCGGCTTCATACAGATCGCTGCTGATGCCGGTGATGGCGGCCAGATAGATGATGGCGGTCCAGCCGGTGTACTGCCAGGATTCCGACAGGATGTACAGCGGGCGGAACCAGCCTGGCTCGTTCATGAAGTAGATGGGGGTCATGCCGAAGACGTTGTGCAGAAGGTTGTTCAGCAGGCCGGTGCTGGGAGAAAGAATCTCGTTCATGATGGCGATAACGACCACCGTGGAGATAAAGCGCGGCATGTAGGAGATGGTCTGCACAACCTTTTTCAGGTACTTATTGCGCACTTCGTTCAGCAGGATTGCGAAGATGATGGGCAGTGGGAAGTTGATAACCAGGTTTTCCAGCGAAACCACCAACGTGTTGCGGAATGCGCGCCAGAAAGCAGGGTCTTTCAGGAACCGCTCAAAGTAGCGCAGGGTCCATTCGGTGCCAAACATACCCTGGCCGGGGCGGTAGCGCCGGAATGCCAGAATGTTACCGAACATGGGAACGTATTTGAAGATGATGAAATACAGCAGCGGCAGAATCATCATGGCATATAATGCGCTGTACTGCTTCAGGTGCTTGATGGTATGCGAACGCCGCTGGGCCTTTTCGGCCGGCGTAAGCTTTGCTTTTGCCTTACCCATGGATTGCGCTCCTTTGGTTGGGGGCGGCGCGAACCGCGCCTGCCCTTAAAAATAAAAGCAGGGGGTATATCCTCCACGGATATGCCCCCTGCTGAGGATCAACTGGTCAATATTTTACTTATTGTTGTCGTTGTACATCTGCAGGTACTGGTCAATGCTCAGGTTCTTCATTTCAGCAACGTAAGCATCCCAATCGGTGTCGGTGCTCTTCTTGCCGGTAATGAAAGCATCTGCCCAAACTTCAAAGGTATCGCCCAGCGGGGTGCGCAGGCTGGCGGCATCCTCAGCGGTCAGGTCGTCAAACTGCGGAGTGGGAGGTACAGGCTGGATAGCATCATCCATTGCAGCAACTTCGGTGTTGATTTCGGCATAGTTCTCGTCGTATTTGGACATTTCACGCTCGTTGATCCAGACCATCTGGGTAACGTCGGAACCGCAGCCGTACTTGAGCTGCATGCTCTTATAAATGCCGTCAGCACTGTTCACAATGTCGTCAGAGTAAACGATCTTGTCGCCGTCCATGGTGTAGGTCTCGCCTTCAACACCCAGGCACCACAGTTTTGCATTCTCCTCAGAGTAGAACATTTCATCGATGGTGCGGACAATGCGCTCGAAATCATCGCGTTCAGCAGTCTTTTTGGGGAACATGATGCCGGAACCGGTGCGGGACTTGGGCTGGTGGTGGGCACCTGCGGGGCCTTCCAGCGGTGCATACATCTGCAGTTTAAAGCCGTCGATCTCGCTGGCAGCTTCCACGCCGCCGATCTGGTCATAGTAAGCGTAGGTGGCCATGGAAGAACCGGTAGCCAACTTCTGGCTCCACTTATCACCATCAATGGGGTCAGCCATTTCGGGGTCAAGCAGGCCTTCGGAGTAGAGCTTGTTCAGGAATGCGAAGTATTCTTTGCACTTATCATCAATTGCACCGGCAAAGAAATCCTTGTTGTCGTAATCATAGCTCAGAACGTAAGAGCCATCGGCGCTGTTTTTGCCCACGCTGATGCCGAAGGAAGGCATCGTCATACGGAACAGAACGCGGGGACCAGCCAGAATGGTGAGCGGGTAAGAATCGGGATAATCAGCTTTGTAAGCCTTCAGGATCTCGTACAGGTCATCAAAGGTCTTGGGGGCTTCCAGACCCTTGGATTCCAGGTAATCCTCGCGCAGGATCAGGCCGCCGTCGTAGAACGGCTTATCGGTCAAAGACGGCATATAGTAGCGCTTGCCGTCCTGCAGGTTCAGCATATCCACATCGTCCTGCAGGCCCATTTCCTCAACGCGGGCGTTGAAGTTGGGGGTCCAGTCGCTGTAGTCGCTGATGGGAACCAGAGCGCCATTCAGAGCCAAAGAAGCATTCTCACCGGTGGTGGACTGGTACAGGATGACATCGGGAACATTCTCGCCGGTATTCAGTGCCAGAGAAACCTTGGTAGAGTAGTCCGCAATGGGAATGGCCTCAACGTCCAGGTTGACGTTGCAGCGCTTCTGCACTTCGGTAAAGGTGAGCCAGTCTTCTTTATAAGGAAGGGTAGCATTATCCGACAGATAAATTCGGATGTTGATGGGGTCCTCATTGGAGTAATCCGGGGTGCCGGATTCGGTGGAAGCGGCAGTGGAATCTGCGGTAGACTCAGCTGCGCTGGAAGCGACCGCGGAAGAACCGCTGCTTCCACAGGCGGCCAAAGTGCCTGCTGCCATGCAGGCGGCCAAAGCCATGGCCAAGGTACGGCTGACTGACTTTTTCATGGGGTATCCTCCTTAATATGGTTTCCCTTTTTATAATGCCGCTATCAGGGTTGCAAGCGAAAGCGGCGTGTTCCACAAAAATGGGTAAACCAAGGCCAATACTGCCTTGCGCCCCGGTTACCCGGCAACAAATACCCCGCGGCTGGCTGCCACACGAAGACGGTTTCGAACTATTGTTTCTCAAATTTCATGTTTACTGGAATATTTGTTTCAATATCTGTATCATACGCCAAACCTGCCCCATCGTCAATACATTTGTGATAAATTCATGATTATTTACAAACAAGTGTGTGAAAGTTTGGAGAAAACGGAAAACGGAAAGTTTGACGAAAGAAAATTAGGCAGAGAGACCGTTAGGAGTTGGGCGCGAAAAAAAGAATAAGTAATAAAGAGTAATGAATAATTGTGGTGGTTTGCCGCGCAGGAGCGCCGCTCAGGAAATATGAGATTTGACATTATTTGAAAAATAGCCGTAAGCATTGAACGTATCTGTAGGGCATGTTCAAGTGACCACGCCGGGGCTGGTTATACTACAGTGCAAATCGAATATGCGTAATAACTTACAGAATTGGTTATAGGGCACGATGTATGCATCGCCACGGGCGGGCATTGCTGAATTATTGCCTGGAAGAATGGAGAGGGTATAAATGCTTCCCGCCGTCAACTTCGCTAAAGGTAGATTTAGCGAAATATAGAGCAGGGTAAGTAACAGCCTATTAGAACTCATTCAAACACTGTATTTTGTTCAGCAATGCGAGTCACGCCAGCCACTTACCGAATGGCTTCCTTAAATAAAATAGATTTGTCCTTCACATTAAGTAGATTATACTGTATCTATTAAGCACTATATTCCTGTGTTCATGCGTTTTCTCGCGCATTCTTGTTTGCAAGACTAAACACCATGCCACAGTCAGACAGACCACTGATGCCCAAGATCTCCTGCTTGTGCAGCTCCAAATCGAAGCAGAGCAGTCTTTCCATGGTGGTGATGCAGTCGGCTTTCAGCACAACTTCATCACTGTAGCCATCATTGTCCACGCGGTAGTAGTGGCCTTTGATCTCACGGCCGACCATCTTCTGTTTGATATCGTCGGGATACTGTTGATTTACCAGAACCGTTCTCACCGATCAGGCCGCGAATTTCACCGGTTTTGACAACAAAATCCACATGGGACAGTGCGATCGTCACGCCGAAGTTTTTGCAAAGGTCTTTTACTTCGACCAAGGTCTCGCCTTTCTGTGCCATACCGTCCTCCTCCTTTTTCAGAGCTTCCTTTTATCCGGCGTCCCTTACGCCGTTCTTTGTATATATTATAAAAAAATCCCGATACCTCCTCCACCAATTTTGCGAGCGCTAGTATCGAAAATGCGACATGATACGTTATCGGTTTTTTGATATAGCGAAAAGAGAAAACAGTTAGGATTGAGGAGGGAGGAGTTGGACGTGTAGAAGTATACGCGGCAGAATTTGAGCATAAGGATATATAATATATAAAATAGGTAAGCACTGGGTTTTAGCTCTTGTTATAAGTGGGCACCGTTTTCCCTTTCTACTACCCGTGTATTGAATCGTAACAAACCTAATATCTCCGAGCGGCGCTCCGCGCCGCGATCCACCGCCATTATTCTTTATTCTTTATTCTTTTTAATTGCTCATTGCTAATTCCTAATTCGTCCAGCACCAACCTTGTGGTGCCGCAAAACTCCTAACTCCTCCCTCCTAACTCCTAACTAAACTTCCCTCTTCCCTTTCTGCCCGCAATTTGCTATAGTTAAATCAGCCCCAAAGCAAATTTATTCGGGAGGAAACTGCCTTGATTTACAAAAAGCAATACGGCCACCCATTTGATACCGAAAGCGTGGTGGGTTCTTTTGTACCCGCAATGGAAACGATTCCATATCTCACCAGGGAACCGGACGGCTTCTCTTATGCCATGGACCCGCAGGATATCCTGTATGGCCTGGGTGAAAACATCCGCGGCATCAACAAGCGCGGCTGGGTGTACGAGAGCAAATGCAGCGATGACCCCAACCATACCGAAAATAAATCCTCACTGTACGGCGCTTACAACTTCATGATCGTGTCCGGCAAAGCCACTTTTGGCTTTTTTATCGACTATCCCGGCAAGGTCATCTTTGACTGCGGCTACACCGATCTGGACACCCTGCGGGTGACAGTGGCCGAAGAAAATTACGACCTTTACATCATTGAGGGTGAAAGCCCGACCGATATTGTGCACCAGTTCCGCCAGCTGGTAGGGCGCAGCTACATCCCGCCCAAATGGGCCTTTGGTGCTACCCAGAGCCGCTGGAGCTACATGAACGAGGACGAGGTGCGCGAGGTTGTGGCCAACTACCGCACCAACAACATGCCGCTGGACGCCGTGGTGCTGGATATTGACTACATGGAGCGCTACAAGGACTTTACGGTGGACGAGCAGCGCTTCCCCCATTTTGCAGATTTTGCCGCCGAGATGAAAGCCCAGGGCATCCGCCTTGTGCCCATCATTGATGCGGGTGTTAAAATTGAGGACGGGTACGATGTATACGAAGAGGGCGTGAAGAACGGTTACTTCTGCACCAATCAAGATGGCACCCCCTTTGTGGCCGGTGTGTGGCCGGGCCGGGTGCATTTCCCTGATATGCTCAACCCCGAAGCCCGCGCCTGGTTTGGCAGCAAGTACAAGTTCCTGCTGAACCAGGGCATTGAGGGGTTCTGGAACGATATGAACGAGCCTGCCATCTTCTACTCTGAAGAAACGCTGAAAAAGACCTTTGCCAAAATTGACGAGTACCGCACCCAGAACCTGGATATTTCCAGCTTTTTTGCGTTCAAGAATCTTGTGGCCGGGCTTTCCAACAACGAAAATGACTACAAGCTGTTCTATCACAACACCAAACAGGGCCGCATGCGGCACGATAAAGTGCATAATATCTTCGGCTACAACATGACCCGTGCTGCGGGTGAAGCCTTTGAGCAGCTGGAGCCGGATAAGCGCATTTTAATGTACTCCCGCTCGGCCTGCATCGGTATGCACCGGTATGGCGGTATCTGGACCGGCGATAACCAGTCCTGGTGGAGCCACATTCTGCTCAGCCTGCACATGATGCCCTCCCTGAACATGTGCGGTTTCCTGTACGAAGGCCCCGACATTGGCGGCTTTGGCAGCAACACCACCGAGGACCTTGTGCTGCGCTGGTACGGCGTGGGCATCTTCTCTCCCCTGCTGCGCAACCACTCCGCCGCCGGCACCCGCAAACAGGAACCTTACCGCTTTAAGAACAAGGCGGCCTTTGCCGGTATTCTGCAGCTGCGTTACCTGCTGCTGCCCTATATTTACAGCGAGTACATGAAAGCTGCCCTGCGCGACGGCATGTACTGCATGCCGCTGGCCTTTGCTTTCCCCAATGACGCCTTTGCACGTCAGGTGGAGGATGAGGTAATAATCGGCGAAAGCCTGCTGATTGCCCCCGTCTATGAGCAGAACGCCCGCGGCCGGTATGTCTACCTGCCGGAAGAGATGCTGCAGGTGCGGGTAAAGTGCAGTGAGAACGACCGCATGGAAACCACCGTTCTGCCCGCTGGTCATCATTACATCCCGGTGGAGCTGGACGAAGTGGTGTTCTTTGTGCGCAAGGGGCATATCCTGCCCATCGCCAAGGGCGGCGATAGTATTCAAAATGTGGCAAGCGTGAATTTTGCGGATCTTCGCCTGTTCGCCCATGCCCCCGATGGTGCCGCCTATGAGTATTACACTGATGACGGCGAAACGAAAGATTACGATAAGCCGGAGCATTTTGTACATATCACCCTGAATGCGGATGGGAATGCGAAGAGCGATTGCGCTGATGTCAAGGTTGAAAAAGCGTGAATTCAATTAGTAATTAGGAATGAGCAATTAGAAATTTAATACAGGGCAGGATCCGGTGCGTGATACACCGGACCCTGCCTTTTTTGAAATAGGAATTGTGGTGGACTGCGGCGCGATCCATCACTTTCATTTAAGGCAATACCGCATAATTCTAAGTGCCGATACGGCGAGCGAGGTGCGGCAGATGCTAAGCCAAAAGCGCAGATAATACTGGATGTCTTATCGAGCATTTTGGCAACGCAGATGCCGTGCCGCAGCTGCCGGAGCGGTGCTTAAGCCGCAAGGCGGGAATTATGCGGTATTGCCTTAATTTCTAATTTCTCACTGCGAATTCCTAATCACCCCACGCCTCAACTTTTTACCCATTTTTCTTCAATTTTTTTCACTTTTTTCGTGACATTTTCCTTTATTTGGTGTATACTGATAGCAAGAATACGGCAAAAAAAGCAAATTTTGCGGTTTTGCACGCATCAATGTTACGGACCAAAACAAACGGAGGTTTCAATCCATGTATTATGAAGACAACCGCGTAAAAGACTTGAAAGTTGCCTACATCGGCGGTGGTTCCCGTGGGTGGGCGTGGGGGTTCATGATGGACCTTGCTGCGGATGCCCAGATGGAAGGCACCGTGGCGCTGTATGATATCGACCACCAAGCAGCCGAGCACAACGAGATCATCGGCAACAAGATCTCTGCCCACCCGGATGCGGTTTCACACTGGAAGTATACTGTGGCGGATACGCTGCAGCAGGCCCTGACTGGCGCGGATTTTGTCGTCATCTCCATCCTGCCCGGCACTTTTGACGAGATGGAAAGCGACGTCCACGCGCCGGAAGCTTACGGCATCTATCAGTCGGTGGGCGATACCGTAGGTGCAGGCGGTTTCATGCGCGCCATGCGCACCATCCCCATGTATGTCACCATCGCTGAAGCGATCCGCGATTACAGTCCCAATGCCTGGGTCATCAACTACACCAACCCGATGACCCTCTGCGTGCGTACCCTGTACCATGTGTTCCCCAAGATCAAGGCGTTCGGCTGCTGCCACGAGGTGTTCGGCACCCAGACGCTGCTGACCCACATTCTGGATGAGGAACTGGGCCTGAAAGATGTTGCCCGCCAGGATATCAAGGTCAACGTCAAGGGCATCAACCACTTTACTTGGTTCGATAAGGCTACTTACAAAGGCATGGACCTCTTCCCCATTTACCGCAAATTTGCCGAAGAGCACTATGAATCCGGTTATGAGTACGGCGACACGAATTGGATGAACAGTTCCTTTGCCTGCGCCAACCGCGTTAAATTTGATTTGTTCCTGCGCTATGGCTGCATTGCCGCCGCGGGCGACCGCCATCTGGCAGAGTTTATGCCGGGCAAGACTTATCTGGAAAGCCCCGAAGCCGTGCGCGAATGGAAGTTTGGCCTGACCACCGTTGCGTGGCGCAAAAATGAGCTGCAGGAGCGCCTGGCCCGCAGCCGCCGCCTGCGCACCGGTGAAGAGCCGATCGAGATCAAGCCCGATGGCGAGGAAGGCCACCTGCTGATGAAAGCCCTGCTCGGCCTGGGCGATCTGGTCAGCAACGTGAACATTCCCAACCACGGTGCCATTGCCAACCTGCCGTGGGATGCCGTGGTGGAAGTGAACGCGCTGTTCAGCCGCCAGGGCGTGCAGTCCGTGAACGCCGGCCCGCTGCCCGCCAATATTCTGCCGCTGGTAGCCCGCCACGTTTACAATCAGGAGAACACCCTAACCGCTGCCCTGACCTGCGACCGCACCCTTGGCCTGACCACCTTTATGAACGACCCGCAGGTGACCCTGAACTGGAACCAGGGCAAAGAACTGTTTGACACCATGCTGCACAATACCCGCGCATACCTTCCGAAAGAATGGAACGCGTGATGTAGTTAGGAGTTTTTCGGCGGGGCGAAAGCACAGCGCGGAAAAATTAGGAATTAGCGATTAGTAATTAGAAATTGATAGTAGGCAGGGCCTGATGCAGTTGCATCGGGCCCTGCTTTTTTAGGTAAAGCATTCAAAAAGAAGCGAATTACCGTTGTTGTCCGTAGTGCATTGCGAAGTGAAATCGGCTCGCAATGCGTGTTAAAAACATGCGTTCCTTAACAAATATTAAGCTACTCTCTATGCTTCCTGTAAGGTTTCAGGTGCATTATAGAATCATCACGAAGGGGATTGGAAGACGCCGCGCGTTTTCCCCTCTATCACGCGCTGCGCACCATTGGCTACTGCGGCTGTGAGCGAGTCGTGCGCATCAATGGCCTGGATATCCCCTAGTTTTTTGCAATGTCCTGTACGGCTGGCATCAATCTGTTCAAAAGATTCAGGCGTCATCGACAGAATCATCATATAAACACAAAATGCGAACCACGTTGTACAAAGTGGTTCGCATTTTGCTATCGTAATGTATATTTTATTTCGGCAGCTGGATTTCCGGCATCAGCTCATCGGATACGATCTGCAGCATTTCTTCCAGTTTAGTCAGGTCATCGGGGCTGAACCGCTGTTTGGCACGCTCCATGACCAGGTGCAGGTAAGAATAGCTGATGTTATAGTAATCAATATACTTTTGGGTCGGCCGCAGACGATATTCCCGCTTATCGGTGGTGGATTGGATGCGCTCCACATAGCCTTTTTTGACCAGGGAGTTGATCTTATAAGCTGCGTTGGGGGTGGAAAGATTCATCATGTGGCTGAACTGCGCAATCGTGGGTTCCCCCAGTGCCATGATGACTTCCATGCAGAAAGATTCTACTGTCGTCAGCGTGGCTTCACGGTCTTCAAAACGGTTGAAGATCTGTTTATAAAAATGCAGCTTGAATTTTGTGTATACCTGCCCAAATGTCTGATCCAGCATGGCGAGAATCCCCCTGTAGGTTAATGAATTTATTATAGCACAATCCACCATGCAAAACCAGCCCTCAGGCATCCGTGATAACAAATGTCAGCTCGGCGTTGGCCGCGCGCACACCATCCACCCAGGCGGTGGCTTTGCCGATGCCCACCGGGCCATGCTGCTCTACCAGCTCACATTCCAAAGTCAGCACATCGCCGGGCACAACCTGGCGGCGGAAACGGGCATTTTTTACCCCGCCAAACAGGGCAATCTTTCCACGGTTTTCCGGCAGGCTCAACGCGGCCACCGCGCCGGTTTGGGCAAGGGCTTCCAGAATCAATACCCCCGGCATAACCGGATGGCCGGGGAAATGTCCCTGGAAAAACGACTCTGTGCGGGTCACGCACTTGATTCCGCGCGCCCACTGGCCGGGGGTATAGTCAAGAATCTTATCCACCAGAGCAAACGGGTAACGGTGCGGCAGGATCTTTTCGATTTCCGCCGCCGTCAGGGTCCGGGGCGGTTCATTTGGTGTAATATTCATCCTTATTCCTCCCAGCGTTTGAATACCACACAAGCGTTGTGGCCGCCGAAGCCCAGGCTGTCGCTCATGGCATAATCCACCTGTAACGCGCGGCCCTGGTTGCGAATATAGTCGAGATCCAGTTCCGGGTCCGGCTCCTGCAGGTTGACGGTAGCGGGCAAAAAGGCATCGTGCAGAGCCAGCGCGGTAAACACGCCCTCTACCCCGCCGGCGCCGCCCAGCAGGTGGCCGGTCATCGACTTGGTCGAGGATACGGCCAGCTCATACGCGTGGCTGCCAAAAACCGACTTGATGGCCGCGGTCTCACAGCTGTCATTCAGATGCGTGGAAGTTCCATGGGCATTGATGTAGCCAATCTGTTCCGGCTCCACTCCGCCATCAGCCAATGCCAGCCGCATACAGGCCGCGCCGCCTGCACCGCCCGGTGCCGGGGCGGTAAAATGGTAAGCATCGCAGTTAGCGCCATAGCCCACAACCTCGGCGTAAATCTTAGCGCCACGCTCTTTAGCGGTCTCCAGTTCTTCCAACAGCAGCACACCGCTGCCCTCGCCCATCACAAAACCGCTGCGCCGGGCATCAAAGGGGATCGAGGCTCGGGCCGGGTCGTCTGCGGTGCAGAGGGCTTTCATGCTGGCAAAGCCGCCCACCCCCAACGGGCTGATGCAGCTTTCGCTGCCGCCGCAGAGCATACGGTCCTCGTATCCATCGCGGATACGGTGGAACGCATCCCCAATCGCATTGGTGCCGCCTGCGCAGGCAGTGGTGGGGCAGCTGCACATACCCTGCAGGCCAAAGCGGATGGCCACCTGCCCCGCCGCCATATTGCCGATGGACATGGGGACAAAGTAGGGGCTGACCTTTTCAAAGCCCCGCTGCTGGCCGCGGGTGTGTTCTTCCTCGATCGTGGGCAGACCACCGATCCCGCTGGACAGGATCACGCCGAACCGTGTGTGGTCGATATTTTCCAGTGCAATGCCGCTGTCGTGGATGGCTTCGTCAGCGGCGGCCACGGCAAACTGGGTAAACCGCGCCATTTTGCGGGCTTCGCGCCGGTCAATACGTTCGGCAGGGTCAAAATCTTTGACTTCTGCGGCCAGTTTCACCTTAAAATCCGTTGTATCAAAAGCCGTGATCGGCCCAACGGCGCAGCGGCCAGCTTTCACGGCGGCCCAGCTTTCCGCCACGGTATTGCCGGTTGGGTTTACCGTGCCAAGGCCGGTGATAACGACCCGGCGTTTCTTTTCTATCTTCATAGCTGCACCTCACATTCCCATTCCGCCGTCAACACAAAGAACCTGCCCGGTGATGTAACCGGCCTGCTCCCCGGCCAGGAAAGCCACCGCCGCGGCAACATCTTCAGCACGGCCGATTCTGCCTGCCGGGATGGCCGCTGCGGCTGCGGCGCGGGCAGATTCCGGCATAGCGGCGGTCATATCGGTTTCAATAAATCCAGGTGCCACCGCATTGGCGGTAATATTGCGTGCGGCATACTCTTTGGCAACGCTTTTCGTTAGGCCGATCAGCCCCGCCTTGCTGGCGGCATAGTTGGCCTGGCCCGCGTTCCCGTGCAGGCCGACCACACTGCTGATATTGATGATACGCCCATACCGCTGGCGCATCATCAAGCGGGAAGCTGCTTTGGTGCAGAAAAACGTCCCCTTCAGGTTGGTAAAAAGCACATTGTCAAAGTCGGATTCGGTCATGCGCATCAGCAGTTTATCCGCGGTGATGCCCGCATTGTTGACCAGCACATCGATCCGCCCAAAAGCGGCAGCGGTATCTTCCACCAGATTTTGGCAGGCTTCGGGGCTGCGCACATCCGCTTGCAGCGTGATGGCCTGCACACCAAAGGCGCGGCAGGCAGCCGCTGTTTCCTCGGCCGCGGCTGCGCTGCCTGCGTAGTTGACTGCAATGTTCATGCCGTTTTCGGCCAATGCAAGGCAGACGGCACGGCCAATGCCCTTGGCGCCGCCCGTAACCAGAGCGGCACGGCGCATGCTTTCGGTTTGCGGCATGGTCAGGCTCCTTTCATGGTGCAAAGCAACTGCTGCAGCTGTGCAGCAGTTTCCACCGGATAGCACGAGATAGCATTTCCCACCGTCTTTTTCACAAATCCGGTCAACACCCTGCCGGGGCCGATCTCAATGGCGGTATCCACCCCCAGTTCCGCCAAACGGCGGACGGTGGCTTCCCAACGTACGCCGGACTGCACCTGTTTTTCCAGCAGCGTGGCGACCGTGTCATTCTGTGCCATTTCATGCCCAAGGCAGTTGAACAGCACCGGGAACTGCATCGGCACAAAATGGATGGATTGGAACTTTTCCCGCAGCGCATCTCCGGCGGGGTGCATCAGCAGCGTATGGAACGCACCGCTGACGTTCAGCGGCAGGCAGCGCCGCGCCCCAGCGGCAAGCGCCAGGTCGGCAGCTTTGTCTACAGCAGCTTTCTCGCCGCCGATAACCAGCTGGCCGGGACAGTTGTAATTGCAGATCTGTACAACGCCCTCTTCGGCGGCTGCGCTGCAACATGCCTGCAAGGATGTTTCATCCAATCCCAAAACGGCTGTCATCCCACAGGTGCGCCCGGCAGCGGCAGCAGCCATCGCTTTGCCACGGAAAGCCGTTAAAGCGACCGCTGTCTGCATATCGAACACCCCCGCACAGGCCAAAGCGGAATACTCCCCCAGGGACAGGCCCGCCGCATAGTCCGGCATAATGCCCTGCTCCCGCAGCACAGCGGTAAGACCGGCGGCAAAAGCTGTCATACAAGGCTGGGTGTATTGCGTTTCCTTCAGTACGCCCGCCGCGTCGGTAAAGCAGACTTCTTTCAAATCAAAATCCACCGCTGCGGCAGCTTCGTCAAAGGCGGCGCGGAAGGCGGGAAAGGTTTCATAAAGATCCTGGCCCATACCGGCGTGCTGACTGCCCTGCCCGGCGTATAAAAATGCTAGTTTCATCAGATGGTCTCCTTGTACAACCCCGTGATGCAGGTCTTTGCCTCGCTTACCATTGCGGCAAAAATCTCTTCTACCGGGCGGACTTCATGCAGCAGCCCCGCGGTCTGTCCGGCCATCAGGCTTCCGTTTTCGGTGTCGCCGTCAAACACAGCCTTGCGCAGACTGCCAAGCGTAAAGCGTTCCAGCGCCATTTTGTCGGCCCCGGCTTTTTCCTGCCGGACATACTCGCGGCTCATTCGGTTTTTCAACACACGCACCGGGGTGCCGCCGATCCGCCCGGTCACAATGGTATCGCTGTCGCGGGCTTTCAGCAGCGCTGCCTTGTAGTTTTCGTGGATGGGGCACTCGGTGCTGGCCAGCAGACAGGTGCCGACCTGCACGCCACAGGCCCCCAGCGCCAGCGCTGCGGCCAAACCGCGCCCGTCAGCAATGCCGCCCGCGGCAATGACCGGCACGTGGACGGCATCAACGACCTGCGGCACCAGCGCCATTGTGGTCATTTCCCCCACATGGCCGCCGCTCTCGGTACCCTCGGCAATGACAGCGTCAATGCCAAGCGGTTCCAGGTGTTTGGCTAAGATCGCAGCGGCTACCACCGGGATAACCGTGATGCCGGCCGCTTTCCACAGTGCCATATACTTTCCCGGATTCCCTGCCCCGGTGGTGACGATCTTTACGCCTTCTTCCACCACGATTTTGGCAAATTCATCTGCCTGCGGGTGCATCAGCATGATGTTGACACCAAAAGGCTGGTCGGTCAGCGCACGGCAGTGGCGGATGTTTTCCCTCAGGGCATCGGCATCCATACCGCCGGAACCGATCAGGCCCAGCGCCCCGGCGTTAGAGCAGGCAGCGGCAAATTCGCCTGTGGCGATATTGGCCATTCCACCTTGGATAATGGGATATTTCGTACCTAAAATTTCATTGAGCAGCTTCATTTTCTACCCTCATACGTCAGCAGCATTCCGCCCCAGGTCAGCCCGCCGCCAAAACCGATGCAGGCCAGGGTCTGGCCGGGGTGCAGTAAATCATTTTCCACCATTTCATGCAGGGCAATGGGAATGCTGGCAGCACTGGTATTTCCATGGCGGTCCATATTTTTATAAAATTTTGACGGTTCTGCGTGCAAGTGTTTGATACAATGGTCAATAATGCGGCTATTGGCCTGATGGCAGACGACCCAATCCAGGTCAGCCAAGGTCTTTTGGCTGCGCTCCAACACGGTTTGCAGGCAACGCGGCATGGTTTCCACCGCAAAACGAAAGACCGCCTTGCCATCCATCGTGATCGGGGCCGTATCGCAGGCTGCGGGGCCGCCGACACGGATGGCTTCGCTCCCCCGCGCGCCCAACGTGACGGCAAACGGCACATCTTCGGCCAGTTCCAGAATAGCTGCACCAGCGCCATCCCCAAACAGTACGCAGGTTGTGCGGTCGGTCGGGTCCACCATGCGGGACAGCGCTTCGCAGCCGATGACCAACGCATAGCGTCCGCCCAGGGTGTTCAACAGCCCGTGGGCCGCAGCAATAGCATAAATAAAACCGGAACAAGCCGCATTTACATCAAAAGCGGGCCGGTTCTCCGGCAGCCCCAAGGCCGCCTGCACACGGCAGGCAACACTGGGGGTAGCCGTTGGAGCCGAAAGCGTTGCCGCAACGCAGCAGGCAATCTCGCTTGCTGCCAGCCCGCTGCGCGTCAGGGCCTGGCGGGCGGCGGCAATGGCCAGCGTAGCGGCATCCTCACTTTCGGTGCAGTAATACCGCTGGCGGATGCCGGTGCGGGTTGTGATCCATTCATCGCTGGAGTCCACCTGTCGGCTCAAATCCTCATTCGTCACTACACGGCCGGGCAGTGCCCCGCCGGTGGCCAGCAGCTGTAAGCCTTTCATGCGCCCCTCATTTCTCCGATACGGCGGTATTTTTTGTATCTCTGGTCGGCCAATGCCTTTCCACTCATCTTGCACAAGGCGGCAAGGTGCGCGGCAATGGCAGTATCCAACCGGCTGAAAAGCAGCTGCCGCCCGCGCTGTGCACCGCCCAGCGGTTCGGGGATAATCTCTTCCACGATACCATCCGCATACAGGTCCTGCGCTGTCAGTTTCATCATGGTACAGGCTTCGCCGCTGCGGGAGGCATCTTTCCACAAAATGCTGGCAAATCCTTCGGGGCTCAACACCGAATACACGGCGTTTTCCAGCATCAGAATATGGTTGGCAACGCCAAGCCCCAGTGCGCCGCCGCTTGATCCCTCACCCGTAACAACGGCCAGTACCGGGACGGTCAAACCGCTCATCTCCATCAGGTTGCGGGCGATGGCCTCCCCCTGGCCGCGCTCCTCGGCATCCTTACCGGGGTAAGCGCCAGGGGTATCAATAAATGTGATGATGGGCCGCCGGAATTTTTCCGCCTGCTTCATCACGCGCAGCGCCTTGCGGTAGCCTTCCGGTCCCGGCATGCCAAAGTTGCAGCGCAGGTTTTCTTCCAGCGTCGTTCCTTTGCGGTGCCCCAAAACCGTAACGGGCATCCCGTGGAACCGCGCGATCCCGCACAAAATGGCCGCGTCCTCCTTGCATTGCCGGTCACCGCACTGCTCAAAAAAGTCGGTAAACAGGTTGTCGATGATTTCGCCGATATGCGGGCGGTCAGGGCGGCGCGCCAGAAAAACTCTGTCCTCCGGCGTCAGTGATGTGCAGCGCTGCAAAAGCATGTTTTCCTGCGCGGAAAGCTCTGCCAGCTCAGCGGCATGGGTAGTCGTATTTGCCATTTCGGCATCATCGGTGCTGCTACACAATGCATCAATCTGCGCGTCCAGCGGTTCCAGCTGCTGCAAAACCTCTTTGATCATCTGCATTTCCTCCCCTGTGTATGGAGCTGCAAAATCCGCGTCAAAACCTCTTTTAATTCAGTGCGCGGCACAACCTGATCCACAAAGCCGTGTTCCAGCTGGAACTCACTGCGCTGGAAACCATCGGGCAGCTTTTCTCCGATGGTCTGTTCAATCACACGCGGCCCGGCAAACCCGATCAGCGCACCCGGTTCGGCCAGCGTGATGTCTCCCAGGCTGGCAAAACTGGCTGTGACACCGCCGGTGGTGGGGTGGGTCAGCACACTGACATACAGCCCGCCGCTGCGGCTGAACCGTTCCAGCGCGGCACTGGTTTTTGCCATTTGCATCAGGCTGAAAATGCCCTCCTGCATCCGCGCTCCACCGCTGGCAGAAAAAATAACCAGCGGCAGCCGTTTATCAGCAGCATATTCGATTGCACGGGTGATTTTCTCCCCCACGGCAGTGCTCATGCTGCCCATAAAAAATCGGCTGTCCAGCACAGCTGCCACCACCTGCACGCCCCCGATCCTGCCGGTTGCGGTGACGGCAGCTTCTTTCAGGCCCGTTTTGACCGAAGCAGCGGCCAACTTTTCCTGATAATCGGGAAAATGCAGCACATCGTTGGGGGCAAGGTCTGGATTCAGTTCCTTAAAGGTTCCGTGGTCCAAAATCGTGCTGAGCCGGTAATAGGCCCCAATGGGCAGATGTACCCCGCAATTGGGGCATACATACAGGCTTTTGGTCCAGACCTGGCGGGTGGCGCGGCGGCCGCATTTTTTACATTCAACAAATTGCGGCTGCACCCAGCCGGGCGCGGCCGTACCAGCATCGCGGCGGACTTTCAGCTGGAAGCTGCGCTCCTGCTGGCTAACCGGGAACAGCTTTTCAATGGCATTCATCCCTAATACCCTTTAGGCTGCCCGCGCAACCAGATAGTTGAAGATATCACCCACAGTCTTGAGCGTTCCCAGGTCCTCATCGGCAATCGTGATGCCAAACTTGTCCTCAAACGCCATGTTCAGCTCCACCGCGTCCAGGCTATCCGCCTGCAGGTCCTCGGTCAGGCTGGCTTCCATCGTAACTTTGTCTGCATCGCAGTTCAGGGTATCAACAAATACTTCTTTCAGTTCTTCAAAGCTCATGATTTATACCTCGTAATTATTTATCTAAAAATATTGACTCAATTGTCAACGAGGCTATTATATCACACTTATCTCGTATGTCAATATTGTTAGATAAAAATATTTATCTAATTATGCTGATCTCTCATTCCCTGCCAGAAGCAGAAACCACGCGAATTTCACGCATCATCATCCACTACAGTGCTGCTATTACTGACCACGCCTGTACAGCTGCACTGCAAAATGCCAGAAAAGCTTGTTATGGCATATCATGCACCCAGCTGCGGTTTTTTCATTTTTGCAATAAAAGAAGAATTCATATGAAAAGCAACCGCAAATGAGAGCCGAATCCACCATTGCAGCAACCGTGTGAAGGCCATGCAATACTTTTGGCGAGAGTGTTCCCCTGTTTCCCATATTGACAATTTCTCCACATATAGATAAAAATGCCTGCAAGCTCAGGCGTAAATCTGCCTTTACTTGCAAGCATTGAAAAAAGTATTTGGGGAATTTCCTCTTAGTGGTTAGGATGATGAGTGAAAGGTTTTTTATATATCATTGATTATCCGTGAGCGGGCGCTTGAAAACGCATTGGCCCCCTCACCTATTGCAGGCTCTGAACGGGCGGATAAACTTCATCTTTTTGTCAACGGTAATAACCAAACTCAACGCGCTTTCCTGTCTCAGTTTGCCCGCTGTGCAACGTTTCCTTCATTTGGCCGTGTTGGGCCGGATGATTTGACAATTTCTGCAATTCGAGCTGCCAGCGTGTTGGATGATTTTTTGTTTTTGAAAGAGCTGTTTGATGAAATAGTGTCTAAATAGGTTATTTCACCTGCTCAACCTTATTTCTTCGTGATTTTAGCGGATCTTACCCTCTCACAGTTAGCCAACATTTGACCGCTGTTGTGCGGGCGCACCGCAAAGCGCCCTGGAAATCTGTTATTATATTTTTGAATGTTGGCAGCAACTATCCATGATCACCATAATTTATGTTTCAATACCGGGTATAAAAACTTTTTCACCATTCTCCGACTCAAGTACCTGTTGTCAATTCTAATATTGTTGTATGATATATAAAATAAAGAAGCCACAGGCACAATGAACTGCCCCCCATTTGTTAGACAGTATGATATACTATCTAACAAGTGGGGTGT
>ERZ1035041.362-NODE-362-length-21752-cov-10.042310_pt1 | contig 21752 bp, 20 predicted proteins | sample MGYA00520684_ERZ1035041 | MGnify/ENA primary metagenome ERZ1035041 (study PRJEB33766, sample SAMN09781699) | gut metagenome | biome: gut microbiome | host: Homo sapiens | place: Madagascar | study: EMG produced TPA metagenomics assembly of the PRJNA485056 data... | reverse complement strand
CCCGCATTCCTCCCGGGGCTCAAGCCCCGGGCTTCCTGCGGGAAATTCTGTGAGCCCCCTTTCCTGCGGTTCAAAAAACGCCGTTTAACCTTACAGCAGCATGATGGTAGATTTGGGAGAATTTTTCTCGACTAGCAAAGCCCGAAGGGCGGACTTTCTGCGTTCAGACCGTTTACTGCTGCGTGTCCCGCGGAATCCGCTTAATCTCTTCCACAACCACCGCGTCTTCCACCACCGTGGTGCGTTTGACGCCGGCCTGGGCCTTGTCGCCGGGCTTGAGCCCCTCTTCAGGGGCACGGGCTTCAGCCACGCGGTCTTCAGCGTCTTCCTGAGCGCGCATCTCTTCCTGCATGCGCTTACGTAAGTTTTCCAGCGGATCGCCGTGCCTCCAGCGCCAGTAGACACCGTAAAGCGCAAGCGCCGCCACGCAGATCAGCACAAAAAGCAAAATGCCGCCGATCACGGGCAGAAGCAATATGCCGATCCCCACCACCGCCGCAAGCACCACGGCGGAGACAAGAAACTGAACAATGGGATTGACGGGACGGCCGTTGATGTAAAGCGCCATGGCGGTGTGTACAAACCTTTGTAAGAAGAATTACGTAACCGGTATTTTGCAGCAGGGCGGGCCCCTGCAAATGTAAACAAACGCATCCGTTTGTACGCATTTTCCTCTGTTTTGAGGTCCTTCTCCTCAAGAAATACCCGCACGCGGCGCCCCGGACGGCGTGCGCGTGAATGAAATCCTTTATCATTCGCGCACCCGTTTCCGAGTATCATCAACGAAAACTATCGACTTTTGTCGAACGATGGACGAAAATTATCGCCATCCGTTCAGCGGCCGCGCCCGTCGCCTGCCGCCCTGCCCATAAGGCAGCTACTTATCGACTAAGCATATGACTACAACGACTTGCAAACAGCCTCTGCCCGATGTGCAGAGCTCGATTGACACACGCCGCATCGCCATTGACCGCGTGGGCGTGAGGGGTCTTACGGTTCCGATGACCGTCCAAAGCGTTGACGGCGCGCAGCCTACGGTTGCCAAGGCCAGTATGTACGTGAGCCTTCCGGCCGAGCACAAGGGCACGCACATGTCCCGCTTTGTGGCGCTCATCTACGAAAACAAGGAACCCTTGTCCGAGCCCATGATGCGCAACCTTCTTGCGCGCATGCTCGAACTTCTGGAAGCCGAAAACGGCTACATCGAAATCAGTGCGCCGTTCTTTGTGATGAAGGCAAGCCCGGTTTCCGGTCTTAAGAGCCTCATGAACTACGAAATCCGCTACATCGCCGAGAAAAAGGACGGTGTGACGAAGGTTCTGCAGGAAATTAAGGCCCCCGTAACGAGCCTTTGCCCCTGTAGCCGCGAAATCAGCGACTACGGCGCGCACAATCAGCGCTCGATCCTGACGGTGTCGCTGGAACTGGCTTCCGACATGTCGCTTGAAGACCAGATCCGCATTGCGGAAACGTCCGCCTCCTGCGAACTCTGGAGCCGCTTAAAGCGCAGCGACGAAAAGTACGTCACGGAATTTGCCTACGACCATCCGAAGTTTGTGGAAGACATCGTGCGCGACATGGCCGGTCAGTTAAACGCCGACAGCCGCGTGGTGAGCTACCACGTCACCGCCGAAAACTTCGAGTCGATTCACAATCACTCGGCCTACGCCGAAATCAGCCGCGACAAACGCCGCGTCTGAGGCTTTTGCTCACGGCCCGCCCGCTTCTTTTAAAATAACGGGCGCAGCGGAAAAACGAAGCCGCTTATCCGTTTCGGGTCTTCCCCGACGGAAGGCGGCTTTTTCTTTTCCTGTTAAGTTTGTTTACCGATCGCGCGGGCGACTTTATGTTCTCCTTTGCGATTGCCTGATATTGTTTCGAAACTCACGCTGCAGAAGGCCAAAAAAGGCACTCTGCGCGGGCCTGAAGCTCGGCCCCTATCCGGATTTCCGTCATGATTGAAGAACAGAAACTCGCGCTTACGGCGCTTTTAAACGATGCCCTCAAAGCCAACGGTATCGAGGGCGTCACCGCGCGCCTGGAGCGCCCCAAGGACGCCGCCCACGGCGACTTTGCGTGCACCACGGCGCTGCAGTGCGCCAAGATTCTGAAGAAAAACCCCCGCGAAGTGGCGCAACTCCTCGTGGCGTCCCTTAACAACGATCCCCGCGGTAAGGCGCTTTTGGCGGCCGTTGAAATCGCGGGGCCCGGGTTCATCAATCTGACGCTCAATAAAGAAGCGGCGCTTTCCGCCGTCAAGGACGTTCTCACCAAGGGCGAAGACTTCGGTAAAAGCACCGCCTTTGCGGGCCAAAGCGTTTTGCTCGAATATGTGTCGGCCAATCCCACAGGGCCCCTGCATCTGGGGCACGCCCGTCAGGGAGCTTTGGGTGACGTTCTTTCGCGTGTGATGGCCACCCAGGGCTACAAGGTGATGCGCGAGTTCTACTACAACGACGCGGGCGTGCAGATTGATAACCTCACGCTTTCCGTTGCCGCGCGCGCCAAGGAAATTAAGGGCGAAGCCAAACCCGAGGACTTCCCCGAAAACGGTTACCACGGCGACTACATCATGGATATCGCCCGGGATTACCTTGCGAAAAAACCGGTGGTGACGACCGCCGGTGAAACGGTTGAAGCCTGCGGGTGCCCGGACAACAAGGAAAACATCCGCCGCTATGCAGTGGCGTACCTTCGTAACGAACAAGACAGCGACCTTAAGGCCTTGGGCGTTGCCTTTGACAACTTCTACCTTGAAAGTTCGCTTTACACCTCCGGGCGCGTTCAAAAAGCCGTTGAAGCCATTGAAAAGGCGGGCTATACGTATGAAGCCGAGGGGGCGCTGTGGCTCAGAACCACCGACCCTGACTTTGCGCGCTTTAAGGACGACAAAGACCGCGTGATGCGCAAAAAGGACGGGCACTTCACGTACTTTGTGCCCGACGTTGCCTACCACCTTGCGAAGTTTGAAAGGGGCTTTACGCGCGCAATCAACATCCAGGGATCAGACCATCACGGCACCACGGCCCGCGTGCGTATCGGCCTTCAGGCCGCAAGCAAAACCCTCGGCATCACGATTCCGGACACCTTCCCCGAGTATCTCCTGCACAAGATGCTTCTGGTGATGAAGGGGGGCGAAGAAGTGAAGATGAGTAAGCGCGCCGGCACCTATGTGACGCTCAGAGACCTTGTTGACTGGGTCGGGCGCGACGCGGCCCGCTACTTCCTTGTGTCACGTAAGAGCGATGCCGAGTTTGTCTTTGACATTGACCTTGCCGTTAAAAAGAGCGACGAAAACCCGGTTTACTACCTGCAGTACGCGCACGCGCGCATCTGCTCGGTGCTAACGCAGGCTGAGGAAAAGGGCTTTAAGGTGCCCACCGCTCAAGAAGCCGCCGCGTGCGATCTGACGCTTCTTGACTCCCCGCAGGCCAAGGCCCTTGTTGCCAAGATGGCTGATTACGGCAACACCCTGGCCGTAGCAGCGCGCGATCTCGCACCGCACTTAATCTGCGTGTACCTCAAAGAACTTGCCGCGGACTTTCACGCCTACTACAACGCCGACCGGATTCTCGTGGACGATGCCGCGGTGCGTACGGCGCGGCTGGCACTTCTTTTGGCCGCACGTCAGGTTTTGCGTAACGGTCTTAACGTGCTCGGGATTTCCGCGCCCGAACACATGTAAACGGAACGACACACGATGCCCGCAAGAACAAAATCAGGTTTCGGCTGGACCGCGCTTTTCTGGTCCTTTGCCCTGGGCGTCACCGCGGCACTGGCGGTGGCGGCGGCCATTTTTATGTTTATCAACAACGCGCCCGTGCCCTTTGTGAATAAAGTCGACCAAAGCGCGGTGGCCGTAAACGAAGAGCTTTTGGACGGCCGCCTTGACCCCAACAAGAAGCTTTACGCCGAAGGTCAGGGTGAGGTGCAGCAGGCCGCGCAACCGGGGGCTGTGGCTGCGGTCACAGCCGACGGCAAGTCTGCAACGGCTCTGCCCGGCTCCGCCGCAGCTCAGGGGACAAGTGAGGGCGAAACGCTTGACACCCACCGCTACTGGGTGCAGGCCGGGGCCTTCAGTCAGAGTGCGGACGCCGAGAGCATGCGCGCCCGCATCGCTTTTATCGGGCTTGACGCCCAGATCAGCTACCGTAACGAAGGCAGACAGAGGCTCTACCGCGTGCGCGTGGGACCTTTTGACACCGAAGCGCAGGCCGAGGAAATCCGCCAGAGCCTCGCCGACAACGCCATTCAGGGCAACCTCATCAAACTTCAGGATTAAAAAAAACAACTTTTACAGGGACGAAACCAACATGATTTCACGCAGAGTGCTTTTGGGGGCCGCTGGCGCTCTCACCCTTCCCGTATCGTTGACCGCGAATGCCGCGCCCGTAGCGGGCAAAGACTACCTTGTCGTGCGCCCCGCGGTGCCCGTTGCCGCCAAGCCCGTCATCATTCATGACTTCTTTGCCTACACGTGCCCGCACTGCCTCGCGTTTGCGCCCATGATGGATGAGTACATCAAGAGCCTTCCCAAGGACGGATCGGTTAAGGTGATTCCTGTGCCCGTTGCCTGGAACGCGCAGTACGAGATCTTTCCGCGCACGTACTTTGCTCTCGAAGCTTTAGGTAAGTTTGACGCGCTTCATATGCCGTTTTGGGAATGGGTCATCAAGGAAGAGCACGACTGGAAGGACGTCGAAGGCATGAACGCCGACGTCACGAAGTGGTTTACCAAGAACGGTATTTCTGAGAGCGACTTCACCGGTGCCGTGAAGTCCTTCTCCGTGGTTGCCAAGTCCCGTACGGCCTTTTCGACCTGGCAGAGTTACGGCGTGGATTCCACCCCGAGCGTGGGTGTGGCGGGCCGCTGGCTCACGGCGCCTCACCTCACCGGCACGCGCCGCGCCACGATTGAAACGATCAAGTTCCTCGTGGATCTCGCGAAAAAGGCTTAATTCTCACCGGACAGTGTGACGTCATGCGAATCTTTATCACAGGGGCCTCAAGCGGCATCGGCGCGGAAATGGCCAAGATCTTTGCCGCCAGAGGCGACACCGTGGGCCTGGTGGGCCGAAGTGAAGAGAAGCTCGAGAGTGTTCTCGCCGCCCTGCCCGCGGGAGAGCACCGCCTCTACGCGCTTGACGTCACCGACCGCAAGGCATTGATTGACGCGGCCGCGGACTTTGAAGCCCACGGCCCCACGGACACGGTGATTGCGAACGCCGGGATTTCGATCGGCGTTAAAACCGAGTACTACGAAGATCTCGACGTGCTCGAGAGAATCTACCGCACCAACGTCTTTGCGATGGCCTGTACCTTCCACGCCTTTATTGATCCCATGCGCCGCAGAGGCCGCGGGCACTTTGTGGGAACGGGGTCGGTAGCCGGTATCCGGGGGCTTCCCGGAAGCGAAGCCTATTGCTCAAGCAAAGCCGCCGTCATCAGCTACCTTGAGAGCCTGCGTAACGACGTGCGCCCCTACGGGATTGATGTGACAACGATCTCTCCGGGGTTTGTAAAGACCCCTCTTACGGCCAAAAACCCGTACAAGATGCCGTTTTTACTCGAAGCCGATGAGTTTGCGCGCCGTGCCGTCAAAGCCATTGACGCGCACGTCTCCTACCGCACGATTCCGTGGCAGATGGGGGTGCTGAGCAAAATCCTGCGTTTGCTTCCCAATGCCGTCTTTGATAAGGCGGTCGCCGGGCGCGGGGAAAAGCCGCGCGCCAAGGACCTCTGAGAAGAGCCCCGGAAAAAACGCGGTAAAAGGCACGTCTCCGGATGTGCCTTTTTTCTGTCCTTATTTCAATGGACCAAGAGCCCGGTACCAATAAAAAAGTCGTCTGATCTATTAGCCACTGTATAAATTCCTCAGTGTAACGACGAATTTTCGAGTAAAAAACCTCGGTACAGCGAGGATTTTTCGTAACGGTACCGCAATTCTGTTACGCATTTACAGAGACCATATAAGTGGCTGCTCCTGTGAGTGTCTTAGACCGGTACCTGGGAACAACCATTAGATGTCATAGCGCCTTCGCGGCCGTCGCCAACTTGGCTTTAAAGGCACTTAAAAGTAAGCCGCAGTCCAAAAAAGGCTGCGGCTTTTTTGCGGGTACGCCCGCGGTAAAAGCGGCTTACGGCCGTCTCAGACCGGACTCATTCAGGCCCGGATCGAACTTGTTCCATTTTGCAACAAGTTCGATTTCTATTAAAACCCGCTTTTCTTCTATAGGTCTCTTCAAAAGCCCCGCAACGACCGGCATCTGCTTTAAAAAGTGCGGCCCTATTCGTTTAACGCCAGCGCAATTGCCTCAAGATTGGCCTTCATGCGCTCAGTATAGGTTTTGCCGCCTTCAGCCGTCTCCATCGTGTAGATCACCTTCACTTTGGCGCCGGCTTCCTTGGCCAAAGTCCGCGCCACGGCGGGACTCACCATTTCCTCGGTAAAAATCGTCTTCACACCTTCCCGGCGGCAGAGTTTGGCAAGGTCCGCAAGTTTCCGGATCGTGGGTTCGCCCTCGGCAAAAGTGTCTTCAACACTTAACTGCGTAAGCCCGAAATCCCGGCACAGATAGGCAAAGGCCGCATGGCTTGTCACAAACACCCGGCGCTTTGCGCTCTTAAAGCGCGCGGCGTAAGTCGCGGCAAGGGCCTCAAGAGGCTTTTTAAAGGCGGCAAACCGCGCATTAAAGTAAGGAGCGTCCGCGGGCCGCAGCGCTGAAAGCGCCTTACGGATCGCATCCGCCTCGTAAACGGCGCCCGATAGACTTAACCACACATGGGGATCCGTATCCCCGTGCTCGCGGATTTCGCCGGGATCGGTGAGCTTAATCGGCGTAAAACCACGGCTTGCGGTCACAACCTTCAGGCCCGGTGCCGCAGCCGAGGCCGTTTTCTCAGCCCACGGTTCCATCCCGAGGCCGTTTACGACAAAAAGGTCGCTTGCCTTAAGCCGCCCCATCGTAGCAATCGTGGGCGTAAAGCCGTGCGGCTCGGTGTCGGCCGGAATGAGCCCCGAGACCGAGACTTTGTCACCGCCCACAGCTTCAACAAACTCCTTGAGCGCATTAAAAGAAACCGCCACGCGCAACTTTCCGCCGGCAGCCGGTGCCGCAAAAACGCCGGGCGCCACAGCCACGGCCGCAATTGATGCCGCCAAAACACGACGCTGCATTGTTTCGTACCTCCCTAAATACGAAAATGATTTTCAATTTCTGAAATCATAGACCGTTTTCCGGCGCCTGCACGATGACTTACAATCATTTTCAGTTTCAATTGAAGGGGGCTTTATGCCGCGCACGCCGGGTTATGCCACGCGCCAGCGCTCGCTGGTGCTTGAATGTCTCAAAGCGCATGCCGGACAGTATCTGTCGGTGGCTGACATCGCGGCGGATCTCACGAAAAAGGGAAGCCCCGTCGGGGTTACCACGATCTACCGGGCGCTCGAAAAACTCGCTTCCGAAGGCACCGTGCGCCGCTTTGTTCCGGACAGAACGTCGCCCGCTGTCTTTGAGTATCTGGAAAACCCGGCGCAGGCAGAATTTCACGTGCGCTGCAAGGGCTGCGGGAAACTTTTTCACCTGCACTGCAGCGAAATTGCCCGGATGGCTGAGGCGCTTTCCGCGCATTTGTCCGGCGAGCACGGTGTGGCGCTTGACCTGCAGGACACGGTGATTCAGGGCCTTTGCAGTGACTGTCTCACAAAAACGCAGAAACCCGCGCACAGCACCGGGCAGTGTGCCTGCGGACACCACCACTGAGGCCGCACCAAGGCCAATCTGCCCGGACGTTACCGGCCCATAAGCCAGTCAAGCGCATTCAGGCAGACAATGCCGTCACAGTCCGCCGCCGGATTGTTGTCAAGCGTCAGAATGAGTTTGCGCTGGCTGTCCTTCACTTCTCCGCCTTCCCGCTCTCCGCCAAAAGCGCCTTATAGATGAGATCGCGCTTCACCCCCGAAACCTTGGCCGCAAGCGCTGCAGCGCGGCTCAAAGGCAGTTCTGCGGCCGCCGCTCTCACCCACTTCATCACATCATCCGTGAGGACCGCATCACGCCTTTCCGCCTCATCCACGCAGATCACGTATTCGCCGCGCGCTTCGTGCGTCGTAAGCCACGCGGGGATCTCCGAAGCCTTCACCCGCTCAAACGTTTCAAAGCGCTTGGTAACCTCACGCCCCACCACAACGGTGCGCTCAGGCTCTAAAAGAGTGGCGAGGTCAGTGAGCAACTCCTTCACCCGGTGCGGCGCCTCGTAAAGGACAAATGCTTCACCCCGGCCGCACAGCACCGCAAGGTCTGCATGGCGCTGTTTGGCCTGCGGCGCCACAAAGCCGGCAAAGGTAAATCGGTAGGCGTTAAGCCCCGCCGCACTCAGTGCGGTAATGACGGCCGAGCACCCCGGCACCGGAATGACGCGGAAACCCGCTTCCCGGACAGCCGCCACGGCCTTGGCGCCGGGGTCACTCACCGCCGGGGTGCCGGCATCCGTCACCAGGGCAATCCGGGCGCCCTTCTCCAACTCCCGGATAAGGGTTTCGCTCGCCTTCGCTTCATTGTGCTCGTGCACGCTGATTGTTCGTGCGCGGATCCCGTAGCGCTCCAGAAGCTTACGTGTTTCCCGGGTGTCCTCGCAGGCAACGGCGTCCGCGACGCTAAGAATCCATAAGGCGCGTACGGTAATATCTGCGGCATTACCGATCGGAAGCCCTACAATGTAAAGCGTTGCTTTCGGGAAAAGCTGTTCATCCACCCCGGAAGCGCGCACCAGTGCCGTACCGGAAAAAAGTTCCGGCACGGACGCAATCCCTTCCGGTCCCGCTGAATTAACGTTTTCCAAATTTTCAGACGTCATGACGCTGAAACATTCCTTTTTTGTTGGTTTTTGTGCCGCTCTGACGGCGCTCACGGCCTCGGCTCAGACGCCGGTCCCGGCTGCCGCACTTGCAATGACGCCTCAGGCGGCGACCGCTGCCTCAGAGACCGCCCCTGCGCTGCCCTCCGCACCGCAGGCGCCCGTGATGTCTGAGGCTGCCACCGCCGCTCACGCAACCGCCGCAACGCCCCCGGTGTCCGAAGGCGCCACAGCCGGTGACGCACCGAACACGGATGCCAATACCGCCCCCGTCGAGCCCCCCGTCAAAATCGCGGTGCTGCTGCCCTCGAAAGACTCAGTCTTCTCGGGCGTCACACAGTCCGCCTTAAACGGTATTGTCGCATCGAATTATGCGGCGGAAAAACCGGCTGAAATTCTTCTGGTGCACCCGGACGCCTCAGGAAACATCGTAAAGCAGGCGCAAAAGGCGGCTGAAGCCGGCGCGGTTGCCGCGATCGGCCCCATTGACCGCACGGCGGTGGAAACTTTGGCCAAACTCAATTACCTGCCGCTTCCGATCGTGACACTGAACCAGATCGAAATCGATAAGGAAGTGCCCTTGACGCCGGAAGAACTTAAGGAACAGCAGCTTGCGCGTGAAGCGGCGCTTTTAGCCGACGAAGCGCAGCGGGAACTCAATGTCGCCGACACCACAGAAGTGGTGGGAAGCACTGCGGCCGAAGAACCCTCTCAGGAAGTCGATCTCCTTGGTACCGGCAGCATTGCCGCGAAGATCTCGGTCCCCGGCTTTACCGCCGCCGAAGACCTCCCGCCCCCGTCGGTGCGCTACGAGCCCAAGGTCTTTCCGCACCAGTTTTTAATGCTGGGGCTCTCGATGGAAGAAGATGCCCTGTATGTCACCGAACTGGGCTTAAAGGCCCTGCCGCGCCTGACCGAATCGGGTAAGCGCCCCAAAGTGTTACTTATTGACGGCAACAGCCCCCTGGAAAAGCGCATCTCGCAGGCTTTTGAAAAGTCTTTGACGCTTGCGGGCTTTGCGCCGGACCGTCTCACCGTGGACCTTGATGCCTACCGGAGAGTCAACCAGTTCTTCCAGCTCGTGGTTGAACGCGATGAGACAAGGCCCGAAGAGGAATTGATTGACCAAGAAGCCGACCCCCAGGGGTGGCGCCAGCAGCAGATCAGGCTCAGGCGCGAAGAAGCCGCGTTGCGTGCGCGCGCCGCCTTGGCTGAACCCCCGTACCACGCGATTTTCTTAGCGCTTGAGTCGCCTACGGCCTCTTTGGTGCGCTCGCGCCTTCCGATGCGCTCGCGCCTTTGGGCGACGTCCGCGGTGAACCCCGGCGACGCCGCGCATGACGCAGACGCCAAGGCCCTCACCTATGACCTCCGTCAGGTGGGACTTGTGGACAGTCCCTTTGTCCTTACCTTTGACTCCGCGGCCTTTGAAGAAAAATATAAGACCGTGGCGCCCAAAACGATGCTCGAGCGCCGGCTCTTTGCCTTGGGGTCCGATGCCCTGACTGTCGCTCTTACGATGGCCAAGGGCAGCATCCGCGAAACGATTGACGGGCTCACGGGGAGGCTCACCTATGACCTCGAGCATTCCCCAGTTGTGCACCGCCGGGGACAGACCGCGATGATCACGGGGGGCGCCATTAACGTGATGCCTGCCGACGAACTCATCGCCTTCCAGGTCGTCACCCACGGCTCAAGGTTAAAGCGCCAGGCCGAATCCGCACCGGTGAGAAAACCCGGTGACGCACCGGCTCTCGTTCCTGAAACGGGGGACGTGACGAACGGAACCGCCCCCGAAAGTGAAACGCCCGCTGAAGCGCTTGATCTCACAACCCAGGCACTTCCGGAATAACCGGGCCTTAAAGCCCTTTCCGGGCTTCTTTCACCCGTCACGAACCGGTGCGTGCTTTAATCATGCACCGGTTTTTTGCGGCCGTTGAGGGCTACCGCCGGTTTGACAAGGAACTGATTGAACTTGCGCATCTCGTCAAAAAAGGAGCACAGGTCGGTTTTGAAGAGCCGGCCGCGAGGGCGCAAGCGGCCCTTCTCCCGCTTCTTACGACCTTTGAAGCGAGAGCTTCGGCGTTTCTGTCAGAAGAGGCCAAGCAACTGCTCTCCCGCGTTGTTGAAAAGCAGACAGCAGGAGCAACCGCCCCGAGGGTGCACGTTGCGGTGTCCAGCGCGGCCGATTGAGATTTTCGTCTTCCTGTGTCAAATGGTGCTTCAGTTCCCCTTGCAGGGCGGCGTTGATGAAGCGTTGGGCTACGATCTTCATCGCTTCGTTGAAATGAGCCTGCGTTAAGGCCGTTAAGCCGCCGGCTTCCATCAGTTGCTCTACGGCATCGTTCAGAATGGCCTGCTGCTGGTCGGTAAATTTTACGGTGTCGTTTATTTTGGGTATACGGTGTGCCACGGTGATTCCTTTCGCGCCCTACGGGAGCGCTATTATCGCCTAGACACAAAAAACCTTACATCCTCAAAGTTTTCAACCCCTGGGCCGTCAGGATTCCTTCTTCTCTTCTGTGTCGTTACTGTGCGTAGCTACCCACTTGCGGCAGGTGGACATATTCACGCCCGTCTTTTCCTCAATCTTGCGCCAGGAGAGCCCCTTCGCGCGCAACGTGAGCACACGCAGGCGGATGTATTTCGGGTGCTGCTTCTGGTTGGCGGGAATCTCCACCGTAAAACGCCCTGCGCGCCATGCTCTCGCCCAGTCGCGGACCGTGTAAGGCGCCAGTTCCAGAATCGCGGCGGCCTTCGTGTAACCGTAACCGTGCTCAAAAAGATCCACTGCCCAGCGGCGCTTTTCTTCACTCGCGCACCCCGGTTTTCGTTCCGTGGCTTTTCTGTGCTCTGCTTCTTCTTTTGTCCTCATGGCCGTATGCCGGAGAAAGAAATCGGTTAAAAAAGACCCCGCTTCCGATCCGGGAAACGGGGTTTGAAACTTGCCTGACATGGAGTTTTGATATCCGGTCTCTAAGTCTCGGAGACCGAATCAACCGGCTCAAGCAAAACCGGGGATTTCCGTGAAGGAAACCGCTTTGTATTGCTCATGCACCGTCGGGAGACGGGAGACGAATCCGCCTCGTGGTGAGTCAGAATTTCCCCCCGCTCCTAACCGGTGCTCTTCCGGCCGAATCTCGTTCCCGCAGAAACCGGCCGGAAGGTCTGACGTTCAAACCTCTCGGTTAGAACGTGTAGCGGACGTTGGCGTTGAACGAGTGGTTCTGACGTTCGTCGCTGCCGGCACCAAGCGTGTAGTTGATGCCGAACGTGAAGGCGTCCTTCTGAGCAGAAAGGCCCAGGGTTGCCTGCACAGGCGAGCTGTCAACAACGCGGGTGATGACTTCGGTGGTCAGTCCGTTGTACTTCGTCGTGGCGTCCTTGTCGCCGAAGGCGGGCACCACAGAGAGGTCAAACGTCGGGGCGAGGTTCCAGCCGCTCGTCTCGAAGGCACCCGAGAAGGTCACACCCAAGGGAGCCTGGAAGACGTTCAGCTTATCGTCGTCCGTACCGAAGAGACCGTCACGGCCTTCCACATCAAGACGCGTGTAACGGATGCCGGCGTGCGGCGTCACGTTGACGATACCCACCGTGGTCGGCAGTTCCACACCGAAGCCGAACGTGAAGGCCTTGGCCTTAACGTCGCTGCTCCAGTTGCCCATGCTGTTGGCGGCAGAGATGTCGCTCTTGGTCTGCATGTAGCCGAGGTCGAACTTGGAGTTCACGATCGGGCAGCGCTTGTTGCCGTAGACAGAGAAGCCCACAAAGTCAACATCGTTGTCGATCGAGGTAGCCGTACCCTTGGAGCCGCCGGAACCGGTACCGACCGTAAGAGCCGCACCGAGCGTGGCGTCATACTGAGCAAACGTGTAGTCGCCGCCCAGGACACCGCCGTAGAGGTCGAGGTCGTAGCCGGAGTTGCCGTAGAGCTTCTTGGCCTGGTTCGACGTACCGATGACATCAGCCCAGAGGGTGAAGCCTTCGGCACGGTTAAGGCCGTTTGCAACTGTCATGCGGCGGTCCAGCGCCTTGTTGAACTGTTCGCCGGCGTCAAGCGCTGCGTTATACGCACCGCCCAGCACTGCGGAGTTCGAACCTTCTTCCAGAGCCTGAGAAGCCGCCTTGAATTCACCCATGCTCGCCATGCCGTTAACGGCCTGCGAGAACTGGGTGAGCATGGCGATCTGAGCGTCCGAGGAAGCGGCATCAAAGAGATGCTCATCGTAGATGCGCTGCATGTCCTTGTTGAGGAAGAAGCCGGGCATGACTTCTTCGGCGTTCTGGACCTTCACCTGAGCCGTGCCGTTAACAACCTTACCATCGAGCATAGCGTCGCCGACAGTCAGGCTGTTCTTCTCGTTACCTGTAAACAGAGCCAGAGAACCGATACCGGTCTTGGCGTCCCACGTCAGAGACTTGCCGGAAACATTCGCGAGACCGATTTCGCCGGAGACAGTACCGCCGCGGACAATTGCCTTGTTGTTGCCAAGCTGATCCTTTTCAACAACGATGGAACCCATGTCAAAGACTGTCAGCCCGGTCATTTCCGCATGGTCTGCATTCACGTTCGTGGCAATCAGAGTCGCCGAGTCGACATGTTTAATATCGCTGAAAGGATCAGCGGTGTGATCAACGTAGTCGTAGGTGTACTGGTTATCTGCCATGAACTTAGTCAGGACAGAGTCATCAGTCGTACCGACAACGAGCTGAGAAGCACCGGACCTAACGACTCTGCCGATCATTGTTGCGGCATCAGTCGTGCTCGTAGCTTCAGCCAGGCGGAAGTACTTGGCAACCTTAGCCTTCGGAGCCGTTTCAGAACCGGCAGAACCCGCCACGGCAACCTGAGCCGTTGTTCCGGAAGCCAGGCTTTCGACAGTCAGAACACCAGTTCCACCGACAGAGACTTCACCGGCACCTTCCAGGCTCTTGATCGTCAGATTACCGCTATCGAGAACCTGTGCAACCTTGTTGGCCTCAACCTTGAGAGACTTGACGGTAAAGACGCCGTTATAGACATCGAAACCACCGTCGGTCACCGTAACAGCCGCATTGAGGTTACCGTAGCGCTGTGCAGCACCTGCGGTTGCGTCGCCCAAGACCAATTTGGATGATGCATTCTTCACCTCAATAGTAGTGGGCTGCACTTTCTTGGTGGTCTCATCCGTGTAGGTGTACGCCTGAACCAGTTCCTTGGCCGTATCGGTCAGAGAACCGTAAAGGGTGAGAGACTTACCACCATCAACCGTCACAGCCACCGGAGCCGTCGTCCCAGTCGGAGCAGTCGTTGCGAAGATCAAGGACTGAACACCCAGGTTGTTGGCGAATTCATTGCCGGTAGCGGCGCCTGTTGCACCAACTGCAAGCGATGTGGCCAAATCCGTCTTCGCGTTCGTATTGACCTTGGCGTCAATGTTCTTCAGATGAACATCGCCGGCGAGCGTGGAAATGTTGAAGGACGGAGTTGTCTGCTTGTCGTTGCGCAGGAACAGTTCCGTGTATTCCTTACCCGTGCTGTCGGTAATGGCTGTCACTGCGAAGGCCGCCTTATTGGCACCAGCTGTCGCAGTAATGCGCTTCTGCAGATCAACAATCTGATCCGTGGAAAGCTTGTCATCAGAAACGGTGACCGCAACCTGGTCTTTAGTGAACTTCAGAGCCTGGTTAAGCGCTTTCTTCTGCTCATCTGCCGTCAGCGTTGTTTTCAGGTTGGCTGTCAGCAACGCAGACGTAGCCTCAAGAGTACCGGCTGTCAGGGTAACAACGTCAGCCCCCGTCCCGATATCAGCAGTGCTACCCAATGTCAGCGTACCCTTCGTCAGTTCAACGAGTCCGGTCTTAGTCGAGCCCGCAGCAACAACCTTGCCGTTGACAGTGGCTTTAGCCACATCGGCCCCATTGACAGTCAGAGAACCTGCGTTTGCAGTCAGTGTGCCGTTAACGATCACATCGCCATTGGTGACCTCGATCTTGCCCGTAGCACCTTCGGCAAACGTTACATTCTGCAGAGTGGCTTTGGCACCCGCAGCTTTCACAGCGAGACTACCGGCATCTTTTGTAAAGGTTGTATCACCCGTGACAACGAGCGTACCGGAAGCACCTACTTCAACCGTGCCGCTCTTGTCGAATGTCAGCGTTCCGAGCGTTGCAGACGAATCAGCAACGTTCACAGCGAGCTTGGCAGCGGCATCGCCCTTCAGGGTCACAGCATCAGCCTGCATTGTGCCTGTAACAGCAAGATCAGATTCGGTCGTCGCACCAATCAGCACCGTACCTGCCGTCAGCTTGCCTGCGACAGTATTACCTGCCGTACCAATGGTCAGGTCATATACAGGATCCGTTGCAGCTGCAACAGCCGGCGTATCAGCCGCCTTGTTAACAGTGAGATCACCGGCAACAGTCAGCGTGCCTTTAGAAACCGTCATCTTGGAGGCAGTCGCAGCACCGGAAGCAGCAACGGTGAGACCCGTAGCCGTGCCACCAACAGTAACCGTGCCCAAATCAGCCGTTGCATTGGCACCAACAGTGAAGGAATTAGCCGTTACATTAAGAAGGCCCGTTGTAAACGAAGCAGGCTTCTTAGCATCGGTGCTGCTGACTGTCACAGCACCATTCAGAAGAACTGTTTCTTCAACCGTACCGTCTTGGGTATCGGTCGCAGAGCGTGTTGCACCAACTTTTACGGAGTCAACATTCACGTTACCGGAGAATGTGGATGCACCGCTAACCGTAAGCTGCCCATCATTACCAGCGCCCTTGGTATAGTCGGAAGCAAAGGCAACATTCGTGGCTTCCAGTGTCAGAACACCTTCATTAGCAAACGTGGCATTCTTGACGTTGACATTGGCACCCTTAATGGTGGCGGAAATATCCTTGTCTACCTTCACAGCAAGAACCGAAGCCGCCTGCTCGGCAGTGGCGGCCTGACCAAGAGTCACGTCACCGGTCGCTTCCAGGCTCAGAGCACCATAAGTTTTAGCCTTAGTGCTACCATCAGCAGAAGCTGCGGCTGCCTTAGTAGTGGCATTCGGATTTGCCAAAAAGTTGAGCTCACCGCCAAGTAAATCAACCGTACCGGTGGCTTTAACTGCTGCACCAGAAGCTCCGGTAGCAGCAGCATTGCCGGCCGTGATATTCACAATCCCGGTGCTTTTCAGGGATGCAATTGAGAGCTCAGCACCGGCTTCTGCTGTGCCGCCCTCCTTGAGTTGCACACCCACATTGAGTGTTCCATCGAGAATCACAGTGCTATTGCCACCAAGCGGTGCGTCTTCCGCTGCCGTTTTCCAAACCTTTTTGGATTCATCCCAAATCTGGTTTCCCTTAGAGGTTGTGGCAGCACCAGTCAACGAATGGACAACACCGGTGCCGATATAAACATCATTAGCACCACCTGTTTCCGGCTGAGCAGCCACAGCACCGCCCGCGATCATTGCAGCAGCGGCTGCGGCGATCACTGTCTTCGTGCCCTTGGCCTGAATGGATGAAGTCGCTTCATTGACGACCATCAGCGCGGAACGCGCCTTGGAGAAGACGACCTTAAAAGACTTGTTCATTTACAAAACTCCGAAAATTTTCGTTTTTTCTGCACCCGTCATGCGACCGGTGCATCCCCGCCTATCGAGGCGGTACACCTGCAGAATAAGAATTTCTCCGTTTGTCTACTGTGGGTGGGTATTCCCTTATAAAAAACTGGTGTTTTCAGCGAATATTTTTAAATTTTGTTGTTTTTCTACAACAAATTCTCGGTTTTCAAATTGAATCCGCCCCCCCCCCGAAAGATTCAAAAAACGAAGGCATCTCTCTGTTCTGAGGGACGCCTGTTATGGAGCGTGAGGAATTGACACAGTTGGTGCGTTAACTGTGTCAGTTCTGACGGTAAATGGGCGTTAAAAGTTGATACGCACGTGCGCTTAAAAATGATGCAAAAGTGCGTTAATAGCAGATACAGAAGTGCGTTAAAAAATGATGCCGTCTGTCTGATAAAAAGAGACACAGCAGGTGCAGTAAAAACTAACGCTGTGGCGCGTCAGAAATTAACACTCTTGAGCGTGGGCAGGCCGCCGCACCGGCTACAGCCGAGGCGGCGGCAAATTCGCTATTCAGTTGTCATTTTCTTGGCAAATGTAGCTTTGTCAGGATTGGCGGACAATCGCTCTTGCCTCATATGCCTCTGCCGGTAACTTTGGCCCTTAGAACATACGCGTATTGAGTGGTGCAAGAAGCGGTCAAGAATTGCGCCGCAGCAATCTTTGTCATTGCCCAAATACCTGGGCCAGTCAGTGACTGAGCGGTTGGTTGTGATGATGGTGCTCTTTTTTTCGTAGCGAGAGGAAATGAAGGCATAAAACAGGGCAGCGTAGCTGGGGTGATTTTCCATCAGCGGATAACCAAACTCATCCACGATGATGAGATCGGCGCGGTTGATCAGTCTCAGGTAGTCGTCCACGGCCTTTTGTTGCCGCGCCTGCTCGAGCTCGGCCATCAGGTCATTTGCGCTGATAAATTTCACGCTGTAAGCTTTGTCGACGATGGCTTTTTTCCCAAGAGCTATGGCCAGATGGGTTTTCCCAAGCCCGGGCTGGCCGTAAAAAGCACGTTCTCGTGCGAGGCGATCCAATCACACTTAGCCAAGGACAAGATCTCCGATTTATCGAGCTGAGAACAAGAGAAATCGAAAGATTCAATGCTGGCCTGTGACGGGAATTTAGCCATCCCCATATTCATCTCAATTTTGAGGGTTTCCCGGTAGAAACACTCCAAACGGAGAATGTGCAACACGGCCTGATCCGCGGTATTTCGCTACGCGACTACCGGGGGCTCTCTCCGTATTTGTTAACAGGCTCTCGTTGCCCAAAATCGGGGGGACTAACTACCCACACATATGCCCGAAGAATCCGAAAAATGCTCATTTTTCGCTGTTATAGTGCGCACAACTGTTTCTCATAAAGACGCGTCATGTCGATTTTTTCACTGATGGATGCCCAGCTCGCCTGGGGTGATGCGGCGCTTTTGGATCACGCCGCCATGAGCCTTGAAGCCGGAGAGCGCGTGGGCCTCATCGGCCGCAACGGCACCGGGAAAAGCTCTCTTCTGCAGGTCATTGCCAAAAAAGAAAAGCTGGACGCAGGGGAGCTTCGTATGCAGGACGGCCTGCGCGCGGTGTACGTTGAACAGGAACCAGCGTTGCCTGCTGCCCCCACCTTCCGCGAAAGCCTCATTGCCCGCGGGGGACTGGACGCGATTGCCGACGACCGGGAAAAGTGGACCGCGTACGCGCGGCTTGATGAGTATCTTGAAAAGCTCTCGCTTCCCGGCGACGCCGATCCCCAAAAGGCCTCCGGGGGCGAAAAAAAGCGCGCGGCTTTAGCACTCGCATTAAGCCTTAAGCCTGATCTGCTCTTACTTGACGAACCCACAAACCACTTGGACGTCGAAACGATTCTCACGCTTGAATCGATTCTGACGGGTGAATTTAAAAATTCGCGGTCTCTGATGGTGATCACCCACGACCGCGCGTTTTTGGACGACACCGTCACGCGCATCATTGAGTTGGACCGCGGGGTTCTCAGATCCTACCCGGGAAACTTTGCCGCCTACGAGGCCCGCAAGGAAGAAGAGCTTGCCGCGGAAGCTCTGGAGCGCGCCCGCTTTGACAAATTCCACGCCCAGGAAGAGGTGTGGATCCGCAAAGGAATTGAAGCCCGCAGGACGCGTAACGAAGGCCGTGTAAAGCGCCTCGAAGAACTGCGGCGCCAGCGTGCCGCACGCCGTGAACGGATCGGGAGCATCAATCTCACGATTGACGCCGGTGAAAAAAGCGGCAAAGTCGTTGCGGAAGTCACAGACCTCACGAAAGCGTTCGGTAACCGCACCATTGTGAAGGGTCTTAACTTCAAGCTGATGAGAGGTGACAAGCTCGGGCTCTTGGGCCACAACGGCGCGGGAAAATCAACGCTTATCAAACTCCTTTTGGGGAAACTTGCGCCTGACAGCGGAACCGTGAAGCTCGGCAGCAACCTGCAGATTGCGTACTTCGATCAGCTGCGCGAACAGCTGGACGACACAAAGACCGTTGCGGAAACGATCAGCCCGGGAAGCGACTGGGTGGAAGTCGCGGGCGAACGCAAGCACATCATGAGTTACCTCGCGGACTTTCTCTTTTCGCCGCAGCGCGCAAACGTCCCTGTGGGTAACCTCTCCGGGGGCGAGCGCAACCGATTGCTGTTGGCTCGCCTTTTTGCGCTTCCTGCAAACCTTCTGGTGCTTGACGAACCCACCAACGACCTTGACATCGATTCGCTCGAACTGCTCGAAGAAACACTCGAAAATTACAAAGGCACGATTATTCTCGTGAGCCACGACCGGCGTTTTCTAGACGACGTCGTCACGCAGGTTTTGGCGCCCGTCAATTGGCCCGCGCCCGACGGCCGCTGGATGGAATTTATCGGGGGTTACGAGGACTGGGTGCAACAGAGGCCCGCGGTGGAAATACCCGCGAAACCCTCTGAAAAGGTGAAAGCCCCGGCAGAGCGCCCCGTGAAGAACGCACCCCCGCAGCGCATCCGGATGAGCTTTAAGGAAACCAAGGAACTCGAGGAGCTCCCCGCCAAAATTGAGGCGCTAGAAACCGAACAAAGTGACCTGATGACCGCGATGTGCGCAGCAGACTACTTTAAGACGGACGTTGCAAAGCAAAAGGCGGATAAAGAGAGAAGTGACGCGCTGCCCGCGCTCATTGAAGCCGCGTATGCCCGTTGGGAAGAGCTCACCGCCAAGTCGGAAGCCGCGGCGCAGAAGAAAACGGTATGACGGAGCTTCTTGCAAGCCTAAACACCGTCACCCTCTGGGGCACGGTTGCGGTTGTCATTCAGGCAGGACTCACCTTGGGCGTGGTACTTCGGGTGATTCTGACGCGCCATCCGCCGGCCTCTTCCCTGGCGTGGATTGTGCTTACGCTTGCGCTTCCCTACGTGGGCTTCATTCTCTATCTTCTCATCGGGGAAAAGCCCATCGGACGCTGGCGGGAATTCCGGATGCGCCAGGCGCTTTACCGCTGGGAAGCGGTGCTTTCGCAAAAGCCCGCAGCCTACGTGGGAGAACTCCCCGCGGGGCAGCGCCACAAGGGCCTTGTAAGGCTCGCGCAAAAGTTGGGCGACATTCCGATGAGCCGGGGATCCACGATTGAACTCATTGGTGACACAGACGCCGCCCTAAAGCGCATCATTTCTGACATCGATGCGGCGAAAACAAGCGTTTCGATGGAGTTTTACATCTGGAGCGCCGGGGGTCTTGCGGATGCCGTGGCTGAATCGCTGATTGCGGCCGCCGGGCGCGGTGTGGCGTGTAAGGTGTTGCTGGACGACATCGGCTCGCACAGCTTTTTTAAGTCCGCCTGGCCCAAGCGCCTGCAGGCGGCGGGCGTACATGTGTTGTCAGCTTTGCCTGTGCGCTTTTTTGCGCCGACGCAGGGCCGGCTCGATCTGCGGCTGCACCGCAAGACCATTGTGATCGACAACCGCGTGGGCTACACGGGAAGTCTCAACATGGTCGACCCGGCGTTTTTCAACCAAAACGAGCACGTCGGCGAATGGATTGACGCGATGGCCAGAATCACCGGCGCTGCGGTCGCGGACCTCAACCTCGTCTTCAGTTTTGACTGGGCGCTGCAGCCCGATGACGCCGGACAGCAGTTTTCGTTTCTGCCGGTTCCTGCGGTGCCGCCGGAAGGCGACGCCCGTATTGTGGTCGTGCCTTCCGGTCCCACGGCGCCCGATGACGCCAACATGCGCGTGATCATCGAAGCGATTAACTGCGCACGCCGCAGTGTCCTCATTTCAACGCCCTACTTTGTGCCCAATGAAGCGATGGCCGTGGCGCTGCAAAACGCAGCGTGGCGGGGTGTGGATGTGCGGCTCTTGTTGCCCGCGAAAAACGACTCGCAGTTTGTGCAGTGGGCTTCGCATCGCTACTTTGAGGGCCTGATGGCGGCTGGCGTCAAGATCCTGCGGTTTGATGCGGGGTTGCTGCACACCAAAGCCATTACGGTCGATGACGACTTTGCGCTCTTTGGAACTGTGAACCTCGATAACCGGAGCCTGCATCTCAATTTCGAGATGATGCTTCTTGTGTTTGACCCCAAGTTCGTGGCGGATCTGGTGCGGTTGCTGAGAAGCTATGAAGCGCGGTGCTCGGAAGTCGATCCGGTGACCTGGCACAAGAGGCCTCTGAAAGACAGGTTGCTTGAGGGGATCTGTTATCTTCTGTCGCCACTCCTCTGACCGGGCGCCGTGTTACCACCTTTCTGAAATCGATTGGGTTCATTTGCCATGTCCGCAGAGACTTCTCACAATCCGGCTTATCTTCACCGTACCCTGGAGTCCGCCGTCAAACGCGCTTCGGGACAATTCAAGGGCGTCCTCATCAATGGGATGCACGGAGCGGGGAAACACACACTGCTTGCCGCACTTTCTGACGCCCGCCCGTGTGTGTCGCTTCTCACCAACCGCGAGCGGCAGCTTGCCCAAGACGATCCGGAAGCTTTTCTCACGAAGCCCCCGCTCCCCGTCACGATCGAAGAGTTTCAGCGTGCTCCTGCCCTTGCCTCTAAACAACCCGCGCTTGAAAGCGCGGGGTTTCCTGACACGGTGCAGGCTTTCCCGTAACAGCCAAGGTTTTTGAGGCCTTGTCTGCCCGGGCGTCCCCTGCACCACAGGAACATTTAAAACGCAACCGCTCTACGGGTACGGGCTTCATCAGCTCGATCCGTCGGTTCCGGCGAAGGACTGCTTCGTCTTGCCGATTCGCTGGTTTGTACTGCACTATCGATCCGGCGTTCCCTGAGACTTGTTTGAGCCTCGCAAGCGCTGATTGCTCAGCCTTCAGATCGTAGC
>ERZ1035041.352-NODE-352-length-22278-cov-5.898574_pt1 | contig 22278 bp, 19 predicted proteins | sample MGYA00520684_ERZ1035041 | MGnify/ENA primary metagenome ERZ1035041 (study PRJEB33766, sample SAMN09781699) | gut metagenome | biome: gut microbiome | host: Homo sapiens | place: Madagascar | study: EMG produced TPA metagenomics assembly of the PRJNA485056 data set... | reverse complement strand
AACTGGGAATCTGCAACTGTTACCACACTGGATGACAAGATCATTCCTTATATTACAGATATCTGCAAGAGAGATCCGAAGAGCGGCAAGGTTGTTACCGGCGGTATCGTAAGCTGCCAGGATTCCAGCTGGCTGTTAAGCTGGACCATCAACCGTCAGGGTCAGTTCAAGGATCAGGACAAAGACAAAGTCTGCGTTTGGGTATATGGTCTGTTCACAGATGTACCTGGCGACTATGTAAAGAAACCGATGAAAGAGTGTACTGGTAAAGAGATTACAGAAGAGTGGCTGTATCACCTTGGCGTACCCACTGATCAGATCGAGGATCTGGCTGAGAACAGCGCAGTGTGCGTACCGACTATGATGCCATATATTACTGCATTCTTCATGCCGAGAGCAAAAGGCGACAGACCGGACGTTATTCCGGATGGCTGCGTGAACTTTGCATTCCTTGGCCAGTTCGCAGAGACTCCAAGAGATACTATTTTCACAACAGAGTATTCTGTTCGTACTGCTATGGAGGCTGTATACGGACTTATGGGTGTTGACCGTGGAGTACCGGAGGTATGGGGCAGTGTTTACGATGTACGTGAACTTCTTGATGCCAGTGTCAAACTGATGGATGGCAGATCCCCACTGGAAATCGAGCTTCCTGGACCGCTGAACCTGGTAAAGAAACCTCTCCTGAAAGCAATCAAGGGCACTCTGGTTGAGAAAGTGCTGAGAGATCATGATGTGATCAAGGATTATATGTTGGAGAAATAAAAAGCAGTGAAATGCGTATAACAGATGGTTTTTATGTTTTGTAACTAATCAAAAGGCAGGTAATCTCCCTTGTGGAAATTATCTGCCTTTTTTGAGCCTTTTGGATATGGTTGTAATGAAGGGGGAATTATTTTACCACTACATAATTGGTCTTTTCCAGATCATCGGAAGCTAATATCTCCAATAATCGAAATGCAGGACCAGTTGGGTGGGTCCATCCTCCCTCCCAGGCTTCAACAGTTTTCTTGGATACTCCCATATAGGAGGCAAAAACACTTTGGGTCATTCCTGCTTGTTTTCTGATTTCCCGAATTTCAGCATTGGAATATTTTTTCACTGGCGTAATCATATAAGTTTTAGTACGTGCAGGGCCCTGTCCCTTCTCATAGGCAATTGCTTCTTGCAAGCCTTGTTTTAAATCATCAAATAATGTACTCATAAAAATCAACTCCTTTGTCATATTAAGCTCTATTTTATAGGGTGTCAACTTAAATCTTTTTATCTTGCTAAGATGAAAAATTGGAATATAATAAAGAATTATGAAGCTTATTCAAGTGCATAAACTAGAGGAGAAGAATTATGGAGAACAAAGTGATTGTCAGGGCGTATAGGACAGAGGACCTTTCTGCTATGATTCGAATTTGGAATGAAGTTGTGGAGGATGGTGTGGCATTTCCGCAGGAGGAATGTTTGGATGAAAAAAGCGGTGCGGAATTTTTTGCAGCGCAGACTTATACTGCGGTAGCTGAGAATACAGAAAATGGACAGATTCTGGGATTATACATTCTTCATCCCAATAATATTGGAAGATGCGGACATATCTGCAACGCAAGCTACGCAGTCTCCCGTGACAGCAGAGGGTTTCATATTGGAGAGAAGCTTGTGAAGGACTGCGTTGTACAGGGAAAAGAGCATGGCTTCCGTGTGTTGCAGTTTAACGCTGTGGTAGCAAGCAATATTCACGCAAGACATCTTTATGAGAGAGTTGGCTTTCACCAGCTAGGTGTGATTCCGGGCGGATTTAGATTGAAAAATGGGGAGTATGAGGATATTTGTCCGTATTACATTGAATTGAAGTAAGGCTGCCATAAAAAATATAAAAATTTTTTTCTAACACCCCACTTTTTTCTTTTGCGTACTCGAATTATATAGTGTCGACGAAGAGAGAGCTGATCAGACAACAATTGAATAGAGCGAAAAAGAAAACAAACGGGAAGTACCCGAAAGGAGAATATATTATGTTTAGAAAAAAATTATTAGTAGCAGGTGTGGCAGCAACAATGACAGTAGCAACAGGAATGACAGCATATGCAGCTCCGGGTATGGGAGATAACAATAACACTGTAGATTTCGTTCGTACAGCAAATGTACAGAGTGATGACCAGCAGGCAACCAAGGACGACAGCCTGGAAATCGACAAGGATTTCAGCCAGGACACTGAGAAACCGGATCAGAACAACGGCCAGGCGCCAAGCGGAGACAACACCCAGAAGCTGGACCAGAACAATGGCCAGGCACCAAACGGAGACAATGCTCAGACTCCGGGTGCAGCAATGGAGCAGCCTGGAAAAAAATCTGACGAGGATGCTATGAAAGAAGGCAATGCAAAGCCAGAAATTCCAACAGGCGTGATCACTGAGGGCGAGGGCTCCAACTTATAAAAAATATCAATCTTTTAAAGCTATTTTACAGGGTACCTATGTTTGCAATAAATTACGACAATTCCGACCAGGTAGAAAGAGCACAGGCGGATGAAGAATATCTAAACAAATTCATAAAAGACAACAAACGGTTTATCATGGTAAGTGCGTTCAAGGCGACGAAACGCTTTATTTCAGAAAGCGATGACGAATGGTCCATTGCTCTGATCGCCTTCCATGAAGCTGTGAAAGCCTATGATCTTTCAAAAGGTAATTTCCGTACCTTTGCTGCGCTCGTAATTCGGCGCAGACTTACAGATTACATCATATCCCAGTCCAGACATCAGGCGGAGATTCCCCTGGAGCCTGAGACCATGGACGGGGATATTGAAGATGAAGAAAATGCAAGTCCTCTTCAACTGGAAGTAAGGACAAGATCCGCAGAAATCTCCGAAAGCAGAGGATGTGGAGAAAATGAGGGTAAACCCGGCTCCACTCCTATGCAGGACGAGATTGCAGCGGTACAGGAACTGCTGGCTCTGACCAGAGTTCAGAAGAAAGTCCTGGAACGGCATCGGAGATATATTATTGCAGCAGCCGTAGCTCTGATCCTGGGCAGCGGCGGGCTGTATTCCTACAACAACGTAGTGGCCTGCTCCTACGTATCCTTAGACAGTACACCTTCTATTGAATATACATTAAACCGGAAAAACCTGGTACTGGACGTGACAGCACTGAATGAGGAAGCCACAGAAATCGTACAGGAACTGAAAGATGCTGGAGTTAAGAAAAGCACCTTAAGCGAAGCCATGGAAATGACGGCAGGGCTCCTGGAAAAATATGGATATCTTGACACAGATGCCACCGATTATGTGCTGATCAACGTATCCAGTGTTTCCGACCGCAAGAATGCCAAATCCCTGGGAATTTCCTCCGGCGAATACCAGGAAATCCAGCGGATCAAAGAGAATGAAACAGCTGACTCAAAACCGAAGATCAGTGCTGATGACATAGATAAATACGGCGGTCTTGGAGTCCGGGAACTTCTGGAAAATTCAGGACAGCTGGAAAAGAAAGAAAAACCGGCACAGCCAGTCGGAGAAACACAACCAACTCAGTCTAATGGAGGTGAGAAGCAACAGGAAAAATCTGAAAACGAGAATGGAGTTGGTCAAAACGATAATAAAGATGCGACTTCTTCCAAACGCGGAGAAGATAGTTCTCAGGAATCAAAACAGAGTTCTGATGGAGAAAAAATTAGTGGTAATAATACCAATGGCAGCAAAAATGAAAACAACTCTGCCCAGAATAATCCGTCTGATAATTCAAATTTAAACGCGGTCGAAAATGCCGACAATAACCGCCAGCCTGATAATACAGCCCAGGAAGATAAGGCAACACCGAACGGCACACCTCAGGAAGATAACACAAACCAAACCTCCAATAAGTCACCTTCCCAAGCTGATTCAGGTGCTCCTGGCGAAAACAACGGAGCCGGACAATTCGGCGGAAATTTTCCCGGTTAAAATAGATTTGAAACAATAGATAATAGCAGCTGATGAAATGTAAATACTCGTTAGCTGCTTTTTTTTGTTTATGGTCAGTTATTATAGATGGAATAATTGTTGGTTCAAGCATAGGATTTATTGTGTTGAAACAGGAATTTGGTACTTATACATAATAAAATATAGAATTATGAAAAGTTTATAAAGATGGAAATTAGTATAGTAATTTTACGAGTGTTTTGATAAACTATAAGAAATAAAGGTAGAAAGAGGGTGGCGTGGACTGAAGTTTATTTCCCACATAAGATAAAATGAAAAGATTTTTTTCAAAAATAAAAATACAGTCAGAAGAAATACCAAAGTACATGAGATGACTATACTGAATCTAAAGAAGGGAAATGCTCATGTCAAACACAAAACATGAAGATGCGATTATGAAAATGGGTTTTCGGTATTTTCGTGATCAGATACTGAAGATGCTGGGAATTGATTACGACTATGTGGATATCGGACCTACAGAGCTTGTGGAATTAACCATTCATTCCATGTTTATGGACTTTACGTTTCTGACGACAGAAGATTTTTATATCCATGTGGAGTTTCAGACCACGGATTCCGGGGAAGATGATCTGAGAAGATTCCATGCATATGAAGCTGTTTTTTCTCATGAAACAGGGAAAAAGGTGCTTACATATGTGATTTACTCTGGCGGCATTAAAAATGCCAGAGATACACTGGATTGTGGAACTTACTCATATAAAATATCTCCTATATTTTTGACACAGAAGAGCGCGGATGAAGTTTTTCACTATTTGCAAGAGAAGAGCAGAAAGGGAGAAGGCTTTACAGATGAGGATTATGCGAAGCTGTCCTTAACACCATTGATGAGCAGCGGACAAGGCAGGAAAGATACAATAAAAACAGCAATGTTGCTTGCAAAACAGGATACCAGAGTAACCGCAGAAAAGACCGTAGCGATATTATATACATTGGCAGATAAGTTCTTGCAGGGAAGTGATTTGGAAGAGATAAAGGAGGTTGTGGCGATGACAAGATTAGGTCAGATGTTGTACGATGATGGATTAAAAGCTGGAAAAAGTGAAGGAAGAATAGAAGGAAGTGATAGAATGGCATCATTAACAAAGAAGCTTTTGGAAGCTGACAGAATGGCTGACTTGCAACTGGCGTTGGACGATCCTGGATATCGTGAAAAACTGATGGATGAATATGGAATAAAGTGAATTAAAGTAAGCGAAGAGTCGGAGAATTCCGGCTCTTTGTTTCAAAAGAAATGAATTAAAAAGGAGCAGAATATGAGAAAACCACAAAATTTTCAATGGAAAGAAATGACCATGGGAACCTGTTATTATCCAGAACATTGGAGCAGAGAATTATGGCAGGATGATTTACAGAGAATGAAGGCGGCAGGGATTACTGTGATCCGCGTGGCAGAGTTTGCCTGGAACAAAGTGGAGCCGGAGGAGGACGTTTTTGTATTTGATTTCTGGGATGAATTTCTGGAATTATGCAAACAGGAAGAAATGAAGGTGATTTTTGGAACCCCTACTGCCACACCGCCAGCGTGGCTTACGGAAAAATACCCGGAAGTTCTGAACTGCCGTCAGGATGGAGTCCCATACCGTCATGGAGCAAGAAGACATTACAATTACAATTCACCCAAATACAGAGAATTATCCGCAAGAATCGTAGAAAAACTGGCAGAGCATTATGGTAAACATCCTGCTATTGTGGGGTGGCAGATTGACAATGAACTGAATTGTGAGGTTGATGAATTTTATTCGGAGGCAGATTCAGTTGCTTTCCGAACTTTTCTTAAAGCAAAATATAAAACTTTGGATAATCTCAATGAAGCATGGGGAACTGTTTTCTGGAATCAGACCTATACGGACTGGGAGCAGATTTATGTTCCGCGGCCTGTATTAAATGATGGCTACAATCCACATCTCAGGCTGGATTATTACCGCTTTATTTCAGAAAGTACAATTTCTTTCTGCAAAATGCAGGCAGAAATAATCGCGAAGTACAGGAAAGACGGAGACTATATTACCACAAATGGCATGTTCTGGAATCTGGATAATCATAAAATGGCAGATGAGTGCCTGGATGTTTATACATATGACTCCTATCCAAGTTTCGCATTTGGGCTGAACAGAGATCCGAAAACAGCTAAGGATCTGAATGACCGTCATTGGAGCAAAAATCTAACAGAAGTACGTTCCATATGTCCTCATTTTGGCATTATGGAACAGCAGTCCGGGGCAAATGGATGGACAACAAGAATGGAAGGCCCGGCACCAAGACCAGGTCAGCTTACACTTTGGGCGATGCAGAGTGTGGCGCATGGTGCGGATTATCTCTCTTTTTTCAGATGGAGAACCTGTACATTCAGCACGGAGATGTACTGGCATGGAATTTTGGACTATGATAATCGAGACAACCGTAAACTGGCAGAGGTAAAAGATTTTTATAAGAAATTGAAATGCCTGGATGAAGTTTGTGGAGCAGATTATACTGCTGCATTTGGAGTATTAAAAGACTACGACAATATGTGGGATACGAATGTGGATGCATGGCATAAAAGGGTGGAAGCACAGAGCGGAGAAGAAATCTTTATTGCTTCCGAACTTTATCATACCCCATATAATACGTTATATCTGAGCGAAGATACAGATATAAAGGAATTGCAGAAGTATTCTGTACTCATTTATGCACATCCTGTTATTATGACGGGAAAAAGAGCCGCTATATTGAAAGAATATGTATCAAATGGCGGAATCCTGATCGTAGGCTGCCGTCCTGGATACAAGCAGGAAAATGGCAAATGCGTTATGCTTCCGCAGCCTGGACTTTTGCAGGAAATTACCGGTTCAGATGTGAGAGATTTTACGTTCACAAGCCCGGCAGAGCCGCCTGTCACCGCCAGCTGGGACGGGCAAACGGTTGATATGCCACTGTTTAATGATATTATGGAGCCTGTAGAGGACGGAGAAGCTCTGGCTTTTTACAATGACAGCTATTACGCAGGAAAACCAGCCATAATCAGAAAGAATACAGGAAAAGGATATGCAATTCATTTTGGCAGTACTTTTTCCAGAGAAAATATGAAGGCGCTGTTAGAATATACAGGAATTTTGGAACCGTTCCAGGAGATAATCCAGGCTCCACAAGAGGCGGAAGTCATTCAGCGTGTGAAAGGAAATAAGAAATACTTCTTTGTTCTGAACTATATGGATTCAGAACAGAAAATTGTGCTGAAAAAGCAGATGCGGTCATTATATGATAATGAAAATGTAAGCGGAGAAATTATTCTGAGGGCATATGAAACCGCAGTTTATGAAGTCTTGGAATGAAATGGGAAAAGAGCTGCACAGGAGAAACATTTACAGAAGAAGATTCTGCAAAGCTGTCATTAACACCATTGATGACCAGTGAACAAAGCAGAAAAGATACAATAAAAACAGCAATATTGTTTGCGAAACAGGATAAGCGGGAGACCGCAGAGAAAACAATGGCCATATTATACACTTTGGCGGATAAATTTCTGGATGGAAATGATTTGGAAGAGATAAAGGAGGTTGTGGCGATGACGAGGTTAGGGCAAATGTTGTTTGATGATGGTGTGAAGGCTGGAAAAAGCGCGGGAAGACTGGAAGGAAGAATAGAAGGAAGTGATAGAACGGCATTATTGATCAAGAAGCTTTTGCAAGCTGATAGAATGCCAGAGTTGCAGCTTGCATTGGACGATCCTGGGTATAGAGAAAAACTGATGGAAGAATATGGAATAAAATAGAGTAAAGTGAAATAAGCGAAGAGCCGGAGCACAAGTTGTTTCCGGCTCTTTTTATGTAGTGTTTTGACTGTAATAATTTCTTCCGGTAATTTTTATAATAAGACGATTTTATATATAAAAAAGCGAATATGTGAATGTGAAATTTTGGTCGTCTATATTATGATAACGTCAGAGAAAACTATCAACAATTATCACCAGCGGTTTGAGCTGAGAACAAATATTAGCATCAATAAAAGAACAGGAGAGAAAATAAAATGAGAAAAAAACAGGCATTTAATCCATATCTTCCATCTTATGAATATATCCCGGACGGGGAGCCGAGAGTGTTTGGGGACAGAATTTATCTTTATGGCAGTCATGATCGATTTGGCTCGGCGGGATTTTGTCTGAATGATTATGTGTGTTATTCGGCGAATGTAAATGATCTGACAGACTGGAAATATGAGGGCGTGATTTACCCCAAAACCGCAGACCCACGAAATCAGAATATTCCGGAGGATGCGCCAGAGCAGACACTTCTTTTCGGAATTAAGCCGGAAAAAGAGGAGGATTTAAATCCGAGAGGAATCCATGCGCAGTGGGCACCGGATGTAGTGCAGGGTCCGGACGGTCGTTATTATCTGTATTACTGTCTGGATTTTTTGCCAGAAGTAGGCGTTGCAGTTTGTGATACACCTGTGGGGAAATACCAGTATCTTGGACTGGTGAAGCATGCTGACGGTACACCCCTTGGAAAAAAAGAAGGGGATTTTCTTCAATTTGATCCGGGTGTATATGTAGAAGGAAATGAGATTTATCTGTATTCCGGAAATGCACCTATGGATCCCAAATACGAGAATGGAACTCAGGGTTCTCAGGTAATGAAATTAATGTCTGACATGGTTACCCTGAAAGAAGAACCAAGAAAACTGCTCCCAAGTATTATGGAAAGTAAAGGAACAGGATACGAAGGACATGAATTTTTTGAGACAAGTTCCATCCGTAAAATTAATGGACTGTACTATCTTGTTCCTACACTTGCAGCTGAAAAGGAGCGTCCTGCGTCTTATTTAAAAAAAGTTTTCCAGTTGGATAAGCTTCCGGAAAGGGCGAGGCTGTATGCAACAGCACATGGCATTTATCAGGTCTATATTAATGGAGAAGAGGTAAAAGGAGTTGTACTGGCACCGGGGACTTCAGAGTATGTACAGTGTCTTCAGTACCAGACTTATGATGTAACCAGACATCTGAAAAAGGGCGAAAATATTATAACAGCTGTTCTTGGAAATGGCTGGTGGCGGGGAACTACCACTTATGATGGCGTGAAAAATGGATGGGGAAATGATTTCGGAAGAATGTGTTGCCTACGCAAGCAACAACAAAAGCAATGTAAATTCTCACAAAAATGAGTATTGCTGTAATGATGATAAGAAAAAATTTTCTGCTGAAAAGATACATTGGCATAGTGTAAAAACAGCAGATTTCGATTACAGCAATCTGGTGTGCTCCAACTGTCCGCCAGTGCTGGAACACGAGTGCTTTACTCCAAAACTTCTGATTACTCCCAAAGGCGAGACGGTTCTTGATTTTGGACAGAATATTGCTGGATACATAGAATTTGACATGGAATGTGAAGAATGCGAAGTCTGGAAATTTACCCATTTTGAAACACTGGATGCAGACGGAAACTTCTGCAACAGTAATTTTCAGAGCACAAATTTCTATTGTGCCCAGGAGATTATTTATAAGGCAAAGGCTGGCCAGAATCACTTTAAGGCATTTGGAACCTTTATGGGCTTCCGGTATGTAAAGGTAGAGAAACTGGATGAGAATGGCAAAAGCAAGGATCAATTTCAGAAACCGATTAATGCGGTGCCAGATAATTTTAAAGCACATGCTGTATATTCCGACCTTGAGATTCTTACGGATTTTCAGTGCGGAAATCCCCTTGTAAATCAGCTTTACCGCAATGCAATCTGGAGCATCAAAGGAAATCTGATCGACATTCCCACGGATTGTCCAACCAGAGAGAAGAGCGGTTTTACAGGTGATCTTGTGACCTATATTCATACGTTCCAGTATTTGATGGAAGCCTATCCTATGGTACGCAAATTCATTAAAAACCAGGCAGCAAGTCAGGGGGAAAACGGCTGCGTGAAACAGATTGTGGCAGACTGCAGGCCGATGGGAGCCATTGATGGGGCTGCCGGATGGAGCGATAGCTTTGAAATCCTTCCATGGAAGTTGGGACAGCGTTATAACGATTATCGTGTTTTCCATGATAATTTTGAACCGATTGAGAAGTGGATGAAGTTTTGCATTGACCGTACAGAATCAGAAACCAGATCAGAGAATGAGTCGAATCCGTGGAAAAAATATCTGTATGATATCGGCTTCCACTGGGGAGAATGGGCGGAACCAGGTGTGGACTGCATGGAAGAACTGATGTATTCCGGAACCAACGGAAACCCGGAGGTTGCCACTGCCTATCTGGCACAGGGATGCGAGATTATGGCGGAGGAAGCGAAGCGGCTGGAAAATATGCAGGAAACTGCATGCAATTATTCGGATCAGAAAGTGGAAACGCAGAATGTAAATTTGGCTCATGAAACGGTAGGTTACCAGGAGATAGCCCAATATGCGAAAAAAGCATACCAGACTGCATTTTTGGCAGAAGGAGTTCCCATATCTGCAGGTTATGAAAAGTGGAAAGCAGATGGTGGCAGTGCGCATTGGGGAAATAATACGGATGTTTTCAGCGCGGTACTGCACGAGCCGGAACTGGTTTCTGATGAGCCAAAACCGTCTGAAAGAATGTGCCGCTATATCCGTCCCATTGCCCTGAATCTTGTTAGCGAAGAAGAGAAACAGAGGCTGGCAGATTAGCTGGATCAGCTGGTAAAAGAGAAACAGTATTGCCTGAATACAGGATTTCTTACAACTCATGAGCTGTGCAGAACCTTGTCTGACTATGGTCATACAGACACTGCATACCGCCTGCTGTTAAATGAAGAATGCCCCGGCTGGCTTTATTCCGTGAAATGCGGAGCCACCACAGTGCCGGAGAATTGGGATGCCTATGGGAAAGACGGCAGAATTACTATTGCCCCAAAAACAAGCAAAGATCTTGGATTTGTAAATTGCAGGTATCAGTCACCATTTGGGGAAATTTGCAGCAGCTGGAAATATGAAGAAGCGCAGAAAGAAAAACAATCAGAAGTAGATTTACAAAAAGGAAATCCTAAACATAGTCTGGAAAACAGTTTAGCTTGCAGCCTGGTTTGCTGTGAGTTTCAGATCCCAAATAACTGCGAGGCTGAGATTTGCCTGGAAAATGGAGAAAAGTATAAAGTTGGTCCTGGCAGTTATCAATTTTCATATGCCAAATGCAAATCGCTCATGAAAGAGTGATTTGCCAATGAAAGTCGGTCATTCGAAATGCTGAGTAAAAAATCTAAGAAGTAATCTAAGGAGAATTGGACAATGAAAGAACTGGACATTGAAAAAATTTTACAGGAAATGACCATAGAAGAGAAAGCCCAGATGTGTTCCGGGCGTGATTTCTGGCATTCACAGGATTTGGAGCGCCTTGGCGTGCCGTCAATGATGATGTGCGATGGACCAAACGGCCTGCGCAAGCAGAAAGGCCAGGGAGACCATCTTGGAATCAACGAAAGTATTGAGACTGTCTGCTATCCCACATCCTCTGCAATTGCTGCATCCTTTGACCGGGAGCTGCTTCGGAAGCTGGGGGAAAGTCTGGGAGAAGAGTGCCAGGCAGAACAGGTTTCCATGCTTCTTGGTCCTGGGGTAAATATGAAACGCAGCCCTCTTTGCGGGCGTAATTTTGAATATTTCAGCGAAGATCCCTATCTGGCAGGAGAGCTTGCCGCTGCATATGTGAAGGGACTGCAAAGCAAAGGCGTGGCAGCCTGCGTGAAGCATTTTGCCGCAAACAATCAGGAGACAAGAAGAATGTCCGGCTCCTCCGATATGAGTGAAAGAACGCTCCATGAAATTTATCTTCCTGTTTTTGAGAAGGTGGTAAAAGAGGGAAAAGTAAGAAGTGTTATGTGTGCCTATAACGCGGTAAACGGAACCTTCTGCTCAGAAAATAAAGAACTGCTGACAGATATCCTGAGAGAGAAATGGAATTTTAATGGCTTTGTGGTTACCGACTGGGGAGCAATCAAAGAACGTGTCAAAGGGCTGAAGGCTGGTGTTGATCTGGAGATGCCGGGAGGTACAAAGGAGAGCACAGAAGAAATTATAAAAGCTGTGAAAGACGGCAGCCTGTCAGAAGAAATTCTGGATCAGGCACATGGAAAATCTGGAATTTTTGCCCGGGAGTCAGCTGTTCTTATGAAAAATGAAGGAGTACTGCCCCTTGGCAACGGAGAAAATACAGTATTTATCGGTGAGTTTGCAGTAAATCCGAGATATCAGGGAGCTGGCAGCAGTCACATTAATGTGAAGCATCCGGTTTCTGCAATGGAATGTGTGGAAGAGAAGAATGTGACTTATGTAAAAGGTTATGATGCTGATTGGAGCGGTGATTGTAAGGAAACAGAAAATACCCAGGTTATGAAAACTGGGATTGCTAGCGGAGAAAATACGGATGCTTCTGGTATTTCAAGAGCACAGATCTTACTTGAAGAAGCTGTAAAAGTCGCTGCAGCCGCGGATTCCGCAGTAATTTTCGCTGGACTGCCAGAGGCTTTTGAAACAGAAGGCTGTGACAGAGATGACATGAAGCTGCCAGATAACCAGAACCGTCTGATCCATGAAGTGGCAAAAGTACAGAAGAACACAGTAGTTGTTCTTCATGGCGGTTCCCCGGTGGAACTTCCCTGGATCGATGAGGTACAGGCAGTTCTTTGCATGTATCTTGGCGGTGATTACGTGGGGGATGCTACTGTAGACCTGCTTTATGGAAATGCCAATCCATCCGGCAAGCCGGCAGAGACATGGCCGCTGAAACTGGAAGACAATCCTTCTTACCTGAACTTCCCAGGAGAGGACGGCAGAGTGAAATATCAGGAAGGCATTTTCATTGGTTATCGTTATTATGATAAGAAAAAGATGGATGTGCTTTTCCCATTTGGACATGGATTGTCTTACACAGAGTTTATGTATAGTGACTTGAATATAAAGAAAGTTGGCAGCTCTGAATCAGATAGAATTACAGATCAGGACAGTATCATCGTAACCTGCAAAGTAAAGAATACAGGCTGCTGCACCGGAAAAGAAGTTGTACAGCTTTATGTTTCTCAGCCGGGATCTGAAGTTATGCGTCCAGTTCGTGAACTGAAAGACTTTCAGAAAATCAGCCTGAAACCAGGTGAGGAAAAAGAAGTGGAATTTGTTCTTTCAGGAAGAGATTTCGCTTATTATGAAGAAAAAATTCACGACTGGTATGTACAAAGTGGTAATTTTGTTATAGAAATCGGCTCTTCCAGCAGAGATATTCGCCTGAAAGAGAGTATAGAGATAGAAGGCACAGTAGAACTTCCAGTAGTCTACACGGAGAACTCCACCATTAAAGACCTGACCAAAACAAAACGCGGCCAGGAATTCCTGAATCAGGTCCTTGGCGGAATGGGAACCGCAAGTGAGCAGGAAGCTGCCAGCAAAGATATGAAAAATCTTGGCGCAGGCAGCAAACGTATGATGGAAGCCTCCATGATGGGAATGCCCCTTGGCGCATTTGTAACTTACGGAAGAATGTCTAGGGAAGCACTTGTGGGACTGTTGATGAAATTAAATAATATAGAGTAAGAAATGAAAGCAGGCGGTCAAGAGTTTTGAAGGACCGTCTGTTTTTGTATAACAGTAGAGAAATTTATTATGGGTTTTATATCTTTCTTCTCCACTGTGTCGGCGAACATCCGAACTGTCTCTTGAAATATCTGCTGAAGTGAGAGTAATCGGAAAAGCCGCATGCCAGGGCAATTTGCTGAACTGGAAGAGCCTGGTTTGTCAGGAGGTTTTTGGCTTTATCCATGCGGATCTGCAAAAGGTCTGCATGGGGAGTGCTCTGGAAAAATTTCTGATAATAGGTGTAAAACTGGCTTTTTTCCAGATTGACTGCCGCGCAAAGCTGCTGGGTATCCCAATCTACGGCATAATTGGTGAGCATTTCAAGACGAAGCCTGCGAAATGCGGAGTATAGATTATCTGCATCTGCTCCGGTCCCGTGAAGCTGGTGCTCTGCCAAACCGCGGGCAACGGTGATCATAAGCTGGCAGAAAAGGGAATATTCATATTCAGCGGAAAATAAATCATTTGTTATGTGTTCTTTTTGAAGAAGGCGGACACAGTTGTCAATGTCTTCTGGATTAGCTGGATAGAAGATGGTATTTAAAGGAATTCCAAACTGTTCGCCAGGGCTTTTTTCACAGGAAAAATGAAGGTAGCTGTTGCGGAATTTCTGCACAGCCTTGTAATGCTGTTCATAGCCGGGAGCATAGAGAATACAGGCATTTTCCTTTGAAAGTGTAAGCTGGTGATTCAGGTAAACCTTCATTGGCGTTTTGAAAAGAAGAAAAAGATAGTCACCGCTTCCCTTCGGACGGTATATCTGGTCATAATCCGGATTGGAATAATTATATTCACAGAACTGAACGGAAAAATCCATACCTGAAGCCTCCCTTGCGCCATTTCTTTTACTGTACACAGGAACGGAAAAAAAGTCAATTATATCGGAAGAAAATGTCTGGCAAAATCTGCAGGTTTTATTAAAATAAAAGAGTAATCATGAGGGTACGAAACAATTAGAAATGAAAACAGAAGATCTCCCACACGGATGAAAATAAGGAGGATGCAGAACCGTGAAAAAAGCGCAGATTATTATTGACAAATATTTTCTTACAGGCAAAGCAGACAAAAGGATTTTCGGATCTTTTATTGAGCAGCTTGGAAGGGCTGTGTATGAGGGAATTTACCAGGAGGGCAGTCCTTTATCTGATGAGCAGGGCTTTCGTAAGGATACCCTGGAACTGGTGAGAGAGCTGCAGGTTCCGATCGTACGTTATCCTGGCGGCAACTTTGTTTCCGGTTTTCGCTGGGAAGACAGCGTAGGCCCCAAAGATCAGCGGCCGTCAAGACCAGAACTGGCCTGGGGTGTTATTGAGAATAACCACTTTGGAGTGGATGAGTTCGTAGACTGGGCGAAAAAGGCGGATACAGAGGTCATGATGGCAGTGAATCTTGGCACAAGAGGACCGGAAGAGGCACGAAATCTTTTGGAATACTGTAATTTCAAAGGCGGAACCTACTACAGTGATCTACGTAAAGCAAATGGACATGCAGATCCTCACAATATTAAAGTATGGTGCCTTGGCAACGAAATGGATGGTCCGTGGCAGATGGGACACAAAACTGCCTATGAATATGGAAGAACAGCGGCAGAAACTGCCCGTATTATGAAGATGCTGGATTCGGAAATTGAGACGGTAGCCTGCGGAAGCTCCTATCTGGATATGCCTACTTTCGGAGAATGGGAGTATACAGTTCTGGATGAATGTTATGATCTGGTTGATTATATGTCCCTGCATCAGTATTACGGCAATGCGGCTGGAGATACTCCGGAATTTCTTGCTAATTCCAAGGGAATGGATGAGTTTATTTCCGGTGTTGTCAGCATCTGCGATGCAGTAAAAGCTAAGAAGCACAGCAAAAAACAGATCAATCTTTCCTTCGATGAGTGGAATGTCTGGTATCACAGCAATGAGGCAGATACCAAACTGGAGAAATGGATTCAGGCACCTCATCAGCTGGAAGATGTATACAATTTCGAGGATGCCCTTCTTGTGGGAAGCATGCTGATTACTTTGCTCCGACATTCTGACCGGGTAAAAATGGCTTGTCTTGCACAATTGGTAAATGTAATTGCACCAATTATGACTTCCGATACCGGAGCATGGCGCCAGACTATTTTCTATCCATATATGTATACCAGCATTTTCGGAAGAGGAACTGTACTGAATACATTAACCCAGGCACCTGTATATGACAGCAAAACATATGGAGATGTCTCTTATCTGGATTCTGTATGCGTGTGGAATGAGGAAGAGGATGCGCTTACAATTTTCGCAGTGAACAAGAGCCTTGAGGAAGACCTTGAGGTAAGCTGCGATCTGCGCCAGTTTGAGGGTTATCAGGTAAAGGAACATGTGGTGCTTTCCAATGATGACATGAAAGCTGTAAACACAGAAGCCAATCCAAACAATGTAATCCCAGAGTCCTCCCAGGCAACCAAGATTGATGGAGGAAAACTTATGACTGTGCTCGGAAAACATAGCTGGAATATGATTCGTTTAGGAAAATAAAATGCGTGGACAGCCGTCACTGGTGCAGTGGCGGCTGTTTTGCTGTATTGGCAAAAGTCAACGAATAAGGACATTACAATACAGTTACTTCTTTCGAAAAACAAGTCATATCTCACTGCTATCTTGCATACCCTTTACCAAATCCAGTATAATCAGTTTATCATTAATATTATGCAGGAAGGGGTGTGCGGGTGAAGGGCTCGGAGAGGAAATGGCTGGTTATTCGTGGTGTTTTGTTGGTGGCCTTGTTAGTGCTGGTGGTTGGTGCGGGGGAATTTGTCTGTGAGTATACGGGGCGGTTTCAGACCATACGGACGATCGAGAAGGTGACGGATTATGAGGATTATAATCTGTATTCCATGGATGTGAAATATGATTATGATCTGGACAGAGTGATTGAGTATGGAATCACGGATGACCAGAGTCTGGTTGATGCAATCGTGGAAGAAGCGATTCCTATACTGCCAGTACAGATTGACGTTCCGGATTTCGGGTGCAGCGCGTTTACTTTGCAGGAAGCAGACGGAGATATTCTGATGGGAAGAAATTACGATTTCAGAAGGGATACCTCTGCTATGCTGGTGTACTGTGAGCCGGAGGATGGTTATAAGTCTGTAGGCTTCGCAGCGCTGGATAATATATCTGCCAATACCCCGGAAGAGAGCATGAAGAAAAAGCTTGCCACACTGACAGCACCTTTTATCTGTCTGGACGGCATGAATGAAAAGGGTGTATCCATTGCGGTACTGACACTGGACAGCGAGCCTGTGCATCAGAATACAGGCAAGCCTGTGATTGGAACTACTCTTGCAATCCGCCTGATTCTGGACAGGGCGGCAAGTACGGCGGAAGCTGTGGAGCTTCTGCAGCAGTACGATATGTTTGCGTCCAGCGGAAGGGATTATCATTTTTACATAACCGATTCTACTGGTGACGGCAGGGTGATAGAGTATGACTGCGAAAGCGAGACCAGAAAAATGGTAGCAACGCCTGTTCGTTCCGTTACCAATTTCTTCGCACTTTATAAGGATCAGGTTCTTCCCGATCAGAGAAATGGCATTTACGGACATGGAAAAGAGCGGTATGACAAGATGGAAGCGCTTTTCGATTATGAAGAGATTTATACGAAAGATGTGGCGTGGGAAGCACTGAAGGCTGCTGCGCAGGAACCTTCGGCGGAGGATATTACCAGTAATACCCAGTGGTCCATTATCTATGACGATACGAATTTGACGGCAGAGATTATACTGCGCAGAAACTGGGAGAATGTTATTGGATACGATTTAAAGGACAATACGCTGACTTTTCCAGATTAGAGTGTGCCTTCCATATTTTATAAAACCCCCAAATTTGCTTTTTATGTACTTTTCGCCCCAAAACCCGAGTTAAATTTGACAAAAAACAAGTCATATCTTAAAAACGTATTGAAAAAATTCAGGAAGTTACTATAATTACAATTATAGCTGATAAGTTCGTAGTCTCCGGGGAGGGACGGATTACGAAGATGCAGCGGAACATAACGTTTTAATACCCTGCAGCAGGAAATCCTGAGATTCCTGCTGCAGGGTATTTTTGTAATAAGCTTCTTCTGCGCCGAAGAAAGATTCACTGTAGCAGTTCAGAAGAATATTTACAGAGCCGTCATCATTGGATGCAACACTGATTCTGGATGGAAGAGTAGCCGTATAAGAAGTTGCGGAAAGTCCGGTATCTGCCACATTCAGTTCTTCCGTACCAACTACGCCGAATTCAATATTTCCATCTCTGTCCTCAGAGAATTTCAGCCACAATCCATTGTTGGAATTGTCATCTACACACTTGTAGCTGTAGCCATCACCCTGACCCCAGGAATATGCTTCGAATTTGGAAGCTTCATCAGATGTATCTGCGGAAGCGGTAAGTACGCCGTTTTCATCCGCTACGAGGTATTTTCCATTCTGGGAAGATTTCAGTGCAATGATGTTGCCGTCGGAGTTCATGGTAATGTTGTCTTCTCCGGCAACTGCCATCATACCGCGGCCAATGGTAAGATCTGCGTTTTCCAGATCCGGGGTCTGTCCTACGGCATAAGTGGTTTTGAAACGTGCGTCAGCCATTGGACCTGCAACTGCAACGCTGGAATCCTTGGAAAGAGGAAGAATGTTGTTGTCGTTTTTCAGAAAGACAACGCTCTCCTGTGCGGCCTGAAGTGCAACCGCCTGGTGATCTTCGTTGTTGTAGTCGTATGCGGTATCACTTGCACCCATGGATTCAGAGGTGAAAGGATAATTTACCGGATAGCCATCTTCGTCACGCTCATTGAATACGCCGGTACGAATCAGCGGAATCAGCTGTTATCGGCAAGGGTAAGCCCGGAGGTGCCATTTTCAAGCTCTGCCATAACTGCATCCTGGTTTTCCGTGTTCGGTTCTTCCAAGGAAGACAGGTCATTGGCTGCGCCCTGTCCGGTGCGGGCCATCAGCATAAGAAAAATGGCATCGAAGCGGAGGCGATTATTGACAGTCAGGTTTTTGACATTCTTCTTACAGACATAAAGATGCCGGGAAAAAACGGACTGGAGCTTGCCGAACACCTGAAGGAAGTCAATCCCACTGCGAAGACCATTCTTCTAAGCGGATACGGAGAATTTGAGTATGCGCAGAAGGCTATTTCCTTTGGCGTGTATGGTTATATTCTGAAACCTTCCACACCTAAGGAAATTATTGAATATGTAAAAGGCACCTGCGAGGCAATTGTAAAAGATAAAGAGAAAATGCAGTCAGTGAAGCAGATGAGATGGACGCCTACGAGGAAGTGATCGGAGCGAAGCAGGCCGTGGAGGAAGATTCCAGAGAGACGGATACCCAGGATATTCTTCAGCATATTTACGCACATTATGAGGAAAATCTTACCCTGTCCACATTGGCCAGCGAGTTTTACTTCAGCAGTGTATATATGAGCTGTTACATAAAACGCTATACCGGACACACCTTCCTGGAAATTTTTACTTCCGTGCGGATGTATCACGCCGCCAGATTATTGAAGGAAACCAAGCTGAAAAACCGGGAGATTGGAATGCGGATCGGGATCCCGGATGAGCGTTATTTTGGCCAGGTTTTCAAAAAGGCGTACGGAATCACGCCTTATGAATACCGCAAGTCCAGCCAGGAGCCGAAGCAGACTCTGGAAGAGTTTGTGCGCAGCGTAACAGGAGCAGCACAATGAAACATTTCTTTGGAAAAATAAGCTTTCAGAACAAAATCATTATTATTTTTGTTACCACGGTTCTGCTGCTTCTGGGAATCAGCAACATTGCCCTTTATTCTTATGCCAGCGTAACCATGAAGGAGAAAACCCAGGATTATCTTCAGAATGTGGCATCCGTCACCATGTCCAAGGTGGAAATGTCTGAACGGGCATATTTATCTGAAACGAAATCTGTACCGTTTTTCAGATCAGGCTTTTCTTGGTACTATGTTATCGGAACTGGAAGCGCCGGTTTTTTACAACATTATAAAAGATATTTCCAATACAGCGGATAGTAAAGCATATATTATCGATGCGGATTCCAATATCATTGTAGGATCGGATGTTTCCATGACCGGACAGAAGATTGATGAGGAACTGTATGAGCAGACGGAGCAGCTGAAATCCGGATTTTACCAGATACGGCTGGATCAGAAAAACTGTAATGTATACGTGGGAAACGCAATCTCCAATGGCTGGCAGCTTGTACTTACCCTGCCGGAAAATTATTATATGAAGGCAATCCGCACCCTTCAGTACTTTACTTTTGCCCTTATGGGAATTATCGGAGTGATTTCCATTGGCTTTATTGTGGTGGTAGGGCGCAGCCTTACCCGTCCGCTGAAAAATCTCACAACTGCCATGGAGGATGTAGGACGAGGAAAATTCGACGTTTCCATTCCCATAGAGCGGGAGGATGAGATTGGAATGCTCAGCCGTACCTTCAACCAGATGGTGCTGGATATGAGAGGGAATATCCTGAAAAATGCCATTATTTGCAGCTTGAGATACCTCCCTTATAGTATTCTCATGGCATGTATCCTGGTTATCCCCATACTGCTTACAGGCTTTGTGGAAAGCATTTTCCCGCTGATGATTGTATTGTGGATATTTGGCGGAAGTTCGCTGATCGCGTTTGCACAGTTTTTTGTACTGAATCAGGTGTTTGCAAATGTGCAGAAGGCGGAAAATATAGAACGTGCGTAAAAAATGAAAAGAGGCAGATTGAGCTGTCAATGTCATCTTAAGTAAATGGCATTGGCAGAACGATCCGCCTCTTTTTTTAAAAGATTGGACAGGTAATTGGGGTTCATGTGCATGGCCTGTGCAATATCAGCCGTGGATATTTTGCCGTGCAGATGGGAAAAAATATAGCCTTTGCATTGGTTGATGCGGAAGTCCTGGGCGTGCTTTTGTGCATCGGAGGAGCGGGTGCTTTGGTATCACGGACCAGGGCAGCATAGTGAAATTCAGCCTGTTTGGCAAGCTGAACAGTGGCAGCAGGAACGTGCAGTTCTTCTACCTTCTGAATATAGGTGTCGCTGAGTGTGTATGCAATTTCCGGGAGGACGCCGCCTTCCATTGCGGCACGGCTGGCAAGGGTGATCAGCACAATGGCAAGATTCTGGCAGTCGCGAAGCGGGGTGGAGGCCAGTGTTCCGATGGTTCCGGTGTAGTCTTCTTCCATGGTCTTTTTCAGCATTTCCAGATCCCCGTTTCGGATGCTTGCAAATTCCCGGACTTCCTGGTCATAGGGATTGTGATGAGTGGTATTTTCCTGATTGTCGAAAACAATCTTATGGAAGGTTTGGTTGATGGCCAGGTAATCCGTTTGGGACAAAATATTGGGAACAAGTATGTCGCGGACTGTGAGGCTTTCTTCATGAAACAAATTGTATAAAAGCATGGTTTCCGACACAAATTCCAGCAGGCGGCAGGAATACAGGGAGGAAAGCCATCTGGGATCGTAGATGGTCATGTAAGAGACGCGGTCTGTACCGGAAGAAACCTTGGGAATTTCAGATGGAACGGGAGCCAGAAGCTTATGGGAACCGGAATATCTGCGAACGGCTGTGTGAAGGTGGCGTGCAACGTGCTCCATCAGGGCGGTGATGTTTAACATGGGATGAATTTACTTCCTTTCTGCAAACACGCTCTAAGGTGCGATAAACTGTGAGGTCATTGTGTAACTGGCAGTATGAAAGCGATAAGGCTTCCATGGTCATTGCTTTTTTGAACTTTAACCTGTCCATCGTGTTCTCTGGCGATTGCATCTACCAATGCAAGTCCAAGACCAGCGCCGCCCATGGCGCGGCTGCGGGATTTGTCTACGCGGAAAAACGGGTGGAAGATTTTCTCCTGGTTTTCCGGAGAGATGCCGATTCCGGTGTCCTGTACCAGAATGAGGGCACGGTTGTTTTCCGGGCGGATGGTGACAGTGACGGTTCCGTCGGGGCGGTTGTATTTGATGGCATTTTCCACAAGGTTGTAGACAGCGCGGTAGAGGAGGACGTAGCTTCCGGTTACAGTGCAGTCCTGGGAATCAAGAAGCAGTGTGATTCCAGCCTTTTGGGCAACGGAATCCAGGTCACAAAATACTTCGTCTGTCAGTTCTGCCAATGATACCCGGTCCGTTCTTGGGACTGATTTCAGGTTGGTCATGTCCAGAAGGGTTCCCACCAGCTGGGAAAGCCTTGCGGTCTGTTCTTTGATCATAGTGAAAAGTTGTCTGTACTCAATCATTTCCGGTTTCTGTTTTTTCTCAAAAACTTCCAGGTTGGTCTGCAATACTGCAAGAGGCGTCCGCAGCTCATGAGCTGCATTTGCAGAAAACTGTTTCTGTGTACTAAAGGCATTGTCCAGCCGGGTCAGCATTTCATTGAAAGAGCTGGTCAGCTGTGCAATTTCATCCTTTGAATTTGGAACTGGAAGCTGAGTGGAAAGGTTCTGAGCCTGAATCTGACTGACTTCGCTGGTTAGCTTCTGCAGTGGTGTAAGGGCCTTTTTCGTAAGAAAATAAGTACACACGCTGGAAAGAAGAATAATAATCGTGGTGGCAATAACACTTCGAAGAAGAAAAGCCTCTTTGGTTTCCTGTATTTCCTGCTGAAACTGAGGAAAAAGAGCTTTGGGATCTACATTAAAGGTAATAGGTGAATCTCCATCCTGGGGTTCCACCTTGATCATGTAATTCTGCAATCCGTCCATTCCCGATACGGCAGAATGGCTGATGAAGAAGTACA
>ERZ1035041.345-NODE-345-length-22516-cov-9.422288_pt1 | contig 22516 bp, 27 predicted proteins | sample MGYA00520684_ERZ1035041 | MGnify/ENA primary metagenome ERZ1035041 (study PRJEB33766, sample SAMN09781699) | gut metagenome | biome: gut microbiome | host: Homo sapiens | place: Madagascar | study: EMG produced TPA metagenomics assembly of the PRJNA485056 data set... | reverse complement strand
GCCAGCGTCTTGAGGCGCTGGCCGGTAGCATGGGCTTATAGCCCTGGAGCAAACCGCCCGTTGGACGGGTGGTTTTGATTTAAAAAAGAATACCTAACTAATTCCCGTTGAGAGCATTCTTGATTTTCTGCATATGATTCTTTGTGCTTTTATCAATCGCTTCATCTTTGCCATAGCTACATTTTGCACGTTCAACATATGTCAGGAAATTTCCTTTTTTATTATAAGCACCTCTGATTGAGTAGCGTTGGTAAATGTTTTTCTTGCTAATCTTTTTTCCTTCGGAAGTGTATCCTCTATTCATTCTTATCGTTTTTGCTTTGCTATACATACGGTAATAATATTTAGATATAGTCTTAGGGCGAATAGTTACTTGTTTTCCATCAAATGAGAAACCTAAAAAGTCTATCGCCGTTTTACTATCTACGGTACCTTTGAAATCAATACTACAATTCTGTATTTCACCATTTTCGTATTGATAATACTGAGTTTTATGTGGTTCAAGTGTTATACCGGGTGTATCATTAAAGATATGATTTAGTGTAGCTATAACACCTGGAGAAAAATAGGGATTGTTTTTGGGTAGAACTATAATAAAATCATCACTGTAGCGCATATATAGTCCGCCGAGTTTTGTGACTGCGTTGTATACAATGGTGTCAACGTCTATCATATATAGATTTGCAAGTATTGCGCTAATGGGAGACCCTTGTGGTATTCCATATGGATTTGTGTTTTTGATGATATGTGAACGATATCTCTTGAATTGTTGCTTAGTTAATACAACCTTTTTTGAGTTTAATTCTTTTCTGCCAGATCTATTATATTCTAATTCATTAATTCTGCATATATCGGATAGCTCCCATTTACTGTATCGAGTGATATTTTTAAAAACTGAGTAGTGATCTTTAGGCAGATATTTGGCTCCTAACAGATTACACCAGCGTGTTTTTAAGTACTCGTGATTTAAGTTATCAAAGAATCCTGAAAAGTCGCCGATAATCACATAAGAAGGAGAGTGCTGTTTTATATAATCAAAAGCAATTTTTGATATATCTATGTTATTTAGTTTTAAATCTGTTCGATAGGCTACAGGAACAGAATCAATACCACGTTTTGCGATTTCTTTGTTATATAACTCGTTAAGAATATGGCTATATAGTTGAAATACACAACGATCCAAATGAGAAGCATAACAAATATCTCTCGTTTTTGCCTTTTTTCCTTCTTTGCTATGATATTTTATTAAACGTTGCTCATAATGAATAAAAGGATAGAAACTGTGAGATTCAATGTTTTTAGGATTTGTTATATAAGACTGACATTTTGAGATATTGGTTCTCGGGTCGAAATGAGCATACCCTTTTCTGCTTTTTGCAATTGTTTCTGGTTTTGTAATCCATTTTTCGATTTCGTCCATAAAACTCCCTAAAATTTGCAAAATCCATCAGCACGGAGGATAGCATTCCTAAGCTGACGGATTTACTTTTTGACGTGGTTTTTTCGCTCATTCGCAAAACGTTGTGTACTGAAAAACCAGCTATCCAATTTTGTGCAATACTCAAATATGATATAATTGAGCAGGAGGATTGCATAATGTTCACGATGTGTACATTAACTGCGGTCGCATTGGCTGCGACAGATTGGTCAACAATCTCCGAAGAAATTCTTATAGAAATTCTACGAGAATGCTTGACAACAATACCCCACCTCAGTACCCATGTACTGAGCATTTATATTATAACACAGAAAGTCGGTAAAAGTCAATTAGCACTCTTAAACAAAGAGTGCTAATGCGCAGTATCGCCCATTTGTATAATTCGTACTTATGTTTGGGTGAGTATATCTTTTTTGAAATAATACATATATTTTTAGGCGTGCCAGCTAATATTATTACGATAAATTGTTGTTGGAATTGATTAAATAAAGCTAAACAGGTACTGCCTAGTGACGGTACCTGTTTTTTATATCTCTCTTTTATTTGTCTTGATTACTCTTTTTTTGTTCTTCTAATAATCTATTATAGTATTGATTTGCAGTTTGTTGAAAACTTCGGATTATTTCATTTTGTTGTTCCTTTGGAAAGGGCAAAACAAAAAGTGAACCATCTTCTTCTGAATATGACTTTTCAATATCCACTCGGAGATTTTGATCTTTTGATGATATGCTGATAATGAATTCTCCGTTTTCTTGAGTACAAATGTAGCGATACTTCATCGAAGAAATATAATAACCTTGTTCAAGTGATTTTTGAACGAACTCATTTGAGCGAAGTCCACTACCATTTAGTACAGCCTTACTTATGCCTGCTAAAGTACCTGTAGTGTCTTCATCATCAATTTCAGATTCAGTTTCATCATCTTGATATTCGTTCTGTTTAACTGTTATACCGGTTATCGTTTTTAATCTCCAATTAGCAAAAGTATGTGCAGAAATATCATCAAAGAATTGTACTTTGTTTTTTGATGATAGAAGATTAATATTTATATGATTAAGTTGTATTAACGAATCTTCACCCTCATCTATAAGTTTTTGCAGAAATGTTATTGATCTTTGAGTATCGAGGGAGGATGGTTGTCTTATATCTATGCTTACTTTAGAAGATGTTTGTTTATGAATTATTATTTTAATATATCTTGTCTCGTTTTGTATTAGTCTGTTTTTTCCCGGGAGAGTTCGTGTATATGCCAGATTTATAGTAACCATTTTGTTTGTCTTTATTGGTTGTTGAACGGAATACGGAGGAAAAGGAGATGAACGAAGAATATTAAGTCTATCAGAAAAATAGTCTAAGATATCTACATCATCGGAAGAACCAGTGATTTGTGCATTTACCAGAATTGATTTTTCGTAATTTGAGTCACTTGTTATCATTTGTGTGATTTGCTCTATCTCTTGACCGCCAAACATAATAGTATATACATCATTTGCAAAACAATTAGTGTTTGTAGCGGTTAGTATAATACCTTGGCGAGATAGATGCTTTTTTATTGCAGCTACTCTTATTTTTTTATCTTCAATCAGTCTTAAAAACTCAGTGCAATCAGTATATTCTGTAATCATAAAGCACCTCCTGTTTCTACAGGTGATAATGATCTGTTATCAATAAATCCAATATTAATTTTTGAAAATTCTATGTCATCAATACTATGGTCACCAGATTGAATAGAGCGTATAAAGTTTTCGTTAACAAACTCACGATCACCAGGATTTCTAGGATAAAAGAGGAATGTGTATTTATCCTCTCCTTGAAATTGAAAATGCTTAAACATACTCCAAGCGTATTTAAAATTATCTATTGTAATTTCATCGAGAAAAAACATAATAATTTGGGTTTTGGGAATGTTATACGACTTACCGCCACTTTGTGCAGTATCATAATAAGTGTTCTCGCCAAAAAAATATTTTGAAAACATAGCATTTATAGATAAGCTTTTTATTTTTGCTTTATTGCAATTGTTTATACTAGGATAGATAAAAGAAAAATCATTAGAGTAAGATTTGTTAATTAAGTTTAAAATACTAGTCCACATTTCAATCCTATCATTACCAGCTATAAAAATATTAATAGGATTTCTTCTGTTTATGCTTTTCAGATTTGATAAGTAAGTGTAGAATTTCTCTCGCTCCCAGTTTTCGTTTGCGTGAATTAATAGTAATCCTGTGTTTAGCTTTACAATATCACTTAAATCTATATCTTGAAGTTCATCTGATGATTGTGCACATTCGATATTATTAATTAACTCTTTAACCCATTCATTAATATTGGATTGCGTAATGGATTTCATTTGACGATTCTTACATTCAATTATGACTCCTTGGTTTCCTTGTAAATAAGGGTTTTTAAACTTGCATAATAAGTCAATACCGTGCGTTTGTTTGTGGTGAGAAAGTCTTTTGCATTTGATTTCACGATCTCGAGTTAGTTCTATCCACCCTAACTCATTAAAAAGGTTTTTGCCGAAGCTTTCAAGTTTATCACCTATCTTTTTTGCATTTTCTCCCATAATCAATCACCTCCAAAGATAGCAATAAGAGTGTTAAATGTTTCATCATCAATATCATCACGATCTTTATAGATTACCACAGAACCGCTAGAATAGAATGTAACAGATACAGGATTTAGTTCTTTCCCAATGATAAATGAGATTTGAGAAATTGTTTGAATATATTTTTTTACAAGCTGCCGTGCATTAGGTAAATCTTCAAGCTTCACACTACAATTAGCAACGATACCCTTATCTATAATTACATCATTGATTTTCATTTTAGAAAAAGACAAAGTTTTTTCACTCAGCAATTTTAAGATTAATTCATTGAAATCAGTCTCTGAATATTCAGTGATGATTTTATTTTTTGATGACTTTTCTAATGCCGTAACAAATAATGATGCAATTTTTTTGTTACCCCAAAGCAAAGTTTTTCCCAAGGAAGGTAATATGTCAAATTTTAAAATTATTTGCTTCCTAAGTGTTGTTGTATCAAATTTGTTTTCTTCGAAGTTATAAACAGTTTGATTTGTGAATGAATTAAACAGATAGTAGCCGCCAATATAAGAATCTGATTGTTCATTAATAATGCATTGTGTTTCTTCATTGTTATCAGATAACAAGTTGCAGATTATATCACTCCAACTCGTACCTTGATATACTTTTGTTTTAAGAACAGATAGTTTGCTTGATGACAAATGAATCACCCCTTAGAATTATTTTGAATTATTTATGCTAAATATTATTATAACATAAGTATAATTATTTTCAATATAGCTAAAAAGATTTACTGAGATTTAATGATAGATAGCATATAAACAATAATAAAACAAACCAACGAATAAACGTCTGCTTTTCGGCAGGCGTTATTTTTTTGCAAAAATTTTTGAAACAGACTTAAAAAATGACCTTTCCCATTGGGTATAGGTGAAGGGGCAAATATTTTTATAAATATTTTTCTCGATAGGGTGTATATTTTGCATGACTTTTTTGCATTAAGGGTGAGGGGATAATTTTTTATCGAATACATCTTTTTATGAACAAGTGAGGAAAAATTTTAGTTTGGGGTTGCAAAATACCCCCTTCCCATTCCAAATAAGTGAAGGCTTTTTTAATGATCAAAGAAACTTTTTAGGAAAGGCTTAATTGTTACTGGATTTTTCACAATACAAGTGAAGGACCTTTTTAAGCTTAATACTGTACAAAAACAAGTTGTAGGATTTGTGCAATGCTACAAAGATTTGTAAACGGACTTCAAAAATGACCTCTCCCATTAGGTATAGGTGAGAGGAAATAAGTTTTTTCTCAAAATGGGGTAACAAAATCCGCTTTCCAGTGGGTAATAGTAAAGGGAATTTTTTAAATCTGAATATTGTACAAAAACAGGCTGATGAATTTGTGCAAAGCTACAAAAATAAAAAAGTTTCCTTATTAGGGTTCGTTTTTTTCCTCTCCCAGTGGGGACAAGTGGAGGGGGTAATAATCAACTTGTTGTAGTGCACAAAAACCAAGTGCCGGTTTTATGCAAGTCTACAAAATATTGAGTGCTACCCTGAAAAACACGCCTTCCCACTCCATACATAATGGAGGGCAAAATCAAAAGCCGCCTGAAAGGAGGTGATGCCCACCGAAAAAAACATACAACTGAATAGCTGCCAAGCGAAGGATAAACCGCCACGACCTCTACGGAGCGAGCGCAGCCGAAAGGCTGACGGCACAGCGTCGAGCAGGATTGCCTGTCAGGAAAGTACGCTTTGGCAGTGCCGACAACAAATACAGTTTGATGTCACGCTTTTTAAGGCTCACGAGCCGCTCATAATGCGACCTCTGAGCGACAAAAAGCACGAAGGAGAGTAATTATATTCCCCACCACATTTTCGGACTTATTAAGCGTGACAGGAAAGGAGGTCAAATGCTCATTGAATTTAAGGCAGGACAATTTCGGAAGGTCAGCCGCTTGGTCAGGCGGGAGTGCTGCAACTGTATGGACGGCAACTGTCTGTTGCTCGACGACGGAGAAACACACACCTGTGTGCAGCTGATTTCCAAGTATCACATCTTCTGCAACCATTTCAAGGACGCTGTGCTTCCTCTCGACAAGGAGCTGTATCGGGAGCTGATCTGCGGCAACGATTACAAGCGCTGCCAAAGCTGCGGCTCACGCTTTTATTCCAAGGCTCGAAACAAACGCTACTGCGACAAGTGCGCCGAACGAATCAAGCGGCAGAAGGCAGCCGAACGAAAGCGCCGTCAACGTGAACGTCAGAAGCAGCTCCTATATATAAATAACTAAATAGACAAATAAAAAAATAACTAACCGAAAAAGAAGAAGTTTACCTTAACACACCTACCTATATGGGCGGCAAAAACTTTTCTTTTCGGGAAGTAGAAAGGAGAATCAAATGAACGACAACGCAAAAGTATTCTCGCTCATTGAGATGAGAGAAATGATGATCGACACTTCGGACTATCAAATGATGGAGGAGGTCGGAGAGTTCACCGGAACGCTTGAAATGAAAGCGCAGGGACACAAGAAATCCATCCGCATTTTTCTCACCTTCGACGACGGAAGAAAAATCATCACACCGATTTTCTGGTGGCAGACTTACCTCGGCTTTTACTATATGCCGATCGGCACGAAGCTCCGACTTTTTTATTCGGAAAGTAGTCTGAACAAAATCTATCTCGAGAAGGTGGAAGTCATTGAAAATGTATAACGTGGCTACACGACACTACACAGGACGTTAGTCTTATGGTGTAGCGAGCATAGGTTTTGTAATGCCAAAACCGGCGGCTGAAAAGCCGAGAGGGGTAGCGGCCCCTGTAACCCCATTTCAGAAAGGAAGTTTTACTATGCGAAAGCGCAATTTTAACATCAATGTCAGAGTAACCGAGAACGAGAAAAAGCGGCTGAAAAGAGCCGCAAGACACTATGAAATCTCGCTCTCGGAGTATCTGAGAAAGGTCGGTTTGAACAAAAACCTGACCGAAAAGCCGAGCCAAAAACTCTACAAAGTGTACGCTTCGGTGAACGATTTGCGGAGCAATTTGTATCCGCTTGACGGAAGAAATTTGGAGAGAAAGCTCTCGGAAATCGAGCAAAGAATTCTCTCCGCATACCACGAACGAAAGGAGGACGACAGCGGTGGCGACAACGAAAATTTGGGCGGTTAAGGACAACTTGGAGCGCACGGTGAACTACGCCGCCAACCCCGAAAAGACGATTGTTCCCGATTTGGAAAAGGCAATTCACTACGCCGGTGACGAAGCAAAAACGGAGAGCCGTTGCTATGTAACGGGTGTAAACTGCAACGCCGATACTGCCTTTGAGGAGATGAGCACCGTGCAGGAACGCTTCGGAAAAACAGGCGGTAACGTCGCCTATCACGCTTATCAGAGCTTTAAAACAGGCGAGATTACGCCGGAGCTTTGCCACGAAATCGGCGTTAAGCTTGCCAAGAAAATGTGGGGCAATGAGTATCAGGTGTTGGTTGCGACGCACCTGAACACAGGCACCCTGCATAATCACTTTGTCGTTTGCAGCACTAATATGTGGACAGGCAAAAAGTTTGATTGCAACGAGGGAGCCTACTGGAAATTCCGTGCTTTGTCGGACGAGCTTTGTGCCGAACATAATCTGACCGTTATCAAAAATCCGACAGGCAAAACGCCGAGGAGCATTTACTTTGCGGAGAAAAACGGCGAGCCGACGACATTCAATGTGCTGAGAGAAGCGATTGATTACGGTATTGAGCACTCACGCAGCTTCGAGTATTTCAAGTGGATTATGAAGGATATGGGCTATATTATGTGCCTGAATCCGAAGCACCGTTACTGGACAATTCGCTCCGCCAACAGCAAGAAATCGGTGCGAATGTACCGCTTAGGCGACGAGTACAACAACGAAGCAATCCGCCGCAGAATCCACGAAAACAATACGCAGCATTGGCGAAACGCCGCTGAGTATGAGTACAATCGCAAGCAGATGAAGCGCTTTAAGCCGAGGGTATTTGTGTTCCGTGGCAGCTTCAAAAAGCTCAAATCCTTCGGCGGTTTATACGCCAAATATCTACACTATCTTTTCCTAATGGGTAAGTTACCGAAGTGGAATCATCGCAAACCGCTAACGCCCGAAATGCGTGAAGCGTGGCGGCATTTGGACAGGTATTCACGCCAAGTGACGTTGGTTTCAAATAAAAAGCTGCACACGCTTGATGATGTAAAAGCCTTTATCACCGATACCGACAAGGAGATTAAGAAAGTTACCGAGCTGCGAGAGAAGGTATATAACAAGCTGCGCCACTGCGATGATGACGACAGAATCAGGGAGCTGAAAAAGAGCCGTGACGATTGCACAACGCTCTTGCGGCAGCTCCGCCGGGAAAAGAAAATCGCCCTCACGATCATTGAGGACGAACCGAAGATCAACGAAAATATCCGCTGTGAAATACAAGCGCAAAACCTCGCAAGAGGACGGAAACCAAAAGAACGAAAGAAGGTGTATGAGAGATGAAAATAGCAATTAACAAGCTTCATCCGTTCTATAATCATCCCTTTAAGGTGATTGATAACGCAGAAATGGATAATCTTGTTTTAAGTATTAAGGAGCAAGGCATTCTTACTCCAATCATAGTCAGACCGCTTGAAAACACAAGTGATGAATTTGAAATAATATCGGGACACCGCCGGTATCGTGCGGCCCAATTATTAGGGCAGAAAGAGGTTGAAGTTAGCGTCCGTTATGTAAATCGTGACGAAGCCGCCGTAATGCTGGTGGACAGCAACTTACACCGAAGCAGAATTCTGCCAAGTGAAAAAGCTTTTGCTTATAAGTTGAAGCTGGAAGCATTGAAGCGTCAGGGAAAGAGAAGTGATTTAACTTTGTCGCAATTTGCAACGAAGTTGGATACCGCTTCCGCTGTCGGTCAGGACGCAGGAGAAAGCCGTGATACGGTTTACAGATATATTCGTTTGACCAAGTTAATTCCGGAAATTTTGCAGTTGATGGACGAAGAAAAAATCGCTTTTTCTGTCGGAGTAGAATTGTCTTATCTGTCTGAGAATCACCAGCGCAGATTATTTGAAATCATAGAAAGAGACAACTGTACGCCTTCGTATTCTCAGGCGTTCCGAATGCACCGGGCGTTTAAGGATAATTGTCTGGACAGCCGTTTGCTCGAAAGAATTATGTCCGAAGAAAAGCCCAATCAGCGTGAAGTGCTTAAAATCTCAATGGAGAAAGTAAGGCGTTTTGCACCCAAAGCCAGCAATACACAGCTCGAAGATTTTGTTATAAAAGCCTGCGAGCATTACAGAAGATATTTGAATAAAAACCGTGACAGAGGGAGGTGAAAATGATGACCGACAGGACTTATGAAATGTTTTCCGATTACGAAGATGTCGTAACGGTTGACGACGTTATGAAGATGCTTCATATCGGCAAAAATTCTGTGTACGATCTTCTGAAGAATCACAGAATTGAATCTATAAGGGTAGGAAGCAGATATGTTATACCAAAGAAAAGCGTTATCAATTTTCTTAACATATAAGTTCATTTAATCCGCACATTTGATGTTTGAGAGCCTGTTGTGCTATTCTATATACACAGCGGGCTTTCATCCAAATGAAAGGAGACACTTTGAAAAACACAACTGAATTATTCGCTGAATACTGTGACGTCGTATCGGTTGACGATGTTACGAAAATGCTAAAGCTCAGCAAAGTAACTGTTTACAAGTTATTAAAATCCGGCAAAATCCGAACTATTAAAGTTGGCAAGAGATACATTATCCCAAAGAGATGTGTTTCGGAATTTCTTGAAAGCTGTTAGATAGGAGGATGAATTGTATGGATAAAACAAAAGAAGCTTTTGCAGAGTATAAAGACGTTGTCACAGTATGCGAGGTAATGGAAATGTTAGGTTTGGGAAGAGTAGCTGTCTATCGCTTGTTGCGTGAAGGAATCATCCGCACAATCAGGGTAGGCAAAAAGTATATCATTCCCAAGCAGAGCATTATCGACTTTATCTCAACAGGAGAATCATTTTTTAGAAAGGGTTAATTATTTTGGAAGGAAGCTTAATAATAAAAGGCAATTATTACTATGCCAAATTTCGTGTCAACGGCAAACAGAAAATGATTGCCACGAAGATACCCGTTAAGGGTAACAACAAACGCCGTGCAATTGAGAAGATGAAAGAAATCATTGAGAGCTACAAGGATATCAACCTTGAATGCGACGATGTTCTTTTTACCGACTTTCTCGACAAATGGCTGAAAGTTATCAAGGAAATCATAAAGCCATCTACGTGGGAATCCTACGACAAGACCGTGAGCGGCAAATTAAAGCCCTATTTTGAGTCAAAGAGGTACAAGTTCAAGGATATGAAGCCGGAGGTATTCACCAAGTATTTTGTATTTCTCTCTCAACACGGCAAGTCAAACGGCAAGGGCGGTTTAGGATATAAAACGGTCAAGAATATCCGTGGCGTGTTGTCATCGGCTTATGAGTACGCCGTTGAGAACAACTACGTCAAGGAGAATCCGGTGACGAGAAGCCGTATGCCGTCGTTCCCACACAGCATCAAGAAGGACGTACCCGAGTACAACGCACAGCAGGTTAGAAAGCTCCTGCTTTACGCAAAAGAGCACGAGAGTCATATCTACATATTCCTGCTTTTAGCCCTATATACAGGGCTGAGAAAGGGCGAATTGCTCGCCTTGACGTGGGAGGACATAGACTACGACAAAAAGCTCCTGAACGTCAACAAAAGCAGAACAGGCAGCCGCAAGAACGTGACAATGCAAATCACCACGCCAAAGACAAAGAGCAGTAACCGCAAAATCCCGATAAACGATTTTGTTATCGGAGAGCTGAAAGCCGAAAAGCAACGTCAGGAAGATTATGCCAAGCTGCTTGGCAACGGCTACGACAAAAGCCACGACTTCATTGTGCGCACCGTTCTCGGAAAGCCGTATGTCAATCTCAGTGCAATCAATAGAGTTGTAAATCGTCTGACCGAAAACGCCGGCTTGCCGCATTGCACGATTCACGGCTTTCGTCACTCTGTGGCGAGTATCCTCGACGATAACGGCGTACCGATTCAGGACATTTCCGTTTTGCTCGGACACGAAAGCGTAAACACCACCGAGAGAATATATATCAACCGCCGCAAGACCGCAAAGGAGGCGACGATTAACACTCTCGACAGCGCCATAAATTTGAACATCGCATAAAGATGGTATAATTTTTGGTAGAATTAAAAGAGAAAAGGCTTCGGAAATCGATTTCCGAAGCCAAAAATGAGTGGCAGGGCAACATTGTCAATAAACAAACCCTCTGTATCTGTATTATTTGATTCATTTGCTTCGATTTCTGACAGAAGAATGTTGTTTATTGTTACTGGTTTATCGCCTGAATTGAATATGAGCGTTATCTTATCATCATACAAATAAATTGCATTTATAAATGTTGTTATTAGTACTTTGCGATATTTGATGTTGTCTGCACTACCGTTTTTTAACGAGGTCAAGAAGAATTTAATTTCGGGTTCAGTTAAGATAATATGTAGCTTTTCTTCCACTCGAATTTCTTCTTCAATCTTTTCTTTTTGTGATTCTAGTTCTAAGATTTCAGAATAAAATGTTTTTCGCAGACTTTCAATATCACATTCGGATACGGCATTGATAAGATTTCTGTGTTTTCTTTCATTTTCGGAAAGCTGTTTTTTCAAACGCTTTAGATTAAAGGTGTCTTGGTTATTCTCAAATAGTTTTGAAATCTCTTTTGATATTCTATTGATGTTTTCTTTGGTCAAAAGTCCACGACAAACCTCAATAACGATATCTTCAATGTATTCCTTTTTTACACGCTTCTTTTTACAAGTGTGTTTCTTTGTGCCTTTGCACTCATAGTAGCGGTATACTTTGCCAAGTTTTCCTGTTCCTGAAAAACCGGTCATCATTTCTTTGCAGTAACCGCAGAAAAGTTTTGTAGTCAATAGATATTCTTCTTTTGCTCTTGCTCTGGCAGGAGCTTTTTTATTTTTCTTTAAAACTTCCTGCACTTTGTTAAATAGTTCATCAGAAATAATGCGAGGAATACCGCCTGCAATTTCTGTATCTTTATAAGTATATGTGCCGATATATCGTTTGTTGCCAAGTATATTTCGGATAGAGTTTTTGCCGAAAGGTTTGTTTTGTATGGTTTTATATCCCTGTGCATTAAGATAATCTGTTATTTCGACAATAGATTTTCCGTCTGCATACATTTCAAAAATCAATTTAATGATAGGGGAGGTATTTGGGTCAATTTGAAATTTTTTATCTTTATCAATATAAAAGCCTAATGTTCTGTTACCACCTGTGCAAAGACATTTTGAAGCGTTTATTTCCATGCCTCTTTTTACTTTTTGAGATAATTCTGCTGAATAGTATTCCGCCATACCCTCAAGTACGCTTTCCATAAGTATTCCGCTAGCATCCTCGTTTATATTTTCTCTGGCAGATAATACTCGTACACCGTTCTTTTTAAGTTTATTTTTATAGTGGGCACTATCATATCTGTTGCGTGAAAATCTGTCTAACTGATAAACAATAACAAACTCAAAATTTCTGTTTGCACTATCCTGAATCATCTGCAAAAAATCAGGTCTGTTGTCTGTTCTGCCTGAAATTGCTCTGTCTATGTATTCGTGGATAACAGTATAATTGTTTCTTTCACAAAATTCGTGACATACTTTTAACTGTCCTTCAATACTTGTTTCCTGTTGATTATGAGAGGAATATCTCGCATAAATTACTACATTCATTTTAACCCTCTACAATACTCAAATACTTATAAATCGTCGGGTAAGACAAATTACACAGCTTTGAAAACTCCATTTTATTTATCTCGCCGTTTTTATATTTTGGATAATGTTTATAAAATACATTCGGAATATTGTCTGCGGTTGTTGGCGGTCTGCCTATTGTTTTACCATTGGCTTTAGCGTTTTCCATTCCGCTTTTTACTCTTTGACTTATCATATTTCTTTCGATTTCGCTGAACACACCCATCATTTTGAGCATTCCTTCTGTCATAGGGTCTAACTCACTACTGCAATCAACCACGAAACTGCCAAGCACTAATTTCAAATGTTTATCTTTCGCTAATTCGATAATTTCGCAAAGTTGTTTTGTACTTCTTGTAATTCGGCTGACTTCTGTTGCTATAATTGTATCGCCTGTCTTGATTGCGTTCAGTAACTTGTTAAGCTCTGTACGGTTTATCTTTGTACCGCTCTCATATTCCAAATAAATGGTTGTGTCAGTTGCTCCTTGTTGTTTCAGTTCTCGAACCTGTCTGTTAATGTCTTGCAGTTTTTCATTTGTTGAACATCGTGCATATCCGTAAATCATAACAAAATCACTCGCATTATTATAATTATTTTGTACAATTATATTATAAGATATAAACAAAAAGAAATCAACTGTTTCTTTTATATTTTAGATACAAAAACAGGTGCAATCCGTATAGATTACACCCGTTTTTTACAATTGATATTTATAAACTAAAAGAGATGTTTTCTCTTATATGCTTTTACACAAGAAAACATCTCTTAAAAATTTTATAACAAAGTCTTTATTCGCTAATTTCGACTCTTATTAAATCAGGTAATTTGCTCCAATCCTGCTTATATGTTAATTCTCTCTGGATTTGCACAATTTCTTCATTTGATAGAGAACTTGACGGAGCAAACTCATGATACATTTCAAAAAATCCCTCGCTTGGCATAGGCAAATTATCGTTCTGAGTTTCGCTTCGTACAACCAACACAGAAATAAACACGCCGTATTCTTTGTATGTAAGTTTTGTCAAAGGGTCGAGTACAGCTCCCATAGTTCTTGGACTGTTGTAACTTACTTCTTTGCACAGTTCTCCGTAAGTAATTGTTTTGTTTTCTTTTGCACACTGCATTAGTACTTTTGCAATGTCAATATGTAATGAATTTAGAGTTGTCATAATAATCTCCTTAGAATATTTGCTTTTAGAATTGGAATTATTTAATAATCTTGACCTTACTGATTATAGGAAAAGTTTTGGTTTCTCCTTTAACTGCGTAAACAATACAAACTATTTCAAGAATAGCTAAAGCAAATGAAAACAGTCCGCCTAAAAGTCCGCCGATAAAAGGAATTACATTAAGCAAAATAGTCAAAGCCCAACCGATACAGAATAGTATTGCCTGATTAAGATGAAATTTTAAAAACGGAGAATTTTTATATTCGCCCTTTAACAAAGGAATGATAATGAGAACTCCGAGATATGAAATTACAGCCATAATTTTGTTTGACTCAACATCATTTATTGCAGCCTGATTTTGAATTTCTGTACCGCATTTCGGGCAGAATTTAATGCCTTCCTGAACCTGTGTTCCGCATTTTTTACAATAAATCATAATTTTACTCCTATCTGTATTACTTTATTCTGTCAATCCAAAATATTCTTTGATTTTTGTGATATCTTCTGATTGACCAAATCTTGATATCGCAAATTCATAATATTCGGGTGAGTACGGATTTGTAACAATCAACTCGATTAGTGTATCTAAAACCTTATCCTGTGGAAAATTCGGATTTGATAAATTTTGAAAAATATTTTTATACTGTTGGTCAGCATCTCTTGTCTGCCACCAAATATCACTTCCGCTATTTTTTAATGTACAAACAAGAGAGATGTAAACATTCCAGTAGTCTAAAAACACACGCTTTAATAATATATCAACTTTAATGCGTCCGTATAATTCTGCTTGCTGTGGCGGTGTGATGTTTCGTGCATTTTTAATTGCGGCATTACTTATTCCTTGTGTTACAGCATTAAATGTTGTCGCCATTGCTACACCTTTTAACGCACCTTTGAAACCAAAGCCACCGCCTACCATAGTCGGAACATGTGACATAACACCTGCAACACTTCTTTGATTATTAGCAACGGTTAGATTTACACTTTCTGTCATTGCATTATAATCATCTATGCCAAGATGAAATTCAGAGGTATGCTGTTCATAAAACGAGTCAAAAGTTACCGTCCAATTTCCGTTAGCAACTAATACATCTACGGCTTTCTGTATTATCGGCGAAAGATTGTCTGCGTATATTTTTGGAAAAAATTCCATAAATGAGATAAAATCATTTATTTTTAAATCATACTCAGACCTAGTTCTTTCAAGACACTTTTGTGCAATTTCCTTAAATTTCGATCTGTAAGAATTGAACACATCTAAATTTTCGGGAATTCTAAGACTTTTTCCGTAAAAATTAAATTCTTTTATTTTTCCGACTATCGGCTCCCATACTTCTGAAGTTATCGGTGGAATTTCTGTTTTTTCATTTGCTGATTTAAGTGTGTTATCAATGTAGTCGATAATCTCTTTTGCTAAATTCAAATTCTGCTGACCTATGGGTATTGAATATTCGTTAATAATCAAATTATCGCCACTAATATTTACATTCAAATCGGCAAACATAATTATGTCGCCTGTTGCACCACATTTAAATGTATTGTTAATGCCGGTGCCTAAACTGCCAATGCTGTCTATAGCTTTACCAAGTCCGCCCGTAATTTTTCCTGTGAGTCCGTTACCGTTTAACCCAAAGCCTTTGCTTATTTTATTAACGCTTTCACTGCCTTTGGTTGTTTCGCCTTTGATATAGTAAACTATAAGATAATCACTGTAAACTTCAACTTTAGAACCCGATGGCGACTGCAAAACAAATTTATATTTTTTAGCATTTCCGTGTTCTGCATTGATTTGTTCATTAGCGTAACTTAGAACTGAGTTAAAGCGTGCATTATCTTTGCGACTAAAGGCTAATGTCAATAACTCTCCGTCTTCCGAAGTAGTTTGTGCTACACCGTTTGAAGCAAAAGTAGGTGCAGTTATCAGAGTGATAGGTTTTAACTTTGCATATTCATATTCTTTATCGCTGTAAACAAGAGATTTTTCTTTGAATGCAAATTTTCTGCCCATACCTAATGTCGGTACAAATTCTTCATAGACTACTTGCGACTGTTGCGGTTGATTGACAACATCATTCTTAACAGCTGTTCCGCATACGGTACAAAATGCAGAGTTATCATCTAATTTGCTTCCGCAATTGGTACAAAAAGCCATACTATATTACCCCCTAATTATTAAAATATTGATGTTCTTTGATTTGATTTTACAACTAGAAACTAGTTTTGTCAACTAGTTTCTAGTATTTTTAACTATTATTTCGTATCTTCCTTTAAAATAATTATGGGTGATTACTATGAATTTCAGCGAAAAATTACGCTTGCTTATAGACGAAGAAAACATTACACAAAAGCAATTTGCAAATGACCTCAATATTGCACCGTCAACAATTGGCGGATATGTTCAGGGGATAAGTGAGCCTGACTTTGAAACATTGAAAAGAATAGCTTTATATTTTAATGTGTCCGCTGATTATCTTTTGAACATTCCCGAAAACAAAATAAATAACCTTGCGGAAGAAGAATTACTGCGTGTATTCCGCTCAATGACAATTGAACAACAACAGTTGTATATAGAGCAGGGAAAAGTATTTGTCAGAGCAAATAACCAACTAAAAGCGAAGAAAAAAGTAAAATCATCTTAATTGATTTTGATAAGTACAAACACAAATAATTTATAACCTTTTATATCTATGTAAGAACAAAAATTAAGTTGTCAATAGTTGATAAGAAAACTTTCTAAAACTGTTAGCTGATTTTTCTTGAAATTATACATCTAACTTGGGTGCAAGCAACTTTGTTTCTGATATAAAAGGATTGATACTATGAAAAAAGTAATAAAATGCACTTTAAATTCAGCCGACAGCTGTGCTGATGATGAACTGTATTTTACAGTAAACGATATGATTTACCTGCTAAATTCAATTGCTCAATTGCAAGATTACGAAATATATGCAACAGAAATTGATAACAGCATTCTGCTTTCAATCGGCGATTACATTTATGAACTTAAAACCTGAAATCTTTTGAAAACATTTCGATAATTTCTATGTTTTCGATTATTTTGACTAAAACAAAAGCCTTTGAACTTTCAATCTGTTCAAAGGCTTTTAATATTAGGGATATTTTTATAACAGCAAATTACAGTAACAAATAATTATTTTGTTAATTAAAAATTCATCACCATCATCACCATAGAATAAAAATATTTAAAATTCAACATCTGTATTGTCATCATTTGTTTTATTATGTTTTACATATGGTGGTAATTGAGGTGAATTTTCATTGGTGATAGTTATATATGTTGCATCAGATTTGCTTTCAGATTTAAAGTCAATGCCAATTGATTTAAAATTACTTTTTAAACTGTTAAGCTTTCTTGACAATAAGTTTGCTTGGCTTGGAAAATCATTTGTTTTAGTCTTTATTTTTTCTCTGTCAGCAAGATATGTCAGTTCTTTAAGTAACTCGGAAACTTTACCTTTCCAAATTTCTTTTTCTTTCATAAATGCAATTAAAAGTGTTGCTACTATATCAGAGTTAATCGCTTCAATATTCTGTTTGTTGTAATTGCATTTATACTCATCTAAGAAAGTTTCTCCAAGGTTACCCAATGCCTGAGCGATAGCATATCCCCAATGAGAAAAGTCAGCCATTCTCGGTAATTTGCTTAATTTTACATTCGGATATATTTTGATTGCTTTTGATAAAATATCAAAAATGTTGCCAAGTATTAACGGCAAATCTTTATCAAATTCTTTTGTAATAGCTGAATTTTCTTTTCTCTTGTCTTCGTCAATTCTTGACAATTCAATTAAAATTGCTCTGTCAAGTAAATCAGAACGTCGGGCTACATTATTTATTCCGTTCAAAGCAATACATCTCTTAAAAGTGAAAATATAGTCATCTCCGTTTGTATGTAATTTTCTTTGCTGAATGCCACTGCCTGTGATTGCTCTGCAGAGAGTATCACTTGTTTCTTCATTGATAAATGATACATTATCAAATGGTAAAAACCAGTGATTTTGTAAATTAACAGCCATTGTTCTTTCGGCTTTTTGAAGTGTTAATACTCCGAGTGATGACGGATCAATGATTTTTTTAAGCAATGCACAGCTGGTACTTTTAGCAGCACCTTTTTCTCCATGGAAAATTGGCATAGGATGTGGAATATCGGGAATAAAACAACTTATCATCCAACACAAAAATAATGTCTTATTTTCATTAATGTTGATATAATCAAAAATTTTGTATATATCTCCGTTTGATTTAGGCAAAACCTGCGGAATCTGGTGTCTTAAGCGTACAAACAATTCAGGAGGGTTGTCCTCAATTGACCAACCGTCAGCTGTAATTTTAACTGCCTGATAATCAGAGTTGCTAAGGTCATACCAGAATGTTTCATCTGTTTTAGCAACACGAACGGATAACGGTGTTCTTTCTTTTATCTCGTATAAAGCATTAGCTGATAATGCGGATACTGCCTGTGATACGCTTTCTTTTTTAGGTGTATAGCCTTTTTTATTACGGAACAAATAAATTAACCAATATTTAAAATCCTCGCTGTCAAGTCTTTTAACTTCTTTATGGCTGTTTACTGCTATACTGGCATAATAATTGCCAGTACTATCAATCAAGAGTTTAGCATTGTTTTCATAAAAAAGGCTCAAAATCGTATCCGTTTGATTCTCTTTTATGTTTTCATTTAGTTTTGTGACATCTGTCTTTTTAGACGAAGATTTACTGATGAATTCTGTTTTATTCATTTTGGGCAGACCTCCTAATTCACTAACATTGTGACCTGACTTTAACCAGTCATAAACATCTTCTTTTTCATCTAAATCTGAAAGAACAATTACATTAGCTGTCGGAATATGTTCTAATATTTTTACTGCATATTTATTGCCTGCATTATCATTATCCGGAATAATAATTACTTCTTTTTTATCGAAGTAATCGTTATAATAATCATACCAAACGGAATTTGCACCGGAATCAAGTGTGGTAGCAGTCAATCCGTTTTTTATTAAAATATCGGCACATTTTTCACCCTCAACAAAATATATCAGAGATGAATTCAATACGCTAGGAAGATTATACGGTACTCGGTGAACATCTTGTAATGACTTTTTGCCGTTTGGCTGTTCAAATAAGAATGTTTTATCTTTGATACCGTAGTCAATTCTTGTTTTGAAATAAACAGGCTCTGCGTTTTCATCTTTGTATATATAAGTTTTTTGGGATTCAATATGTTTACTATTTGAAGTATTATCATATAAGTCAGACATTTTAAGTCCGACAGCATTCAAAATATCTTTGCAATCACATCCTGCATGACAATAAATCAACCAGTGTGATTTATCGCTCCTGTAGCCTATTGATAAACTATTATGTTTATCGCCATGAGCAGGGCAAAGGGCTGTATACTGATTGCTTGAATGTTTTTTTACGTTTTGAAAATATGCTAAAAACTCATTTGTGTTCATAATGAAAAAATCCTTTCACAATATAATTTATTAAGATTAAGAAATAATTTGGAAAATATTCTGCAATATACAGAATATCGTGTTGATATCATGAACAAATATCACCTCTGAACTTTCTGTAATGTAGTCGCAAACAAATCCTGCAAAATATACAAAATTGAGTAGATTTTAAAAATCCTTATTTTCCTCAGATTTCAAAAATTCTTCATACTCTTTCTGATGAGTTTGTACATAGGAAAGAATATCTTTGTAAATTGCATTAGCTATTACTTTAGCCTGATTGGAGTTTAGTATTACTTTTGGAGTCATAAAATGCCTCGTTTTTTGTTTATTAAAGACGTCTTTATCCTTAATAACGAAATTCAGCTAAACTTTCAGTTTGTTCTTCTATGGTGCATATTTGTAATTTTAGTGCATTTTGCATATAAAGCAATAACGCAATTTTCATAATTAGAATTATTTCTTAAACTTTATAGGATATATCGTGAAATAAATTTTTAAAGTTTGTGTATTTTGACATAACAAAAAAGCAGTCTAACACAATGTTAAACTGCTTTTTAATAATATTATTTTGCGTTGCTGTAATGTGCTTGTTATTTATAAAACTATCGAGAAAATTCAAGCAAAATGTAATGCCAATTTATATTGTTGCTAAATTGAATGTCCTTTCGTCCAATTGGTAATAATGTCCTCATCACTCTTTTCATCTTGTGGGTCATCAGAGTAGCAAAAACTTAAAGTATTATCTCTGTACAATTTTTGTACAAAAAAATAAGCTAGAGAAATCATTTCCCTAGCTTAAAATTTGCTTACAACCTAATTGTCATGGAAAAACCACCAACAAAATAAAAAGGTTTTGTGTAAGTCTTGCTTGGCAGGGGCAGAAGGACTTGAACCCTCGGCACGCGGTTTTGGAGCGCAAGGACAAGATTGTTAATCTACGTTACCCCTTGTTTTTTGTGACTATTCGCCAATAAACACTGAGTGTCATTTGTTATATATAACTAAACAAAATCGGGTTTTCGTAGAATTATAAAATTCTTTGATAGAGGATTTGATAGATAAGTCGTCCAATGTTCAACATAAAGTAAGCTCTTTTACATTAACAATAGATGAATCAATTATTTAGCCTGCCAACATTACGTGTGGCAGGCTAAATAATTGATATAGTTATAATTGAATTATCTGTTCATACAGTAACACATATTTATCAATGATAAAAAGGTTATCGTGATAATGTCCGAAAAACCACTTTTTGAAATCAAGATGCTGTAGCAAATTCTCAAACCACAAGTTTAATTTATCTGGTTTGGTGGGATACTTGAACATAATATTTATGACTGACTGTGGAGCACAATGAGACAACACATAGTCAACTTTATAATTCACTTTTTTCAGATTGTTTTCGGCGTTCTGAATCTCATCGTCTGAAGGTAGTTCCTCTGCCCACCAAGATAAGTGATTCACACGAAAAACTTTATTTTGTTTTATCCACAGATTATAAGTGTTTCTGAATTTCTCTTCTGTGTCATAATCTTCCCAAGAAAGAATCCCATCATCAATATCGTGTGAACTTGCCCCGCCGAATGCGAGGAAACGCTTGCCCTCAAAGTCAAATATTTCACCACGCATTAGATGGTAGATGGAGTCTCGTATTTTGTGTGCCTTTCCACTATGAAATTTCACAACCTCATATTCGCTATTTAGTCGATCGAAATTCTCGTGGTTACCATCTACGAATACAGTCGTAAAAGGCTTGTAGTTTAACCATTTTAGCCAGTACCGCTCTGCGTTGCTTTCTCCATCTTTATTCCAAATACCACCGAAATCACCAAGAATAATAACAATATCGTCTTTTGCCATTCGAGTTTGTTCAGGGAAAAAATCTACCGCAAATTTTCGAAAGTCTCCGTGGCAATCACCTGTAATAAATATCATATTAATTATCCTCCATTTTTATAAACTTAACATATAATCGGACACATCGTTGCGCCAACTCCATTATCTCAATTACACCTCCACTCTTCGCCAAGTTTACGGATATCATTACGATGTTCCCAAAAGTATTCATAGAAAACATCCCAATTAAGAAAAACTTGTTCGAAAATATCTACTTTACGCTCAACCCTGCCAGTTGAAGACAAATCAGAAATAATTACTTCCATTTCGCACTTTGACCAAAAGTAGTATTGTAGCTAGTGTTTGATTCTTAACTCAAGAGTAAAATAATCATTTTTGTATTTTTTAATATCTTGAGCGCATTCCATCACAAACTTGCAGTGTTGGAATATGTTATAGTTAATTATTTGACTACTGTTTCTGCTTTCACGAAACACATACCACTTAACAGGTAATTCGCACATATTAACACCTCATTATGTATTGTGGGCTGGTTGCTTAGTCTTTGGTATTATATTAATTACATTGTTATCCGCATAATTTACATTTTTTCAGAAACGTCCTAAAATGGTTTAAAAGGAGGGAGTATGATGAAACACCCTAAATATCAGGTTTTCTTAAATGATAGCGAATATAGTGCTTTGTTGTGTAGCTTAATAGAACTAAAAAACAGCTTGATAGAGCAAGGTAGATATACGGATGTTATAGATGAAATACTAATAAAATTGAGCAAGAGTAAACGAAAAAAAGACGACTATAAGATATGTTTTTGTTTTACCCACTTCCTTCTGGAGCGGGTTGATTTTTTGTGATTGAAAAAGGTGATTGATTTGAAGGGGTGTCTAATAAAAAAAGGACGGTATTTCTATGCGAAATTTAGAATAGATGGCAAGCAGGAAAATAATATTGAAAATCCGGTGGAGATTCAGAAATTTGACAGACTCGGATATTCGTTTAGGTCTGATTTATCTTCAGATTCAGAATATGTATTTGAACGCAAAAAAATAATGAGAATTATTACTATTGTTATTGACAACAGGATAATGGTGGTATAAAATCCTTATTAAGAACTAATCCTAATAAGGAGGACGAATGACAAGTAGGAGAAATACCATTCAAAAAGATCTTGTAAGAAATACCGTATAC
>ERZ1035041.339-NODE-339-length-22768-cov-13.999472_pt1 | contig 22768 bp, 16 predicted proteins | sample MGYA00520684_ERZ1035041 | MGnify/ENA primary metagenome ERZ1035041 (study PRJEB33766, sample SAMN09781699) | gut metagenome | biome: gut microbiome | host: Homo sapiens | place: Madagascar | study: EMG produced TPA metagenomics assembly of the PRJNA485056 data... | reverse complement strand
GCTCAGCGCCTCGCCAAGGCCCTGCAGGCGCGGCATGCGGTATTTCAGGGTGGCCAGCTCAGTTTGCAGCTTGCCCTCGTTGGTGGTGGCGCGCGCACGGAAAATTTCCAAAATCAGCATCGTGCGGTCCAGCACTTCCACCTGCAAAGCCGCGCTCAGGTTGCGGATCTGACTGCCGGTCAGCTCGCCGTCAAAGATGGCGGCTTCGGCATCGGTATTCAGGCATACCAGGCGCGCTTCCTCCACTTTGCCCTCCCCCAGAAGGGTGGCGGCTTCGGGGGTGCTGCGCTTCTGGCACACGGTAGCAACGGCCTGCATGCCGTTGGCTTCCGCCAGGGCGGCAAGCTCATCCAGGCTGCGCTGGGAGTCAAACTTGCCCTGGTCCAGCGCCAGCAGCACAACGCGCACAGGCGGGCGCTCGCTGTCCAGAGCCTTCTGCCCAACAGGGGCGTCCTCTGCCGGGGCCTGGGTAGCGGTAAAGTCCAGGGTGATGGGGTCCTTCATTTCGTCCATAGGGGTCCTTTCTGGCCGTATTCGGCCAGGTCAGCAAAAGTATGGGGCAGGGGAGTGAATGTCAGACGGTTGTCTCGGCATTCTCAGCTGGTTCCGTTGGTTCTGCCTGTACAGCGGGGGCAGCGGCTGCCGGTTCATCGGATTTCTGGCTGCCGGGGTTCAGCAGGTACCAGGCCAGGCAGGGCACCTCGGTGCCGTCAAAGCGGTGCAGAACGGTATCGTGGTCATAATGGAAGCCGGTCTTGGCCAACACGCGGCTGCTTGCCACATTCTGGCTCGCGTGGAATCCGGCCAGCCAGGGCGCACCTACCATGCCAAACCAGTAATCGCGCACGGCAGCGGCGGCTTCGGTGGCATAGCCCTGGTTCCACCACTTTTTGCCCAAGGAGTAACCGATCTCATACATGCCGCCCAGCAGCTCGGTTTTCACGTTTTTCCAGGCATAGGGCTTTTCACGCTCACAGGATTCGGCGGGGGCAATGCTGATGTTGCCCATCAGCACACCGGTCACTTTATCGCAGATGCCCCAATCATAAAAATCCGGGCGGTCATATTGTTTGACGATCTCGTTCAGATATGCCATCGTTACCACCCAGTCACGGTGGGGCTCCCAGCGCAGGTAGCGGGTCACTTCCGGGTCATTGGCCCAGTTGCCAAACATCATTTCGCAGTCGTCGGTTGTCATACGACGCAGGACCAGCCGCGCGGTGGTCAACTCTTGTGTGCCGCAATGCTTCATCTTGATATACAACCTTTCCTTTGCAGTAGTTATGCTTGGCTGTGCAGCAGATACCGCCGCACAAAGCCCATAAAGATCTGCCACAGCTTGTACAGCTGGGCACGGTAAATGTTACAGTAAATAAACAGGATTGCTGCAGTTAAAACAAACTTGATGATAAAATTGTGGGCGAACACCACGCCGATCACGGCCACACCCACCGCCAGCAAAAAGCCGCAGAGCGTCCGGCTGAAGCTGGGGATGGTGCGGTAATAATACTGCCCGGTCACGGTGCGGTACAAAAACATCGTCGCATTGGCCGCTACCAGGCCGACCGCGGCACCCATTACGCCAAAACGCGGCACCAGCACGGCGCACACGGCAATGTTGGCCGCAACGCCCACGGCGGTTCCAATCGTATCCTGGAACGGCTTGCGGGCAATGGTGTTGCCGTACACCGTGCCTTCGCACAGGATGGAGAACACCACGGCCAGCATCATCAGCGGAAAGTAGGGCAGGCAGGCCGATTTGGCCGGGAAGATGATGAAGATGATATCCTCAAACATGACCAGCAGACAGAAAAAGCCGAAGATCAGCAGGTTCAGCAGATCATGGATGCGGCCAATGCGCTCCTGCTCGGTGCGGTAATGCGCGTAGACATAGGGACCCCAGTAGGTGGAAAAACCGGCCTGAATGGTGGTGACAAGCTGGGCCAGGGTGTAGGCGAAATCAAACGAACCCTGCTCCGCCGCGGGGGCGTAATTGCCTAAAAAAGAAAGGCAGATGGCGCGGTACAGCGGGATCAGGATGGCCGCAGGTGCCAACACAATGCCGTAAGGCAGTGCCGCCCGGTAAATGTGGGCATAGGGGCGCAGACCGCGCACAGGGGCCTCTTTCGTTTGACCTTTAGAAGCCCGCCGCCAATAGAACACTGCGACCCCCGCAAAGCTGCACACCGCACCCAGTACAAAAGCGCGGGCGTCCTGGGTAACAAAGCCGGGCAGCAGGTAGATCAGGTTCAGGCAGGCCTGCATCCACAGCGTTTCGGTGGTGTAGGCGCGCACATTGTTTTCCAGCCGGAGCAGCACGTTGAGGTAACGCACCAGCATGTACAGAGCAGCGTTCAGGAACAAAAACGGCACCAGCCCGGCACCGTTGGCCCCAAGGCCAAAGGCCGCCGCCAGCGGCTTGGCGAAAAAGATGCTGCCGATGCCGCCCACCAGCAGCATGACCAGCACCGAAAGCCGGGTACACGCGGCAAACATGCTGCGCCCGGTGGAACCGGCAGGCGGTTCGTGGTAAAAGCGCAGCAAGCTTTGGTCCAGCCCAAGCATGCCCACGTTCATCAGCGACATGGTGTATGCCATGAAGGAAGCAGGAACGGCGTAGCTTTCGGCGGGCAGGACGCCCTTGATGATAAGCGCTGCGCCGGAAATGCCAAAGCCAAGGTAGGTGGCAATGGAGTATTTCATAACATTTCCGGCAAAGCTTTCAGTTTTTTTCGGTTCAGACATGGCAGGCTCCCATTTGCAGCGGGCGCACCGCAGCGCGCCGGAAAAACAACTTTATTTTACATATGGCCGGATGCGCGCTTCCATGCGCTGGATCTCCTCCGGCGGGATATAGGCTTTGTCCACATAACCGTAAATGCGCTGGGCAAAGTTGGCCAGCGGCGGGCAGAAGGCAAACACCCGTTTGGGCTCCCACTTGTGGCGGTACAGCATGTGTACCCCCGCCAGTGCGCAGAACTTGAGCAGGTTGAAGTGCGGCGTAAAGCCGGGCCCCATCGGTTCATCCCGCGGGGGATTATTGTACACTTCCTCCAGCAGGTCGGCCATCCGCTTGTAGGCCGGGGCAGGAGAGGGGTCAAAATAGCCCTCAATCACATCCCGTGCAATGGGGAACGGCGGGTTCGGCTGCGCCATGGCAGCGGCAAACTCCGGGTAGCTGGTCACATAGTGAGCATCCTTGTAGATGACGGGGTCATACTCGTGCTCAATGGGCACCGGGCGCAGGATATGGCAGCTTTTGCCCGCCATGTATACTTCGGCCACAGCGGTGCTCATCCAGATGGAGATGGAATCCGCCGCCACAATCCACTGCTTGACGGAATCCGCAAAAATCACATGGAAGTTGGGGCGTTTGGCGGCCAGCTCGTCCAGGGCTTTGCATTTCCATTCGCTGGGGTGGCGGCGGTATACCAGTTCCACCTCCGGGTGGTCACCCAGGTAGCGGTCAAACCAGGCCAGCGTTTTTTCCATCGAAACGCGGTTGGTGCGGGCAAAGCCGGAAAAATCCGTTCCCGCCATTTTGGAAAGCTCGGCCACTTCCTGGTCGGTCATGCTGGCATAGCCAAAGCTGGAAATGTACAGGTGCAGCTGTTTGGCGGGGTCAAGGCCGAATTCTTTGCACAGGGTTTCCTTATCCTTAAAGTAGCCCTTGAACTCCGGCCGCAGAAAGTCCATCATCACGGCGCCGGTCACGGGGGTGTTCTTGGCATCCATGCCATGGGCCTGTAACCGCTGGGCAGTGCGCTGGCCCCAGCAGGTCTGCACGCAGCGCTTGGCGTTGCCGTTCATGTTGAACCAATCGCCCTCCTCCTGCGTGTCGGAGAGCATCTGCTCCCAGTGCAGGTTGACGATCTTGTTGCATTTGCCAATGTTGTTGTACACATGGCTGTTGATGGCTTCGTTGTCATACATGCAGCTGGCAACCAGAACTTCCGGCTTGTCTTTGCCAAACAGGCGCAGATCTTTGGCATCCAGTAGCTGGCGGATGCGCACGGTGTAGCCGCGGCGCTCCAACTCCAATTTGAGCAAAAGATCGCTCTCATATTCCCGAACCGTGTGTTCGTACAAAATCAAAAAGTCCAGTGCCACAGGGGGCCTCCTTTTTGGGGTGGGGCAGCATCAGCGCTGCATATCGTTAAACAGTTCGGCTGTCCAGTCGGGCAGGCCGTATTTTTCGTCCAGGTGGAACCCGTCAAAAAACTGGGTATCATCATCGGTAATGCAGCTGGTGCCCCATTCGTAATTCAGCACGGTAAAATTCTGCTTTTCCAACAGCGGCAGAACTTCGTCCTGCATCACATCGGTAATGCCAAAGGCATCGCATACCTCGGTGCGCACATTGGCGGCCATGGGGGGGAGCACAATGGTCAGCTCCACGCCGCGGTCTGCGCAGCGCTGGGCCATAGCCAAAAACTCCCCCAGCTCAGTTTCGTTCAGTGTCCAGTTCTGGCAGCGGGTGGTGATCAGCGCCGGGTACTCATACAGCTTTTTGTGCAGCGGAATCGTGTTCCCGGCATCATCCAGGTAATCCGCCGCGGTCCAGTCGCCGGATTCAATGGTGTCCGGCGTGCCCTTTATGGTGTCCATAAACACGGTCAGGGCGTTCACGTTGTATTCCAGGTTCAGGCAGTAAGCCAGCGGGTTGCGCAGGGTGGCTTCCAGCGCCGAAAAACGGTCGGTGTTATAGCTGCTGTTTAAGGTGTAGAACGAAAGTTCAAACAGAATGCGGTCCACCTGGTTGCCGGAATCCAGCACATAGTTGGCAAGGTCCACACATTCCTTCAGGGAAGCACCGCCAAAGGCCAGGTTCTGCCAGCTCTGCCCGGTCAGGGAATCCACAAAGTCCATATTAAAGTGGGCCAGGCGGCTGTCCCCGATGATCAGGTTGGCACCGGGGCTCTGCTCATAAGCGCGCACACGGGCCACCGGCTGGCTGGAAGAGGCTGTTTTTTTGATGCCAAAATAATTGTTTGGCTCAAACGCCACAAAAAAGGCGAACCAGATATAGACCGGCACGAACAGCAGCGCCAATTTTTTGATGATATGCTTCACGCCGGAAATCTCCTTTTTCCATAAGATTAAAACCCTGCATAGGGGCCGAACGCGTTGGCGTTAAAGCCGCCGCTTTGCATAATGTACCCCACCAGGATAAAAACGATCAAAACAACATACAGCGCATTGCGGTGCTCGGCGCTTGCCAGGGCAACCTCAGCCGGTTTGTTTTTGCAGGCAAAATTGCGCCGGTGATCCAGCCAGATGCCAAGCGCCAGCGCCAGCGCAGCGAACGCCCAATAAGCCGCTACCATAATGGTATTGGCGTAAAAGCCCGTATACGCTGTGCTGTACAGCTCCCCGGCAAAGCGGGCGGGGGACCAGCTGTTCATCAGGCAGCGGCCCAGGTAGGCGAAAGCATCGCCAACGCCCAGGTTTTCGGCCATGCCGGAAAGGTTGCCGGACCCCACGCGGAAGAACACCATGCTGATGGTCCACAAAACAAACACCACAACCCGCTTGCCCCACAGCACACGGGCCGGGGTGCCGCGCTTTTTGGGTTTGCCAAAGCGGCGGTGCAGCAGCTCTTCGCCCACGCGGTAAACCGCCTGCAGCAGACCCCAGATGATGAATGGCGCGGTGCTGCCGTGCCAGAAGCCGGAAGCAAAGAACACGCAGAACACGCACAGCTCGGTGGGCAGGCGGCCAAAGCGGCCAAGATCTGCCCAGGCCAGCGGCATAAAGAGATAATCCTGCAGCCAGGAAGAAAACGAGATGTGCCAGCGGCTCCAGAAGCCGGAAAAGTTGGTGGCGTAAAACGGGGTCTTAAAGTTTTCCGGCAGGTCCAGCCCCAGCACAAGGCCGGTGGCACGGGAAATCTCGGAATAGCCGGAAAAGCTGAAATACAGATAAAAAGTGTACATCACCGCGGTCAAAATCAGCATGGGGGCGCTGTAATCCGCATAGTGGGGGAAAACCGTATCCACCACCATGTTCAGCACATCTGCCACGGCAATGTATTTGAACAGCCCCAGCGCATATAGCCGCAAAGCGCGCACCGTGCGGGCGGCATCAAAGCGGTGCTCGGCGCCCAACTGCGGCAGCAGCGCACCGGCGCGGCAGATGGGCCCCTGGGTGACGGTGGCAAAAAAGTTGAGGAACAGCGCCAGCCGGATAAAGCTGGTTTCCACCTCGCAGTCGCCGCGGGTGGCGTCGATCAGGTAGGCGATTGCGGCAAAACTGGTAAAGCTGATGCCCAGCGGCATGGCCACCGCGCGCCAGCCGTGCAGCACCCCGCCCAACAGGCCGTTATACTTAAAAAAGGCCAGAATGCCCAGCATACCGATCACGCCAAGGCGCAAAAAGGCGATTTTGTGTGCGCCGCCCCGCCAGGCAAGGCCGCGGCCGCACAGGTAGGTGAACACCGCCAGTGCAATGGTGACCGGCAGCATGGCCGGCATGGCCAGCGCATAAAACACCCACGAAGCCCCCAGCAGAAACACCGGCTGCATGCGCACCGGCAAATGCAGGTAAACGGCAGCCACAACCACCAAAAATGCACAGTATTGCAGGCTTTGCAGCCCCATGAGCGCAACCTCCAGACCTAATAGGAGCGGTACCGCACAACGCACGGCGTGCCGCAAAAAATCCACAGGCAGCAAGGATAAAATAAGACCGCCTGCACCCGCAATATGGCAAAATGGCGCAATATCACAGATTAACTAAACTATTATACCTGTTTTGCCTACTAATGTAAAGTGGGCCGCCCCGTGGGGGCAAAATACGCACGAAAAAACGTAAAGGCAATACCGCATAATTCTAAGTGCCGATATGGCGAGCGAGGTGCGGCAGATGCCAAGCCAAAAGCGCAGATAATACTGGATGCTGCAAAGGTGAGCGCCGCCAGTGGCGGATGCAGCGAACCGAAGCAGGGGCAGCGGTCGCAGAGTGCGAGGGGCTTTTGTCCCCGAAGCACGATGCGGGTACCGCAACCCGACATTATCGAGCATTTTGGCAACGCAGATGCCGTGCCGCAGCTGCCGGAGCGGTGCTTAAGCCGCAAGGCGGGAATTGTGCGGTGTTGCCTAAAGAATATTGTTTGCACAGCGGCAACAAAAACGACGTTAAAATGTGATAACAAAGAGCAAAACGCGGAATAAAAAGCAAGCCTACTAGGTGTGATAAGTTTCCTGGAACGGTTGCACTGAATACGCGAAAATGATATACTTTAATATTATAGCGATAATAAAATAGGGTAGGTGTGTACCAAACTGTCCGGCGGCGATGGGACGGACAGTTTTTGCGGGACTGCAAGCAGGGTTCCGCTGCAGGCTTACGGGAGTGAAAAATATGAAAGTTGTAATTCTTGCCGGTGGCTATGGCACGCGCATTTCGGAAGAAAGTAAGTTCAAGCCGAAACCGATGATCGAAATCGGCGGTATGCCCATTTTGTGGCATATCATGAAAGAGTATTCTTACTATGGCTTTAATAATTTTGTGATCTGCGCCGGGTACAAACAGCATATGATCAAGGAGTGGTTTGCGGATTATTTCCTGCATACCAGTGATGTGACCTTTGACTTCACCCAGGGCAACGAGATGATCGTGCATGACCAGCACGCCGAGCCGTGGCGCGTGACGGTGGTGGATACCGGCCTGAACACGATGACGGGCGGCCGCATCAAGCGGGTGCAGAAATATATCGGCAACGAAACCTTTATGATGACCTATGGTGATGGCGTTTGTGATGTGAACATTGCCGAACTGGTCAAGTTCCACAAGCAGCATGGCAAGCTGGCCACCCTGACCGCCGTGGTGCAGGAACAGCAGAAAGGCGTGCTGGATATCGGACAGGATAACACTGTACAGGCCTTCCGCGAAAAGAGCGTCAACGATGGGGCTATCATCAACGCGGGCTATATGGTGCTGGAACCGGAAGTGTTTGATACCATCAGCGGTGATGATACCATTTTTGAGCAGACCCCGCTGCGCGAGCTGGCAGCCAAAGGCCAGCTGATGAGCTATGTGCACCGTGGATTCTGGCAGTGCATGGATACCGAGCGCGAAAAAAGTATGCTGGAAAAAATGTGGGCGTCTGGCTGTGCGCCCTGGGAAGTGTGGAACCAACAATGAACCTGGAATTTTACCGCGGCAAACGCGTGTTTGTAACCGGGCATACCGGTTTTAAGGGCAGCTGGATCTGCCGCATGCTGGTGGGGGCCGGTGCGGTGGTAACGGGTTACAGCCTGGAACCGCCCACAAACCCCAACCTCTTCTCTCTGGCAGGGCTGGAAGGCAAAATGACCAGCGTGATCGGCGATATCCGCGATTTTGCCGCCCTGAAAGCGGCCTTTGATGCCGCCCAGCCGGAAATTGTGCTGCACCTGGCGGCCCAGCCCATTGTGCGGGACAGCTACAAGGACCCGCGCTATACCTATGAAACCAATGTGATGGGCACCGTGAACCTGTTGGAATGTGTGCGTACCGCCCAAACCCCACCGCGCTCTGTGCTGAACGTGACGACAGATAAGGTGTACCAGAATAATGAATGGTGCTGGGGCTACCGCGAAAACGAACCGTTGGACGGGTTCGACCCCTACTCTAACAGCAAAAGCTGCTCGGAGCTGGTGACCCACAGCTATAAAAACAGCTTTTTTGCGGATGGCAGCGTGGCTGTCTCCACCGCCCGCGCGGGTAATGTGATTGGCGGCGGCGATTTTGCCAATGACCGCATCATCCCGGACTGTGTGCGTGCCATGGCAAAAGGGGAGAGCATCGGTGTGCGCAACCCGTATTCCACCCGCCCATACCAGCATGTGCTGGAACCGCTGGCAGCGTACCTGCTGATCGCCCAGCGCCAGTACGAGGATAACCGGTACGCCGGCTATTATAATGTCGGCCCGGATGACTGCGACTGTGTGACGACCGGCACCCTGGTGGATCTGTTCTGCCAGGCATGGGGCGATGGCGCCGCATGGGAAAACCGCGCCGAGGCAAACGCCCCGCATGAAGCAAACTTTTTGAAGCTGGATTGCAGCAAATTGAAATCCACCTTCGGCTGGAAACCGCGCTGGCATATGGCGGAATGTATGCAAAAGACCGTTGCGTTCAGCAAGGTATGGCTTTCCGGCGGGGATATCCCGGCGGAGATGGACAAAGAAATCAAGGAATTTTTGAGTGAGTAAGGGAGCAGACGATGGCAAATTGGAGCAATGAGGCCGAAGCCCGCGAGCAGATCAAGGCGCTGGTGGCAGAATATTACCATGACTTTAAGGAGAAAAAGGCGGATTTCAAGCCCGGCGACCGCGTTACTTATGCATCCCGCGTGTTTGACGAAAAAGAAATGTGCGCCCTGACCGATGCAACGCTGGATTTCTGGCTGACCACCGGCCGCTTTGCGGATGAATTTGAAAAAGAGTTTGCCAAGTGGATCGGCGTAAAGTTCGCCAACCTGGTCAACTCCGGCTCTTCCGCCAACCTGATTGCCTTTATGGCGCTCACCGCCCCGGAACTGGGCGACCGCCAGATCAAAAAGGGCGATGAGGTCATCACTGTGGCATGCGGGTTCCCCACCACTGTCACCCCGGCGCTGCAGTATGGCGCTGTGCCGGTGTTTGTGGATGTGACCGTGCCGCAGTACAACATTGATGTGACCAAGCTGGAAGCTGCCCTTTCCCCCAAGACCAAGGCAGTCATGATCGCCCATACCCTGGGCAACCCGTTTGATCTGTCCGCCGTCAAAGCCTTCTGCGATGCCCATGACCTCTGGCTGGTGGAGGATAACTGCGATGCCCTGGGCACCCAGTACACCATCAACGGCGAAACCCGCTTTACCGGAACCTGGGGCGATATCGGCACCTCCAGCTTCTACCCGCCGCACCACATGACGATGGGCGAGGGCGGCTGCGTGTATACAAACAACCCGCTGCTGAACCGCCTGATCAAGAGCTACCGCGACTGGGGCCGCGACTGCATCTGCCCGTCCGGCCATGATAACTTCTGCGGCCACCGCTTTGACGGCCAGTATGGCGAACTGCCCGCAGGCTATGACCACAAGTACGTTTACAGCCACTTTGGCTATAACCTGAAAGTGACCGATATGCAGGCCGCCATCGGCTGCGAACAGCTGAAAAAGTTCCCCGGCTTTATCGAGCGCCGCCGCCATAACTGGGACCGCCTGCGCGCAGCCCTGGAACCGGCCGCCGATAAGCTGATTCTGCCGGAACCGGCTGCCAACAGCCGCCCGTCCTGGTTCGGCTTCCTGATTTCGGTCAAGCCGGAATCAGGCCTGGACCGCAACGCCGTGACCCGCTATATTGAGGAACACAACGTCCAGACCCGCCTGCTGTTCAGCGGCAACCTGATCAAGCACCCTTGCTTTGACCAGATCCGCGGCACCGACGCCTACCGCGTGGCAGGGGAGCTGACCAACACCGACTTTATCATGAACAACACCTTCTGGGTCGGCGTGTACCCCGGCATGACCGATGAGATGATCGACTATATGGCACAGGTGATCCTTGAGGCTGTGAAGGAGTAAACATGCAGAAACTGAATGTGCTTTACCAAAGCAATGATACTTTCGCACCGTATCTGGGAACCTCGCTTCAATCCCTGCTGGTAAACAATACGGCGTTGGAAGAGTTGAATGTTTACCTGGTCAACATTGATATCAGTCAGGAAAACATTGAAAAGCTGAAAAAGCAGTGCGAAAGCTTTAACCGGAAGCTGATTCTGATCGATGCTGCAAAGATCCGGCGCAAGATCAAGGAATCAGGGATGCCGGAATATCAGGGATTCCGTAAAAACAATATGTCCCTGATGAAGATTTTTGCAATTGATGATATTCCGGAAGAAACTGTGCTGTACATTGACTGCGATACAATTATTGCCGGCTCGCTGGAAGGCCTGTGCGCAGTAAACATGCAGGGCCGGCCGATTGGCATGGTGGCAGACTCCATCATCTCCAACGAATATAAGCTGGACATCGGAATGAAAGAAAGCGCCTATTATTACAATTCCGGCATTATTCTGTTTGATGCGGAACAGTGGAAAGCACAGCACTGCATTGAAAAAATTGTTGCCTTTGCCCAGCAGGGGCGCGTGTTCGGTACGGTGGATCAGGATTATCTGAACGTCGTGCTGGAAGATAACGTTTATACACTGCCGCTTCAGTATAACGTGCAGTGCATTCACTTTTTGTGCAGCGCCAAGGGGTATGCAAATTGCTTTAAGAATGTTGCCCCCTATTATGGCTTTGATGAAATTCAGGAAGCATGCAAACACCCGACCATTGCACATTATGAGAAATTTGCAAGCATGTCCCCCTGGCACAAAAATTCTGTAAACCCCTGCACCAAAATGTTTGACAGCTACCTGAAGCAGTCCCCTTGGAGCAATTACGAAAAGCAGGAGTGCAAAGCAAACGCGTTCCAGTTCCAGGTGGAAAAAATTCTTTACCGCTGCCTGCCGCACGATGTTTTTGTGCATGTATTCAAAATCGCATCGGACCGCATGCTGCTGAACTCCAGCAGACAGGCGGCAAAACTGGGCAAGGCATAATAAAATAACCGGTCTAAAGTATTAAAAAGATAAGGATTGATTTCATGAAGCAGAACGCAGTATGGGGGCAGCTTGCGCTTGTTGCGGGGATTCTGACGGCCTTTTGCATGACGGCACTGTTTACCACCTGCAATACCAATGTAAGGAATGTCCCCTATATTGCCGTCAGCGTGATGTTTGCAATCCTGTGCGCAGTAATGCTGGGGCTGGCTGTATGGAACAGACTGAAACAAGGCAAAGGCAAACTTGCCCTGCCGATCGATAAAGCCTTTTTGCTGGTGGCAATCGTTTTTATTGTCATACGTTTGGCGCAGTTTGATACTCTGCCGCGCTGGGACTCTGAAACATACTTTGCGGCCCTGCGCAAAGCCTGCGAAAATTATGAGTATGATTTTCCATCACTTATCAATAACTTTTTCCTTGCAGGGCATGTCAGCCTGGGGTATGCGCTGTTCTTGGCCATGGGGTATTTTATCTGGCCGAATGCGGCACAGGGCGTTTATGCTGTAAACCTGCTTCTGTCGTTTGCGGGCTTCTGCTGCACCTGGGGGATACTCCGCCATGCGGTAAAGCGTAAAACATCGTTGCAGCTGCTTCTTGCAGCATTCCTGATTTGGTGCATGCCGCTTACCCTGGGGACCTTTTCCGGTATAAGTCTGGATTATGGCATTATGCTCTTTTTGGTATTCCTGCTGTACAGCCATATCAAGCAGCAATATCTGCTGATGCTTTTTTGGGCACTGGCGCTGGCAACCACAAAGGAAACAGGGGTCATCTGCCTTGCGGGCTACGGTGTGATGTGTGTGCTGCAAAAATTCCTGCACCAGCACGGCAGCTTCCGTGATAGGGGACTGGCACTGTTGAAAGAGAAAGCCATGTGGATATTGCTGGGCAGCGGTGGAGCCTTTTTGCTGATGCGTGCCCTGCAGCTTCTTTTTGGTAAATCCAGTTGGGGCACAGGCATCAGCAAGAGTGGGCTGCACAACGTATTCAAATGGCAGTGGGACTATGTTTTGCTGAAAATGCAAACTTTTTTTCTGCTGAACTTTTATTGGGTATTGGCACTTTTGATATTGTACTGCGTGTTGGCAGCTGCTTTTGGCAAAAAGCAAAGGCTGCGCTACCTGTTGCTGAAAAACGAGGAAATTTGCTGCGCAATCGGGGCTGCGGCTGCATTTATTGTTTTTAGCTGTATTTATCTGACATATAATAACCCGCGTTACAATGTTGTTGTTGAATACATTTTGGCGCTTGTCTGCGTGATTTTTGTTATGTGGACCATAACAGAGCAAACGGTATGCAACCTTGTGATAGGGCAGCTGTGCGTTATTATGCTGGTTCAGTCGTACTACACAGTAGACCCTGTTACCAAGGCTGTGTTCCCGAAGGTAAACACAGAATCAGCATTTCCGATGGTGACAACCGGTTGGTCCGGCTATCCTTCGCTGCAGGCAGATATTACGGTTTACAACAATCAATATACCTACCTGGATAAGGCATATGATAAAATACTCTCCAATATCGGCTATGATGAAAACACCGTGCTGATTATGTGGGGATCGTATGAAAAGGGAACGCGGGCCGCTGCGATCCAGGGCATCCGGGACACCTATTATTGGGACAAAAAGCAGCATAAGCGCGTGATGGAAGAAAGCAAAAACACCTGCGAAATCAAAGTGCTGTACCAGACAGACTTTAAGGAGCTGCTGCAACAAGGTAACATCCCGCAGCGGGCGGTACTGATCTGTACCCCGCATGTTCTGGATAATGAATGGGAAGCTACATCGGAATTGTGGCAGTACTATTCCTTTGATTCGCGCCATGTTGTGTCGGTAGGAGAATCTGGGGCGGTGATTTATTATAGACTGTACCGGGAAGAGTAAAAATGGAAAGGGATAACCTTGATGAGCCAATACCCTGAATTTGCATTTGTGATTCTGCATTATATGGCAAAGCAGGAGACCATGGACTGCGTTGCGTCTATCCTGGAAAAAACAAAAGCGGAGCCGATGAAGGTTTCTATCGTGATTGTGGATAACGCATCCGCAAACGGAACCGGGCGCGAATTGCAGCAACTATACCAGGGGACAGAAAACATTTATGTGATCCTGAACCCGGAAAACCTGGGCTTTGCACGGGGTAATAATGTCGGATTTGAATTTGCAAAAAAAACACTCAACAGTGATTTCATCTGCCTGATCAACAACGATACCCTTTTAACGCAGGATGACTTTTTGTCCAGGATCTGTGCAGATTATCAGCAACACCATTTTGCTGTGCTGGGGCCGCAAATCTTATCAAAAGATCAAAAAGTAATATCGCTGATGGAACCAATCGCCCCCCGGGCGGTATATATTGTGCACCGCTGGCTGATCCAGTGCCAGCTGGTGCTGTGCCGATTTATCCCTGGCTTTTTTGATGCTGTGGATGCAGTCAAAAACTGCGTTGGTAAGCTCCGAAAGCCTAAAAAGCAGGCACCTACAGCGGGTGAAAGTAAATTGCAGCCACAAAAAGATATTATGCTGCGTGGGTGCTTTTGGATCTTCTCGCCAGATTATGTAGAACGTTTTGACGGCCTGGACGATAGGACCTTCCTTTACCGGGAGGAGCAGCTGCTGTTTATCCGTTTGAAAAAGAACGGACTGCACACCTATTATGATCCGGAACTGAAGATTATCCACCTGGAAGATGCAGCAACCAACGCGGTGGCAAAAACGGAGTTTAAAAAGCGCGTTTTTACCCTTCAGAATGAAGTGAAATCCATGAAAATCCTGATTGATGCCCTGAAAGACTACCAGGGGTGAAAGAAATAGGAAAGAACAGGACTTAAGCTACATGACAACGGCCAAAAAGCTTTCTACAAAAAAAAATCTGGTTCTGAATGCAATCAAAACGCTGACAACGATTCTTTTCCCGTTGATTTCGCTGCCGTATGCCACACGGGTACTGGGCAAAGGCGGGCTGGGGGACGTTACCTATGCTGAATCAATCGTCAGTTATTTTGCATTGTTTGCTGCGCTTGGAATTGTTGCTTACGGCACAAGAGAGCTTGCTAAAAAGCGGCAGGATGCACAACAGGCGAATCAGCTGATCAGCGAGCTGATGCTCATCAACGTGGTCACGGCATTGATTGCCTATGCAGCGCTGGCGGTATTTATTCAGCTGCCATCCTTCAACACTTATGCGGCGCTGCTTTGGGTGCAAAGCAGTATTATCCTGTGCAATGCCCTGGGAGCAGAGTGGTACTTTACCGCCACAGAAAATTACCTGTATATTACCGTCCGCGCAGTGATTTTTCAGGTTCTGGCATTGATTATGCTGTTTTGCTTTGTAAAAACGGAACAGGATGTTATATTTTACGCAGCGGTTAATGTCTTTGCAACGGCAGGTTCTGGTATTATAAACTTTTTTTATCTTTGCAGGCATGTCCAGTTCCAACCACTCAAGTCGCTGCACCTGAAACAGCACATCAAACCAATCCTGATTATTTTCAGCACCAACCTTGCATCAACGATTTACCTCAACCTGGATACCGTAATGCTAGGCTATATGATCAACACGCAGGAAGTTGGGCTTTATACCGTGGCGGTGCGCATTGTGCGTGCGATCTCCATGCTGTTTGCCTGCATTTCAACAGTCATTCTCCCGCGCGTTACCTATTACCTTGGCCAAGGGCAGAAAGATAAATTTGATGCGTTGATTTATAAAACACTGAACTTTATTCTGCTGCTTGCAATCCCCAGCGGTTTTGGGCTGATCAGCATCAGTGAACCGCTTGTAATATGGTTTGGCGGCAGCGGTTTTACCCAGGCTTACAGGATCGTGAGTGTTCTTGCTTTCAGCGTTATCTTCTCGGCATTGAACCGCGTTTTTGCCTGGCAGATTCTGGTTCCGTACAACCGCGAAAAAGAAGTGTTTTATTCTACCGCCGCGGGGGCGGTGGTCAACTTTGTGTTAAATCTGTTCTTCATCAGCAGATGGGGGGCAGTGGGCGCTGCGGCAACAACGGTAATTTCGGAATTTGTGGTTTTCCTTATGTGCACGTTCCAATGCCGCAATGTGATTTCCTACCGTGTGGTGTATCGCTATTTGTGGCAGTACCTCCTGGTGGCAGCGCTGGCAGTGCCAATCGCAGGAAAAGTTGTGCAAAGTCTGGCCGTTTCCGCATTTGCTGGCATGGTTGTTCAAATTGTGATTTGCGTACTTTTGTACGGGGGCGGTTTGCTGTTGCTTAAAAACCCGCTGATGAAAGAATGCGTTTCTCTTGTTACAAGCAAAATAAGCAGAGATAAAAAGTAAGGCGTGGGACGGAAAGGGGCAAAATTAAAATGAAACAGCGTCTGGCCGATTATGTGGCCGATTTTCTTGCGGCGCATGGCGTTACGGATGTGTTCAGCGTGGTGGGCGGCGGCGCCATGCATCTGAATGATGCACTGGGCCACCACCCGGCGCTGCATGTTACCTATAACCATCACGAGCAGGCAAGCGCCATTGCGGCGGAAGCATACGCCCGCATTGATAACAAAATTGCCGCCCTGTGCGTTACCACTGGCCCCGGCGGCACCAATGCCCTGACCGGCGTGGTGGGCGGCTGGCTGGATTCCATCCCCATGTTCGTGATCTCCGGCCAGGTCCGGTATGATACCACGGCCCGCTATGCCGCGCAGTTTACCGATGGCCTGCCCCTGCGCGCGGTGGGCGACCAGGAGTACGATATCACCAAATCCGTTGCCCCCATGACCAAATACGCCACGATGCTGGAGGACCCGAACCAGATCCGCTATGTGCTGGAAAAAGCCTGGCACCTGGCAACCACCGGCCGCCCCGGCCCGGTGTGGATCGATATCCCGGTCAACTATCAGGGCGGCTACATTGAAACCGACAGCCTGCCCGGTTACGACCCGGCGCAGGATGATGCCCGGCTGCCGCCCCCGGTGGACGATGCCACCGTGCAGATGGTGCTGGGAAAGATCCGCAACGCCAAGCGCCCGGTGCTCCACGCCGGATACGGCATCCGGCTTTCCGGCGGGTACGCAGCGTTCCGCGCCGTGGCGGAAAAGCTGAACATCCCCATTGTAACCTACTGGAACGCCGTGGACCTGATCGAGGACGAAAACCCGCTTTACTGCGGCCGTGCCGGCAATATGGGCGACCGCCCCGGCAACTGGGCCATCCAGAACGCAGACCTGATTCTGGCTGTGGGCACCCGCATTTCCATCCGCCAGGTGGGCTATAACTGGAAAACCTGGGCCCGCGCGGCGGAAGTCATCATGGTGGATATTGACCGCGCCGAGATGAAAAAGCACACCCTGCATGTGGAGCACCCCGTGTGGGCGGATGCCAAGGACTTTCTGCAAAAGCTGGATGCCGCCGCAGCGCCGCTGACCCCTGTCAGCCATGCAGCGGACTGGCTGGCAACCTGCCAGCGATGGAAAAAAGATTACCCCGCCGTGCTGCCGCGCCAGTGGGAAGAAAACGGCACCACCGCCAATGTGTACGCCTTTGTGCGCTACCTCAGCTCCCGCCTGCCGGAAAACAGCCTGACCGCGGTTTCCAACGGTGCCTGCTGCGTGGTGGGCAACCAGGCGTATGTCATCCAAAAAGGCAGCCGCATGGCCAACAACAGCGCCATTGCCAGCATGGGGTACGGCCTGCCCGCCGCCATTGGCACCTGCATTGCAGGCGGCCGCCGTACCACCATCTGCCTGGAAGGCGATGGTTCCATCATGATGAACCTGCAGGAATTGCAGACCATCCTGACAAATAAGCTGCCGATCAAGATTTTCCTCATCAACAATAACGGCTACCACTCCATCCGCCTGACCCAGAACAACCTGTTCAAAGACCATTGCAAGATCGGCATTGGGCCGGAGAGCGGGGATCTGTCCTTCCCGGAGTTCCGCAAAATTGCCGAAGCGTTCGGCTACCCGTATTCCTGCGCACATTCCAACGCTGAGATGAAACAGGTGGTGGATGCCGCCCTTGCCGCAGAAGGCCCGACTTTCTGCGAGATCTTTACCGATACCCAGCAGGTCTGGGAGCCGAAGAGCGCCACCAAGCGCCTGCCGGACGGCACACTGGTCAGCCCGCCGCTGGAGGACCTGGCACCGTTCCTGCCGCGGGAAGAGCTGGAACAGCAGATGTTTATCCCCCTGGTGCCGGAGCAGTGAATGATGATGGAACGTAACATTAAAACCGCAATCGTGACCGGCCCCACCGGGGCCGTGGGCACGGCCTTGTGCAGCCGGCTGCTGCAGGCCGGGTGTGCCGTGGTGGCGGTCTGCCGCCCCGGCAGCCCGCGGGCCGCAGCGCTGCCCAAGGATGCAAACCTGTATGTAGTTGCCTGCGATGCCGCCAACCTGGCGGATTTGCCGCAGTGCATGGCCGCAGCCGGGCTGCCCGTGCAGGCGGATGCCTTTTTCCACCTGGCGTGGGCGCACACCATTGGCGCGGGCCGCAATGATATGCCGGCTCAGATTGAGAATATCCGCTATACCATTGATGCCGTGCGCACCGCGGCGGCAATGGGCTGCCGTGTGTTTGTTGGTACCGGCAGCCAGGCGGAGTATGGCCGCGTGGATGGCGTTCTGCGGGCCGATACCTCAACAAACCCCGAAAACGGGTATGGCATGGCCAAGCTGTGCGCGGGCCAGATGAGCCGTACCGAGGCCGCCGCCCTGGGCATGGACCATGTGTGGGCGCGTATCCTTTCGGTTTACGGCCCGCATGACGGCCCCAACACGATGATCTCCGCCACCATCCAAAAGCTGCTGGCCGGGCAGTGCCCGGACCTGACGGCAGGGGAGCAGAAGTGGGATTATCTTTACTCCGCCGATGCTGCGGATGCACTGTACCGCATGGCCTGCCATGGCCGCAGCGGTGCCGTGTACCCGGTGGGCAGCGGCACCGCCCGCCCCCTGTGGGAATATATTGAGACCCTGCGTGATGCCATCGACCCGGCCCTGCCGCTGGGGCTGGGCAAAATCCCTTACGGGCCGCAGCAGGTCATGTTTTTGCAGGCGGATATCACCCAGCTGGCAGCGGATACCGGCTTTGCGCCGCACACCGCCTTTGCTGATGGTATCCGCGCCACCATTGCGTGGGCAAAAACGCAAAAGCAAACCAATTAAACCAATAAGGAATAACCCCGTCTGTGCGGGCAGGACCCGCATGGACGAACAGGAGCCAGACAGTATTTATGCAGTTGACCTACCAAAAGTTAAAGCCGTTTGCCTTATCCTATCTCACCGCGCCGCTGGCGGTGTTTTTTGCGGGGTATCTCCGCGTGCCGTTTGCCGTTGCGGGCCTGGCCGTGCTGGCCTTTGCCTGGTGGTATGCCGTGTGCAAAACGCCGCAGGTTAAGCAAGTGGGGCAAGAAGAGCAGGGCATTACGCTTTCGGCGCCAAAGCTGGTGCTGCTGTTTGCCCTGATGCTGTTGTGGGGCTACCTGGGCGGTCAGACGGGATTTTTTTACCAGAACTCGGACTGGGGCTACCGTAACGCCATTTACCGGGATCTGATCACAAACAGCTGGCCGGTGTATTACCCGCAAAAGGATACGGCGCTGGTGTATTATATCGGGCACTGGCTGGTCCCGGCGGCGCTGACCAAACCGGTATACGCCCTGTTTGGGATGGATATCGCCTGGATGTTTGCCCGCATGGCCCTTTGGGTGTGGACGGCGCTGGGCACCTATCTGGCGGCGCTGAATCTGCTGGTCTACCTGCGTGCCGATACCGGCAAAAAGCAGGGGATCGGCCTGCTGTTTTTGATTTTCTTCAGCGGCATGGATATTCTGGGCGCGCTGTACAGCAGCCGCCTGCCGGACCTGCTGGCCTATGACGCTATGCACCTGGAATGGTGGACGAATGATTTCCAGTTCAGCTCCCTGACGACCTGCCTGTTCTGGGTGTTCAACCAGACGGTGGGGGCATGGCTGGCAACCGTCTGCTTTTTGCAGGAGGATGACTGCCGCAACTACCTGCTGCTGGGCACCGCCTGCCTGATGTGCGGCCCCTTCCCATTTGTGGGGCTGGTTATTTTTATGGTGGTGCGCGGCATTGTTCTGCTGGCACAGCGGCAAAAAGGCGTGCTGCAATCGGCGTTCTCTCCGGCCAATGTGCTGGTGCTGGTTGTGGTGCTCAGCATTACGGCCAGCTATTTCTTGGCCAATAACGCCTTTGGCTACAGCGTTCTGGGCGAAACTGTCGCCGGGAACCAGGCAGCGCAGCAGACTTTTGGCCAAAACGTTCTGACCAGCCTGCAAAAAGGCATGCTGGTATTTTATCTGCTGGATGCCGGCATCTATCTGCTGCTGCTCTGGCGGCAGAACCGCCGCAGCTGGCTGTTTTATACCTGCGCCGTGTCGCTCTTCATCATTCCGTTCTTTAAGGTGGGACAGGGGTGCGATTTCTGCATGCGGGTGTCCATCCCGGCCATCTTTATCCTGATGACCCTCTGTGCCCGGTACTTTATTGCCCTGGTGGGCACCAAATGGCGGGACGGTACGCTTGCACAGCATGCCGTGACCATTCTGCTGGCGGCAACGCTGCTGATCGGTGCCTGCACCCCGGCCATGGAAATTTACCGCGGCATCTGCCACATTGCCAAAGAGGGGACTTTCTGCCTGGAAAACGAGGAGCCCTACACCCTGGCGGACCGCCCTGTAAGCCTGAACTTTGAAACGCAAAACTGCGAAAATAAATTGTTCTTTACCTATTTTGCAAAATAGTGTATAGTGATAAGGGTCTGCCCTGCTATTGCGGCAGTGGGCCAAAGACTAAACTTAAAGGAATGAAACCTGCATGAGCGAGAAGAAAAAAGTCATCTCTGTTATGATCCCTACCTATAACGAGGAGGAGAACGCCCGCCCCATCTATGAGGCGGTGCGGGATGAGATTCGGAAGGACTGCCCGGATTATGACTATGAGATCCTTTTTATTGATAATAAAAGCCAGGATCACACCCGCCAGATCATTACGGACATCTGCGCGCAGGACCCCAAGGTCAAAGCCATTTTTAACAGCAAGAACTTTGGCCAGTTCAACAGCCCCTATTACGGTATGATCCATACCACAGGGGACTGCACCATTACCATCTGCGCGGACTTCCAGGACCCGGTGGAGATGATTCCAAAGTTTGTGGCTGAATGGGAAAAAGGCTACAAAATTGTAATCGGCAAAAAGACCACCAGCCAGGAAAACCCTGTCATGTACTTTTTGCGGGACTGTTACTACAAAACCATCAAAAAGATGAGCAATGTGGAAATGATCGAGCAGTTTACCGGGTTTGGCCTGTACGATAAAAGCTTTATCCAGACCCTGCGTGATTTGCACGACCCCACCCCGTTTTTGCGCGGGATTGTGGCGGAGCTTGGCCCCGAGCGCAAGGAGATTGAATACACCCAGCCCAAGCGCCGGGCAGGCAAGACCCACAACAACTGGTACAGCCTGTTTGATGCCGCCATGCTCAGCTTTACCAGCTATACCAAGATCGGGATGCGGATGGCAGAGTTCTTCGGCTTTTTCTGCGCGGCGGTCAGCTTTATCCTGGGGCTTGTGTTCCTGGTGGCAAAGCTGATCCACTGGAATACCTTTGCCGCGGGTTATGCCCCGATGATCATTGCTGTGTTCTTTGTGGGTGGTGTGCAGCTGACCTTTCTGGGATTTTTGGGCGAGTACATTATGGCAATGAACGCCCGTATTATGGACCGCCCCCTGGTGGTGGAAGAAAAGCGGCTGAATTTTAAACCCGAAACGCCGGAAAGAGATGCCGCCCGCGCCCAGTGATAACGGCCGGATGGTTACAATAGATTGCGAGTTGACAGTAAAACAATGATTCCTTTTAATATTCCCCCGCAGGTTGGTACAGAGCTGGACTATATGCGCCAGGTCATGGCCAACAATAAGATCTGCGGCGATGGCCCTTTTACCCGCCGCTGTGATGAATGGATGGAACAGCGGTTCCATGCGGGCAAGGTGCTGCTGACCACCAGCGGTACCACCGCGCTGGAAATGGCTGCCCTGCTGTGCGGCATCCAGCCCGGTGATGAGGTGATCCTGCCCAGCTACACATTTTCTTCCACGGCAACGGCCTTTGTTTTGGCTGGGGCCAAGCTGGTGTTTGTGGATATCCGCCCGGACACCATGAACATTGATGAAGCAAAAATTGAATCCGCCATCACCGAAAGAACCAAAGTTATCTGCGTGATGCACTATGCCGGTGTGGCCTGCGATATGGATACCATCATGCAGATTGCGCGCCGCCATAACCTGAAGGTGGTGGAAGACGCCGCCCAGGGCGTGATGGCCAGTTATAAAGGCAAGGCGCTGGGCACCATCGGTGATTTTGGCTGCTACTCTTTCCATGAGACGAAGAACTTCTCAATGGGGGAGGGGGGCGCGCTGGTCATCAATGACCCCGAAACCGTGACCAAGGCCGAAATCCTGCGGGAAAAGGGTACCAACCGCGCCAGTTTTCTGCGCGGCCAGGTAGATAAATATACCTGGGTTTCTTATGGCTCCAGCTACCTGCCCAGTGATCTGAATGCCGCTTACCTGTGGGCACAGCTGGAACAGGCCGATATCATCAATACAGACCGTACCCAAAGCTGGGATTATTACGCACAGGAGCTGGCACCGCTGGCTGAAGCAGGCCTATTGGAGCTGCCAACCGTGCCGGAAGGCTGTGTGCATAACGGGCATTTGTTCTATGTCAAGCTGCGGGACCTGGAACAGCGCACTGCGTTCATTGCTTATTTGAAAGCCCACGGTGTGGCATCGTCTTTCCATTATGTGCCGCTGCACAGCGCCCCGGCGGGCATCCAATACGGTCGCTTTGCCGGTGTGGATGAATACACCACAAAGGAGAGCAACCGCCTGACCCGCCTGCCGCTGTACTATGGTCTGACCGAAGCCGACCGCGCAGCCGTGGTGCAGGTGGTCAAAGACTTTTTTGCACAGAAATAACATGCCCAGTGCATGAAATCAGCAATATAACAAAAATCCGTATCCCGAATGCCAAGCAGGGCAGGAGGATACGGATTTTTCTGTTTGTTCTTTTAAAATTAAGCGAAAGTTCTCCACGGAACAACGAGGTCAGGGCACGGGGTGTGAAACGCTTGCCTGTTTGTATAAAAAACCAAGGGCAATACCGCATAATTCTAAGTGCCGATACGGCGAGCGAGGTGCGGCAG
>ERZ1035041.325-NODE-325-length-23617-cov-6.459256_pt1 | contig 23617 bp, 15 predicted proteins | sample MGYA00520684_ERZ1035041 | MGnify/ENA primary metagenome ERZ1035041 (study PRJEB33766, sample SAMN09781699) | gut metagenome | biome: gut microbiome | host: Homo sapiens | place: Madagascar | study: EMG produced TPA metagenomics assembly of the PRJNA485056 data set... | reverse complement strand
TGTGCTTGCACAAAGTGTAAACCATGTTACTCTTGACACAAGCCCACTCCCCTACAAAATTCCCAAACACAAAAATCCGCCATTTGAGTAAACAGCGGATTCTTTATATTCAATTCTCAGCAATCGTTAAAATGGTGTTCCGTAGTAAAGCAATAATGCTTTAACAGCACTCACCGTGACCGCTTATCTGATAATTATTGCTTTGTGTAACTCCGCCGTTTTGCCATCCTTCGAATAACTCAAGCGTTTTCAAAGGCGGAACTTGAAGCGGCTCACAGCCGCAGGCGGAATTTGCCGTGCCACACGGGCACTTAGCCGTTGCCGACTTCCACAACGTAAATATCAACGTATTGCAGACCCCATGCGCAGGCGTCGTCATAATGCTCTTCGGTACTGCCCATATATACGTCAACAGGGATTGTACCTGCCATCATTCCGTCGCCTGTATCGGCGGCAATGGCATAGCCGTAGCAGATATTATCATACTGTCCGACAATATACAGCTTAGAGCCGTAAGGGATAACATCGGGATTTACCGCAACTGTGCCTATCTCAGCAAGTCTGCCGCTTGCCGTGTATGAGCCTGCGGGAGCTGTATATGCAGTAGCCTTGCCTGATACCACATACTCATAGTCAACAGGTCTGCCATTCTTGAGCACAATAGAAGTATCATCTATCTTGCAATAGGGAGTTACGATCGCCGCACCCTCGGCTATAACCTCGTCAACCTTCTTGGTAACTACCTTGGTTGTCTTTTTGACATCGGTCTTTACACCGTCAATGTAAGTAGTCGTTGTCGTTGTTCTTATCTTGCCGTTGACACCCTTTGTACGAACCTCGCTCTGACCTATAGCCAGAATGTTGGTCGTAACGGTTGATGTCTGATAAGGAATTGTCTTATCCTGCGTTTCGGTCTTTATCTCGACTCTTGAAACCTTTATCTCGGTAGGTTCGGTAATCTTTGTTTCAAGCTCCTCGCTTACCATATCGTTCTTGCCGAGTGTTATCTTTGCTCTTTTCAGAAGCTCAGATACCGTGTTGTCAAGGCACTTTACCGTTGTTGTCTTGCCATCGGCAGCAATCTTTACATCGTAAGCTCTTGTAATCGTGATCTTCTGTCCTTCTTTAAGAACAGCGTCCTTTGCGGGTGATACCTTGTCATACTTGCCAAGCTCTACGCCTGCCTGTTCAAGAAGTTCAGCTACTGTTGCATCAACGCTGTGCACTGTAGCCGTCTTCTTTCCGTCCTCAAGTATATCAGCGTCAAACGCTCTCTCGATAGTGAGAGTAGCAGTTGCCACGTCTTCCTCGAAGCCGGTAAACTCAATCCTGTCATAAGCGCCCAGAGTGATATGATTCTCTCTGAGTATCTCGTAAGGATCGTCACTTACCGTATAAACAATACGCTTTTCATTCTCGTCTATTATCTGTACGTCATTTCTGAAGTAGAGCAGACCTGTCATCAGGAATGCTCCGAATATACTGCCGAATATAAGCAGTATCTTGAGTGCTGCGTTCTTTGATATGCGTATTGTCAGTCCGGTGTTTCTGAATCTGGGAAACATATGTCCGCCTTTCGTCATCATATCTGTAGGTTTAAGCAGCGCCTTAAGGCGTCACGGCATTAAAATCACGGCTAGTTCCGTCTGTCACAATTCGCCGCGAACGATCATCCCCCGTCCGGAGAGAACCGCTGCTACGTTTATTATGGGGCTTTTTTTCAAGCTCTAGACAATTATAATTTCCGTTTTGCAAAATGTCAAATAGTTTAACGCAGCCATTTTTGTTGAAAATGCACAACAAATTATTGTTACCGTTTTGTAACCGTTTTGTTACCGTTTTGTAATCAGTAAATTATTGGATATTGCTGACTGAATTTGTAATTTATTTTGTTAATCTGCCCAAAATTGAAGTTTAGATTTTTGTTGTGCTTTTATATAAAAATTTGAGCCATAATACAGCTGTTTTTATGCAAATGTGATGTGAAATGGTAATTTAATTACACCAGGTCATGCGTATAATATATGAAAAAATGCCGTGAAATATAGCAAAAATGCCGTTTTATGCGTGTCCGGAGGGTGACGGTACTGTGTTTGTAATCGTATACTTACACGACAATTACAGGTTGATTTTATGTCAGATACGCGTCTTATATATATTATAATAGTATAATGAATTTTGTGGTACGACCACCGGTTATTTTTGCGGTGTTTTTGGTATGTACAACGGTATAAAAAATACAGCCTCCGGTTTGAGGCTGTATTCTGATTATACTATATATAATACAGAGAGCGGTTTTCGCTCGTTAGTTTTTGCTATATTTATATTTGATGCACATATATTATACTGACCGTCACATCAGTTCCTTTTCCAATTCAATATTTCCTTGGAAAGTTGTTTATCAAGATCAATGCGCATAGCTTTACATTCGGCGGGGAATTTCTTTGCCGCTGAAAAGCACATATTTACAAGCATATCGGCACCGACGGGCAGAGCCTTTTTCAGTACGCTTTCGGGGAACACAAAATGCGTGCCGTGTTCATAGAGATACACCGAGTATTTGCAGGAATGCGGGCGGGATTTCAGGCGATCGTCCATTCTGCGTATGTATTTTGCGGTATCCCAGAGAGAATCGTCTTCAGCGCCGACAAGAACGAGCTTACCGCTGATATTCTCGACAGGTATAAAATGCTCCTCTTTAAGCAGTCCTGCGGCTTCTGAGTCATCAAACACATCCTTTGAATATGTGGAATCGCCGTGTTCCTTAGACGCTTTGGCTATCTTCTGCCAATACTCAGGGTGCTTATAGACGAAGGACATAAATGGTACGGGCTTACCGCCAATCGACACGATAGATTCGTTTTCGACAGGCCATTCCTTACAGCCGTCACGATTGCCCTGTGCGAAGCCCTGCCATACAAAGTCGCTCGGAGTCAGGGCAATGGTAAGCGTGAGGTCATGATAATATGAGGCGGCGACAAGAGCGACTGTTGCTGTTGTGGACGCACCGACAATGCCTATTTTCTTGTTACCGTGCGCTTTGAGCCATTCTATAGCCGAGCCGATACGTTCGATGGGATAGTTATGGTGACTGTAGTTCTTCTTTCCGGGGGACATTGACATTACGTTAATTCCGTAGGTATGAAGCCATTTTACGCAGATTTTGCCCATATAGTCTTCGGGATCGTCACCGAGCATTGCTATCATTGCGGCATCGGACGGGGTTTTGTTTTCCCAGTAAGCACCGTAAAAGCCGTCAGTTTCGGGTTCAAAATGTAACTGTTTCATAGTTTTCTCCGTTTCTCTTTGGTTAGCTCTTGCTAACATCTGACTAGAGTATAGCACGAGGGAGGAGAGATGTCAAGGGCTTACGCGGCTGCAAGAAAAAACGGTTGCAGGCACGAGAAGGGGTCAAAATGCCTGCAACCGCAATATATGTCAATGCTTTGCCGTCAAGGAAAGGATGATCGCTTACTTTTCAGGAGAGGAAATGAGTAATGGCAGAATTTTTACAGCAAAGCAGGAGCTTTTTAACTTATTTTTGCCACATTCTTATCGGCGGCAAAGCCCGATATGTTATATAGAACCAGCACCTCGGTTATACCGTTATCGCTGATATATTTACTTATAGAGCTTCTGAAAAACCTCGGATCTATCATGTGGGTTTCGCTGTATTCGTCAATAACGAACTGTGAAAAGGTGTTTGCGTATGAATCTTTCAGTATCAGCAATTTACCGTTGCCGTTCCCGTTTATTACTGTAGTCTGCTGATTTGAATTGAAGAAAACGGCATATTGATCGGTAGTGTCGAGATACTTCCTTTCGTAAATGCTGTCGGTAATATACGCACCGCTGTTGTAGTTTACATTATGCTTTGACAACTTGTAATAAGCGGTTATTGTATCATACGGTGCAAAAGGATAATTGACTTTGAAATAAGTCGTTCCGCGGAAGTTGTCACAAAGCGTTTCACTCTTCCATGCGGAGAGCGGAGATGCCGTCACACCTTTGTCGTTCTTCCACTGTGAATAACAGTAGTATGCACCGAGGCTTGTATAGTGGTGATCGGTTTTATAGTAAATGTATTCGCTGTTATGCGACCTCAGAATATCGGTTACATCGACCGTATCAAGTCCCTGACTTTTTGCATACCCGATCACCTTACGCTGTTCGCAGACAGCTGCAAACGCAGGAAGTTTATCCGAGAGGATCTGATCCGAGGTCGGAACGAGCATAACTTTCATATTTATTCCATCCTGTTTCAACTTGTCCGACAGTTTTACCAGTGCGGATATATTGGATCTGACCTGCTCATTTACCGTTACATCGGTTTTATCAATAAGATAGCCGTCTTTTGCAAAGTAAATACCCGATATTTCTTTCTTGCCGAGTGCTATCTCCGAAATGGTTTTAAGCGTTACCCAGCTGTCACGGGCAGGGAACTGATCGGCAAGATATTTTTCTATATCGGTTGACAGCTCGCCCGAAAATATTTTATCGGCAGATATTGCCGGCAGTTGCTCAAGCTGTCTTTTTTCACTTGCCGAATAATCCTTATCGGGTGTGGCTATGCCTATGACAAGTCCGCTTAAAAGCAAAAGGCAGAAAAGAATTGATACTAATTTGTTTTCCATTTTCCACACCTCCTCAGAAACGGAAATACAGGAACGGATTATACGATCCGCTTATCAGATATGCCGTTGAAAGAACTGTTACGGCAAGCATACCCGAAATGCTCACAAGGCTTGTCAGTGTGCTGTTTTTTAGCTTTTTCAGCTTACCGTACAGGATTTTTCCGACAGGGGTAGAGGCAACAAGACAGATAAGCAGTAACGGAAGGTACGATATCATCTGATACATCGTTTCATTTGTAACAAAGGCAGACGCACCGCCGAACATGACTTTCAGATAATCAAGTCCCTGGGATATATCTTCAAAGGCAAAGAACACCCAGCCGATAAGAATACAGATGACCGCATAGATATGTCCTATAAAAGACGGCGCTTTATTCAGATTTTTCAGCAGGAAAAGCTTTTCGATTATCAGCAGGATCCCGTAAAAGACGCCCCACAGCACATAGTTCCAGCTTGCTCCATGCCAAAAGCCCGTAAGCAACCATACAACAGCGATGTTCCTTATCTGCACGGCAAAGCGTTTACGGTTTCCGCCCAAAGGAATATATACATAATCACGGAACCATGTTCCCATCGAAATGTGCCAGCGCCGCCAAAATTCCGTTACGCTCTTTGAAATATACGGATAATTGAAATTTTCAAGAAAATCAAAACCGAATATTTTACCCAGTCCTATAGCCATATCCGAATATCCCGAAAAATCGAAATATATCTGAAAAGCAAAGGCTATTGCGCCCAGCCACGCAGATACTACGCTAAGCTGTGAAATGTCGATCTTTGATACAGCACTCCAGAGTAAGCCTATATTATTGGCAAGGAGCACTTTCTTCGCAAGTCCTACGGCGAAACGTTTTACTCCGTCCCCGAATTTATCAAACGAATGCGTGCGATCGTTTATCTGATCGGCTATAGTCTGATAACGCACTATCGGTCCTGCTATAAGCTGAGGGAAAAGCGAAACGTATGCACCGAATGAAATTATATTGTTCTGCACCTTTGCATCTCCGCGGTAAACATCTATAGTATAGCTCATAGTTTGGAACGTGTAGAACGATATACCGATAGGGAGAGGCAGGTTGAGCAGGGGAATAGCTGTGCCTGTTATGCTGTTTATTGTTGTGATGAAAAAATCAGTATACTTGAACAGGCAGAGCAATCCCAAATTTACAAAAACCGAAACCAGCAGTCCGATTTTCGCCTTTGGCGTGCCTCTGTATCTGTCAACCACTTTTCCACATGAAAAGTCGAGAACGGTAGAGAAAAGCATAAGCACGACATAGACGGGTTCTCCCCACGCATAGAAAAGAAGGCTGAAAAGAAAGAGTACAGCGTTTTTAAAGCGTTTCGGAACGATAAAATATACAAGCAGTACGGCAGGGAGAAAAAGCAGAAGAAAAGTCAGCCCAGAGAAAACCATATCAGCCGCCTAATATCAGTCCGCCGTTTTCGGAAGAATTTTCGTCCTCTTCAGGAACTATGGCGGCATTTGCAGGAACTTCACCGAATATGCTCTTTACGGCATTGTCTATCTTTTCGTATTCACTCTTGGCAAGCTTTGCTTCGGCATCGGAATCTTCACCGTCATAGCTTGCTCCTGCTAGAATGTACATTACATAATTGCCGCTCTGATATATCCTTGCGTTAATGACTTTCTGCGTGCCGAAAGGATACTGACGGATATAATCTACCATCTGTGAGAAAGACTCATTGAGTGCTTCTACAGCTTTTCCTGCGTAACCGTCCTTTACTTTAAGAATTACAACTGTATCGGGATTTACGCTTGATATTGAATTCTGTTTTGCTGTAAAGCTTTCAACTTTAGCCATATCAAGACCGTAGTAATTAGTCATTGTGTCTTTATCAACCTCGGTATCACAAAGGTAATTGTCCTTGCCCACTGCATCGGCGATCTTCTTTTCAATCTCATCGGTCGTTGCCTTTACATCGGTCCTGTTGTCGGTCTTGCTATTATTCTTGTTATCGGTTTTGCTGTTGTTTTTGTTGTCGTCTTTTTTTGTGTCGGTCGATGAGCTTGTGTTGCCGGAATTGTTGTTTGATGTGTTTTTGTTTGTGTTACTGCAAGCGGCACAGCTGAGTGCCATTACCAGAGCCATAAGTATAACTGTAAACTTTTTCATTTTTATTTTCTCCTTCATTGTCAATCTATAAAACTACAGAAACCGTAAAGTCCGAACCCGTACGCTGCTCTTTTTTACGCTTCTGTATATATAACGATCGAGAAAGAGAAAATGTCGGGAAAATTTTTAAAAAATTTTCCCGACATCTGAGAAGAGCTTATATGATTGTTATTCTGTCATCATTTCTGCCGTTTTTTTCACCGTTTCACTATCGGCGTTGTCACTGTTACAAAGATAATAATGTATATCTCCGTTGTTCCAGCTGACTTGCGTTGTCAGTACCGAACCGTCTTCAAAAACAGTAAGCACTGCCTCTGTTCCATTTCCATAAGTGATTTTTTCACTTGATTTCTTGTCGCCGAAAGGTCCGATTTCTCTGTCTTTTTCGGCATACAGCAGATAATTATGTCCGCCCGATGTAAAAGCAGCACAGGCAACACTGTCATATACGCTGTAGGTGATATCTGTCGAATTTGCCGGCATAGACGGCAATGGAGCAATCTGCTCAAAGCTTTCTTTTCCCGATGTATCGGATGTTGTCTGCTCGTACTGCGGTGGTGCTGTCACCTGTACAAGCGGATCGCTGTCACTGCTTTCAACCGGTACATTGTTTTTGAATAATACCGTCGTAAAGACGGCAATACACAGGCAAGCGGCTACAGGCAGGGCATAGTTTGCAAATCTGAGTGCCGTTTTTCTCTTGGGGCTTTCTGCGGTTTTCTGTTGCTGAGCTTTTTTCATGATATTGGCGTACATACGATCTTTTGCGCTGTCGTCAGGCTCAATATTATCAATTGATTTCTTTATTTTATCGTCCACTTTTCTCACCCTCCTAACCTGCGTTTCAGCAAGGCTCGTGCCTCGCTTAAGTGATTTCGGACTGTAGACGGCGGTTTGCCGAGCATTGTGGCTATTTCGTCCGTCTTATAATCCATATAGTAATGCAGATACACAACATCTTTATACTTTGTCGGCAGCTGCATTACAATTTCAAGAGTTTCATCTGTCTGCGGTGCGTTCTCGTCCTTTATTTCCGGGCACTCGTCAATATCCGTTTTTTTACGCCACCAATGTTTCAATTTGTCCTTGCATAAATTCATTGCGGTGAGCGTCAGCCATTTCTTTTCGTGATCTTCATCGGTAAAGGTAAAATTGCCCGTGAAAACCTTGACAAACACGTCCTCCGTGCAGTCTTCGGCATCGGTGCTGTTCTTCATATAAGTAAAACAGATACGGTAGACGAGCTTGTAATTCCGGCTGTAGAATGACTCGAACCACTCCTGTGAATTCTGTTCCGGCATAATATGATACTGCTCCTCTCATAAGTATAACGATTCGGAAAGAACTTTTGTCGGATTATTATGTAATATTTTAAAAGGCGGTGAAAAATCATCGCCTTTGTCTGTGAAAATTCAATTGTATAAACGCAAAAAAGTGTGCCATTCAACGTGAACCACCGCAAATTGTTTGCAATATCAGTTTGATTAGGTCTGAATCTGCACTAGCATATTGTATCCGCCGGTAACGGAGGTTATGCTAATTGCCAACCGCCAGAACGGCGAATTGTCAGCGGCGACTCGCCGCCGATCAGGCTCTGGATTTTATTATGTCGACCATTTCGCCGACGTTCTTCATTGAAGAAACCTCGCCCATCTTGAAACGGATGCCGAATTCGTCTTCTACAGCGGAGATGAGGTTGATATGCTCAAGGCTGTCCCAGTCTTCTATATCATCTGCTGTTGTGCCTGCCTCGACCTCGATTTCATCATCGTCGAATACGTTTCTGAAAACCTCGTTTAATCTTTCGTAAATTTCCTGCTCGCTCATTTTACTTGTTCCTTTCTACAGTAATATACTTGTTTTTAGGCTCGTAGCCCGAAAGCGAAAGCTCCCATACGGTGTTGCCGTCTGCGTCCTCGCTGACTTTCGTAAAGCCGAAGTCGCCGTACAGCTCTTTCACCATTTTATTCTTTGCGGTGGGGTAATAATAACCCTTTACCGTCTTAAGTCCACGCTGTTTTGCTCTGTCGCAGAGATTGTCGAGCATTGCGTATTCCATATCACGCTTAAGCACACGGCAACTCATCAGCCATAAATCTATGTCGAGCGTATCACCGTTCACCTTTCCGATAACTACCGATACTATACCGTTGTCACCGAACTTGTCGGCAAGCCTGCCGTACAGCCTGATATAGCTGTCATCTGCGAATACCTGCTCCATTTCTGCGGTCGTAAAACGCTTTGTGGTGAGGTTGAACTGGTTGCTCTTGTTTGTAAGCTGTGTTATGCGGGGGAGATAGACAGGCAGGAAGTCATCTATCACAGCCACCATCTCAAGACTGTGAAGATACTCGCCGTAGTCGGTGAACTGTGCCTGCTGTGCGGCTCTTACCGCATTCTCCTTGTACATTTCGTTGCGCTTTAAATCATCGCTCGAAAAAGCGGTTATCTCAAAGAAGCGTGAGCGGTCTACCACTCTTATATAATCCTCCGGACGCTCCATTTCGGGAACAGCTACTGTAGGCAACTGCGCGGAAACTATCGCACGCTCGGCAGGGTTATCATCAAGGAATACAAGCGCATCCTGTCCGATGTTGAGTCCTGTCGCTATTGCCTCGATATTTCTGTCCTTGTTATCCCAGTTTGCCTTTATCATTATGAAATCATCGGGCTTTAAACTGCCCTCGGGGTGATTAAGGCCTGCAAGGGCGTTTTCCTCGTCATTCTTCGAGCAGACGGTCAGCATTACGCCTGTATCCTTCACAAGTCCGAGATACTTCTGGAATTCGGCATAGACCTGTCCCATATGGGTTTCCTGTCCTATTTCGATACCGTCAACACCGTCATCTCCGACAACTCCGCCCCATAACGTATTATCAAGGTCGAGTACAAGTGCTTTCTTGTTCTTGCCGAATACCGACTTTATTATTGCCGCTAAATTGAACGCAAAATCGGGTATCGCAGGAACGCACATTGCGTACTTATATAGATGCCAGTAGGACGGCTCGCTCCACTTGTCAAGACCGTAGCAGGCGCTGACATAGTTTATATCATTGATATAAAAACTCTCGTGCGATGCGGCATAATCGGCAAATGCCGTGTTCAGCCTGTTTATGAAATTCACTCTGCCTCGGCAGTCAAACGCATCACGGTTGCCCATAAGCCTGAAATACGGCTGTTCAAAGTTATTCTGGATTACGGGGCAGTGGTAGCGCTCGGCTATCTTTTCCCACATTGTTTCAAAATATCTCATCTGCTCGGCAAAAAGAGCGTCTGTCTGCTCCTTGCTGTCGGTTATCGCAGGATATTTCAGAATATTGCGGTTGGACGTGTGAACGAAAATAAGGTCGGGGGAGAAGCTGTCAAGCTCCTCATTTCCGAATACCGCATCCTGCCAGTAGCGGTTGTACTCCGACTCGTAGAAGGTCGGCTCGATACCGTAGTTCAGCAGGAATAATTCGAGCATATTTATTATATCATTCGTGGTTGAGCCGCCGAGAACGGCGATTTTTTTCTTTATACGCACACTGCCGTCTGACAGGAGCTGTCTTTTTATAGAGCGTTTCTTTTTCAGCAGATAACCGCTGTCGAAGGGGTATTCAAGTTCTTTCATAGGTGTGTCCTTAAAATAAATTTAGCTTAATAAGACATTCGATGTAAAAAAGCAATTGTAGTGCTTGTTTTGCGGGAGGGGCAAGTTAGGCACGGATGCCTAAAGTATGTACCAAAAGTTTTGCAAGGACGCAAAACCATAAAATACATACAACACCTCTCCCTACGAATAATTCTTGTTGTTATTTTTGCTATCCATACAACTGCTGATATACAACGTTATTCAAACGACAATTTTCAGATATTTCGTATATATGAGAAGTAGTCGCAGTTGCCGCCTGCAACGGTATAGGCGCAGTTTGCAAACAGCAGATCGGTCGCATCGACCTGCTTGCAGAATTTTATTGCGTTTATCTCGCAGTAGCGCAGGTCAAGCACATAGATATTATCAAAACTCTCGGTGAAGAACGGGATAAGCCCGTTGCCGTAGCTTTCCTTGATAACGACCAGATTTCTGCCTGTCTTTGCGTTGGTTTTGATATGAGCTATCAGATCGTCACTGCCTAAAAACGACAGGTAGTAATAGCTTGCGTTGTCGCAAAGGAAAAGGCTGCTGTCGTAGCCGTTGCTGTAATAACGGTCGTAATATGTGGTTTTCAGCTTATCTTCATTCAGAGAATAGTAGACCGCATAGGTTTCTGGGTCGTTATTAAGATGCTCATCGGACGAATAGTAATACATCGAGCCGACATAACCGCCGCAGGTTTCCTTACGGTAATTTTTTATATCCGGTACTTTTACACCTGCAGTTTTGCAGAACACCTGTGCGGCATAATATGCGCCGAGCGGCATCCAGTGATGGTCCGTCCTTGAGTATATCTCCTCTGAGGTGTGCTTTGACAGGGTATCGTACACGCTGACGTTTGTAACGCCTGTGCTTTTAAGTCCGCTTTCGATATAATCTATCTTATCCTTCTGAAGCTCGGTGTAGCCCTTGTATTCGGTCGGATTGTAGAAATCGACAGATGTCGGTATTACCATAGAATATACCGTCACTTCGGGGAGTGCCGACTGGAACGCCTTTACATCGGTCATATACTGGTCGCAGTAGCCGTATGTACCGCCGTAGAACATAATTCCACGGTAGTGATTATCCATACCTGCGACTAATATGCCGTTGTCGCCTATCGCCCTGTAGCTGTTTATATCGCTGTTTTCCGCAGGCGCAGAGCTTTCGGGCGATGATGTTGCATCTGAGGGAGCGGCGGTGGTTTCGATATTTGAAGCGGAGGTTTCTTCGGCGGAAGTATCCGACGGTAACGTTTCGGGAGCGGAGGTATCGGGCTGTTCGGTTTCTTCGCTTTCGGCGTCCGAAGGAGCTTCCGATGATACGGGGTCGGGTGGTAGGGTGTATGCCGATGTGTCCTTGCCGCTTGCGTTGCTGTCGGGGAAAACCTCCGAGCATCCGCAGGCGAGCGATAATGTCAATATAAGCGCTGTTATCTTCGGGAGCTTTTTCATACTGCTCCTCCTTTCAGAAAACCTGTCAGAGATTTACTTTGAAAGCAGGTTGTTCTTTATACCCTCCGCATTTTCGCCGACAGCGGAGAATGTACACATTGTGAACAGAACGTCGGTAATGCCGTTATCCTTGATAAAGTCGGGTGCGTAAAGGTCAAAGTAGCGGATGTCGCAAACGTAGATTTCCTCGAAGGAATCTATAAAGAAGGGAACTTCGGCGTTGCCGTAGCTGTCCTTGAAGATGCAGAGCTTTCTGCCGTTCTTGTTTGCGGTTTCTATCTTTACTATCTTCTGATCGCCGCCCATAAAAGTCGAATATGCGCCGCTTGCGGGCTGATCTACAAATATGCTGTGGAACTGTGTGAACTGCTCGTCAACCTTGAAGTCGGTGGTATAATAGGTGGCGGTGTACTCTGTAGAGGGGATATAGTAGGTGAAGGTATCGGGGTCGTTCTTGATACGCTCGTTATACTCGGTAAATGCGTACATTGTTCCGACAAAGCCTTCTATCGTTTCCGTCTTGTAGGTTGAAAGTTCCTTTACGGGTACCTGCGCCATTTCGCAGAAAGCCTTTGCCGCATAATATGCACCGAGCGGCTCCCAGTGGTGATCGGTACGGGTATAGATGTACTCGTCTGTGTGCGCCTCAAGTGCGGCATATCCGTCAACGTTTATCACGTTCACCAGCTTGTTTGCTATGCTGTTTATAGAATCCCTGTGGCTTGCGTTGTATTTTTCATAGCCTTCGGGGAGGTAGTATGCGCCTGCTGTAGGCACTACCATATTGAATACGTTTACCGATGAGCCTACCTTTTCCTTGAACTCGTTGAGGTATGACGCATAGTTTGCGCCGTCGCCGCCGCCGTAAAGGGAGATGCCCCATGTATGACCGTCTATGTCAACGACAAGCTGGCCGTTTGTCTGAACGCCGTCAACGCCGACAGGCTTCTTGTTTTCGGACGATGATTCATCGGAAGAAACTGTGCTTTCCGAAGTTGCGGATGAATTATCGCTTGTTGTATCGCTTTTTGTATTGTCCTTGCTTTCTGTAGCGGAGCTTTCCGTTATACTGCTTTCGTTTTTACTGTCCGCAGCGGAGCTTGTATTCTGTGATGAGCAGGCGGATGCCGACGTCAGAATTGACGCACAGGCAAGTATTGCCGCTGTTAACCTGATATTTAGCTTCATAGTATGTCCTTTCTTTATGCGGGGTAAATATATCGCCGAATATATTATACCAACTTATTTTCTGTAGTTAGGATTTTAATCATTCCGACATAAAGCAGATTGCTATAAATAAACGACTTAGCAATCTTTCGGACTTCTTTATTCTTTTCACGGGAGGGGCAAGCCCCTCCCCTACAAAAAATACATAATGATATCACATAAATCAACGATGAAATTTCTGATTTTTTGCTACCCGTAAATGTAAATTCTTGTCCTATTGTAGTATATCACACTATCGTATCAAGTTCAAGGATTTTCACTTAAGTTTCAGCCGGCGAAACGTTATATTTACTGTAAATGTCACGGGTTATGACTATTCCGCCGGGGAGGGCATATTCGCTCTGCATATAATCGTAATAATCGCCGGGGGTTATTATGCCTGCGGTCTTTACTATATCGGTTCCTGCTTTGCTGAGTATATAATCGGCAAGGAAAACGCAGTTTGTGCTCATAACGAAATAGGTCTTGAATCTGCCGCTTTTAAACTTATAGAACCGTGCGTGTGTGCCGTTCCACAGCGAACTGCAATAATCGTCAAAATCCGCAATATCGGCGGCGGGGCTGTTTTCGACTGCAAGCTGATAGGGCGGTTTCCAGCGGGTGATGTTTCGTTCGAGCTTTGCTATGCCTTTTCTGACTTTTGCAAGCTGTTTTTCCGACAGCTTTATGCCGAAATCGAACACCATCTGCAAATCGTGATAGACGCAGAAATTTATATACTTGTCAAAATCCGCTTTGAAAAGCACACCGTCACCGATGCCGCCGAAAAGCCTTTCGGACGCTTTATCGTAATTTCCGTAGGATATTACCGTGCCGTTCAGCACAAGATCGCAATGTCCTATAGAGCCTACTCCGTCGGCGCTGACGTGGATAAGAACGTGTATATCGGGGGTGGCGGTGCTTTTCTCGTATCGCTCCTCGTTTTGCAGTTTTTCAATATCTATCTCACGGGAATCAAGACGCTCGGTATAGTTACGCAAGGTTTTCAGCGGTATGAACGTGGTTATGACCTGCGGAAGCGAAAAGCGTATCCTACGGCGGATGATGCCCTTGGCTTTATTCGGAGCAGCCTCACGGATAAACAGCCTCAGCTCGCCTGCGCCGTAAATTATGCAATACAGTCCGATGACAACAAGCATACCCTGACTTCCCATAAGGGTGCCGAAAAGCATAATAACGCCGAAAATGGTGAAGAATATTCCCGAAAAAAAGTCATAGAACGCATCGGGAACGGCATTTTTAAGGGCTGTGCCGAAGTCGATGAATTTTACAAGGGCATTCAGAAAAACATAAAGTGAGAATATAAACGACAGAAGCGCAAGAGTGGCGGCAGGAACGAAAACGGATATAAGTCCTATTATAATGTTTCCGACACCGCTGAACACGGGCAGTCGCCGGTGTCTTGCGTAGGCACGGATAAGGCGGTGGATACCGTTTGCAACGATAAAGATACCGCCCAGCCTTGCGGCAGGCTCTACCACTATTCTTCCGTTTACAAGTACAAGTATACCGACAGTGATAAGTCCTGCACCGTACAGGAGCAGCCACGTTATATTGAAGTTCTTTTTTATATTCGGCTTTACGGTCATAATATGCTTTACTCCTTGAAATAAGGCAATAATCGGGGCTTTTGTATTGACAAATGCAACACAAAATGATACAATAACAATCGCAACTTTACTGTGCGGTCGCGGGGTGAAAACCGTGAGGAAAGTCCGAGCATCACAGAGCAGGATAGCTGTTAACGGCAGCCGGAGGCGACTCCAGGGCGAGTGCAACAGAAATATACCGCATTGTTTTTACAGTGTAAGGGTGGAAAGGCGAGGTAAGAGCTCACCACGGGGCAGGCGACTGTTCCTGTCTGTAAACCCTATCCGATGCAACACCGATTGGTTTCGGGGATGAACCGTCTGCTCGGCGATCCCGATTTAAGGTGGCTTGAGGTCTGCGGCGACGCAGGGCGTAGATAGATGATCGCACACGACAAAACTCGGCTTATAGGTAAAGTTGTGAATGGATATTGTGCCGACCTTTTATATAAGGTCGGTTTTTTGTTTTTATAAAGCCGCTCGGTTATCGGGCGGCTTTATAAAAACAAATTTTATACTGATTGAAAATAAACTGTGATAGAAAAAAGTTTTAGGACAGTAGTGCTATAAACTACAATCCCCACCATAGTTGGCTCGGCTTGACCGAGTAGCAGAAGCTCGCCCTTTTTAAATGTCAGAGGGTAACAGCGTGATGATGGTGCTAAGGGGGAACAATCCCCACCGTCACGGCTCGGAATAGTTTCAGAATCATAAAGACAGGACTATCTGAATACTGTACAGCAAGCCCAAAAATTATATCAGCCGTGCCACCTCCCCTTTTTCGAGGGCGGGCATGGATGCCCGAAGTTGAACGCCCAAAGGCTTTGCAGGACGCAAAGCCAACAGAGCGTTCATTAAAAGGCAAGGGTGATGGTGCTTGGCAAAGGATAGCACAAAACCGTCAGAGCGTTCATCGAAAGGCAAGGGTGGTAGTGCGAAGCGAGGGATAGTTGTACTTTTGCAATGGTTGTGAGGATGGCAAGGGTTGGTGCAACGATCCCTCAGTCTTGCGACAGATAGGGTTGAGAGGATATTAAAGATGCTTGAATCGCAGAGCAAGACAATTTATGATAAGAAGTAGCCTTGTCGCAATCCAGCTCCCTTTAGCAAGGGAGCCAAGTGTGGTGGTGCTGAGCGTGGGATAGTGCGGATGTGAAACTGGCAAAGCGTTCATTTAAAGGCAAGTATGGTGCTTGGCTGAATTATCGTTCCTTTTAAATATTAGATAGTTATTGGGTTTTACTTGCTGATTATCTTTTCGGCGGCGGAGGCAAGGTAGAGCGAGCCTGTTATCATCGCTATATCCTTTGTTCCTGCCTTGAGCGTTGCCTGCGATATTGCGCTGTCAAGGTCGGTGCACGATGTACAGCGTACTCCCTGTTCTATGGCAAAGCGTGTAAGCTGAGACGCGGGAACACAGCCCGGCATAAAGCCGTCAACAAATATGGCGTCTTCAAAGCGGGGAAGAATTATTTTAAGGGCGGTCTGCCAGTCCTTGTTTGCCATCATACCGACTACGGCGTGTATCTTTCTTTTGTCACAGCTCAGCAGCTTTTCGGCGGCTCTCATTGCGGAAGGATTGTGCGAACCGTCTATAATGCAGGTAGCGCCGTTCACGCTTACCTCCTCCATTCTTGCTCTGAGGGCGGATCTTTCAAGCCCTGTGAACACACTGCTGTACTCGATTTTCAGTATACGGCAAGTCTCTATGGCGCACAGAGCATTTTTTATCTGATGTTCGCCGGACATAACAAGGTGATAATTCATACCCTTGTATGAAAAGAACACATCTGTGATATCCATATGGAGCGTCTGTACTCTTGACATATCGGGGATAATTTCTTCACAGTTATACTCACGGCATTTATCGTCAATGACACGCATTACCTCGTTTTCCTGTCCGGGCGCTACGACACACGGAATTGACGGTTTTATTATACCCGCCTTGTGACGTGCTATTTCGGTAAGCGTATCGCCAAGCATATCGGTATGGTCGAAATCTACCGATGTTATAACGCTGACAGCGGGATTTACAATGTTCGTGCAGTCAAGAAGTCCGCCTATGCCTGTTTCTATAACGGCAACGTCTACCTGCTCCTTATAGAAATAAAGCAGGGCTATGGCGCAGAGTATCTCAAACTGTGAGAATCCGTCAAAACCGGATTGCTCTACGGCGTTTTTCACCTGTTTGCAAAGAAGTGCAAAGGCAGGACGTGAGATATATTTGCCGTTTACCTGTATGCGTTCCTCAATGCAGTCGATATAGGGCGATGTGAATTTTCCTACGCTCTTGTTGTCGGCTTTTACGGCGTTGCTTATATATTCGCATACGCTCCCTTTTCCGTTTGTGCCTGCAACGTGAACTATTTTAAGTTCGTTTTGCGGATTTCCGAGAAGGCGCATAAGAATAACAAATCTTATAAGGTCCTTTACGGGCGTACCGGATTTTGTGAAAGTACCGACGTATTCAAATGCCTGTTCGTATGTCATGTGGGTTTCCTTTCATATTTTCTTCTTTTACTCAAAACACAATCACTTCATAAGCGCAATAAAGCTCTTTGCCTTATTGACTATCAATTTATCATTATCATAGACGAGCAGGTTGTGCGCCTGTCCTATACCGACCCAGCGGATATCCGAAATTTCTTCAAGCTGTGGGGTGTAATCATAATTTCTTGCACGGGCGACAAAATACACAACTTCCTTTTTTGCGTCCTTGCGCGGCGAATATGTAACTGTTTCTCTGAAGCCTGAGTCAATATAAACGTCTATGCCGGTTTCCTCTTTTATTTCACGTTTTGCGGTTTCTTCCTCGGTTTCGCCGTTTTCAACGTGTCCTTTCGGGAAAGACCAGTAGCCCGACTTGATGTGCTTTATCAGCAATATTTCGGTATTGCCGTGAAATTTTCTGTAAACTATTCCTCCGCAGGACTTTTCGTAAGTCATCTGCTACGGACACCTCCTTGTGTCTGCACTCTGCCTGTGCGGCAAAGTTATTTATAATCGTTTATATTATAGCACATTTTTAGCTAAAAGTCTATAGCGGAGGGAGGAATTGTAAATAATTTGGGAGAGTGAAAAGAGCCACGGCATTATGCTGTGGCTCCGAGCGGTTATTCTTCTGCTTTTATAAATCTGAACGATCTCATATCGAACTGTGTACCGGGCAGGAACACGAATGCGATATTGTTTTTTCCGTCGATACGCTCAATATCGAATGTTACGGGTGTATACCCGTCTGCGTGGGGGAATTCGAGCAGGCGGGTGGTCTGATTGCCGTTCTCATCGTTTACTCTGAGCTGAATCGTGCAGTTGTCAAGCGGCGTTCTGCCTGTAACGGTTATCTTATCCGTACCGCCTGCAAAATCGAGGTCGTTGAATTCGATAACAACGTTGTTGCCTATCTCCTCAACGCATGAGCCGTTTACCTTGTAATCATCGCCGTACAGATTATCGTTGTCCGCTGCCGCATTCTCTGCATAGGTGCGGTCGTACTTTGCAAATTCAAAGCCGCCGAATATGCAGGAATCATTTATGACGAAGCTGATATCATGTATTCCGCTTATTCTGCGTGGGAGATCGAACTCCTGAGGGTACGCTCTGTCCCAGCCGCCGTTATTCTTTATATTGAATGTGCCGATGTATTCGCCGCCGTTATCAGCATCACCCAGATATAGCTCTATGGGGTAATCCTCACCGCCGCCGCAGTTTCCGACGCTTAACGTCATATGTTTAGTACCGCTGCCGAAATCCATAGAACTGAATCCAACAACGGTTCTGCCGTTGAATCCGCCGAGTGAACCTCTGTCTATCGTTGTAACGGGTACATTTGAGAAATCGCAAAGGCAGGCTGCAGTAAAGATATACGGATCCTTTTCCGCCTTACCGAGTCCTTCAACTGTATATTCAAGCTCTGAAATTATCTTCGGGATATCGGTACCGTTCTTTGAATATGCTCTCAGGCGGAAATTTCCGTCACCGAACGCTTTAAGCGTTGCCGTATTTCCGTCAAATGAAACTACCTTGGCAAAGCTTATCTCAACTCCGTTATCGGCGCAGCATCTGAATTCTATATCACGGAACGTTGCATTTTCGGGATATATCTTAACGCTTATTTCTGTAGTATCGTTGTCCTTGCTAAGCTTATGTGAGCTGTTATCCTCAAGCCCGATCCTGCGGACGGGTATTTCGTTTGTATACGGTGTTGTGACTGACGGGAATGCATTTTCCGTCACTATGCTTACACCTTCCGGCGCAGTCTTCGGGACAACAGAATTGAGAATGATCGTTTCGGGCTGTAAGCCCTCGCTTTCGGCAGTTATCGTTATATTGCCCGTTTCAAATGTAGAGCCGATAATTGCAAGAAGCTTACCCGAGAACAGCTTGCGATGACTGCCCTTGTAGCTGTCATAATCGGTGCTGTCGCCATTATCAAGACCCAGCAGTCTGCCGGCGCCGCTTACGGTGAATTTAATTCTGTTGACGGCATTCTGCACTTCCTGACCGGATCTGTCCTCAACCGTAACCGTTACGAACGCAAGCGATCTGCCGTCTGCGGTTATCTCGCTCCTGTCGCTGTGCATACGGATCTTATACGGATCGAGAGAGGTAAAGAGTACTTTTTCGACCGCATAATCGTTGATCGTACAGTTTTCGTTATAATATCCTCTTACCGCTACAGGCGAATTTTTATGATAAGGCACACGGAAATGTGCGCAGAGCTTATCCTCACTCTTATGATCAAGCGTTTCGCTGTCATATATTTTTCCGCAATAGCGGAGTTTCAGAACAGGCAGATTTGAATATGCTATGATATCTATCATCTGTCCCTCATTGAAATCCCAGTAGCAGGGCGATATGTGGATAAAGGGCTTTTCGCAGGCAATATCCCATACCGATTTATAAAACCAGAACGAATCCTTTTCAAATCCTGCGGTATCCACTATGCCGAAATATGAGTTCTTGGTGCTGTAGGGGGTCGGCTCGCCGATATAGTCAAAGCCTGTCCATACAAACTGTCCCATAGAATAATCTGCGGCTGTATCCATAGCGTAGGATCTGAGCGGAGAAGCGCCCCAGTTTACAACGCTGTTGCCGAGATCCGAGCACTGCAGATCGTCATAGACAAGAAGCGAGGTGTCGTAAGGGAAATGATAAATTCCTCTTGATCGTACAGTAGACGCTGTTTCACTGCCGTATATGACCCAGTCGGGATGCTTTTCGTGGTGTTCGTCATACAGCTTTTCGGCATAGTTGTAGCCGGCAAGCTTAAGGAAGTCCGCTACATTCTGCGCATTTTCCCACTGCATATAGTTTGACGCAATAGTAGGCAGAGCGTTGTGCATAGGATCGTTCTTTTCGACCTCGGCGCTCAGCATCTGCGCTACCTCAAGTCCTCTCGGACTTTTATGCGTATCGTATATCTCATTGCCTATGCTCCACATAATAACCGATGGACGGTTGCGGTCACGGCGTATCCAGGCGGCAACATCTGTCTTGTACCATTCGGGGAAGAAACGGTGATAGTCGTTCTCGTTCTTTGCAAGCTCCCACATATCAAATATTTCGCTGTCGACCAAAAGACCCATTTCATCGCATATATCCATAAGCTCTCTTGAAGGCGGGTTATGGCTTGTGCGGATAGCGTTGACGCCCATTTCTTTCATCTTTGAAAGCTGGCGGTATGTAGCATCGTAATTGACAGCCGCACCAAGCGCACCGAGATCGTGGTGCATACAAACTCCGTTGAGCTTCAGACGTATGCCGTTGAGCAGAAAACCTTCGTCCGGGCTGAACCTTGTAGTTCTGAAGCCGAATTTTGTCTGAACATAGTCATACTGTGTTCCGTCCTCGCCGCAGAGCTTTACAGACAAAGAATAAAGATTCGGTGTAATAGTATCCCACAGCTTCGGACAGTCTGTATAGAACACCAGTTTGTCGCTCTTTCCGCACACTCTGCGCTCACAGCTGTAGGTTTCACGCCCTATAGGATCGATCACATCAAACGAAAGCGTTCCGCAGGTCTGCACCGACAGCTCTGTCTGTACAGTCACTTTCCACTTGCCCTGCTCTCTGCGGTCGCTGTCGTTGGGTCTTGCGTTTATATATATTCCGTCCTGTACGATATGATTACGCGAGGTCTTTCTCAGCCATACGTTACGGTATATGCCGGCACCGCTGTACCAACGGGTGTTTGGCGACTTGTGATTTACTCTTACCAGAATGCGGTTGTCACCCTCGATAAGGCTGTCTGTTATGTCAAAGCTGAATGAGGTATAACCGTATTTCCATTCTCCGACAGTTTTTCCGTTGACATAAACGGTCGTATCCATATACACGCCGTCAAATATCAGGATATAGCAGTCCTGCTCGTCAAGCTTGTCTATGCTGAAATGCTTTTCATACCAGCCGCAACCCGATTTGTAGAGGTTTGCAGTATCTCCGATAAGCCAGTCGTGCGGAATTTCAACATTATACCAATGTATATTCTGAAGAGCCGTTTCATCGCTGTCGGGCTCGGTAAGTGCAAATTTCCAGTTGTCATTAAATAAGACTGTACGTTTTTCCATTTTATTTTTTCCTTTCGGCTTTATAGCTGAATGTGTATAATTATATTGTAACAGTTTGAATGGCGAAAATCAAGATAAATCCGACTATCAAAAAAAGATTTTGCCCCTCCGCAAAAGCGGAGGGGCAAATATATAAGAGAGGAGAATTGCTGCAATGCAGCGGAAATTAAAAATTCTGTTGAAACGATATGAAAATGCTGTGTAAATATTTGCAGGTGCTATAAAAATGCTGTCTGAATGTTACTGCGATGTAGTCTGAAAAACTGTTGCAATGCTGTAAAACATTATGAAGTTATTGCGAGGTGTTACAAGACGCTGAAAAAACTTTGTGATGATTGTGCAATAAAAGCGTTAACCCACTCTTACAGCCTTAAGGAAGTTGTCGATATAGTATATCGACTTGAGATTTGCGGTGCGTACCTTCTGTCCCGGATACGGGCTGAACACCATTGTGTCATCGCCTGTATATATACCTCCGAAGAAGGAGTCGCCGTCTTTTATGAATACAACGTCACCTTTTTGAAGGTCGGAAAGCTGAACCTCTTTGCCCATATCTTTCTGTGCGGTAAGTCCTCTCGGACACTCAAGACCGGCATTTGTCAGCGCATAGTAGATAAGACCTGAATTGTCAAAACCCGTTTCGGGCTTGTATCCGCCGTCCGTAAACGGCTTGTCAAGCATATCATATGCCGCCTTGGCGATAACATCGCCTTTTTGGGAAGGTGCGACAGGTTCTGTATTGTTTGAAGTGTTGTCGGTCGAGCTGTTGTCTGACGATGTATCATCGGTTGAACTGTCGTCTGACGATGTATCATCGGTTGAACTGTTGTCTGACGATGTATCATCGGTTGAACTGTTGTCTGACGATGTATCATCGGTCGAGCTGTCGTCTGACGATGTATCATCGGTTGAACTGTTGTCTGACGATGTATCATCGGTTGAACTGTTGTCTGATGATGTATCATCGGTCGAGCTGTCCTGTGATGAATTATCCTCATAAGACGTTTCTGAGCTGTCAGAACTGCCGGCAGTTGAGCTTTCAGATGTGCTCTGAGAAGATCCATCGCTTTGCGCAGGTTGAGAATTACCGGAACAAGCCGTAAGTGATGCTATGGCAACAACGGTCAATATTGCTGATATCAATGATAATTTCTTTTTCATATTATCACCAACCTTTTATCTGACATTTCCCTGTCCTTGCCTTAAGTATATCACAAAATAAGCAAAATGCAATTAAAATTCGGTTACAATACGGTAACAATTCGGTTACAAATGGTTACAAAACGGTAACAACGGTTACAATTCGGTAACAAGTGTTGCAAATACAAAAACACCGCCTGCATAACGCAGACGGTATTCTTGTAGTTTTATATGAAGGACAATGTCATAATCGGAATTTAAGCAACACTTATCGCAACACTGAAACTGTTTTGCCAATAAGCACTGTTGATATCGGCGAACTTTACTTTTTCGCCGGGATAGGGACTGTATATCAGTTTTCCGTTGCCGATGTAAATACCGCCGAAATCGATCTTTTCGCCTGTTTCGCTGTCGGTGTCGGTAAAGAAGAGCAGGTCGCCCTCCCTGATATCATCAAAATCAATCGATGTACCCATTTCTTTTTGTGCGGCTGTACCTCTCGGACAATTTATAAATCCGTTTTCACGGAGAACATAATAGATAAGCCCTGAATTGTCAAAGCCCTGTTCGGGAGAAGCCATACCGCTGACATAATCGATGCCTACGAGTGCTTCAGCGGTAGCAACTATCTGCCTGCGCAGGTCTGTCGCCGTATTATCGCTGTTATCACTGCTACCGGTATCACCTGAGCTGTCAGGAACGGATATAATATCCGATACCGTTGTCTGCTGCGACGAAGGATCTGAATCTTTGCTCTCTTGAGTCGTTGGTGGCGTGTCAGGGGTCGTGTTGTCCGAAGATGTTGTATCTGAGCCGCATCCGCTCATCAAGGCGGCCGTAGTAACAGCCAACGCCGCAATAAGCAATGTGACTAAGCTTTTTTTCATTTTTCCCTCCGTGCGACAGTCGTTATATGCCTCTTACTGTCGTCTGAGATGTACAATCTGATATTTTTGTGTACATTAATAGTATATCCCATCAGGTTCGAAAAGTCAAGTGAATTTTTACCATTTTATGCTGTCGAACAGTAAAATATAGTGTATCTTTGCTGAAAGATTGTGGTGATAATGTGAAAATGAAAAAGAAGCCCTGCGTGGGCAGGAATTCTTACGGAAAAATATGATAAAGGATATGCATCTAACATACAGTTTTAGTATTTGACTGTGATAGCAATCTTCCGATAGTGCTATTTGTCGGACAGCACTTCTCGGGTTCGCTATTCTATGTGATAACGTTGCTACTATTCA
>ERZ1035041.312-NODE-312-length-24573-cov-6.656701_pt1 | contig 24573 bp, 28 predicted proteins | sample MGYA00520684_ERZ1035041 | MGnify/ENA primary metagenome ERZ1035041 (study PRJEB33766, sample SAMN09781699) | gut metagenome | biome: gut microbiome | host: Homo sapiens | place: Madagascar | study: EMG produced TPA metagenomics assembly of the PRJNA485056 data set... | reverse complement strand
TGATGCGCAAATCGTGTTCCTTTTGGTACTCCGATTTCCACACTTCAATTTCTGATTGGGCTTCTTTAAGTTGCTGTTCCAACGCTGCCTTGATGTTAGTCAGGCGTCCAAGTTCTTTATTCAAAAATTCTTCCCTGTCTGCCGCACTTGCTTGCAATGCAACCTCTCTAGGAGTTTGAAATGCAGGTTGTGTTCCGTCTTCATACAATCCCGGAAGTCCAAGTGCAAGAGCTTCTTCGCCAAATGCGTCTTCTACTTCTGCAATACAGTTGTCAAACTTCACTCTTTTCCCGTTAATGTTGACAACTTGTGTGCCGACTTTTGCGTAAAATAATTTCATAATCTCTTTTGTTTATTAGTTTATAAAATAAACGGGGTGTAGGGGTAAACCCCACACCCCGTCATTATTATACGTATCTTATTGGTTAAACCGGAAGTCCAATTTTACCGATGTTGATGATACGTGCGATTTTTCCTGGCTGATACAATACCGGAGAACCGTAGTTCAATACAGAGAACGAACGACGAGGACCGACAATAGCATAGTCAAGTTTCATCGTACCACCCAATTCAAGGTATTCGTTGATTTCGCTGCCATTAAAGTAAATCAAAGCGGATTTACATCCAGCAATCCAACGGTTACGGTCGTTAACAGTGTTTTCGGCTGCACCGTCCCATCCTGCTGCGAGCTCTGTTTTGCTTACTTCAAAAATTGGATAGAAATCAGCAATGTCCTTAGACACCGGATTTACTTCGGTACGATAGATAACGAAGCAAGTTTCAGGATATGCAGAAGAACCCGCACTCTTGAACTTCAACGCTACTGATTGAGTTGCACCAACTGCCAAAGCGTCAGCGGTCAACAGAGTAGGCTCACTTTCACCATAACGGTTCTTAGCTGTTACAGCATACAAGTAATTACCTGCGTGAACTGTACCGAACTTCGTTTTAGCATCAACGAAAGCTGCTGCCGGAGCTGTTGTATCAGCGATAGGAGCGTTCGGTGCTTTGTCAGAAGTTTTGGCATTACCCAACTTGATAGCTTCTGCCCAATCAAAGAACTTGTCGGCTTTTACAGAAACTTTACCGAATTGAGTTTGGATGTCGTTTACAGACTGACCCATAGTTGCGCCAACAACACCACCCGCCATTCCTACGATAACTCGCTTGCTTTCGTGGAACAGTTTAACGTAGTTGTTAAACACAATAGGAGCTGAAACAATACGGTCAATAACACCGTTTCGGTCGTTAACGACAGCTTGTGCAGCATCTTCAACCATACGGTCGTTCAATACTGAACCATTTGCGTTGATTACAGATACGTCGCCAAAATAAGCATCCAAAACCTGTTCAGATGTCTTACCAAGCAAACCGCCTGTAATATCGTTAATACCCTCTACGTGTTGTGCGAACACACCGTCAAACTCTTGTTCAATTTTGGAACGGTTAGAAGTAATAACCTTTTTGTCCAACTCTGTCTGTAACAGGATAGTTTTGTTTTCAACTTCCTTAGTGTACAAACTGCCGACAACGGTTTTCACAATCATACCCGGATGAGTAACCTGTCCAGTCACACCAGAGAACGCAACTACGATAGATTTACGTCTGTAAATACTGTCGGTTTCTGTCGGGGTTTCGCCTTCAGAATTGAAGATACCCACGTTCTGTCCGTATTTGTACAACTGATTGTACTGATGAACGGTACTTTCAATTCGTTGACGTGGCAATTCATTCCAGAATACCAATTGGTCTAAACGGTTTTCCAAATTCTTCAGCACGTAATCCAAGCTCTCAGGTTTCAAACCTCCACCGTTATTGAGCTGATTATCGTACTGCATACCAGTCATAAGACCAGCTTCCATCGCTTTCAAAATTTCGTCAGCGGTCATGCTTTCCAACGGATTATCGTTGTTCTGCCCTTGATAATTGTATAAATCCATATTATTTTAATCTTAAAAGTTTCACTTCACGAAATTATTTAACTAGACGCACGCCTTTCTTTTCGTACAGGTATTGTGCAACAGGTTCACCAATAGCACCACCAATCGGGTCAAGAATGTATGCCATTGCATTGTCATTCAATGACTTCGCAAGGGTTTTGTCTTCCTCTTCCTGAATGGATTTAAGTATAAGTTCACGTACCACCAAACGGTCACGGCTTGCACTCAAAGAAGTTTTACCTACTTGGTCTTTGATACCACCGCCCTCAGCAATACTTTTTTCAATGATAGCTTGGCTCAAACCAGAAGTTTTGAAACTTGGAGCTTGTTTACCAAACAATTCAATAGCCGTTTTCATTCCTTCCATAGACTTCTCAATGCGGTCTATTACGGGGTTGAAATACGCTTCACAAGTACGCTCAACAATTGCAGGAATAGACTTTAAAATCTCTTCGTTCTGCGTGTTTACTGCGCCCAAAATCTGGTCGGACATAGATTTGTAGAAAGCATCCAAGCCCAAAGACTTTGCAATGTCAGGTTTGTTATCACCGCCCATGTCGCAATCTTTCTTGCCTTTACCTTTTTCAAGGTCTTTATCAGCATCTTCTTCCTCTACTTCTTTCTTTTCCTTCTTTTCGTCCTCTTCTTGCTTCTTGTCACGCTTTTCATGAACGTCATCCCCTGCACCCTCTCCGTGGTCATCGGGTCCGTACTGCGTAGACTTAGCCAAGTCAATAGCACCTGTGGCAATCCACTCCGCTACTGTCTCTTCAGAAAAATCACTACTTAATAGCGATTTAACCAAAGCGTCTTCTTTTTGTTCTGATGTTAATACATACATAATCTTCAATTTTTCTTGGTTAAAATTATAGCTTAATTTCTTTTCCTAAAAATGTCCTATCAAATTTTCTCTTCAATAATTCGGAATTTTGAATCAATAACTATCCGTTTATCTCCGATAACTTTTTCAAACATAATGTCTCTGTCCAAACGACTTTTGATAAGAGAACCCGTAGGAATGAAATCTTGCTCTTGCACACCCTTAACAAAATCTAAATAGGAGTTAAAGTTTACAGGGGTAAACGTTAACGCAATATTATTGATAATTGCTTTCGTAATATGCTTTTCATTCTTGGGGTCACGCTCCAGTGCCTTGCCCTCTATGGACATTCCTGGACGTCGTGTACTGCCACTCTCTTTCATCTCAATACACTTGTCCCAAAAGGCACGGGCTTCGGGGCTTTCTGACCAAAGTTTACCCTTTACCCAAAATTTGTTATTGATGATTCTACCGTCCAATGGCTCGCCAATCCAAAAACGGCTTTTCAGCTCTTTGGCACGAACGGTCAAGTGGTCTAAGTTGAACAACCCGTGTTTTAAGAAGTAATCTATAACGAAGCCATTTGGCTCCATGCTATCTCCTTGGTAATCTTCACTACTGTCGCTCGCAATACCCTCAAAGACCATATTTTCGTATCTCCGGTCATCCCCCCGTTCATATTGGGTAGCTTCCTCAGATTTCATAAAATCAATAGGCAACCAGAAATTAAAATCATTTGAGGTTTTCTTTTTCATGTCTTACAGTTTAAATTCTGGACAAAAATACAAATCTTTTCAAAGAGGCACAAATACCGCATCACCAACGTAATCGGTTCCGTTTTCATTTGCCATTAAGAAGTCATCGTTAAGTGTCCGTACTTTCACGGAACCTGCTAACAAACCACTTCTCATTTTGTCAAGTAAAATTCGCATGTTTACCTCGTCTCCGTCATACACAATTTCACATTCTGTCAAACGGTTGGTGGTCGGGTCTGACTTATACTTGGTTTCAAACACTGCAATAGGCTCATCCAGCTTTAAGCAACTGTCACCAATTTTTATTTCATTTTCCCCGTCAATGGCTTTCATTACTTGCTCCAAATTCTTCATCGGGTCACGTACAGGCACAATAACCTTTTTCTTTGTCATCGGGGGTGGTGCAGGTTGGGCAATCGTTTTGACGCTGCTATCCATACTTTCAGGCATCAATGGTTCTGCGTCATCTGTTCCAATAGCTTTCTTTAATATGCGGCTAAATGCAGGCACAAACAAATCGGGGGTAATTCTACCCTCTTCAAGAGCTTTCATTAGCGGCATAGCAAGAACTTCCTGATGGGGCTGCATCAAAAATTTTGTTACGATTTTTCCTTGGTCAAAAATAAACGGGCGCAAAGGTACTTCGGCAGGATTTATCCACTCGTGATAGCAATGCTCCATCGCATCACACGTAACAGGTTGAAATTCGTCAACCGCTACTTGATAGTACTTAATATGTGCATCAGCCGTTTTGTACTCCCCCAATTCAAGAACACCCGCTTCAGGTAGAGGGTCTAAATTGGTTTCTTCCTTTAATTCCCGCAATGCAGCCGTCATAAAGTCCTCTCCTGGGTCAACGTGCCCTCCAGGAATACAAACTGTTCCATTAGGCGTAAAATCGGTCACACGATGCAAAATGAGGAGTTGACCCTGCTTGTTAAATGCAAGCACATCAGCATACTTTGTCGGCTCACCTGTAACACTCTTTATAATATCAAAATAAACCGATTTTGCAAGTGTGCCCGCTTTAAACCTGCTACGGGCTTCATCCAACAAATCAATGTCACTGCACGCTTTACCCACTTCATCATCATTACGTAACTTTTCCATGGACTTAATAATGCGTGCCCGTTCAGAAACGGCTGCTGACACTTCTTTTTGGTGGCTCTTCATAAAGGCGTTATAACTGTCAAACACTTCAGTTCGTTTATTCTCGGGCAACGTGGCAATATCATCTATGATTGACTTTTGCAACATAAATTTATCAGCCAACTCCTGTCCCAATTCATCAAGCTGTTTCAAGCGGTTCTTGTACCCCTTGTATTCTTCAACTTTTTCTTGGGCTGTTTGCAGCCCTAACAACTTTTTCAGGTTCATACTAAATACTCTTTATTTCCGATTGTTATTTTAACTTTGCTTTTCCTTTCTACTTGTGGCTTATAATCTTTAGGCGGTTCAAACCTACCCGTTTCCTCGTTCCATTCGTAACCTTGCGGCAAATAACGCAAATCGCAACGGCAAAACGGATGGACGGGGTGAATGGTGGCTTTCCAATCACGTACCTTTACCCCGTAATTAGTGCCATTAGCAAGCAACGTAGAAAGTTTAAAAACACGAGGTTTACTTCCAACTCCATTTGTTAGGAACAACCTGATGCAATGTTTGCACGCTCCGGGAAAAACATCAAAATATACCAACGGGTCGGGGGCTAATGTCATCATATATTGCGCCTGCCCCATGTTGTACACATCCTGACATTCTGTTTCTACAATACGCCCCCAATCCCTTTGCCAATCATTCATCTGATTGGCAATATTGGAAGTAATTTTCTGGACAGTACGTTTTTCCAGTGTGCCATCAGCTATTTCTTTAGCTAGCACCTCTTCACCCTTTTGGCGTGCCGCTTCTTGTGCTGCAAGGTAGTTTATCTCTTCTGCGTCTATAGAAGCCCTTACATCATTTTTAAGCCTCTCCCCTAGCCCCTTTATGTGAGTGTATGTTTTCTTAGCGGCTATACTATAAAAAGCCATTTCCCTCGTAGTAGGAGCAAATAAGCCCATATTTGCCAGAAACTTCTCAAAATCAGTATAACTCATTGACCGAGACGCCTGCGTTCCAATAGCAGCCGAAACACGACCAAATAAAAAGGCTTGATAATGGGACGGGAACTTGGGTATTAATTTAACCAAGTCCACGCCCTTGTCTTTCAACATTGTCAAATCTGCCTGCGTTAAGTAGTCTTTACCTAGTGTTTCCGCAACCATCTTCGCCACTGCTGTATCAATAACCCCTAGTATCTGCTTTATGTCTTTTTCTGTAAACAGCATTATTTCTTCTCCTTGGTAATTGCCACCATTTCTTCCACCAACTCGCCAAACACCCTGACAGCCGAAAACGAATTTTTAGCCTTGTTTTCGTACTTCGCCTGAATGTTTGGATAACGTAGCGGGTCAACGTGATGTTTTATTCTTGGTGAAACAGCCCTTTCCATATCAACTCCTTCTGCCTAATTGTTTGTCAATAAATTCTAAGGCAGTACCTAAAATTGGATTGCCATTTATAGATTTCTCCATAAATAACTTGTCAATTTCTTTGTCAGCATCTGTCTTGTCTTCTTCGGCAATATCGTTCATATAGTCACCGCCCATCATCTTAGCACTTTGCGCCTGTTGGTACACACTATTAAGTATCGTATCCTTTTCAGGGTCAAACGGACGACCGCTATATTTCTCAAACATGTCCTCAAGGCAAACAAAACCGTTCTGTATCTTCTGAACGTCTAACTTAACTTGTGCTTCCTCATCCTCAATTTCAATACCCGTAAAAGCAAACTCTAAACGGTCGTCAATTTCGCTGATTATGTACTTATTAATAACGTTCTGGTAAAATACCAACAACGGGGTCAAACCTTTCTGTTTAGAATGGTCTAGACGCTCCTTTTGTCCCTCTTGTCCGAATATGCGTGCTGCATCCTCAAACTGAAAGCCCAATTCACTCGGGTCCATGCGATATACGGCACATGCAATCACTAATAGGAATTTCACCCATTCAGTAAACTCCATGTCACGGTTATTCTTTTGCAAGTCAATCCATTCAAGGTCTATGCCCTGTACAACGGGTATTTTGTGAGAATTATAAACGGTAGACATTGTTTGCTTCCAATCCTGTCTGAATTCGTTTAATGTTCCTTGGTCAATATTCCCGTTCTTTACATTAATAAAACCTTTCGGCTGACTTCCCTGCTTAAAGAAATTTCCGTTATACTGCATACCCCACAATATCCACGTAACAATTTCTACCAATGTTTCCAATTCACTACATCCGTAGCCATTCTTGAATACATTAGTTGTCTTATTACGTATGCCATATCCAAGCTCCCAAGGATAAAAAGCTACATATTCCCCTGTAACAGGGTGGCGAATAATTTGTCCATCCCATACCATAGCATAACGGGGAAGATACCCGTGCCATCTGAACTGTTCAAACATTTGCGCATAGCGGGGGTCGTTTGTGTCTAGCTGCCGAATTAACGCACCATCCACGGCACGAAACTTCTTTAACTTCAAATCGCGACTACGTACTACTTCAAAGCACATTTGGTCTAAACGCAAACTATCATTCAGCACCTTGCGGGTAAACTCCTGGAAATTATCTTCACAGTCCCACTTCTCATTTTCCCCGCCCTCTTCCAGAAACTTAACAATGTAATCAACAATTTTCTTGTCTTTATCACTAAGTTCCTTTTTATCCTTATCACCCACTGACCCCGGAGATTGTTTATAACGTATCTGATATCCGGGCTTCTGGTCATCATTACTGTATTTGAGATAGTTTTGCACTTGCTCAATACGAGTATTGATAATGGATTTAATAATAAAGATATCGCCCATGCGATTGAGCGTATTAAAAGAAAAGCCCGTTGCAGGGTCGCGATATCCTTTACCATTGAAACCAATTTCAGACGGGTTCCAAAGAATTGATTTTATTTCAGGTTGGGGAAGTTTGCGTCCGCCTTTTTGCTGTGCTATAAAATTCTGAGCCTTTAACACCTCTTCAAAATTTTCAGAGTTTAAAGACTTCTCTAGCCTGTTGCGTAGGGCTATTGGAGCGGCTGACGCTAATGCGTTCAGTTCCTCCATACTAAGACCTTCCAATGCTTCAAAGGGAGCCTGTTGCGTGGCTCCCCGTTGGGCTTGGTTCAGTCTTTGACGTTTCCCTCTATTACCCATAATTAAATCGTGTTAGGGGTGACAAATACCTTTGCTTCGTAAGTACGGTTATCGTAAATGAATTGGATTGTAAACCAAGTCACCGCCTTTGGATTGTAAATAGTCAGGTCACGTACGATGTCAAACATAATGTACTCCTTTGCTTTAGAAGTAAGCACCTTGCCGTCTGCACTAACTGTACCAACAGATTCCGGAACATTTTTGAATGAAAGCTGTGCATCGTCAGCCCAAACTTTAACCTGATATTCATCATCGTCTCCCCCCTGTTTGTCAAACTTTGCCACCAACCACGGCAAAGAATCTTTGCTAGCCGAATACGGGTATTGTTCAACATAGGAAGCCGGAACTACACTGTTGTAGGTTGCTTCATTGAAAGCGACACCAAGTGACAAACCAAAGATAATTCCCTTCGGTTCGGGGTCACCACCTGTAAAGTCAGCACTCTCATCAATGATAAGTGTGCCACCCTCATAACACTCTACTTTACATTCGCATCTTTTAGCTGCATTCAGCATTTCCGGAATACTTACTGTATCCCCCATCTTAAAAGCCAATCCAGCGTGTACCAACCCACCGTAATTCTGACCGATAAGACCTGTCACCATAAAATTATTGATAGCCGCTAGACCATCGGTTTCAACGGTTACTGTTTCTTCACCTTTTGAATAAACATATTTCTTCATCTTTTCTATGTTTTAGTTCTACCTTTAAACGGTACAAATGTATAATAAAAAGAGTAAATTGGAAAACCGCTAGTCCTCGTCAGGGTTCGCACGCTTCATTAATTCGTTAGTTTCTTTGTTCGTAGCGTATCGGGCTTTGCCCAATTTATCAATCAGTACATAAATAGGACGTCCGACATTTATTTCACCTGTCACACCATCTGGAAAAGCAAAATAGACTATATAGTCTTTGTAGTTTTCCAACTTAGTCAATTTAAATCCTTCTATTCCGTCTAGGAACTTCGTGGCTATCGCCCGAGTTACCTCTTCTGTCATTTTACTCATAATGCATTGCGTAATCTTTAACAATATTTGGTTTAATGAGTAAATTATCTACTCGAATTATCCTGCACAAATATTTAGGACTAACCTCGTCCAATAATTCTATCATAGGTACATTCTTCCCATTTTGAGGGTCGTAAAAGGTCAAATTACCGTCAGCGTGCCTTTCAGCGGTTATTATATGCCCCGCACTATCCTTACCGCTAACCCATCCATAAGAAAAATTATAACGTCCAGTCTCTTTTGTAGCTTCTAAAATATTTTTACGTAAATCCGACTTTGATTTCTGGCTTTTTCTAACCTTAATTGTTTTATTATCTGGAGCACAAGTTATTCTCACAACTTCGGGTTGCTGTCCAGTTAGCGGGTCTATCCATGCAAAGGTGCTATCCCTCGCCATTGCTTCTTGTGTAGAACTTGCTCTTGGCTTAGCACCCAAATCAAATCCTCTTAATCGCAATTCATGCACTACCACACACGTTTGACAATTTATGCCATAAAGTTTGTTAGTACGAAATTTAGGATTTCCACGCCCCTGATTAGCTTCCTCAAAGCTCATCGGTTTGCCCTGTTTTATCCCAACATTCTTAGAAATATTCTTATTGTTTTCAGCAACCTGTTCTTCAAATGCTTTTGTGCGGGCTGCACTCATATCTTTAGCAAGTGCCTTATCAGCCACACTTTCCGCAACTAGCTCAAATATCCTATCAAATTTTTCTCTTTCATCATTTGAAAAATTCTGTTTAGTGCGCATGTCCATATCCATAGATAAAAACATCCTTATTTTATCAATCAGGGCTTTAGGAGAACTCGTATATTTATCAATACGCATAAACCTACTTGCATCCCCAGGATATTGAACCATATATTCTTCCTCCCCATCTACTTTAGATATGGTTGTTCCAGGAAAAAATGCAGAAGCCATTTCAGCCACTTCTTTAGGCTTAGTAAAAGCTACTTCCCTAGGCTTTGTTTCCATGATATCCGCCCATGCGTTTCGAACTCTGGTGTAAAGCTCATTAAAGGATTCGGGTTTCTTGTACTCCTTTTTAGGCTCCTCCTTTGCGGGTTCGGTTTTAGGTGCAGGTTGTTCCTCCTGTTTTTCCTCGGTTTTAGCCCCTCTACCCCGACGGGCTATTTCTGCCTTAACCGTCATAATACTGTACAGGGCTTCGGCTCGTTTTGACTTGCTTAGATTGTCAAAATTTTTGTTAAACTCTGCAACCATACCCTTTTCCATGTCCTGCAAAGTTTTGTCACCGATTTTAGCTTTGTCCTTCCAAGCCTTGTCAACCTCTGCCCTAATTTTATTAGAAAGATATTTCTTAAGATTAACCTTTCCGCTTTGAGGCATATCGTCAAACTTTACACGGGTATATGTTTCAGGCTCTTCAGATTGAGCTTTTGGCTCTTCCTTAGGAGTTTCTTCTTTCTTTTCAGTCTGTTTTGCAGAACCCTCTGTTTTGCGACGGTTAATTTCCATTTCCGTCAGTTTGGCGGCAATCTTTGCGGTCGGGTTTGGCTTGACATTTGTCCTAAGAGCTTCTAAGGTGCTTTCCAATACCTTATCAGGAGCATATTTAAGCAAATCAGAAATACGCTTTTCCACATCTTCTGTACGTCTACCATCCTTAATCCTACCGCCTAATATGTGCCCCAACTCATTGATTTCCTTATGTAATTGGTCAAGAGTTAATTTGCTAGGGTCAACAGTTTCGTCTTCCTGCTTCTTACTGCCATATTCTTGACCTACACGATGAAGCCGCCTGTTCTTAGCGTTGTCTTCATACCGACCGTGGCGTGATTTTTCTATATCGTCCATATCTAATCAAAATTAAAGTGGCACTACAAAGATAAACATTTAAAACGAATATCCCAGATAGTGCCACCGAAATTCTTAAATTATTTCCAATCTTCCGGTAACGTTGCCTCTTTACCCATTTCTTTGGCACGCTTCTTTATCCACCGTTTAGCGGCTGCGGGGTCTTTAGCTCTACCGACACTACGTATGGCGTCCTTCAAGTCTTGTTCGTTACGAATAGGAAAAGAACCATCTGGCATGGCTTCGCCCTCTTTGGCTAGCTCTTTACGTTCCTTTTCAGGAAAGTAATGTTTATTCACTGATTTCATTAATAAATCTTCCATTTTTCTTAATTTTAGTCCTCGTAATATTCAAGTTCCTCTAAAATAGTATCCCAAAGTTCCTTTGCGGCTTTTTCAGATGTAAGTGCCCCAAACTCAATTCCTTCGTCGGCATCACCAATAATAATTTCTCCCTGCCCATCTTCATCAATTTCTATATCAATAGGCACGCCTCTAAATTTCTTGTGAGCGACAACACTTGGGTAATCTTCATCACCACCTTTCTTCCATTTTAAATTCTTAAATTTGCTTTCAAAGAAAGATTTGGATGCTTCAGAGGGTGTTACTTCACTTTTTTTTTTATCGTCACTGTCTGCCTTTCCACCATTGGCAACACGCACAAATTCCTCAATCTTTTCTTTCAGCATGTCCAAGCCTGTATATGCGTGCGTCTGACTGCCTGCTTCAACATAATATATCGGCTTGTGAGTATCTTCGTCGTATGTGCCACGGTTCACAATAGTAGCTTCGTGACCGTCAATGGTAATTTTCTGATAGGCGGCATCTTTGTGAATATCCTTAATGCTGTCTATCTTCAAAGGATTTTTCTTGGAACCCGGATTAGGCTCTTTCTTTTTCTTTTCAGCTTCTTCGTGCAGCTTTTTATCACCCTTTTCACCGCCTTTACGTTCGTCGGCTTTTGCGTGCAGTTTTTCGTCGCCTTTTTCACCACCCTCTTTTTCTTTAAGTTTGGCGTATTCAGCATCGTGTTCCTTTTCCATGCGGGCAATGGCATCCGTCATACGTTTTGCCTCTGCCTTATCTCCTCTCTCTAAGGCTTCTTGTTTGCGTTTTCCTAGGGCGGCATATACTTTGCCATACTTAGCGTCCAACTTTTCTATTTCAGCCTTTGTATCGCCCACACGCTTCTTTTCTTTGTCAGTTTCTTCTGTGCCTTTGCCCTCACGCTTTGCATAAGGTTGACCGACACGGTGCAGTCTACGATTTTCAGGAGTATCAGCGTAACGCCCTGTTCTCATGGCTTTAATAATGTCTTCGTCAATTTCCTCGCTTTCCAAAGACTTCATAAAATCCGGTGACGGTACAAAAGCCTCACCAACACGATTCAATTTTCTGTTAGTAGGAGTATCGGCAAAAACTCCGGCAATACCTTTCAACAGCACGCCATCTTCTGTCTTTTCCCAATTCACTTGTTCCGGTCGGAAATAACGTGTCACCTCTTTACCATTCTCATCAATACAAATAGCTTTTTGCAAGAAAGCAATGTCAGCCGCAAACAACTCCTTTTCATCAGAAGTTAATTCATTCTTCATACTTTTCTGCAAGCCATCTTTGTAGTATGCAGCCACCTCTTCAGCGGTAAACACTTCATAACCATTATCTGCGGCTACCTGTTCAAATGTAGCCAAAGAAATTTTCTTTTCCATATTTCTGTTTATTTTACAATTAATACAATTAGTGAACCAACCCAAAATAAAACAGGCAATGTCATTCCGGCTAGTATGTCATACCAATCAAACGCACTACCATGTTCTCTGTCCTTATATTCTGCTGACGCCATAGCAACCAATACAGTTCCAGAGGCTAACAGCAAATTCGCAAACCAATCAACAGCAACCACCGCACCCGCCAACAAAAAGACGGCTAAAATAATACCCCCTGTTGCAGCGTGTTTATAACGGTTACTCTTTTTATACCATTCAATTATCTTTTTCATTACTTCTTAAATATTGGATGATTAATATCAATAAGAATATCTAAAGCAAACAAATTCTTCAGCGCATTAATGCTCAACATATCAATTGTCTTGGAATAAAGCATAAGTTTGTAGAATATTCCTTTCCAATAGTTATTAGTAACAGCCCCAATAACTAGCCCTTTAGTATCAATACCTGAACCCTTAATTATAGGAATTCCGTTGTAACTTTCTGTTGTTTGATAAGTAATGTTTTCAGGTCTATTTACTCGCTCAACATTTATATACCCACCAAAGGACGCACTTCTGTAATAAGTGTCATTAGTTATTTCGTACTCTAGCATAAATGCAGATTCACTTATTGGGGTACTAACAACACCTTTGTGAATAAAGCATTCATTCATAGGATTGTCCTTATTCGCCCATACCCTTTTAGCAATGGCAGTAAAATCAGTAATGGCTAGAATATTTAAATTTTCAAGATAAGCGGTTTTTCCATTAAATACGAAGCCATTTTGATATTCCGGAATCTGGGTGATGGTAACACTATTTCCAATACCCGGATTACCAAAACCACAAAATCGACCAGAGCCGCTATACAAGGTGTTATGTGAAGCGGGTAATACATTCACCCCATCTACAATTCTAACTGATTTAGGAAACCCAGTTTCATCAATATAGCTATAATCAATATCGGCTCCTGTTTTAATAACCTTAAACGAAGGAATGTCTGGATATTCTTTACTCCCTATGCTATAATACAGTAGCATAATATGACTTATAGCATTTTTACAGTCTATCTTACTACTTGTTATAGTTGAATTACTACTGTTCCATATACTAGAATCGAGAAAATCAACTTCGTACTTTCCGAACCCGCTATCCAGTTTAAAATCTGCATTTTTCACTGAAAGAGCATTGGCTACGTCCTTACTCACTTGTTCAGTAATAGCGTCCCTATCGGGGTCGTCATTCGTTTTGCCAAAGCAATCCCAATAATATTCAGGCTTCTCAACGTAACCGCCTGCAATACCCACAATATCGTTCAAATCTTTAATTTCTTCCTCGGGGCTTATTTCGGGGAAAGACATGAACGCAAATAAAGCCATTTGAGCATAGTCAATATTTGCATTAGAAAAACCTATCCTGGGACTAAGAGTGCCTACCCCTAATTCTGGGTCATATAATTCAATAATATTATGAGTTATATTCCTTAATTGACTACATTCAATATGGTTGTTGAGTACACCATCAATATAAGTACTGCCTCCTACATTTCTTCCTCTATATGCAATAGCTAAACCACCGACAACGACTGCGCCATTATATATGGCAAAACCTGCGTCGCCTCCTCTTTGGTCGTATAATATAGCATCCCCGACATTACTCTGCCAATTTACTTTCATCAGGACTTGTTTACCTCCATGTTCCAGTGCAGGAATCGTCATGCAGTTGTTAACCCCGTTAAAGCAAATAGCTCCTTCGTATTCACCGATTTGTTTTATCTTTAAATTAGACCAATCATTATCATATCCATTGGATATATAGAATCCTGTTATTTTAGTTGTTGTTAGTCCTTGGATAGTATTCACTCCATTAACTAAAACTTGGTCTGAACCTTCAAATCTTAAATTACCATTAACAGGAATTCCTGAAATTTCAACCTTGAATGTAGGAATAACAGTTCCAGATGTAACATAAGCAATCCAACCATTAGCAGCAACTAAGTTGTTACTACTTGAAATTACACTATCAGTAGATGATACTCCTGATGCTTTAGTCCATTCGCTAAAGTTCTGTAGATATCCATTAGCACCACTCATTCCAGCGAATTCAAAGTTATTGAATACACCGTGGTTGCCGTGCCCGCTCAAGTCAGGTTGATGTCCCAAGTACTTATAGCTAGAATTTGGTATAGGCAGAATCTGATTACTTAATATGCAGTTAGGCTCATTAGATAGCTTACATGTCGCTGTACAAGTAAACACCATTGATTTTTCAACAACATGTGCAGCACTTGCCAACGGAACGTTATTTAATCTTGGATTGGTAACGGTATATAAACTCTCCAAAAGGTTAGTATAGGCAACACCTTTCGTTCTAGTAATGGTACTTCCAACTTTTGCTTTACCGCCCCAAGAAATCAAATTACCATTTTCGTCTGTAAATTCAAAGAACAGTGGGTACGCCTGTACAATATCCTCAAACCTGATGTACTCGTCAATGGTAATGTTTATGTTTTGAGGGGACTTGGAAGTTAGATTGAAATCATATTGATATATGTTATTATTAGCATCATGATATTTAAAAGTAGCTGGAATTCCATTAACAGTAATAGATTTTATTTCATTAACAGGATTACTACTTAAACGTATGTGCATACCAATAGTAGAACCAACCGTAAGATAAGTCCCATTTTCTACTTTCTCATTTTTATAATAAAATACGATATTATCATACGAAGCATTACTCTTAATAACAGGGTTCCATTGGACGTAGTTTTTATCTACCCCAATCGTAACCGTTAAAATTTGCGGGCTGTAACCAGTTAAGGCTCCAGCAATGTCGTATTCTGATACACCATTTTTACCGATTTGTATGCCTGTTATCTGGGAACTCACCGCCTTACTCACTTCATAATAAGGCTCGGTCGTAACAATGCGTATCATTACTCTTTGACCAACAGGCAATATCTCACCGATATTAAGTGCCTGCCAACCTGCACCCTCCACAAATTTAAAGTACTTGACTTCTTTATATGGCAAATTACTTTCAATCGTCGGATTCCAAGCTACTTCTTTCGGTGGAGGGGGAGCTTGTTCTCCTTTCCGACGTCTGAACGGTATGCCAATCGCCTGACCATGTACCATCTTACCAACCGATATTAAAAGTTGCTGTCGTTCCGTCTATATAAACCTTATCCACCAAGTAAAGCATCGGTACGCCTAAACTAGCGTCTACCTCTACTCCGCTGATAGTGTAATCCTCAAAAGCGGGTGCTCCAGCCAAATGTACTTTGATATCCCCGCTTGTTAGCGGAATAATCAAAAATCCTTCAGGCTGTTGTTCCTTGTCAGGTTCAAAAGTTGCAGCCGTCAAATCTTCTGTCGGTGTACCCACCGCAAAGGCTCTTTGTATGGTTGTCGGGCTCGGTATTCCGCCCGGATTAGCCAAACAAGTCTTATAGAGAAATCCAAAAACTTTTTGAGTAACTGTTTTCATATCTGTATCTTTTTAGTTCAAAAACAAATTTATCGCTGTAAAGATACGCAAAGTTTAACTAATTCCTAAACGTCTAATCTAATTAGGGAAGAACGGGCGAGATTGGGGGCTTTGCGCCCCCTGCCCCAATCAATGTCAAATAAAAACAAAAACAAATCTTAAAAATTCAAACAAGACAAATGTGAGATAAACCTAAAGTCAATGTCTGCATAAGCCTAGTTACCGGAGCCGATAGTGCCACAGATGTGACGCTCCCAAATGGCTTTTGACCCTTATACGCATCATCGTGGTGTCAGTCCATATTTCCTATCTGTCCAGTCCTCATGTCCATGCACGCCCCTCACATGCACGTGCACAAGGGGTTGGGAAGAGCCTCACACGTGCGTGAAGTAGTTGATTATCATGATAATAATATATTATTTATTTACTAGCTCATTTCGGTATTACTACGTAATACCTCATTCACTGTTAAATAAATAATATAAAGAAACCCCTGGAGCCCCCTTACGACAAAAATCCTCCTCGGTAATTCCTAAAAGTCCTGGAAAGATAAGCCCCGACAACGTATAAGCTCTGTAACAATCCAAAAAGATTATGCCAGAAAAGGAAAAAATATTGCAGAAATTAAATTTGGAAGCGGAAATTGACCGCCTACAAAAACAGATATTTGTTAAGGACAAACAAATTAGGGAGCTCCAACGTGAAGTGAATGACTACGCTATCAGAGAAGAGCAACTAGTGGCAGAGGTGACCCGTCTTACTGCGGAAAACGCACAACATCACACCACCACTCTCCTAACAGGTTTGCAAGGTAGTGGAACACCTGCACCAACCAAAGAAGATTTCCTTAACCCCAAACTAGGCAGTGGAACAGGGCTGAACCGAGCACCAAAAGAAGGACTAGAAAAGGAATGGTCAGAAATGGTGTTAGCCTACACTGATGAAATCTTTGTAGACGAAGATACGCCAGATACCATCCTTTTGCGAGATGACGAAAACAGGTGGTATATTACTCCGTCAGGACGGACTCGGTTGCCTTTTCCTATTTTACAATCTGACTTGGATAACCTGAATATCCTAAAGATTAGACCCGCTACTGACAGTGAAGTAGAGGATTTTATTGAGAAAAATAATTTGTAAATTTGCCGAAAATTATTGGCTTATGAAAGAAAAACTACAAACCAAGACTGCGAGCGGTAACGAAGATTTCAAAACCGCCCAGAATGAAAATTTTTGCGTGGATGTCACAAAGGATGATTTTCCACTGTTCAACCCGAAAGGGAAACTCACTTGTGTGTTGGTGCACCTGTTGCTCATCGTTTGGATGCTGCCACAAAGCCTCTTAGGGCTTCTATTAGCCATTTTCACACGTTGGCGGTACATTGGGTACTGTGGGGGTGCTTTTTACTTTAAAAAGGGCGGTACGAGTAGCGTCACACTCGGTCACTTTATCCTCATTAGTGAGGTGGCTTACAACAGATTGGACACGGCTAGCCATGAATACGGGCATCACATTAATTCCCGTTGGTCAGGGTGGCTTTACTTGCTAATTATTGGACTACCAAGTATCATCGCCTGTGCCACTATTCACGACCATGACAAGTACGTTACTATTTATCCTGAAAAGTGGGCTGAAAAGTTTGGACGAATGTATTTTCCAGTTGATGAATATAAAGCACTTCTTGAAAAGAAAGGCGTAAAGCCTAGAAATTAATATACAATATCTCTTAGAATAATTCCTTTTATTTCCATAATCATGGATTATGACGAAGAAAGCCCGTTGTGAAACGGGCTTCTTTTATGGTACTGATATAAAAAGAGCCGCCTCTAGTATCACTACCCAAAGCGGCTCGCCTTCAAACACCATTTCAACTTCATTCATGACTGATGCAACAAATATACGCATTATATATCAAACTGCAAAATCTTACTCGTTATCCGGCAAAAATGTCCATTAGGAGCAAGACAACACACCTCGGTACGGTCGTCAAAATAGAACACTGTAAGCACGGGTAAACTTTGCCATTCGTTAATAGTGAAAGTTTCCTTAGAAGAACTAAAAACTCCGTCAAACGTCGTGACAGCTATTGGAGCATACGTAGTTTGTGCAGCTACAAAACTTCCACCCGCTTCTACCATCGGATATGGACATACCGCAACAGTTTCCAAAGTGGTGATAAACTTGCGTTTAAAAATTAGATAAGCATTGAGCAATTCGTTTATTCCCAATTTTATTTCACCCGCAATGTGGTACACTTCACGGGTATAGTTACGCAATACTTGTAACTCCCCCTTATCCAGTTCTTCAAAGTCTTTTATGAGCAATAACTTAATCTTTATCAGCTTTTGCTCTTCTCTTTCCAAATCTTCTTTCTTTCCCATGTGTAAACCATGTTTTAATCGTTTTAAAATGTAGTGGTATATTGATAGCAAAGAAAGCCAATAGCCACATTCTACCGACAGGAAGGCTTCCTTCCATACCCATAACCAACAAACCAAGTGTGCAGGCAAAATAGACGTTCTTTAGGCTGTACGGGCTGCGTATTCCTAAACCCCCGTAATTCTTTAGGAAGTCAGAGGCTGTTACCATGCAGTCCAAATTTGCGTACAAATTGCATGTTGAGAACCTAAACTCTCCTTCACGATTGAGTATAATAAAGCCCCCATCGTGATTGTCACACGTAGGTATCCGGCAATTGACAGGTATATATCCAAACCTGTCAAGCAACCGAGCGCACTTATGCAATTCTTTGCAGGTTCCAACTATCACTAAAGGTCTCATCGTTTTGGTTGTTTAAAATACAAAGGTAAATCAATTTCTTTGAAAAAGCAAGGGCGGAGAATATTCTCCGCCCCGTGCCAATCAATAAACATAATCTTTAAAACTCTTGTTACTACGACAATATTCGCCCTCACGGGTTTCATCTTGCTAACTCCAGACGCTTCTGGATAAACTTAAAAGGTGTTTCGCTTAAATAATAAGATAATGTTATGTCAACGTCTATTATACGTATATCCAAATATCTTTCCTTATCCTTTTATCGCCAAAGTATAACGGTCGTACATAGCGTCCCAATTATCTTCTACTATCTTGCACAACCATCTAAACGGTTTGGCATCGCCTGTATCTATTTTCTGGTATGCACCTACCCCGCACGCCTGTAATTTGGAGTTATACAGTTCTAGGAAAATTCCTTCATCGGTAATAAATCCCACCTGTCGCATATCTGCATCTAAAATTGCAGCGTAATTCGTTTCTTTAACTCCAGCTGCGGCTTTTACTGTTGTTTTAACTACTTGTACTTCCATAACTAAATCCATTTTTAATTTGACACCCCAAAGATAGGCAGATAAATTGGATTGGCAAAGAAAAAGCCGGAAAATTTTCCGGCTTATCCAAATGCGTAATCAAATCATGTTGGCTACGCTAGGGTCGGGGGCTTAATACGATATTTACTGTAAATTGAGCAAGATAAGTATGAATAGGCTCTGGGTCAGTATTATCACCAATTCCAACTCGCATTTGGACAGTTTTAACTGTCGGATATTCATTGGGGTAAACGTTGGGTGTCGTATTGCGCCAATATTGATAGCCCTCAAAGGTATTTTCCCACATAAATTCCATTCGTTCCCACCCATCTCCTTTGCCTAAATCAAATTCCAGAATTAAATATTCCGTATTGGTATCAATCAAAGTACCTAATATATTAGCTTCCAGAGCTAAATACCAAACCGTCTTACTGGTGTAATTGAAATTATTTATTTCAAAATCATACTGAAAGAATGGAATATTTGGCATACTACCACCATCGCCACTAGGCGAAAAATCCACTTCTTTTAAAGAATGTCCGACGTTTTTATTGGCTTCAGTTATTTCGCCCTGAATGGCGGTACACACATTTATGAACCATGGAATACCGAGTTGATTGACTTGAACGGATTTAAGCTGCTTTCCGTTGGCATCAAAATTGAGAGTTGTTGAGCGTGACTGTGCCGTCACATTGGGTTCAGCGGTTACTTGTGGAGTAGCCGAGCCCCCCCCCGTATCTGGGTTAATTGTTACAAAATCTTTCTTCATAATTATAATTATTAAGTGAAACAATAGGGGAACCGGAGTTCCCCGTTATTTATACGTTAAATGTGTGCTCCTTGAATTCGCCATTTAAAATTGCGAATAACGCCATCTATTTTAAATTGGGCTTGATAAGTTGCATTAATAACTCCATTTTGGAATTTACCACTCCAAAGCATAGTGTTTAATTCTGATACTCCTGTAAAGCCACCCCGAACAGAAATAGCGTATGGCTTTTGCCCAATTTCATCTGAATATTGGATTTGTAACCAAGTAAGTGTCATACTTGCTGAACCGCTTTCATCATAAAAAGTAACTCCACCCAAAGAAGCAAAAGTCAAAACTTTTTTGAAGTCAGCGTTTGAAGAAACTTGATAAACGGCTGATGGGTTTGTTGCTTCTCCTCCATTTGGTTCTCCTGCAAGCGTGTTTATTTTCCAGATATCAATTTCTGGAGCCCTAAATTCTTCAATGAATCCTGCAAAATCATAAATAAAATCTTCATCTTGAGAAGGGGTAATAGTAGCCACTTCTTCATGAAAACGCCATCCGTAATCATAATATGGAATTTCATAAGTTGTGGAAGCGTTATCTCCAGTATTTATCAGTATTTCTACTGGAGTGTTGGTTTCCCATTCGCCTGTCGGTCCCTGTTGGTCAATGCTAAAGTTAATTTTCAGGTTGCTTGCTACATCATTGTTTGCATAGGCTTCCAAATAAATTGACTTGCCTGCCCCGCTAGTTGCTGCGTCTAACCAATATTTAACTTCAATTTGGTTTTCCACAAGCATTTTCTTTTGAGTGATAGAGACAGTTCGTGTCACACCGCCACCCGCAATATTGAGTGAAGTGCTGCGTGCAGCTCCTTCGTTTTCATCAGCGGCAACAGCTATCGGAGTAGTGCCTGCGCCACCGCTTTCAGGGGTTACATTTACAAAGTCTTTGTACATGATTTGATAATTTTAAGTTAATACTAACTCTTCTACGCATTTTTTAAGAGTGTGTAAATATACGCAATTTTCATCAGTCAACACAAAAGAAGTTCCACAAAGCATAACGCATTTTAAGCGTCTATACAGGCAAATAAAAAGAGCACCGAAGCAATTGTCCGGTGCTCAATATAAAATGGCAATAGAGGGCTAATTTCCAGGTTTACGGACTACTACGTAATCTTCAAAAGGTGAATCCTTAAAAGGACGGGTGTCATCTGGGCTGTCGGGGTCAAGTAATTCACCGATAACACTCCACATTTTACCGTTCTGTTCAAATCCTGGAATCCAGTTTACACCGCCCTCTTTCTGAGACATATCCTGCACACGTACCCAATACATTCTGTAAGGTTCGTTAGGGTGGAAACACGAGGGGTCAGAATAACTGCCTGTTGGCTCAACATTAACGAGGGTCAAACCTACCAAGCTCCAGCCGAATTCTTTTTGTTGTTTTTCAAATTCTTCCTTGAATTTGTTCTGCAACCATTCGTTAAGAACAAGAGGCTTCTTTTCGTAAAATTTCAATATTAGCTTGCTGATAGGAGGATTGTCACCATTTTCTGACATCTTCATAAATGTTCCTTCGTAAACAAAGCAATAATACGGCTCTTTCATTCTTTCTTTTGGCGTATTATTCGGGTCAAAACTTTGGTTTTCTTGACCTAAATTATCAGGGGTTTCTTGTTCTTTTAAAGCCTGTAACGCCTGTTTCTTCATTTTACAAGTGCGGCATATACTCAAATCAGCGTTTGTGTTACATGCAAAGCAAAAGTTAGGAAATTTTGGATTGTTAGTGAAAGCCCCAATAATATAAGGCTTGCCGAAGTGTCTTGTATCTGCTACTTCTCGCCCTTTTACTAATGATTCACAAAGGCGGTGCATAACATCAGCATCAAGACTTTCGTCAATGTTTATGGATTGCACTATATATCTTGGCAATTCTCCGAGCAAAAATTTGTAGGCTATGACATATTTAACTATTTCCATGAAATTAAATTTTAATAGTGAATACTGGATACAACGGGTCTAACGAAAATTGTATCAATTGTTTTTTAGCAACGTCCACATAATGACAAGTAATGTTTGACACGGGCAAATCACATTTTAAACGGTGCTCGTAGACCTCTAAAGCATTAATTTGACTTACTGTGGACAATTGGCGCATTTCAGCTTCTTGCTGAATTTCGCAAGGTTCAGAGCACACAACTTGCCCATCATCAAGACGAATACTAAACACCCATTTGTCACCAAAACGAGGTATTTGTTCCACTTCCGTCACTTCAACAATACGTGACAAAGGTAATGCGGATTGAACCCGTGCATCGTGTGCATTACCTTGCAGGGGTATTCCATTCAAATAAATTAGCATAATCGTTGATATTTAATTGTTATTCATCAGGTGGGGTATCATACGTAATTTCGTAAATAATCCCGTTGATTTGTTTGAAATATCTTTCTCTTCGCCCTTTACTGGACGGAATACACATAGTTTCACCATTAGCATTAAAAACAAATTGTTGCGTATAGGTGTCATTTTCCTTCTTTAATATTTCTATAAAGGTTGCGCCATGCGCACAAATTATATTGAGCAAACTATCGTTATATAAAAACGACATAAAACACCACCAAACAAGCACTACTTCAGTAACTTCTGCCTGACCCCGCATACACGGGGTCAGAACGAAGTGTTTAGTGTACCATTTATTCAGCCGACTTGGCTTGTACTTTTTCTTCAACATTTCTGTTCGTTTTTAGTTGGGCACGAATATTTTCAATATTATCACAGAGGGTAGCGGTTGCTCCGTTTGGTTCTTTGGCACTGTCGTAAGCATCAGAAGTCGTAATGTCCAAATACACTTTGTAAGCCTCTGGAAAGTCTTGCTCCAATGTCTTTGGTGTGAACCGTTGGGTCTGCATAATACATTTCAACCGCTTTTCCATAAAGTACCTGTCCATTTCCAATTTAAAATACTTGCGCATTAATTCGTGGATATAGTTTTCTTTAGGAATGGATTTCAGTAAAGTGTAAACCTCTTCTTTGTCTAAGGGCAAACTTTCATGGAAATTAATATCTGCGTGATGAGTACGGCTTCCCCATTCAGCAGGCAGATAATTCTTAAAGTTGTAGGAAGCTATGTAAATTGCCTCAACTGCCTTGAAAAACTGTGGATACTTTTCAAACACTGTTTGTACTTCTTTAGGAATATAATTCTCCTTGAGGTAGGCTAATAGGTGCAGGCGTAACGATTCTTTTACCTCTTTAATTTCTTCACGGTAATTATCGTTTGCCAAACGTTCGGCAATCATCATGCGGAGTTCTACGTTAATTATAGCCATTACTTCTTCCCTCCTTTCTTGATTTGCATCGCAACTTTTCGTTGAGCTCCCTTTGACAGCTTGCGAGCATCTACTTTAAATTCTTTATGTTCCATAGGTTTTGGAGCCACCCATTTTTGAGTAACAACAAGAACATCCGCTTGTTTAAATGGCAGCTTGTTAATCTGTTCCGCACGATGCACCGCAAATTCCCACGGTAGATTTTCCATAATAGCTTGATTTTCGGGGTCAATTACCAAATCGTAGGACGGAATATTCCATACGAGCTTGAATAGAGGCTCGCCCAAATCTTCTTCCAACAAATGTGCCACGTCCAAATAATCGCACCCAAAGGCTTGAGCCGCACCCGCATACTCTTCACCCGTGCCAATCACTACGCAATCCTCTCTTTTAAGCTCTATACGAGACGTTGCTAGGAACTCATTAAACATTGTCAGCAACATGGTTGGATTCGGCATAGCGATAGGAACTTCGCCCTCTGGCATTTCAGGCGCATACTGTCCAGCGGGGAAAACCGTCATACCAATGTATTCCTGAAGTGCTGCAATAACATACACGAACTTCGCTTGGAACAGTGACGGGTGTAATTTGGTAGGAATGTCCGGTTGGTTGCTTACAACAAAGATAGCAATCGGGTTGAGTTGTTTCAGCTTTTCCAACACATTCAGGTTGAATTCCATGTCCCATACGCCCACGGGCTTTTCTTTGTTAGAATGTGTTTTAATAAGCACATCGTCCAGCCCTACAAATACAATTCTTTTGTCTTTTAAATCCATCTTTCTTTATTTTAGGAAGTTAATAAATTTTGTGAAATATACGCATAAGTAGTGGAGTTTCTTAAAACTCCACAAATATCAGACGAACCCCGTTAATGTCACTCACCCAAAAATGATTATGACCGAAGCCCCATTTAAAATACCATGATAATTCTGGTTTATCGTATTTATGGCGTTTTTCTAATAACCTTACACAGCGACGTAATTCTTCTTCGTTTTGGCAGGCAGTTATTTCGTTAAGAAATTCAACAAATAAACTAGCTGCGTAGGCACGCATATCCATAAACGGGTTTTCTACAATTGCTTTCATGATTATTTGGCATTTATTGGGTTAATATAGAAATAAGCATATTTAGAGGCTAAACCGCCATCAACAATTTCACGAACAATCCAATGTTCATAAGCGGCTTCTTTGCAGTTGGGATAAGGCGAAGCGAACTGAAACTGTGCGCCCTGTGGTACATCTTCACAATAGAAGCGAATTATCTTTACACCGTTGCCGTCAACAAATTCATGTTTTCCTACTGGAACGGCTGGAACGCGACTGTAAGGCTTGACGCCTGTACTAAAATGAAATTCTTGTAAGTTTGCCATAACATTTGAGTTTTAATGTGATTAACTTGATTGACA
>ERZ1035041.309-NODE-309-length-24838-cov-5.755114_pt1 | contig 24838 bp, 22 predicted proteins | sample MGYA00520684_ERZ1035041 | MGnify/ENA primary metagenome ERZ1035041 (study PRJEB33766, sample SAMN09781699) | gut metagenome | biome: gut microbiome | host: Homo sapiens | place: Madagascar | study: EMG produced TPA metagenomics assembly of the PRJNA485056 data set... | reverse complement strand
CACAAATAGTTGCCACCGCCTTTTCTGTCGGTTAAGAACACATACTTCTACGCAATCTTTCTCTATCCAATATTAATATTATATATGGAATAAGCGTATATCACAACATATTTGTTATCACCGTACAATTTTTATAAGTTTTGCATTTTTTCTGCCGTAATATAAAAATCATCAGGTATATGTAGTATATAAATAAAAGCACTTGCATATTGCAGGTGCTTTTATAATTTACAGTGGGAATCATGACCGTTATTGTGCCTTTTTCTCATCAAAAATTATCGGCGGATTCTTGATTTGAACCCGCTGACGCAATTTTTCTGTTTTTCCATACCCCAACTATTGACAAAGAGTATTTTAATATTAAACGGTGCGGCAGATATTGAAATTGTTGCAGAAAAAGTATATAATGAAAATACATTAAAAGCTATTGGTTTTACAACCGGATCTGATAAGTACAAAGGAGAAAAAATTATGTTTATTCCTGAAAATAACCGTTATGAGAAAATGGTATATAACCGACTTGGCAACAGCGGACTGAAAGTGTCTGCCGTATCGCTTGGATTATGGCAGAATTTCGGCTTCGGATCTGATTTTGCCAATGCCGAAAAAATGGTACGCACCGCATTCAACCTTGGCATAACTCATTTCGACCTTGCCAACAATTACGGTCACCCTTATAACGGAAGTGCAGAAGAGAACTTCGGTAAGATTCTCGACCGTGGTATGAGGGAATACCGTGACGAAATGTGCATTTCAACAAAGGCGGGCTATGAAATGTGGGACGGACCTTACGGCGATAAGAACGGTTCAAGGAAATATCTTACAGCGTCCCTCGATCAGAGCCTTAAACGTATGAAGCTCGATTATGTCGACATCTATTATCATCACATTTTCGACCCCGGCACACCGCTTGAAGAAACAGCGCTTGCGCTTGATAATGCCGTAAGACAGGGTAAGGCTCTCTATGTAGGAATATCGAACTATAACAGACAGCAGACCGCAGAAATTCAGAAAATATTCAAAGAGCTGCGCACACCTTTTATAGTAAATCAGCCGTCATATTCAATGCTCAACCGCTGGGTAGAACGTGACGGCCTCGATAAATACTGCCTTGAAAATAATCTGAGCCTTGCCGTATTCTCACCGCTTTATCAGGGCTTTCTTACAGATAAGTATCTCCATGGAGTTCCCGAAGATTCGCGTCTTGCGAAAGGCGGCGCTCCGTGGCTGGATGGACAGCTTGATGATGTAATGTTGAAGCGTCTTAATGCTCTGAATGAAATTGCGCTGAGCAGAGGTCAGAAGCTCTCGCAGATGGCGCTTTCATGGGTGCTTCATAATAAGGCGGTGGCAACGGTTCTTATAGGTGCAAGCCGCCCGTCGCAGATAGTCGAGAATGCGGAGTGCATTAATAAGCTTGACTTTACCGATGAAGAGATAAAAGAAATAGAAAATGTGCTGAAGTAATACAGTATAACGACAGCGGCAGACCGTCCGGACGGTCTGCCGCTGTCGTTATTTTGAAAACATCATATCAACCTTATCAAGGTCAAGCATATAATATGCGTGTCTTTCCCTTGTGCTTTTGATGAGTAAATCAGCCGGTATACTGCTCAGCTTGTTTCGCACCGAGGAGTAAGACACATTAAAATAGCTTTCAAGTTCTTTTTGAGATATACCGTTTTCCGAAAACAGTGCCGCCTGTATCAACACATAATAAAGCCTTTGTATATCTTTATGATCTGCATTGGGCAGTTTTGGACATAAGTCACCGTAAAAATTGAATTTATCAAGCTTGTTTTTGATTTCATCGTATAATTGCTTCATAGAAATGTCTACAAGGTTCACAAACATCTCCGCAAAAGGTGTCAGGTCGCCTTTGTTCAAAGGATGATTACAGGTATCAAATGCGTCATAGTACTTATTTATATTTTCTTTTATCGTATAAGAAATGTGGTATCCGATAAGACTGTTAAGCTCTTTTGACAGAAGATAACTGCTGATAAAACGGTCTGTTCTGCCGTTGCCGTCATAAAACGGATGAATATATCCGAACAGATAGTGAAATACAGCTATTCTTATTAAAATATCACAGTCGGCATTTGCAAGAAAATTCAACGATTTATCCATTGTCGATATTATTTCCGATTCCGGATGAACACCGGTATGGATAACCTTTTGTGTAGGCGAATATACATTTACATCGTTTTTTCTGAAAATTGTGCCGTCAGGAAGATTTGAAGGGTCTGTTGCGTTTATCTCATCGTAAAAAATATCGTCATATATTTTTCTTATGTCCCGTCCGGTACGCAGAGGTATTTCCTCATTCTGTGACAACGTTACATATTTATTTACAAGTCCGACAAAACGTTTTTTTTTGTCCTTCGTTGAAAGGTCGGACAGTATTTCATTTATTTCTTTTCGTGTGCTGTGTACGCCCTCTATGTTGTTTGTAAGCACGATTTCGTCTGTAAGACAACGTGTACGGTATTGAATAAGAGCTCTCTCAGGTAATACCGAACACATATTGACAATTTTGGTGTTGGTACGCTCAATGGAAATAATACTGCCGAACATTTCTTTCGTCTGACATAAGAAAGCGGCATTGCCCGAAATTTCTATATCAAGATGAACAGTATCATCGTCATTAAAGCGTTTTTCATATTCCGATTTATAAGCTTCCCTATCAATATGAAAGAGTTTTTTAAGCGGCATTTTTTTCATAAAGCTACCTCCTTTGTTATTATAGTACGATTGTAACACACTTATTCACAAAAATCAACGATTTTTGCAAATTACACACCGAAAAACGTTCAAACTTCACAAAAAAGCCCTGTTTTTATAAAGTTCGTGTGGAAAGCAGCATTAAAGTTTTAAAAGCGAGCAGATTTTATAAATCACAGTCTGTCGAAAAAACTATATAATTTTAGAAAATGGGGTTTGGGGCGTAGCCCCAAGCAGGGTGAGGGCGGCAGCCCCACACTCAGCCCGGCACGGATGCCGGGCGTGTATGCCCAAAGGCTCTGCACGATGCAGAGCCAACCAAGCATACACAGCCCTTCACCGAGGGGAAGGGGTTTGGGGATAGGGATAGCAAGTTAGAAGTATATTTCAAAAAACAGACTTTTTCTACAAACTGAGCCATCAACAACCTTTGAACTTAATTTACTGATTCTGACCTGTTATGACCCAAAACATATCAAAACCGCTCAATTTTATTCAATCTGTACAAAAATTCTTGCTATATGTTGTCTAATACAACAAAAATCACGCATTTTTGAATAAATTTGAACGAAAGTGCTTGATTTTGAACTTTTAACGTGTTATTATAAGCTCAAGGACAGAGAGTAAAGTCCAAAAGAGCTTAAAACAGCTCACTTAACTAATATCATGATATTTTTAAAGAGGTCTTAATATGCTGACAGAAGAACGACATTCAATGATAATCAAAGCGGTGAACGAGCGTGCAAGCGTAACTATCGCAGAGCTTTCGGAGATTCTTAACGTTTCTGCGTCAACCGTAAAACGTGATTTGATTATTCTTGCAAATGAGGGTAAAATAATCAAGGTACGCGGCGGTGCAATGTCAAAGAACGACAGCTTCTCGTCGGTAGAGAAAAACGTCGAGGAAAAATCTGCAATCTGCACCGAAGAAAAAAATTCAATCGCAGGATATGCCGCAAAGCTGATTGAAAAAGGCGATTTTGTTTTTCTTGACGCAGGCACGACAACGGAGAAGATGATAGATCATCTTACCGTAAGAGATGTTACATTCGTCACAAATGGCTTTATCCACGCAAAGAAGCTGGCGGTAAAGGGCTACAAGGTCTTTATCACAGGCGGCGAGATAAAAGCCAGCACAGAGGCAATCGTGGGAGCCGAGTGCGTACTCACACTGAAAAACTACAATTTCACAAAGTGCTTTATGGGTACAAACGGCATATCGCTGACAGCCGGCTTTACGACCCCCGACGTGAACGAGGCAAAGGTAAAAGCCGCCGCTATCGAGAGCAGCCGTGAGGTTTTCGTTTTAGCCGACCATTCAAAGTTTGACGAGGTAAGCTCAGCGACATTTGCAGGACTCGGAAAAGCTGTCATAATCACAGATATGATCCCCAACAGAAAGTATAAAGAAGCGGCGGACATTACGGAGGTAGGACAATGATATATACGGTAACATTCAACCCGGCGGTTGATTATATCGTGCGCACAAAAGCGCTTACGGCAGGAGCGGGAAAACGCCCGGAAAGCGAGGAGATATACTTCGGCGGAAAGGGCATAAACGTTTCGCTGGTATTATCCGAGCTTGGCGTAAAATCAAAGGCACTCGGTTTCGTTGCAGGCTTCACAGGCGAGGCAATTGAAAAGGGTATCACCGAAAAGGGCATAGATGCCGACTTTGTTCATCTTGAAAAAGGCTTTTCGAGAATAAACGTCAAGATAAAGTCGGACGAGGAAACCGAGCTTAACGGACAAGGCCCCGAGATAACGGCAGAAGCCATAGACCTGCTTTTCACGAAGCTGGATTCCTTGAAGGCAGGCGACACACTGGTGCTTGCAGGCAGTATCCCCTCATCGCTTCCCTCGGACATTTACGAGCGTATTATGGCACGTCTTAGCGACAGAGGGATAAGATTTGTGGTAGATGCCACAAAGGAGCTGTTGCTGAACGTTCTCAAGTACAAGCCGTTCCTCATAAAGCCCAACAATTTCGAGCTTGGCGAAATGTTCGGAGTAGAGCTTAAGACAAATGAGGATATAATAAAGTACGCAGGAAAGCTCAGAGAAAAAGGCGCTGTAAATGTCCTTATTTCTATGGCAGGCGACGGAGCGATACTTCTTGACGAAAACGGCAAGACCCATATCTGCGGAGTATGCAAGGGCAAGGTAAGAAATTCCGTAGGTGCAGGCGATTCAATGGTGGCAGGCTTTATCGCAGGCTGTGAAAACGGCGACTATGAATACGCACTTAAACTTGGTACAGCGTCCGGCGGAGCAACGGCATTTTCCGACGGACTTGCAGAAAAGAAAACTATAGACGAGCTTATGGAGCAGTTAGCTTAAACCGAAAAAGGAGGAAAAGAATATGAGAATAGTTGACTTATTAAATAAGGACAGCATTCTTTTAAACGGTGCACCGAAAAGCAAGACAGAGGCTATAGATATGCTGGTCGATCTTCAGATGAAGAGCGGCAACATATCCGACAGAGAGATATATAAGCAGGGCATTTTAGCCCGTGAGGAAAAAGGCTCGACAGCGGTAGGAGAGGGCATAGCGATCCCCCACGCAAAGAGCAGTGCGGTAAAAGCCCCCTCGCTTGCGGCTATGACAGTGCCGGGCGGCGTTGATTACGAAGCACTTGACGATGAGCCGTCAGACGTGCTGTTTATGATAGCCGCACCCGATACTGAGGCAGACGTTCATCTTGAGGTGCTTTCACGTCTTATGACTCTGCTTATGGACGAGGATTTCAGAGCAAAGCTTCTTTCGGCAAAGGATACAGACGAATTTTTAGCTGTAATAGACACAGCTGAAAAGGCAAAGTATCCCGATGAACCGACAGCTAAGGAAGTACCGGAAAACGCCGACAGGATAAAGGTGCTTGCAGTTACCGCCTGTCCTACAGGTATAGCACATACCTATATGGCGGCAGAGGCACTCGAAAAGGCAGGCAAGAAGCTCGGTATTTCTATCAAGGTCGAAACAAACGGCTCAGGCGGAGCAAAGAACGTTCTTACCGATAAGGAAATAGCAGAGTGCGACGGTATCATCGTAGCGGCTGACAAGTCGGTAGAGATGGCTCGCTTTAACGGTAAAAAGGTGCTTTCGACAAAGGTTTCCGACGGTATAAAGATTCCCGAGGAGCTTATCGGAAGAATAGAAAAGGGTGATGCTCCCGTTTATCATCACGAGGGCGGAGCGGCAAGTTCATCTTCATCTATGGCAAACGAGAGCTTCGGCAGAAAGATATACAAGCATCTGATGAACGGTGTATCAAATATGCTCCCGTTCACCGTTGCAGGCGGTATCTTCATAGCGCTTGCATTCCTTATAGATACGCTGATGGGCGTACAGCCGGGCGACAATTTCGGTACTGTAACTCCTGTAGCGGCATTCTTCAAGACAATAGGCGGTTACGCTTTCAACTTTATGATACCCGTACTTGCAGGCTATATCGGTAAGAGTATAGCAGACAGACCCGGCTTCCTTGTAGGACTTGTCGGCGGCTATCTTGCAACTACAGGCTCGACCTTCGTCAAGATAGGCGGCGATGTTCCCTCAGGCTTCCTCGGCGCACTCTTTGCAGGCTTTGTCGGCGGATTTATTATGCTCGGACTTGAAAAGCTCTGTGACAAGATGCCAAAAGCCCTTAACGGTATCAAGCCCGTTCTCATTTATCCCCTCGCAGGTCTTGGCATCATAGCTGTAGTAATGTGTGCGATAAATCCCTTTATGGGCATCATCAACACTGCGATAGCCGATTTCCTGAACCACATGGGCGCAGAGAGCAAGATATTCCTCGGTGTTATACTCGGCGCAATGATGTCTATAGATATGGGCGGACCGTTCAATAAGGCGGCTTATGTATTCGGTACTGCGGCAATAGCAACAGGCGGCTACGATATAATGGCGGCAGTTATGATAGGCGGTATGGTTCCTCCTATTGCAATAGCACTTTCAACAACTTTCTTCAAGAGCAGATGGACAGAAGAAGAACGCAAGAACGGCCCTGTAAACTATATTATGGGACTTAGCTTCATCACAGAGGGCGCAATTCCTTATGCGGCGGCAGACCCGATCAGAGTTATTCCGGCTTGTATGGTCGGCGCAGGCGTTGCAGGCGGTCTTTCAATGGCATTCAACTGCACGCTTATGGCACCGCACGGCGGCATCTTCGTATTCGCCGTTGTTGGCAACTGGCCTATGTACCTTGTATCTCTTGCAGTAGGCGCTGTAGTATCAATGTTACTGCTGGCACTGCTTAAAAAGAAGAAAACGGTAAAAGAACCCGAAACAAAGTAAATAAGACTGTAGTTTAAAATGTAGGGTTTAGTGTTGCTTGCTTTGGGATAAGCCCCAAGGCAGGTCGCAGGGACGCCAGTCCCCGTATTCCCCCCCTTTCCCAGGGAAAGGGGGCAGGGGGATAGGGAAAATCCATTAGCAGTTTATTTTTAAAACCGACTTTTTCTACAGATGTAATTATTAAAATCAACATTTAAAGGAGCGTATCACAATGGTAACAAAGACAGTAACAGTAGTAAACGAGCAGGGACTTCATATGAGACCCGCAGGACAGCTTGCCGCAGAAATGAAGAAATTCCCCGGTTGCACTATAACTATCGCAAGCGGCGATAAGACGGCAAAGGCAACAGCCGTAATGCAGATAATGGCGGCAGGTCTTAAGAAAGGCTCAATCGTTGAGATTACCGCAGACGGCGATAACGAGCAGGCGGCACTTGACAAGGCTGTAGAGCTTTTCGAAAGCGGCTTCGGCGAATAAGAAAGACTATCGGCTTTTACCGCACTGTCAGGCGGTGCGGTAAAACCGTTATCCGATAAAAAAGGGGGAGCAATAATGAAGAAATATCTCGGCAAAGGCGTATACGGCGCAGTGGCAATAGGAAAAATATCCGTGTTCAAAAAGTGCGATGCGGCAGTAACACGCATACACGTTGAAGATACCGAAAAGGAAAAGCAGAGAGTAAAAGCGGCAAAGGAGCTTGCCGCAAAACAGCTTACCGAAATTCACGAAAAAGCGCTCAGAGAGGTCGGAGAAACTCACGCACAGATATTCGAGATCCACCTGATGATGCTTGACGATGACGATTACAACGAGTCTATCGAAAACATAATAGATACCCAGTCGGTAAATGCCGAATATGCGGTGGCGCTTACCTCGGATAACTTTGCAGGAATGTTCTCGTCTATGGACGATGCCTATATGCAGGCAAGAGCCGCAGATGTAAGGGATATTTCCAACCGCATTATCGCAAACCTGACAGGTGCAAATACCGACAGCACCACAGCCGATGAGAAGTCGATCGTCTGTGCGGACGATCTTGCACCGAGCGAAACCGTTTCGCTTGATAAGGACAAGGTGCTTGCGTTCGTTACCGCTCACGGCTCGTCAAATTCCCATACGGCAATTCTCGCAAGAAATATGAATATCCCTGCCGTTATCGGCGTGGGCGACAGCTTTCTTGCCGAGATAAACGAGGGCGATACAGCCATAGTAGACGGCTTTACCGGCGAGATTATAGTTTCTCCCGATGAGCAGACCTTAAAAGCCTATACCGAAAAGCAAAAGCGTGACGAGGAGCAGAAAAAGCTGCTGCAGGAGCTTAAGGGCAAGGAGAATATAACCCTTGACGGCACTAAGATAAACGTGTTCGCAAATATCAGCGGCATTGACAATATAGGCGCTGTATTGTTGAACGATGCCGGCGGAATAGGACTTTTCAGAAGCGAATTCCTGTACCTTGAAAATTCCGATTTCCCGACAGAAGAACAGCAGTTCCATGCTTATAAGCGTGTGCTTGAAAGCATGGCAGGAAAGAAAGTAATAATAAGAACGCTTGACATAGGCGCAGATAAGCAGGTGGACTATTTCGGACTGAAAAAGGAAGAAAATCCCGCACTCGGACTTCGTGCCATCCGCATCTGCCTTACCCGTCCGGAGATATTCAGAACACAGCTCAGAGCCTTGTTCAGAGCGTCCGTTTACGGCAATCTCGGCATAATGTTTCCTATGATAACGTCGGTGAGCGAGGTCGAGCGTATCAAAGCAATCTGCGAGGAAGTAAAAGCGGAGCTTAAGTCTGAGGGCATCGAGTATTCCGACAAGACCGAGATCGGTATTATGATAGAAACTCCTGCGGCGGCGATAATCAGCGACCGCTTAGCCCCTATGGTAGACTTTTTCAGCGTAGGCACAAACGATCTCACACAGTACACGCTTGCCTGCGACCGACAGAATCCCGATGCGGAGGAATTTGTCGATACTCACCATGAGGCTATTCTCCGCCTTATCGAAATGAGCGCACAGAATGCCCATAAGAACGGTGCGTGGATAGGAATCTGCGGCGAGCTTGCGGCAGATACCACCCTCACAGAAACATTCTTACGCATGGGCATTGACGAGCTTTCGGTTTCTCCGACATTCGTCCTGAAGGTTCGTGACGCAGTAAGAAAAACCGACCTGTCGAAATAACAGCTAATGTCGAAACTCCCTTATAAAAATTACAGCAGTTGCGCCTTCTCCCTTGCGTGAACTGCTGTAATCTTTAAGGCTTACAGCACCTGATATTTACACATCAGGCTTATCCTTTCCTAAAAAAAACGTAATTTTCCGTTAAACTTAGTAAATGTTAGCGTTTTTGCCCTTATCACGCATTTATATGCGCTTTATTCTAAATTTTCACTTGACTTATCGGTGGCGCATATGTTATTATTCTTAAATAGAGTAATCATATACACAGCAAATAAGCTGTGTGATACAATCTGCCGGTCGCTCTGTAGCCGGCACAGTCTTCCGTAAAAAACCTTGTCATAATACAGGAGCGGAAGAAAAAACACAATAGATAGAATTAAAAGGCAAAACAGTCGAAAGGCTGTGACGCAAAGCTACAGGATCTGTAAAATGGTAGCCGGTTGCATTAAACGATGGGAGTATTGCGGCTTTTTATGCTTGCAATACTTTTTTTGTGGAAAGGAGCAGCTTTCTTGAAACACATAGCGTCCGAGAACAACAAACACGAACTTCTGTATGCGCCTGAGGATATTCTTCTCTCGGCAGGCATAGGTACATGGAGCATTTTTCTGCTTGACGGGAAAGAACCCGAAATGTACGCTGATGAGCAAATGAAAAGGCTTTTATCGATAGAGGGTAAAGAACTTACACCCGAACAGACCTATAAGGCATGGCGTGACGGAGTGCAGGGCAAAGATATAGAAATAGTGGATAACTATACTGCTTCTATGATAAAGAACGGCAGCGCAGAAGTAGACTATGACTGGATACGTCCCGACAACCGCGTAATGTTTGTCCGTTGCGGCGGTTCTGCCCATAAAGAAGAGGGAAAGGGATATGTGCTGCGTGGATATCACATGGTCGTACCCGACAATGTAAAGGAACAGTACCGCTATCAGAAAGAAATAAAACGCTCTCTTGACGTTATGTCAGCGCTCAACAGCGATTATACGTCCGTATATTACGTTGACCTGAATAAGAATAAATCTGTTCGTTATATAAACAAGATGGCCGATGAAGCCGCTATATACAAATTTGCCGGCATTCACAAGCGTCACAGTGAGGCTATGCTTTATTACATAGAAAACTATATCTGTGAAGATGACAGGCAGAAAGTTGCTGTTGCGTCTGACTTTGCCACTATGAAGAAAAATCTTTGCAGCACACCGAAATATTCCGTCCGCTACAGAGCAATGAATGTCGGTAACGGGTCTGCCGATTATGAGATGACATTCGTTGCCTGCTCTGAACCTTTTGACAACAAGGTGGTGATCGGTATACGCTGTATCGATGACATTATAAAAGAAGAGGTCGAACACAGAAAACAGCTTGAAACCGCACTTGCACAGGCTCAGACGGCAAACAGGGCAAAGAGCGAATTCTTATCCCGTATGTCGCACGAACTGCGTACACCGCTCAACGGTATAAAGGGTATGATCGCCATAGCGCAGAATTCCGCAAAGGAAAACAACGAGGTGCTGACCGCACTTGACAAAGCCGCAAAATCCGAAAAACTGCTTGAAATGCTGATTGACGATGTGCTGGATATGAGCCGTCTTGAACTGGGTAACGTTGCGCTTGAAAGAAATTATATCGATGTAAGCGCTCTTTATAATGTTTATACCGAAACGATACGACAGCTTGCCGAACCACTCGGAATCAATGTTGTATCACACCCTGCCGAAATTGAACATAACCATGTTTACGGCAGTGAAAATCATATCCGCCGTATGATGTTCAAGATAATCCAAAACAGCATAAAATTCAACAAGCCCGGCGGAACTGTTGAAACATTCGTACATGAACAGCATATCGATAAAGAGCATTCGGTGTATGTCGTTGAAGTAAAAGATACAGGAATCGGTATGAGCCGTGATTTTATTGAGCATATATTTGAGCCGTTCGTAAAAGAACATAACGACGCGGGCGCCGAACCGGGAATGGGGCTTGGACTGCCGATAGCGCATAAGCTCTGTGAGCTTATGCGTGGAAATATCGAGGTCGAAAGCGAGCCGGGAAAAGGCTCGTTGTTCAGGGTACATATCCCGCTTGAGCTTTGCTTTGATAAAGATGAAAAAGAACAGAAGTTACCGCACGGAATACTTAAAGGCAAGAATGTGCTTATAGCCGAAGATAATGAGCTTAACCTTGAAATAGCACAGTATATGCTTGAAAGCGAGGGCGCAGTCATAACCGCCGCAAGAAACGGCGCAGAGGCTGTCAGAATATTTACCGAAAATCCCGGACATCATTTTGACCTGATACTTATGGATCTTATGATGCCGGAACTTGACGGAATATCCGCAACACAGCGTATACGTTCTTCAGGCAGAGAAGACGCAAAACAAATACCGATAATCGCAATGAGCGCAAATGTTCTACCTGGGGATGTTGAGCGATGTATGTCGGCAGGTATGAACGGTCATATCCCGAAACCTATCGATATAAAACGAATGACTAAAGCTTTAGCCTCTCATTTGGCATAAAAACAGATCCCGTCACCGATTGCCGGCAGGCGGGAACCTGTTTTTAATTTCACGTTTATCATCATGCACAACTTTCTTATCAGAACTGTCGAAAATTATCGTTAAAAACAGTAACGGTTAGCAAGTTACAACTTATTGACAAATAAAAAGTATGGTGTTATACTAAATAAAAACAAATAGATACGTCTGTGTAAACAGATTTCAAAGGCAGTTTAAAGCGCTGACGGAATAGCATAGCAGAACATATCTGCCGTCATTCCGTTTTATTATGAAAATTTAGTTAGCCAAGGCTTACTATGCTTGCTTTAATGCCTGAAGAAGGTGCACAGACGGCTCTGTAAAGAGCGATGATATAAGGAGGTCCAATTATGAACTGGGTAAAATTAGGCATATTTGCAGGCGGTGTAGCGTTCGGCTCTGTAGGATTGAAGCTTCTCGGCAGTAAAGACGCAAAGAAGGTATATGCACAGGTTACAGCGGCAACTCTTCGCGCTAAGGAATCGGTTATGAAGACCGTTACGAACGTAAAAGAAAACGCAGGCGACATTCTCGCCGACGCTAAGGATATCAACGAAAAGCGTGAAGCCAAGGACTTTGTTATCGATGACGAATGCGAATATGACTGCGACTGCGGTTGCGAAGCCGTTTCGGAAGAAGCATAAGAATTGATAGAAAGCCGACGGTACGCTTAGTTTGCCGTCGGCTTTTTATATGGAGATGACCGGAAATGAAATGTAAAATACTTCACGAGTCAAAATGCAGACTGCGTGTACACCTTTTCTGCGGAAAAATGTCGCTCGACAATGCCGATGTGCTTGAATATTACCTTCGTGCCGTAAGCGGCGTTACCGATGTTTCGGTATATGACCGTACCTGCGATGCGGTTATAGTATTCACTGACAGGAAAGCGGTGCTCAAGGCGCTTGCCGCATTTGCCTTTGAAAAGGCTCAGAAGATGGACTTAGTGCCCGACCATACATCGAGAAAGCTCAACCGTGAGTTTGAGGACAAGCTTGTTATGACGGTTGTGGCACGGTTTATATCAAAGGCTTTTATTCCTGCACCGATAAGAGCGTTCATCGCTGTAATAAGGTCATGGAAATATATAAAGCACGGACTTAAAGCACTTCTCAGCGGCAAACTGTCCGTAGCCGTACTTGATGCTACTGCGGTGACTGTATCGCTACTGAGAGGCGACTTCAAGACAGCCTCGTCTGTAATGTTTATGCTTAATATCGGTGAGATACTTGAGGACTGGACGCATAAGAAGTCGGTAGCTGATCTTGCAGGTGCAATGTCGCTGAACGTTGAAAGCGTATGGGTAAAGACAGGCGACACCGAAACGCTGATATCCATAAACGATGTGCGTGAGGGCGATCTGGTTGTAGTCCGCACGGGCAATATGATACCGCTTGACGGTAAGGTCGCAGGCGGCGAGGCTACCGTAAATCAGGCGTCTATCACGGGCGAATCTCTCCCCGTCAGAAAGAGCGAGGGAAGTTACGTCTATGCAGGTACTGTTGTCGAAGAGGGCGAATGCATTATCCGTGTTGACAAGGCAATGGGCGGCGGCAGATATGACCGCATAGTAAAGATGATAGAGCAGTCCGAAAAGCTGAAATCGTCTTCCGAGGACAAGGCGTCAAGGCTTGCGGATAAGCTTGTACCTTATACGCTCGGCGGAACGATACTTACTTATCTTCTGACCCGTAACGTAACCAAGATGTTAGCCGTTCTGATGGTTGACTTCTCGTGTGCGCTGAAGCTATCAATGCCTATAGCCGTACTTTCGGCAATGCGTGAGTGCAGTAATTATAAGATAAGCGTAAAGGGAGGCAAGTTCCTTGAAGCCGTGTCCGAAGCCGACACTATCGTGTTCGATAAAACAGGAACGCTTACCTATGCCGCACCTACAGTTGAAAAGGTAATTCCTTTCGGCGGCAAAAATGCAGACGAAATGCTGCGTCTTGCGGCTTGCCTTGAAGAGCATTATCCTCACTCGATGGCAAATGCCGTAGTAGCCGCCGCAAAGGAAAAGGGACTCAGCCACGAAGAATATCATTCAAGCGTTGAATATGTCGTAGCACACGGCATATCCAGTATGGTTGAGAACAAGAAGGTTATAATCGGCAGCGCCCACTTTGTATTTGAAGATGAGGGCTGTGTTGTACCCGAGGGTGACGAGGAGCTTTTCAATTCGCTGTCGGGTGAATATTCACACCTGTATCTTGCAATATCGGGTGTGCTTGCCGCAGTGATCTGCATATCAGACCCGCTGAGAGCTGAAGCGGCAGACGCTATAAAGGCACTCCACGACTGCGGTATAAGTAAGATAGTTATGATGACGGGCGATAACGAGCAGACCGCAAAGGCAGTAGCCGCCAAGGTCGGCGTTGACGAATTCCATGCAGGCGTTCTCCCCGAGGACAAGGCAAACTTTATAAAGAGGGAACACGAAAAGGGAAGAAAGGTCATAATGATAGGCGACGGAGTAAACGATTCTCCCGCACTGTCCGAAGCCGACGCAGGTATCGCTATAAATACGGGAGCGGCAATAGCAAAGGAGATTGCCGATATTACGGTATCGTCCGAAGACCTTTATATGCTGGTAACCCTCAGAAAGATAAGTTCAGCGCTTATGAAGAGAATCAACCGTAATTACCGCTTTATCGTATCGTTCAATCTTATGCTGATACTTCTCGGTGTGGGCGGAATAATCCAGCCGACTACCTCGGCACTGTTCCACAACGCCTCAACACTTGCAATCAGCCTTAAGAGTATGACCAACCTGCTTGATGAAGAAGAAAAGTAATTATCGGCTCTCGTTATAAACGGTCTGCCACCGCAGTTCAGATAGAACAGCGGTGGCAGATTTTAATAACCCCACACATCTTAAAATCCGGCTAATTCCGCCGGTCAACAAACAAAAAAGAACCATTACCTAAGCAACTAATCCGCAATGTAACGTATTACAGATTATAAAAAATTACCCATTTGTGTATTGCACGACTTCCGTTTATATGATATACTGAATACAACAGTATGATATTTACCAAAAACGAAAGGAAGTTACATTATATGGGAGCTATACTTGAATACAAATGCCCGTGCTGCAGCGGACCGCTGCAGTTCGATACCGATGCACAGAAGATGAAATGCCCCTACTGCGACAACGAGTTTGACGCAGAAACCCTTAAGAGCAACGACGACGTTCTTAAGGAAGAAAAGCCCGATATGATGGACTGGTCAAGCCAGCCCGGCAACGAGTGGATGCAGGGAGAGCTTGAAGGGCAGAAGGTCTACCTTTGTAATTCCTGCGGCGGTCAGATCGTCTGTGACGACACTACCGGAGCTACCGACTGTCCTTATTGCGGAAGCCCCGTTGTTATGATGGGACAGTTCGCAGGTGACAAGCGCCCCGATATAATAATCCCGTTCAAGCTGGATAAGGAAGCGGCAAAGAACGGCTTTAAACAGCACCTCTGCAAGAAGCGCCTGCTTCCTAAGGCGTTCAGAACGGACAGCTACATAGACGATATAAAGGGCGTTTACGTTCCGTTCTGGCTCTATGACGCACACGCCGATGCACAGGCATATTTCCACGGAACTAAGGTCAAAAGCTGGAGCGATGACAAGTATAACTACACCAAGACATCGCACTACAGGCTTTACCGCAACGGCTCAATGGACTATGAGAGAGTGCCGGTCGACGGCTCAAGCAAGATAGCGGACGACCTTATGGAGTCGCTCGAACCGTTTACAGCAGACGGCGAAGTGGCTTTCCAGACTGCGTATCTTTCAGGCTACATGGCTGACAAGTATGACGTTGATTCCAACGAAAGCAACGGCAGAGCCAACGAGCGTATCAAAAAGAGCACGCTTGACCGCCTTACAAGCACCACCAACGACTTTACATCGGTAACTACCGAAAGCTCCTCAGTACAGCTTGATAACGGCACTGTGAGGTATGCCTTATATCCCGTATGGCTGCTTACAGCCAAGTGGAACGGCGATATATACAACTTTGCAATGAACGGACAGACAGGAAAGTTTGTCGGTAATCTGCCGCTTGATAAAGGCGCATACTGGCGCTGGACGGGACTTATCGCCCTGATAGCAACGGTTGCCGCACTTGCCGTTTCCGCATTTGTATTACTGAATTAAGGGGGCTTATATATGATGAAGAAAAGAATTACAGCCATACTTGCGGCGGCAATAATAGCAGTCGGAGCGTCGGTTCCTGCCTTTGCTGACGACGATTTTAACACTGCCGGAAATGACGCACCGGTACTTCTGACAGCACAGGAAGCACAAGCCGATACCGCTCTTGATATAATAAGCGACGACTCTGCGATAGTGGCGCTCAGCGATAACTATGACACCGCCGCAATAAACGAAACCGGCGAAACAGAGGACGACGACAGCGATAAAGCTCCCGTAGCGACCCGTGATATTGTTATTGCGGTCTGCATCAGCGTAGTTATCGGAATTATCATCGGCTTCATCGGTTCGGGCATTATGAAGTCAAAGCTGACGAGCGTCAGCTACCGTTCCGGAGCGGCTGATTATGTTGTACCCAACAGCTTCAAGCTGAATGATTCCCGTGACATTTATCTTTACAGCACGGTAACAAAAACCGAGCGACCCACCAACGATAATAAAAACTAAGACAGTCCTAACGGCGATTTCGTAAGTTCTGATACGTCGTTCTGCACTGCCTGAATAAAAAGCAATATACAGCAAAACACCCCACAGCATAAGCTGTGGGGTGTAGTTTGTTATGATCTCAGAATTTCTTACTTTGATTCCGTATCATCGTGAACAGTTCTGTTCTCAGCAATACTGCTCTTTAATACACGGATCTTTGTTCTGTCGGAGCCTGTTTCGATAAGTACAGTATCGTCTGTAACTCTTAATACTCTTCCTACAATACCGCCTGTTGTTACTACTTCGTCAGCAACCTCAAGGTTGTTGAGCATTTCCTGCATCTTCTTGCCACGCTTCTTTTCGGGTCTTATGATAAGGAAGTAGAATATAACTACCATAAGTGCAAGGGGGATAAGCATTGTAAGTATGCTCACTATATCGTTTCCGCCCTGTGCTGTGGTTGTTGCTGTCTGTCCGCTTGATAATAATGTCAGTAATTCTGTCATTTTGTATTCCTTTCTTTTCCGTGCGATATTCGCTTTTACGTTATTCTCTAATTATACCTTAAAAGCGCCACAAATGCAAGCACTTTTGTGTATTTATTCAAATCTTATATCGGTAAATCCGAGCTTTTCAAGTGTCGTTTTACAATTTTTGATTTCGTCTGCCGTTAAATTTGCACTGCCTGTTATTCCGACCGATATTTCCTTGTCGCCGACAGCCTTCTTTACAAGCGTGAATATCTGATTTACCGCCTTGACCTTATCCTTTTCAACTGTTACTGTTTTGTCAGCCGAGGTCTGAAGCTTTGTGCCAAGTAGCGACATATCCATTGTGACAAGCACTCTGCTGTCGCCCATCTTATCCTTCGCAGACCATATTTCAGCCGTACCGTCATAAGCCGTAGCCGACATTGTAAGCAGTGCGTCCGCCTTTATCTCGACTGTTGCGGTAGCCTTTGCGTCCTTTGCCTTCTTTGCGCAGGCTTCCGCAAGAGCCGCAAGCTTTTCGCTTCTGTTTGCATTCTGCAGATCCTTTGACAACAGTGAATAGTCATATGACTGGAAGTTCGGGAAAATCGTGTTTTCAAGCTCGATATCGGCAAAGCCTGCCTTTGCAAGCTCGCCGCAGATATCCGCATAATAGTTTACCGCATCGGCGGAATAGGGAGTAGTCCACGGTTTACCGCCGTTGTCAGCCGATGCGTCCAGCCAGCTCCAGTTTCCGTCTGTTATTATATATCCTGCGTTGTCGAAAAGATACGGTGTCTTTCTGTCATAAAGCGTTGTTACAGCCGCAACGGGAGTGATTCCTGCAGACTTGCACGCCTTTACTATCTGAGCCGCAGTCAGACTGCCCTTATTCACGTCTGTATTGTCCTTTACAGCCTTAAGCGATGATTTGTATAACAGCTCGCCTGTGGTGTTTTTAAGCGTAAATACGACTGTGTTATAACCGCCGTCCTTTGTTGAGGCAAGGAACTTATTCAGTGCGTCCTCGCTTTTCAGTGCGGTGTCGGGAGCGACCGTCGCAAATGCAGATGTTACCTCGCTTGGCGCTGAGGAGGTGTTATCCTTTGTTGTGCCACTGCCGCTTGAACTGTCGGACGTGTTATCCGAAGTGTTCGCCTGTGAATTGTCGTCCGATGTTTCAGGGAGCGATTCGGGCGGCGTCCATGCAGGCTCGCTGACCGATGAATTATTCCCGTTTCCGCTGAAAAACTTTATAAGCGGAGAAGCGACCGAGTATCCCACAAATACAAGTGCGCCCAGTATCACAACGAAAAGAACCCCGTCAAATATCTTTCTGCCGGTGCTTTTACGTCTTTTGTACAGGTTTTTCCTCGAACGTTTTACCTTAAATCCTTTTTTTCTGCTCATATCAGTATCTCCATTTTAGAAATTATCAGATAGCGCCTGTGTTATATCCTGTCAGCGCATAGAATGCAAGTGACATAATGCCGACAAATACCATCATTATCGGCATTCCTCTGAAGGCTTCGGGGATAAGCGGAGAGTTGAGCCTTTCGTTTGCGATATGAAGGAAGAATACCGCAATGAAAAATCCTGCCGCAATACCTACTCCGAATCCCATATACGAAAAGAAATCAGCGTGATATGTCGTGTTCAGGAACAGCGCACCGAGCACTGCCGCATTGAACACTGACAGATGAACGTATTTCTTTATATTTCTGAATATTTTCGGGAGAAATCTCCACAGAAGAAGCAGACTGCCTGTATATACTATGCTCACTATCAGTGTGTATATAAGCGGCATGACTACATAGAAATACTGCCAGTCAGCCAGCCACCCGTCAACAAAGAACGTGACACAGCTTGAAACTACGATAACGTATGTTATGCCAAGACCGAGTCCGAATATGCTTTCTTTTTTTCTTGACGCATAGAACGCCACGCTTGTGCCGAGCGCACGGGAGAATATCGCATTTTCTACAAACATCGCAAGCATGGCGGTATTGATAAACAGTGCCAATTTATCCATTGCTCTGCTCCTTTGCTTCGTTGCTCTTGTCGGCGATCATAGCCTTAGTAGCGCCATCGGTTTCCGTGCTTGAGCGGAATATCTGTTCTGCCGCCGCCTTGTTCTGTTCCTCGCTGTTCTGTCTTATTCTGCGGTTACGCAGATAGTTGTACAGCGCCCTGAACATTCCAGCCATAATTCCGACAAGTATAAATCCGCCGAAAGGCGATTCAAAAGCCGCAATCTTGAAATCAAACAGATGTATTCCGGCAAACGTACCGAAGCATATCAGCTCCCTGAAGCCTCCCGTCAGCACGCATACTATGCCGAATCCTGCCACAAAGAAGATCACGTCGATTATCATTTTCAGCTTGTCCTCAAGATAGAAACGGCTTTCCGTTTTCGAGAAGATAAGAGCGTTTGTGATTATAAGCGGCATATAGATACCGATAAGCTCGACCGTAAGCGGAAAAATCTGCTCTAAAAGAAGTACGGTCGGGATATAATAGACCGAGCCTACCAAGGCATATATAATTACTCTGAGAGTGTAAACTATCTTTTTCGGAACAAACGAACAGGTAACGATCGTCAGGAACGATATTACAGCAAAGGCGAGCGCAATTACAACACCTTTCTTAAAAGTCGTTGCGGCGATTATTACAGGCGCATTTACAATGCCGGTCATCAGCACGACATTCTGCTTTGCAAGTCCGTCTATAAGGTCACGGGTGAATTTAAAGTCACTTTTCCGTGTTTTTTCCGGTTTCAGTTGTTTTGCCTGAGCCATTTTGCGCCTCCTTTTCCGTTTCGCTGACTGCGTTGTCGGCAATGTCTCCGATAACGTTGCTTTCCTTTGCGGTATTTTTCTTCTTTGCCGCATCCGATATTTTATCCGAGATATTCTCGAATACCGACTTTTTGTGACGTTTTACCTTTGTCACCTTATTGTCGATAGGAGGCATATTATAATTAACGGGCTCTATCATAATTTCCTGAGTATCCGAAAGCGAGGGCGTCTTACCCTGTTTTACGTCCTTGGTCATACGTTCAAATGAACCGAGGTTATGTTTCAGATACCGCACGATCTGTTTTGTTTCAACTGCGATAATGAACGCCAGCTTGTCAAGATACAGCGACAGTGCGTTTACTATCAGAAGAGAGAAAACAAATATACCTTCAATATTGGCGGTGTTGCGGAATATTACCGTTATTACGCCGAGTGCAATACCGTACAGTATCCTGCCTCCGTTTGTAAGAGGGAGCGTCTGCGGATCGCTGGCAAGAAATATAAATCCGAACAGTACAAATCCGCTTATAAAACGGAATACGACTGCGTCTGTAGCAGGCTGCACACTGCTTGTAAGATATGACAGCAAGCCCATAACAGCAATACCGCCTACAGTAGCCGACAGTGAAACGCTTCTTCTGCAAATAAGGCAGATACCGCTGACTATCAGCACAAGTATATGCGTTGTTCCCATAGGACCTGCAAATCTGCCCATGAGTATCTCAAGCTCCGTCAGCGACGGCATAGCGCCGTTTTTTATAAAATTGCTCTCGATGCCGCTTACAAGCACTCCTGCGTCGCCGAAAATTTCAGGTTGAGTGCCGAGTTGTGGGTACATCAGCACCTGTGTCGGATAGCAGATTATAAGAAACGCAATTGCGACTGCCGCAGGGTTGAATATATAGTTGTCCTTGCCGCCGAATATATGCTTAACGGTAATTGCAAGCACAGCGCCGATTATCACTATATAATATTCCACACTTGCAGGCAGCATAAGCGCCAGCGCCATACCGTAAGCGATAGTCGATAAGTCCTTTACGCCGTATTCTTTCTTTGACAGAAAACAGCCCACCATATCGGTAAGTATGCAGGTAAACACCGAGCAGGCGCACACAACAACGACACGCCAGCCGTAAAAGCAGGTTGCGATTACCGTTATAGCCAGCATAAAGAGTATCTGGTCGCCGTATATACTGCGCGGCTTACGCAGTTTTTTTCGCGCCGCTTCCTTTGACATCAGCAAGGGCGCTTCATCTATCTTTTTCAGTAAAGCTTCATTTGTGGGTGTGTTCATTACTTTATTTTGTCCTTTCAGACCGGAAAATGTCTGTAAATATGTTTATCGGAGGTATCATATGCAAATTGACGACCTTGCCGGAAATACCGTAAAAATAACGCTTGAACCGTCGGATATGAGCGGCTATCATGTAAGGAGCGAGGATATATCGGGACATTCCCGTGCCGCCGAGCTTGCGATTTCAAGACTGATATCGGGGCTCAGCGAAGACCACGACCTCGGACTGAGCGGGGAACGTCTGCTTGTTGAGGCGTTTCCGAAAAGTAACGGAGGCTGTATAATCTATATCTCCTGCCTTAAAGGTGTGCAGAATAATACTGCCGTATCATCACGGGGGTTAGCCGTTGTATGCACAGGGGCAATAAGCGACCTTGCGGCTTTGTGCAGGGTACTGCGCAAAGCGTCACGGAAAGCTCTGCTTTATCATTGCCGTTCGGATAACAGCTACCGTCTTATCGTATATCCGCATTCGGATATAAAAGCGGTGCGCCGCATATCTGCGGAATATTCCGTTGTGACATATACAGGCGACCTGCCTGTCGGCGATACCGAAGAATATTACGCTCTGCTTACGGATAAGGCGCTTGATATCCTTCCGTCCTGTTTTTAGCGTATAGCGTCTGTCGCCGCTTTCATATCCTCTGCCTTGAAAAGATATGTTCCTGCGACCAGCACATTTGCACCGGCTTTTTTGACGGTATCGGCTGTAGCGGCATTTATTCCGCCGTCAACCTGGATATTCATTTCATCGAATCCGTTTTCGTTGCAGTACTTGCGAAGCTCGGCAACCTTGTCGGCGCATTCGGGGATAAATCCCTGACCGCCGTAGCCGGGTTCGACTGTCATTACAAGCACCATATCGCATAATGGCAGATAAGGTATGACCTCTTTCCAGTCGGTAGCGGGCTTTATCGCAAGTCCTGCCTGCATACCGTTTTCTCTTATAGCGGCAAGGTTTGCTTTTGCGTCGCCGTTGCTTTCGAGGTGGATAGTGAGCATATTACTGCCTGCTTTTGCGAACAGCGGAATAAGCTTTGTAGGATCCGTTACCATCAGGTGCGTATCAAAATATATGTCGCTTACCTTGCGCATAGCGGCTACAACGTTATTTCCGTAGGTTATATTATCAACAAAAACGCCGTCCATAACGTCGATATGGAGCCATTCGACCTGAGCGTTTTCGGTGCGGTGGATTTCTTTTTCTATATTTGCAAGATCACTCGCTAGCATTGATGCCGAAATAATAGTTTTCATGCTTTCTCCTGTCCGTTTAAACCTAATTATACAGTATAATGATATATCATAACCGCATTTTCGTCAAGTAAATGCAAAAAATAAATGAAAATTTCCGCAGAATAAACAAAAAAGAGGCATACGCCTCTTTTTTTTGTGTTGATTTTTCTGTGTAACAGATTAACCGTTAAGCCGTTTGCAATAATCATCCGACCTTAACGTAGAACGGTACTTTTTCCTTTGTTGCCTGTTTTGCGGCAGGCTGATTGAAATTCATTACCATAAACGGCGCTTTTTCGTCGTTTATATCTTTGAGTACCTTGTCGGTAAAGTCGCTTGCAAAGTCATTGAACTTATCGTCCTCGCCCTCGAAATCAACTATTATAAGACGGTTGAGCTGGTTTACCTTGCGCATATTCATAATGTATGCCTTTTTTACGTCCCTGCGTCCGTCAAAGTATGTTATTATAGGCTTTGTTACGGTTTCGGGTACGCCGGTCACTTCATTTATAACGGTAAGCTCACCGTTGTTGAATCTCTTCTGATTGATATATCGTGCGATAACTTCAGACTGCTGGGGTCCGCAGATTATATTTTCTGTGAAAGGATTGATAACAAAGCCTTTCATTGCACAGTTGGGGGAGGAGAGCATAACTGCAAGATCCTTGTATGTTACAGCAAGCAGGAAGATCTTATCGGTGTCCTGAATGTTCTTGTGTAATGTTTCAACATCTGTGAACACCATAAAGTATCTTTCCTTCTGAGGGTTGACAAGGCTTGAGAACTGAACCTTTATCTGGTTGTCCTTTTCGCCGGTCATATCGGTTATTGTAACCGGAGCAATGAGCTTTGCGGTCATCAGGTTGTCTATATAGTTTTCCTGATCCTCAGGCGTTGTGTTTGTCTTTTCCTCGGAAGCCTTCTTCAGCTTTCTCATTATCTCAAGCAGTTTCGGGTTGGTTATTTTCTTTGTCTGTTCCTGTATTGCGTTGAGCTGTTCCTGTGTCATTGTAATATTCCTTTCCCGAAGGTATAATTATATTTCGTTGCGGTTTTCAAGTGCTCTCTGAAGCGTTACATCGTCGGCATATTCCAGTGATGCGCCTGCCGGCAGTCCGTAGGCAAGCCGTGTTACCTTTACGCCGAGCTGCTTTATCATTCGTGAAAGATATGTCGCAGTAGCTTCACCCTCAATGGTAGGACTGGTTGCCATGATCACTTCATCGGCGTCGGACAGTCTTGCCATAAGCTCTTTTATTTTGAGCTGTTCCGGACCTATTCCGTTCATCGGAGACAGCAGACCGTGAAGGACATGATATACTCCGTCAAAGCCGCCGCTGCGTTCTATAGCGGAAACGTCCCTGGGGCTCTCGACAACGCATATCACTCTGTGATCCCTGCGGTCGCTGGAACAGATGTCGCACTTGTCCGAACTGCATATGTTCTGGCACTCCTTGCAGATCTTCATACTGCGTCTTGCCGAGAGTATGCCCTCGGCAAACTGCTCAACGTCTTCTTCGGGAGCGTTGAGTATATAGTATGCAAGGCGCTGTGCCGTCTTAAGTCCTATGCCGGGGAGCTTTGCAAATTCCTGCGCCGCCATTATCAGCGGCTGAGAATTATATTCAGCCATTATTAAACAAGTCCCGGAATGTTAACTCCGCCTGTAACCTTTTCCATCTCTGCGGCGCTTACTTCTTCGATCTGTGTGATAACAGCGTTTACGCCTGCAATGATAACGTCCTGAAGATCCTCAATAGCGTCCTTGTCAACAACTTCGGGGTTGAGCTTAACCTCCTTGAGCACCTTGGCGCCGCTCATAGTTACTTCGATCATTCCGCCTGCGGCAGAAGCTGTGAAATCTCTTGCTTCAAGTTCAGCCTGTACACGCTCGATGTCTTCCTGCATCTTCTGAGCCTGCTTTATCATGCTGTTCATGTTGCTTGCGCCTCTGTTCTGGTATTCCTTGGGTAATCTTGCTTTCATTTTGATTTTTCCTTTCGTATCTTTAAGTCGTCCGACTTAATTTTTTGATTTTTTATATTTTATTTTTACGCCCATCTTTTCCGCTTTTGTAAGGAAGTCGGAAACAGGGTCGTTTTCAGCTGTCTGCGTGTCTGCGTTGTCGTCGCCGTCAAACACCATTTTCACTTTTCTGCCGAGTACTTCTCCGGCGGTTTTTTCGAGGCGTTCCCTTGAATCGCCCGTTGTCAGAAAATCATACTGGAATTTCTGATAACCGCTGATATTCACCGTATCCCGACCGAGCGTCACCTGCACCTGTCCCAGTATAGCCTGGAGTATAACAGGAAGTCTGTCAAGTATCTCGGTTACTTGCGGATCGGTATTGCCGGTACTTCGCACACTGCTTGCCGGCAGATTATTTTTATGCTGTTCGGAAAGATTATCCCCGGTCTTTACTGCCTGCTCCTGCAAAGCAGGCTCTGTCGGAGCAACGCTTACCTGCGGTTCGTCAAGGTCAAACGGAGGAACGTCTTCGTTTCCTGCGCTTGCATTATCGTCTGCACCGCCCGTACCCTCAAACAGCCAGTCCGGCTTGCTGTCGCTTCCGCTTGCAGGCTGTACCTGTCCGATCTGTTGAGCAGGCTCTGTCGGAGCAACGCTTACCTGCGGTTCGTCAAGGTCAAACGGAGGA
>ERZ1035041.305-NODE-305-length-25020-cov-4.954777_pt1 | contig 25020 bp, 20 predicted proteins | sample MGYA00520684_ERZ1035041 | MGnify/ENA primary metagenome ERZ1035041 (study PRJEB33766, sample SAMN09781699) | gut metagenome | biome: gut microbiome | host: Homo sapiens | place: Madagascar | study: EMG produced TPA metagenomics assembly of the PRJNA485056 data set... | reverse complement strand
AATATGTACCGTTCCCTGAAAAAGCTCTTTCGTAGAATTTATCAAATAAATCAGCCATTTTATCACCGGAGGGATTTACGTTTCTGTCGGGGTACATAAGTCCTGCGGTCATTGTAAGCAGATCAATGATTTTGACCTCACGGTTTGCCGGAACAATGCCGTCTTTGGTTTCGACCTTCTGATCCTTAAAGCCATCAAGAAACCAGCTTACGCTGTCGGTAAGGTCTATAAGCCCTCTGTCGTAGAGTATCATTGTCGCAACTGCGGTTACGGGCTTTGTCATACTGTAAAGACGGTATATCGTATTGTCGGATACCTTAAGATTACGGGCAACGTCAGCCATTCCGAAGCATTTATCGTATACTCGCTCTCCGTCCTTGATTATTCTTAAATGTCCGCCGGGTATCATTCCGCTGTCGACCTGCGACTGCATCATTTCATCAAGGCGGTTTAATTTATTCTTGTTCATAGTAACTCCTGTTTGCCTTACGGCTGTTATTTCTGATTTATTGTAGCATATCCGATGTGGAAATGCAACGGTAAAAAGGAAAAGAAACAGCTTGTGCGGCTGTTTCTCTTTTTAGTTTACTTGATTTCCAGTGAATCGATAACGCCTGATATAAGGTCGGGGAAAGTTTCATCTTCTGTTGACTGTGTGAACGAGAAGCAGTAAGCGTCTTCACCCGACTGTATCATATACTGGGTTATGGTCGTTTGCTTTGTTACCTGTGAAACCATTCCGGTAAGCTGCATATATACGGCTTTTTTACCGGCTATTTCGGTATGCTGAAAATCAACGAGCTTGAAGTCTTCCATAGTTGCCTTATATGTTGCGGTCATTTGCTCGTCTGTTACGTTTTCAATTGGGCTGTCTGTTTTGCTGACAACAAGATTGAACTTATTTTCATCGCTGTCATCGTCTGATGCAAACTGATATGCAAGGGAAGCGCTGGCAAGCTTCCAGCCTTCAGGCATTTTGAATGAAAGATTGCCGTTTGCAAGAGTGAATTTCCCGTCCTTTATGTATTCATAAGTAACGGTCGATTCGGTGCTTGTTTCACCGCTCTTGTTTTCTTCGTTGCTTTTACTTTCTTCTGAACTGCTGTCCTTTTTGCTTTCCGGTTCACTGCTTTGTGATGATGAGTCGGAGGGCTCGGAAACGGAGGTTGTATCTCCTATGCTTCCGCCGTCAGATGATACAGCGGAAGAGGTCGATGATGAGTTGCAGGCAGTGAGTGCCGCTGTACAGGAGAGTATCAGAGATACGGCAATGAGTTTTATATATAATTTTTTCATTTTTATCAGGTCCTTTCAGGGATAAAGTGTGCCGAAACGGCTTTGCAAAAGATATTTTAGCACATAAGGTGCAAAAAGTCAATTTCTAAACATTATAAAAGCCGATTGTGAAAGAATTTTCATTTTACATTTTCTTGTTGCGACACTTCAAAGGAAAAATCGGTGTGTTGTCAACAAATCCGTGTGTTTGTCATAGAATAATATAAAACATATCGGAGGTAATTATGGAAAAATGTACATTCAGCATAGTCACACAGAAGTACCTTGCGTGTTATGAATCAATTCTTAACAATATGATATCTTGTATGAACAACTCAAGGGTGAATGACAGCGTATCGGGAAATTTTATCGTGACAATGATACCGCATCATGAGGGTGCTATAAAGCTGTCGGGAGAACTGTTGAAATACACTACCTGTGTGCCGCTTCAGGAGCTGGCACAGGAAATAATAAAGAAACAGACAAAAGGTATCGAAATGATGAAAGAGATACTTTGCGGATGCAGAAGATACAGAAACGATCCACAGTCAATGTGCGCTTACAGAAGGCAGTACGGCACCGTTACGCAGAATATGTTCAGCCGTATGAAGTCGGCGTGTCCCGATAATGATATAAACATAAGCTATATAAGGCAGATGATACCTCATCATGAGGGCGGAATTGCGATGAGCAGGAATGCGCTGAGGTTCAACATATGTCCTCAGCTTAAACCTATGTTGAATGAAATGATTGAGTCACAGGTAAAGGGTATTGAGGAGATGAAGAAAATACTCGGTTGTTATTCGGAATAATTTTCATTGAACGGCGGACGGAAATTTTCGATCGCCGTTCTTAATTTTGGGTGACGTATAACAAAGTGTATGGCAGGAGAATTGCTTTTTGAAACAATAACACGTTTGCCTTTTATAATGCTTATTTTCAGATTTCTGAAAGCGGGTGAATTGCTTGTTTTTACGCTGTAATCTGAGTGTTCGGCGGCAAAACGCTTTGTTTGTTCGATATGTTCGCAAAGTTCGTCATAAGTATAGAAAATATCGGTATCACAGAACATTTCCGATAAGGAGAGCGCTATGGGATAGTCTTTCAGCTCGTCTTCGCTTATGACCGGGATTTCATCTGTAATATTATCGTGTGATAGCGCCGACAGGAATAAATTACGCTGATTGACGGCAAATCCGGTTATTTTACGGGCAATATCGGAATTTATATTGTTACGGGTGAGTATGCGGTCAAGAAGATCCGGGCTTATTGTATAAAGCGGCGGCGCGGATAAAATGTTGTGGCGGTTGCCCTTTGTCTTTGAATCGGATACAAGCAACATATGCAGCTTTTCGGCTTTGTCGGCACGGTAGATATCCATTAAAGGCTCGGCGTTTTCTATAAGCTGTTCTCCTCGTTTTCTGAAATATGTAAGCTCTTTCTTCTGCTTTGTCAGATAGTATCTGCCGTCTGAGTGGTGACCGGATATCGCTTCGCCCGACAGCGCGGCGGCACCGGATACGCGCAGAAAATGATGAAATACGGCATTCTGTTTTTCTTTCAGATAATATGGAGTGATCTGTCCTGTCATGTACATAGGGATCCAGCTTTCAAGTCCGAGCATCATTTCGTTGAACGGACGGTCAAGGTCGTGTATCTGATAAAGCTGTAAGCCTTTTTTAAGCATGCAAGCCATGCCGTACATCCACTTCTTAGGAAAAGTATCGTCCTTTGACATTTCCTCTATAGGCATATCACTGTAGAGAATAACAGGCTCGGTTGACGGCGAAATAACGGTAGCCTTAAGGAAATCAAGCTCGCTTTGCATCATTTCCGATATGCCGTAGTAGTATTTTGAGGTCGGTAGCTGAAACGGCATTGAGGGGATCTTTATTTCATCAAAGCGAATAGCCTTTATATAATCGTTGAGGTCGAAATCATCAAGCTTTCTAAGAAAGCCGGATATACTTTCATTCTTGTTGTCATGCGGAGTTATCAGCCAGTTCATTATTGCGGCGGTTCTTTCATATTCGGTTTCAAGAAGAGCAACGGGCATATCTATAAGCTTTGAAAGGGTGGATAACGATACTGTGTCCGTTGTGACCCCGGCTATAAATTCGGCTGTTGCGGTTGCAAAACCCGAAGCATCGGACGGCTGACGTGTACCGTTTCTTATGCGGAAGACGGTCGACGTGTCGTAATTCAGTCTTTTGCACAACTTGCCGATGCTGATATCGAGTGATGATATGAGTAAGTTGAAATTTTCCCGCAGAACGTTGCAGTCTGGGGCATTTCTGTTTTCGTAGCACTGTGTGAATTCGTTATCTGCCGTTTCGGCGGTGATATATGTGATTCCTTTTAAAACAGCGATCTGTTCAATTGCTCGGCAAATGTTTTTATAATTGTCGGAGTTTTTATCGGGTATACGCTCACCGGAACGGTAACGGCTCAGTGTTGGCGCTGAAATGCCCGAATACTTTTCAACATCTTTCGCAAGACAATGAAGTTCTTCTATATAACTGTTCAGTACATCGCAAAATTTCATAATTTTATGCTCCCGTAAAAATATCTGTAAAAATTATACTACATTATTACAGGAAAATAAAGCACTTTTCAACCTGTATTTTCCGTTTTGGCAAATGACACTTGCGGAAACTTTATTGCTTTATATTTCCTGTATAGTATAATAAAAGCAACCTGTATGGTTTTCAATAAAGGAGGTCATTATGAAATTCAGAGAGAAAAACAAATTACAGTCTGCTGTAAAGCTTTTTATTTCTTCTGCGGCGCTTGCTGTAGCGGCAGCAGGAATATCTGTTGCGGCATTTGCCGAGGGAGAAAATGAAATTACACAGACTGTATACATAGGCGGAAATACGGTTGTTGTATCGGCGACTGAAAGTTCATACTGGTACTATAACGAGGCTGACGGAACAATATCCGAAAGCGATGAAGATAATGCCAATATAATAATCAACAATGAAAAGCAGTATGATGACGAGAAAGATGACGGCGAAATGTATATGTCAATCAAAAACGTCAATATCACGTCAAACGGTCAGAACCGTTACTATTTTTCAAATTCAGGAATTTACAGTCTTGCTGATGAGCTGTTTCTGAGAGTATACGGCGATTGCAGGATAAGCGGTGCAGAGTATGGAATTTATGCAAACCGTATTCATTTATCCGGTCAGGACGAACAGGCAAAGCTGACGGTCACAGGTGATAATACGCTTGCAAAGCCCGGAACATATTTTTCGCAGTCTGAGGCTATGCACTTAAATTACAGGAGCAGAATAGTATCCGTTTCTTCACTACGCACTGATTTCTCGGTCATATTAAGAAGTACTACCAATAATACGATATACGGAGCATTTTCTCTGATCGGTTCTAAGAACAGCATTTTTGCGGGTGCCGATATAGACGGAACTGATGCGAAAGAGTTTCTTGCAGGTGAGGACGGATACTACAATATCGGAGATAAAAGTCAATACAAATACCTTGAATATCGTGTCGGAACAGAGTTTTACGACAAGGTTGAAATAACAGATGCTACACTTAGTTTCAATGCAGGTGACAAACCCCGATTTACGGCAAAGTTAGCCGATAAGTATGAGGATAAATTAAGTATATGGGAAGAGGAGTGGGCGCTCCTTGACGAAAACGGAAAAAAAGTAAAATGGTGTTCTTCTGTTGATGTATTAAATCCGACAGAAGAAGAGAATCTATTGACAGAATTTGAAGAGGGAAAGACATATTATTATTCCGTAACGATTTCAATAAAGGATTTTTTCTGTCAGTATGCGGACAATGTGACTGTAACAATAAACGGAAAACCCTATAATTTTGATAACAGCGGTAATAATTATCACTATACTCTTTATATGACGGACTTCATTGAAATGACGCCTGCCGTAAAGAGTGACACTGTTATCAATAAGGTTGAAATAAGCGGTGCTACGCTGTCTTACAACGATGGGGATAAGCCTGTCGCAACAGCGGTAACAGGCGGCAAGTTTAAAGATAATTATGAGATAGCGTATGAATATTGGGAAGAGATGAAGCAAAATGCCGACGGAACTCTTGAACCGGTTGCTTTCTGGTATTCGGACGAAAATATGTACACCTCTGCAACAAAGAAGTTCACACAGTTTGAAAGCGGCAGGAAATATATGTACAGCATAGGTCTTAAAGCTAAGGACGGATACAAGTTCGACAGCGGCGATTCTACAGTCATGATATTTGACGGTAAAGAAGTCGGAGCGGCTTATTTTATACCATCGCTCGACGGAAAGACAGCTATGGGAATGGCGTTAAAGACAATCAATATCAAAACAGTACAACAGCATAGCCATACCTATGGAAAGTGGTCGTTTGATAAAAACAGCCATTGGTTGCAGTGTACCGATGCCGACTGTGATGATCTGAACGGCAGTATCAGGGATAAGGCAGAACACACATTTGAAAGTGATAATGATACTGTATGCCTTGTTTGCGGATATGCAAGACAGATTGAAAAGCCCGATCAGCCTGTAAAGCCCGGTGACAGTGACAACAAGCCCGAAGAGCCCTGCGATGATAAACCGATAGCGCCCGGAGAAAGTGAAGATGTCAATCCCGGTGAATGTTCGGGTGAACCTGTAACAAATCCCGAAACAGACGGAAGTGTTGGAATGATCACAATAACCTTATCCGCTGTAGCGCTTACAGGTGCAATTATACTGCGTAAAAAGAGATAACTCCTATAACCCTTAATACACAAAAACCCCGCCGGCATGACACCGACGGGAGTTTTTGTTATTTGAAAGGAGACGAATGCATTATTTAATTCAACGCTTTACGTTGAATGCGCCCATACCGGGGTAAACTGCGCTGTCACCGAGTTCCTCTTCAATTCTTAACAGCTGGTTGTACTTAGCAACACGTTCGCTTCTGCTGGGAGCTCCTGTCTTTATCTGGCAGGTGTTCAGCGCTACAGCGAGGTCTGCGATAGTTGTATCGGCAGTTTCGCCCGAACGGTGAGAAGAAATTGCGGTATAGCCTGCCTTGTGAGCCATTTTGATAGCTTCAAGAGTTTCGGATACAGAGCCGATCTGGTTGAGCTTTATAAGAATTGAGTTACCGCAACCGAGCGAAATACCCTTTGAAAGCCTTTCGGTATTTGTTACGAACAGGTCGTCGCCGACAAGCTGTACCTTATCGCCGAGTTCTGCGGTGAGCTTCTGCCAGCCTTCCCAGTCTTCTTCGTCAAGCGCGTCTTCTATTGAGATGATCGGGTACTTTTCAACAAGGCTCTTCCAGTGTGCTATAAGCTGTTCTGATGTAAACTTCTGACCGCATTTAGGCAGGATATATTCGCCTTTCTTTTCACCCTTCCATTCGCTTGAAGCGGCATCCATAGCGATCATAAAGTCCTTGCCGGGCTCATAGCCTGCATCCTTTACGGCGTTCAGAATGTACTGAATGGCTTCTTCATCGCTTGCAAGGTCGGGAGCAAATCCACCCTCGTCGCCTACAGATGTAGCAAGTCCGTTTGCCTTTAGCAGAGCGGCAAGTGAGTGGAATACTTCTGCACACTGTCTTAATGCTTCTTTAAATGAAGAAGCGCCTACAGGCATTATCATAAATTCCTGTACGTCAACCGTATTTGCCGCATGGGCGCCGCCGTTCAGAATGTTCATCATGGGAACGGGAAGTCTGTTAGCGCTTACACCGCCTAAGAATCTGTAAAGCGGGATTTCGAGTGACGCAGCCGCTGCTTTTGCCGCCGCAATAGATACTGCAAGAATAGCGTTTGCACCGAGCTTAGACTTGTCCTTTGTGCCGTCGGCATCGATCATTGCCTTGTCTACTGCGTAAGTATCGCAGGCATCTGTTCCGACGATAGCATCGTTTATTACAGTGTTGATGTTTTCTACAGCCTTTGTTACGCCTTTGCCGCCGTATCTTGACTTGTCGCCGTCACGCAGCTCGAGCGCTTCAAATTCACCTGTTGATGCACCGCTGGGAGCAGTACCTCTTGCAACCGTGCCGTCTGCAAGATAAATTTCAGCTTCTACTGTAGGATTTCCTCTTGAGTCGAGAATTTCTCTTCCGACCACCTTTTCAATTACTGTATAGGTCATGTAATTTCCTCCGTTTGTTCTGTTAAGTATATTATTGTATTTTTTACCGCAATAATTCGGTTTATGAGGTGAAATTAGGTTAGCTTTAACTAACTTATTAGGATTATATCACAACATTTTGCATTAGTCAATAGGTTTTGAGAAAAAAGTTAGAAAAAACTAACCCAGCAATAATTATAAGCCCCTCCGCATAAAGGAGGGGCATAGGACTATTTGATTATAAAGTCAAGTTTCTTGACGTTCGTATCCTGCGAGAATGTTATGACATTATACATAAACAATACGTTTTCATAATCTTTCAGGCTTACGCCGATGTTTGAAAGGTCGCTGTTTATATATCTCAGGTCAAGTACAGTTATATGGCTGTAATTCTTGGTAAGGAACGGTATGAGGGAGTGCGCATAGCTGTCCTTGATGATAAGCAGACTGCCCTTATCGTTTTCCTGAGGAATTTCGCTGTCGATATCTATCCTCGGTACATTCTGTCCGAGGAACGTGGAATACTTATCCTTAACATCGAGAAATTTGCGGAAATAAAGACTGCTGTATGTGCTGTCGGGTTCGGCACCGCTCTTGTAGACAGACACCTTGACCTGCGGCTCATTATTTGCAAGTGTGTAAATATCTATCGTATCCGGCGTAATGCCGTTGTCGAGCGTCTTGGAATAAAGCGTGCCCCTGAACTTGTTTGAAGCGTGCTCAATGCTGAACTTGTCTTCACTGTAGGCGGTGAATTTCATAGCCGACGCAGCGGATTTGTATCCGATATATGCGCCATAGCTGGTCCAGTGGTGGTCGGTACGGTAGTAGATATATTCATTCTTTGCGGCAAGCAATCCTGAGTATACGTCTATGCCTGTTATTGACGGCAGACTGTCGTAGCAGTTTTTGATAAACAGCTTCTGGTCAGCCGCTCCGCAGTTTGCGGGGAGCGTGTCGCTGTAAATCTCCTGGGCGTTGGGTGCAAGCATAAAGTACATCTTCATTTTGGGATACTTTTCGGCAAACTTCTCCATAGCGGCAAGGTTCTTGTTTACACTGTCAACGCTGTAGTCGCTTGTTCTCCATGACTGCATCATTCTGCCGTCTTCGGTGAATATTCCTTTTATCTCTTTTTTACCGAGTATACGGTCAAAATCATTCATAAGTCCTATCCATTGTTCACGCAGGACTATTCTGTCCGAAAAGAAGTTTTCAAACTTTGTCATAAACGACTTGTCTGTTACCGTATCAAAGTTGAATTCAGGCATCTTTTCAAGATATCTGTTTTCGTTTTCGCTGAAAGCATTTTCCGGAAGATCGGCACTTGAAATTATTGTTGCGACAGGGACTGCAACCGAGATAAGGGCAAACAGTCCGATGAGCAGGATCTTATAGATATTTTCTTTTTTCATCTTGTTTACTCCTTTCTCAGAAATTGAAGTACAGGAACGGATTGTATGTCTGGTCGACAAGATAAGCGGCGCACATAACGAACATTCCCATAAGGGCAACTATTCCGCCGTAGTTTATAACGGGCGGGATTTTCTTTTTTATAAATTCTACTGCAAGTTTCGGCAGGTTGGTACAGCCGATTATACAGATTATGAATGTTATTCCGTATGTCGCTATCTGATACATTGCGGTACTGTCGATGAACGGTGTTCCGCCTGCACCGAACATATTGGCAATATATGCGCCTGCGGTCGGCAGGTCTGCCGTATCGAAAAGCACCCAACCGAGTATTACAAGAAGCATAGTGTAGATGTGACAGAAAACATCGGGAATTTTCTGAAGCCACTTTCCGAGAAAGAGTTTTTCAAGTATGATCACAACACCGTAGAGCGAGCCCCATAGTATGAAGTTCCAGCTTGCACCATGCCACACGCCTGTAAGGAACCATGTTATGGCAAGGTTAATAATCGTTCTCGGCATACCCTTGCGGTTGCCGCCGAGCGGAATATAAACGTAGGACTTAAACCATGATCCGAGGGTTATATGCCATCTGCGCCAGAACTCCGAAATGCTCCTTGAAAGGTAGGGATAATCGAAGTTTTCAGGGAAGTGGAAGCCCATCATCTTACCAAGACCGATAGCCATATCGGAGTAGCCTGAGAAATCAAAATAAATCTGGAATGTAAATGCGAGTATTCCGAGCCATGAGCTTACTACAGACACCTGTGAAATATCGGCACCCTTGACTGCTGTCCACAATGCGCCGATGCTGTTTGCTATCAGCACTTTCTTTGAAAGACCGATAATGAAACGAACAATGCCGTCGTAGATAAGATCTATTGTAATGGTTCTGTCGTCAAGTTCTCTTGCAACATCGTCATATCTTACGATAGGACCTGCAACTATCTGCGGGAACAGTGTAACGAAAGCCGCAAAGCTGATAGGATTTTTCTGAACCTTTACATTGCCCATATATAAGTCTATCGTATAGGACATTGACTGGAACGTGAAGAAGCTGATACCGATAGGCAACATATTCATCGGCAGGAAGTCGATACCGAAGAAATTCATATTGTTTATATCAATTATCTGACTGCCGGCTATCGCATTGATGTTCTCTGCGATAAATCCGCTGTATTTGAACACGCCGAGAAGTCCTAAATTCATTACAACCGACACAATAAGGCATATCTTGCGTGGAAGCTTTTTACCCTCAAAGTGATTCATCACAAGTCCCGCACAGTAGTCTATCATCGTCGAGATAAGCATTACTATGACATAAATCGGCTCACCCCACGAGTAGAAGAGAAGTCCGCTCAGCAGGATTATCAGGTTCTTGCCTTTTTTCGGAGTGATGTAATATATCAACAGCGTTATCGGCAGAAACAGATATATAAATATCGATGTTGAAAATACCATAAATCAATTACCTTTCAGATATCGTTTTTAGTTTCCGTTTTTTGCAGTAATTACTGCATTTTCATATTCTTCTTTTGTGTAAAGCCTGTTTATTACTTCAAGCATAGTATTGGCGCTGAGTATCGGCGGTAAACCGAGCGCCAGCAGTACATTTCGTCTTAAATCGGCACTGCCGGGTGCGCCTATCATGCCGTCGTCCATCATATCGGACTTTTTAAGAAAGTCGTGCTTTTCGGCTGTGTTGTTTTCGGCTGTCACTCCGGCTTTACCGAGAGCCTCTTTCAATATATCGCTGTCAAGTCCCTCAACGCCGAGATATCCTTCTGCGGACGGAGCAATCTTACGTTTTTCCTTGCCTTTTATCTGAGGTACGAATACATTTGTTATATTTCCGCCTTTACAGCATCCTTTTATATGATTCCTTATACGCAGTCCCGCACTGTCGCTGTCGGTAAGTATCACTATGCCGCAGGTAGACGCAAGGGTGCGTATAAGCTCAGTTTTTTCCTTGTCCTTATAAATGCCGAAGCCGTCTGTTGTAATTATTACGGCGTCTAGCAGGGAAGAGAGCTTGACTTTATCATATTTGCCCTCGACTATCACTGCCTGATTCAGTTTTATCAATAGTACGCCCTCCTGCTTTTTTCGGGAGATAGCTTTACTATCGTTTCTTCAAGTACAGTTCTGCTGTCTATCGCCGAGGTTTTAAGCATGAGGTCGGCATTGAACAGAATGTCAAGGCAATTTCTTATATGCGCCATATCAAGCCGTGAAACGAGATTCATTGCTTTTGTCACAACGAAGGTACGGTTTTTCGCATATCCGAAATCTTCGGCAACCTGTGAAGCGGGCTTGCCTGAGCTTTGCGCCGCCTTTGCACGGTAGAAATCAATGTAGCTTGACGAAAGCGAAGCAAGTATCACAATAGGGTCGATTTTCTGGGAGATAAGGTCGTCAAGGATAAGCAGTGCCTGTTTGCGGTTGCCTTTTGTAAGTTCTGTTGCAAGCGAATATATGCTTGTATCAAGCTGTTTAATTGTCAGCTTGTCTATCATTCCGGCGGTTATCTCACCTGTGCCGACATAACTGCACAGCTTGTCGGTTTCGACAGAGCTTAGCGACAGATCGCACAGGGTAAGTTCAGCTATATGCTGAGCGTTCGGTCTGGATATTACACAACCTCGCTTTGCCGCCTTTTTCATGATAAGTTCTGTTACTCTCGCAGGCGTAAGATGCGTAAACTCGCATACTGCGGCGTTTTTTTGCTTTGAAAGGGCGGTGATAAGCTTTTTGTTCTTGGCTTTTTTCAGCTGTTCGGTGTTTCCGGTCATGCTGATTATGACAGTACATTCATCCGGAACGTCTTTAAATGCGTTCAGTATCGTTTCAATACCGTTCTCATCAAACTTTTCCATATCAAGGTCGCTTATCAGGACGGCTTTGCTGTCGGCGAAAAGCGGCATACTTTCTATGCTGTCAACAAGAGTGTCTACAGGAAATGTACTGCCGAGCTTAGTCAGATTGATATCATTTCTGTCCTTGCCGACTGTAGCGTCAAGAAGTCGGTCGGTGTAGGTCTTCACAAGAAAGCGTTCTTCGCCGTAAAGATAGTTTACACGGCTGATTTCTCCGCTTTTTATACCTGTGGACAGCTTGTCTTCGTCAAGCTTCATTTTATCGCTCCTTTCTATCTGTTGTCTGTGCTGACGGTAATTCCGTCTGCGGTTACGGTTATTTTGCAATCGGTGTAATAAAGTGATATACCGTTTTTGCTTTTCGCATATCTGTTTATGAAAAAGCACGGGGCAGAGGAGGAAATATATTTGCTTGTGCCCCACAATATATTTGCCGTGTTTTCTTCTATATTTTCGATATCGGAGATATTTATCCGTGTATCAAAGGCGGTGAGCAGTACAGAATTGTTCTTGCAGTCAAGTGAAAAATATCTGCCGGAAATACCGTTGTTGTCTTTGCAGAATGATATGGCAGATGAAAACCTGCTTGCTGTGCCGACAATATCAGCGTCATAATCATCAAGGCATAGTACAGTCAGGTCAGACGCTGTTCTGTTATTATCAAGTATTTTGTTTCTTATAACGCCAAGCTCTTTCTTATCGTTTCCGACAAGAACTGCAGCTGTAATATCATCGGAGATTATTACAACCGAGCCGTTTTTCCCGTCGCTGTGAAGCAGTATCTCTACATTTCCGGAGGGCAGAAGAGGAAGAGCCGAATTGACTGCGGTAAAGAACAGTGCGGCAGTCAGAAAAATTATCGTTATATGCTTTCTGCGTGTCAGGATAACCGCCGTTACAGCGGCTGTAAGAGCAATAATAAGCGTAATCGTGACAGTAAGTGCATCACAGCTGAAATGCAGAAAAGGAATAGCGGCAAAGAATGAGAATACCGCTTGCATAATGTCACAGCAGAAATGCGCTATTACGGCTATCGGGGTGATTATTCCGCCGGTCAGCGCATAAATCAGCATTGCGGTAAGACACACCGTGAAAAGCGGCAGGACTATAACCGATATGAATATACCGGCTACCGAGAATGTGCCGAAATATATTGCGGAAAGCGGTATACCTGCAAGTGCCGCACAAAACGAAACGCATAACGTATCACAAAGCTTTTTATTAAGTCGAGGAAATGCAGTAGTCAGCTTACCGGATATTGCCGGTGCGGCGGCACCTGCGCCGAGTGTTGTGACAGCCGACAGTATAAGACCTGCGTCTGTGCAGGAAAGCGGGTCGAAAAGCGTTATAAGCAGTACCGCAAGCCCTACCGAGGTCACACAGTCGCTCTTACGGTAAAAGACCGCACCGATATTTGCTGTGATAATCATTATTCCGCTTCTTACTACCGACGCCGTAAAACCGAAAAATGCCGTAAAGCACAGCGTCAGCACTACAGTAAGGATAAAGCGGATACGATATGTTCCTGCAATTCCTGTTATTGATAACAACGCCATAAGAATTGTTATGATAAGCGTCAGGTGCATACCGGATACCGCCGTCAGATGAGCTACGCCTGCCGCTTTGATATCATAATAAAGTTCATCGGAAAGCGAGCTTTTGTCACCTGCGAATATGCCGAGCATCAGTGCGCCGCTGTCATCGGAAAATTCCGTTTTGATTCGGTCAATAAGGTAATTGCGGTAGTCATCTATGAAAGATAACGGGTAGTCGCCTTTTGTTACAGCAATATCACTTTTCAGAGTTGCGCTAAGCGTAATACCGTCTGAGCGGTATCTGTCGGCAGTATTATATGCGGCTGTATTGAAAAGCTTGCTGAATTCAGCGCTGAAGCGGAGCGTGTCGCCCTTTTCGGCGTGTATATCATCAGTATATAGCAATATGCCGACCTTGCCGTTTTCAGTATTGCTTTCAAGAGTAAAAACAGCGCTGTCCGTACTTATTGTCCTTTTTGAAGTTACCGTTGCGCTGATATCATATGTGCCGCCCAAAAGAGGATCAGCCGCTTTGTCAAGCTGTAAAGATACAGCAAAATATACGGTGATGCCAATTGTACAGCAGAGCAGTACAGCGGTAATATCATATTTCTTTGTCAATAATGCAACAGCAAGAGCGGAGATAACAAGCAATATTATCCCACAAATGAGAAAAATTACAAATTTGACAAAAATTGAGGCGAAAATCAGTCCTATCAGATATGATGCTCCAACAGCCGCTAATTTCCGCCTCACAATTATTTACCTTTTATGCAAGCTCAACGCTCAGCTTCTTGCCGCCAAGTAAGTGGAAGTGGAGGTGACGTACAGTCTGTCCGCCGTCTTCGCCTACATTGGAAACAAGTCGCCAGCCGTTATCGAGATTGAATGACTTTGCCAGGTGCTTTGCAACCAGCATAATGTCCTTTACAACATCAACGTTGCTTTCGTCAAGCTCATCTGCACCGCCGATATGTTCTTTAGGGATAATAAGAATATGTACGGGTGCCATAGGATTTATATCCTTGAAAGCGACAACCTTGTCGCTTTCGTATACTTTTTCTGAAGGAATTTCGCCTGAAATAATTTTGCAAAAAATGCAGTCCATCTTATTTTTCCTTTCCGGCTCTGATCAGCCAATCATGTTCTTTACGATATCTGTAAGAGCAAGGAGCGCTTCATCGATCTTTGTTACGTCTGCGATACCTGCCATAGCTGTATCAGGCTTTCCGCCGCCCTTACCGCCTGCGATAGCCGCAATTTCCTTAACTATCTTACCGGCATTTGCACCCTTTGCAACAGCTTCGGGGCTTGCGATGCAAAGGAAGTTGCCCTTGCCGTCGGATACGCCTGCAAGCACTGCGATGAATGAATCGTTAGCGTCTTTCAGCTTGTCACCGGCTTTTCTGAGGCTGTCGCCCGTTACGCCCGAAAGCATAGCGGAGAATACCTTTATGCCGTTTACTTCTGTTGCGTTCTCTGTTACATTTTTCATCTGGCTCATTGAAATGATGCCGTTAAGGCGGTCTATCTCAGCTTGCATAGCGTGCATCTCGTTCATCATATTTTCGCACTTCTGCATTACGGCGGAGGGGTTTGCAATTTTCAGTACCTGAGCAATGTTTGTAACCATTGCCTTTGTCTGATCGTATGCGGAGAGTACATTGTAGCCTGTTACAGCTTCAATTCTTCTTACGCCAGAAGCTACCGATGTTTCGGAAATTATCTTGAACAGACCTGCCTTTGCGGTATTGTCAAGGTGAGTACCGCCGCAGAACTCTGTTGAAACGTCGCCTGCCTGTACAACTCTGACGATATCGCCGTACTTTTCGCCGAACAGAGCCATTGCACCCTTCTTGCGTGCTTCTTCAATAGGAAGCTCCTCGGTTACAACCGGGATACCTGCAAGAATCCAGTCATTTACGAGCATTTCGATCTTTTCAAGCTCTTCGGGAGTTACTGCGCTGAAGTGGCTGAAGTCGAAACGGCATCTGTAGGGATCTACAAAAGAGCCTGCCTGGTGAACGTGGTCGCCGAGTACCTTTCTGAGCGCCGCCTGTAAAAGATGTGCGCAGGTATGGTTTCTTGCTGTAGCCATACGCTTCTTTTCATCGACAGCCGATTTTACGCTGTCGTCCGTATAGAAGCATCCGCTCTCGACGTGGCAGTTGCAGATAAACTGTCCTGCGCCTGTCTTTTTGGTATCGATAACCTGCATTACGTTTTCGCCTGCCGTAATTGTACCGCAGTCGCCGACCTGTCCGCCGCTTTCTGCGTAAAAAGGTGTAACGTCAAGAACAACGGTTACCTCATCGCCCTCGTTGCAGACATCTGTAACCTCGCCGTCCTTTATCATAGCAAGAATCTTGCTGTCTGCGGTAAGCGACTTGTAGCCTACGAATGTAGTCGTAAGTCCGCTGAGCGCATTTGCCGTAGCTTCGTCCCAGCCGCCCTTGAATGCCTGATTTGAGCGTGCCTTTGCTTTCTGCTCGTTCATAAGCTCGAAGAAGCGTTCTTCATCTATACCGATATTCTTCTCCTGGAGAATCTCTCTTGTAAGGTCAACGGGGAAGCCGTATGTGTCGTGCAGTTTGAAAAGGTTTTCGCCGCTTAAGATAGGCTTCTTTGTATCGTCTGCCGAAAGATCCTTTATAAACTCGCCGAGTATCTGCATACCCTTGTCAACTGTCTTTGCGAAGCTCTCTTCTTCGGTCTTGATGACCTTCTTTATATATTCTCTCTTTTCGTCAAGTTCGGGATAAGCTGTGATGTTTTCATTTATAACCGTGTCGCATATCTCGTAGAGGAATGGTCTGTTTACGCCGAGCATTCTGCCGTGTCTTGCGGCACGTCTTAACAGACGGCGCAGAACGTAGCCTCTGCCCTCGTTTGAAGGACGGATACCGTCGCCTACCATAAATGTTGTTGAACGGATATGGTCGGTGATAACACGGATAGAAACGTCTGTTGTGGGGTCATCGTGATAGTTTACACCTGCAACGGAGCAGATCTTCTTCATAATGTTCTGAATAGTATCGACCTCAAACAGGTTATCAACATCCTGCATTACGCAGGCAAGACGCTCAAGTCCCATACCGGTATCAATGTTCTTTGTTGCAAGCTGAGTATAGTTGCCCTTGCCGTCATTGTCGAACTGTGTGAATACGAGGTTCCATATCTCGATTATTCTGTCACATTCGCCTGCCTGTTCAAAGTTCTCGAAAGGACCGTACTTTTCACCTCTGTCAAAATGTATCTCAGAGCAGGGTCCGCAGGGTCCGCTTCCGTGCTCCCAGAAGTTGTCAGCCTTGCCGAGCTTGATTATTCTGTCACGGGGTACGCCGACTTCATTTGCCCAGATGTCGCCTGCTTCATCGTCTTGTTCATAAATCGTTACCCACAGTCTGTCCTCAGGAATTTCAAGTACCTTTGTGAGATACTCCCACGCCCATGCGGTAGCCTCGTGCTTGAAGTAATCGCCGAATGAGAAGTTGCCGAGCATTTCAAAATATGTGCCGTGTCTTGCCGTTTTACCTACATTGTCGATATCGGGTGTTCTGATACACTTCTGACAAGTCGTTACACGGTGTCTTGGGGGCTCTTCAATGCCCTGAAAATACTTTTTAAGAGGTGTCATACCTGCGTTGATAAGAAGTACAGAGTTATCACCCTGCGGTACAAGCGGTGCCGACGCCATTCTCAGATGTCCTTTGCTCTCGAAAAATTTGAGATAGCTTTCTCTAAGATCGTTAAGTCCTGTCCATTTCATATAATTTATGATTCCTTCCGTTTATCATCAGGGACGCAAAAGCAGTACCCGATTTTTAGTTGAACATACATATTTAATTATATCCGATTTTGGTAAAAAGTCAATATTTTTTTGCGATAAAGGGCAATCGATAAAGAATAAAAGAAAATAGCACCCGATAAGAGTGCTATTTTAAGAATTATTCTGTTGCCTTTGAATCTTCTTTACTGCTGTTTTGGGTATTCGAGGAATTTTCGCTTTCGGAAGCCGGAGCAGAGCTGTTTTCCGGTTCGGCTTTATCGCTCGGATCGACCCCGAATGCTTTTGCGGCTGTGCCGATAAGCTCGGTTATTCTGCCGCTCGGACGCTCAAAATACTTGTTTTTCAGCACGGTTATTTTTCCGTCCTTGACCGCTTTCAGATCGGAGTAATTTTCGTTTGCTGTCAGTGTGTCTTCACCGATCGTATCGCTGACGAATATAATGTCAGGTTGATTATCCGCAAGATCTGCCGCCTTATATGAGTAACCGCTTGAACTTTCTGCAATATTGGTGCCGAAAAGGCTGAGAACAGCGCTTTCAAATGTATCTCCGCCTGCCGGGGTGTTTGCGGCTGTGACATATATGAATTTCTTATCGGTCCTTTTTATCGCGTCAAGCTGTTTTTTTATAGGCGTGAATGCTTTTTCACCTGCCGCTTCTCCGTCAAACTGACCGTTCATTGCCAGTCCGAAGAACTTGTATACATTCTCGAATTCTTCAATGTTTCTGGGGGAGGGGATAACAAGCACCTTGATTCCCTGCGCCTCAAGCGATATCTTGTCTTTGGTTACGATCGGTGTTGCCGTAATGACAAGATCCGGTTTGAGCTTTTTAATAGCCGCAATGTCGGGGTTTGCACTGCTTGCCGCCTTGGGAAGTTCCTTTACGATCTCAGGGTAGTCGCAGTAGTCGCTGACTGCGGTTATTTTTTTTCCGTATCCCATTTCAAACAGTATTTCGGTATATGCCGGGGTGAGTGATACGATCTTTTCGGGAGCTTTGGTAATCTCCGTATTGTTCAGCGTTACAGGGTAGGCGCTGAACGGTTCGCTGTTTTGCGATGAACTGCTGTCATCCGCTATAGCACCCGATGATTTTCCGGGTATCAGCATGATGTTTTCACAGCCGCCGAATGTGACGGTCAGCGCGAGCAGGATCGCTGTCAGCGCTAAAAGCTTTCTTTTCATATCACATCTTCTCCGGGTCTATGCCGAGAGCAAGCTTTGATTGCAGGCTGTCTGCAAACTGTCTGGCTATTCTCGGCGATCTGCCGTTACGCTTTAGTGCAAATCTTTCAGCGCATCTGTCGAGTTTGTCCATATCTATTATAATTCCTCTGTCGAGGATAAGACTGCGTACAATTTCAAGATATGTTTCCTTGTTGGGAGAGAGGAATGTAACGAACAGACCGAATCTGTCGGACAGCGACATACTTTCATCGATTTCGTCTGCACTGTGGACATTGTCGCCCATACGACTGCTTTCGGTTTCCTTGATAAGATGACGGCGGTTTGTGGTTGCGTATATCAGGATATTTGACGGTCTGCCGCATACAGAGCCTTCAAGAACCTTTTTAAGTATGCCGAAGCCTTCATCGTTTTCACCGAATGAAAGATCGTCGATGAAGATGATGAATTTCAGGGGGCTTTCGCTGAGTGTTTTGTACAGCGTCGGCAGGCAGGCAACGTCCTTTTTGTCGACCTGTACGATACGCAGATTTGCATATTCGTTGAGGAGCGCCTTGACGGTCGATGATTTTCCTGTACCTCTGTCGCCGTAGAGCAGAGCATTGTCTGCGGGGTGACCTGCTATGAATGCTCTTGTGTTATCAACGATCTGCTTTCTTTGCGATTCGTATTTCTTGAGGTCTGACAGACGTATAGCGTCGGGCTTTTCGATAGGCTGAAGCTCGCCGTTGTCATAGACAAAAGCCTTGTACTTGGCGTAAATGCCGCTTCCGTTCTCGCTTATATGACGGATAAAATACTCTGCGTTGCAGTCGAATCCACCCGTTACATATTCGGGGAGCGAGAAAATAAAGTTCTCATTGAATTTCTGAAAGAGGTAATCTTTCAGCTTGTGAGCCGACATCTTTGCAAGCTCTTTTATGACCGATACGTCATATTCGACCGCATACTGCTTGTTTGTATCTTCTTTTTTTATGTAGCTTTCAATGAGTTTTGAATCTGCATAGGTAAGAAGTTCACGCAGATAATCCGCAAGCGTTTTGTCGTGCGTCAGCAGATAGCGGGCTATGTTTGTATATGCGTCTATCGCTGTGCATTCGTCATCGCTTGCGAGCTGTTCGAACTGACCTATCAGATAATCGCCGCTTATGTCAAATGCGGTGAGAGATCTTAATTTGTGTGCTGTTTCTTTCATATTCTTGCCTTTCTTTCTGTCCTTATATATCCTGCTGTGCCGTGTTTCTTATAAGCGCCAGCATATTGTCAAAATCCTCAAGGGTTGACAGACTGCCGCACATATTGCGGAGCTTTGCCGCACCCGGTCTGCCTTTGAGATACCATGCAGTGTGCTTTCTTGCTTCCTTCATTCCGATATATTCGCCTTTATCTGTGCAGAGCAGTCTGATATGCTCGTTCATGATATCAAGCTGTTCATCGGGGGAGGGGGGAGGCAGTGTTTTACCCGTTTCAAGATAGTGCTTTATTTCCGAGAATATCCACGGTCTGCCGCAGGCGGCTCTGCCGACCATAACAAGATCACAGCCTGTGTAATCGTACATATGTTTACAGCTTTCGCCGCTGTCAATATCTCCGTTTCCTATTACAGGTATTTTCAGCGCCTGTTTTACTTCTGCGATTATGTCGAGGTCTGCCTTTCCGCTGTACATCTGGTTCTTTGTCCTGCCGTGAACGGCTACGGCAGACGCTCCGCTTTCCTGCGCAACACGGGCAACTTCGACTGCGTTTACGTTCTTTTCGTCCCAGCCTTTTCTTATCTTGACCGTTACCGGGATATCTGTGGCTTTTACTACCGCCTCAACGATCTGTCCGAGAAGAACCGGATCTTTCATCAGTGCCGAACCTGCACCGTTTCCCGCAACTTTCGGTACGGGACAGCCGCAGTTTATATCTATAAAGTCGGGATTATACTTCGCCGCTATCACTGCCGCCTTTGCCATAAATTCCGGCTCACTGCCGAAAAGCTGTATAGCCATAGGGCGCTCATATTCGGTCACCGTGAGCAGACTTGCAGTTTTCCTGTCTGAATAACAAAGCCCCTTTGCGCTTGCCATTTCTCCTGTGAGCAGTGCTGCACCGTATTTTTTGCACATAGTACGCATAGCCTTGTCTGCAACAGAAGCCATAGGGGCGAGCGAAGCTGTTTTTTCTATTTTAACATTTCCGATTGTAATGTATTCCACTGTCGGTTTAAATTAACTCCTTTCGGAATATATTTAAATTATTATAGCACTTTTTTCACGGTTGTTCAATAGTTAAGTGCGTCGGGAAACAGAAAGAGCGAGTATTTTACGCAGTTTTTATACAATATTCCTATTTGTACCTTGCAATCCGACAAAAAATATTGTATAATATTTCACGGTGTTTTTTGATCTGCATTTATTTAAACACCGTTAACATTCGTATGTTATCATTCGCATAATGCCGCAAGGCGTGATTTGTTCATTTTTAAGGAGTTGTTATCTTGGCGTTCAAGTTATTTGATTATCAGAGTTCGGGCAGCGGTGTATCTAAGATTGCGCCGCAGAAAAAGCCCTTTTTCAGATATTGGGAGATATTCGGCAGAAAGTTCTGGAAAATCATAGAGCTTAATTTGCTGTATGTTCTTTTCTGCATACCCGTTGTGACATTCGGACCGGCTACAGCAGCGCTTACTCATGTTATGAGAAAGTTCATACTTGAACAGCCGTGCTTTGTGTTTGACGAATTTTTTACCGCGTTCAAAAAGAATTTCAAACAGTCCGTTGCTATAGGAATTATCGATGTTGTCGGTGTTGCGGCGCTTGTAGTCGCTTTGTTTGAATTTATGGCAACCGATAAGCTCCCCGAAGGTATGATTGTCTATATCTGCGTGTTTATCTGTCTTGCAACATTACTTTACATAATGCACTTCTACATATATCTTGAGATAGTTGCACTCAAGCTTTCTCTCAAGGCTATGCTGAAAAACGCATTGCTTCTTGTTTTTCTCGGCGTCAAGCGTAATTTTATCGCACTGGTTATCAATCTTGTGATAATCACACTTGCAGTGCTTTTCCTGCCTTACTCGATTTTTGTGATCATAGTGTTCCCGCTGGCATTTATGAGCTTTACCACAACGTTTATATGCTATCCGGTAATTCAGAAGTACATTATCAATCCGTACTATGAGGAACGCGGCGAGCGTAACCCCGAGCTTGGTCCGATAAGCGAAGAGGATATTGCCGAGAACGCTGTCTTTGTTGACAGGGGCGGCAGTGAGAAGGAGATCAAGGCGGCTCCCAAGGCTCACGGCAAAGTTATCAAATAATTATTACGGCATTCCCGCAGAAAGTGCGGGAATGCCGTTTTGCGTAAAAAAAGGGATTCGACCCGCATTTACAAAAACTGTTGCATTATACCTTTAAAAGTGGTATAATTATATTATGTATCGTGCAGTTTTTACTGCATCGTTATCCGGCAGAACAAAAAGAAAGAAGGGTATTGATATGAAGGCTGATTTACATTGTCACACAACAATGTCCGACGGCTCACTGGGTCTTGAAGAAACCATTGCGCAGGCAAAGCGTTACGGCATCGATTATTTTGCGATAACCGACCACGACACGCTTTCATCTTCGTCAAGGGCGGTTGTACTCGGTGAACGTTACGGTGTCAACGTTATTCCTGCGGTCGAGTTTTCTACATATGACAGCAAGCACGGAACAAAAGCGCACATAATCTGTTATAATCCCGAAAAGCCTAACAGACTTGAAGGCTTATGTCTGCGCACTTGTGAACTGCGTAAGAAGCGTGGCAAGCAGATGGCTATGAAAGTGCTTGAAAAGTATCCTATAACGCTTGAGAGCATATTGCGTTATGCGACAGGCAGCAAAGTAATATTCAAGTGTCATATCATGCACGCCCTTATGGACTACGGTTATACTACCGATCTTTACGGAAAGGTATATGACGAGTTGTTCAATCCCGTAACGGGACTTTGCGCAGAAGAAGTCAGCACGGATATGCAGGACTATCCCGAGGTGCATTTTGTGCTGGAACTCATTCACTCGGCAGGCGGTATAGCGGTACTTGCTCATCCCGCTGTATTCGACAATTTTGAACTGCTTGAGGAGCTTGCCGCCGCAGGAAAGATAGACGGTGCGGAGGTATGGCATCAGAGTGCGAATGAAGAACAGCGTGAAAGATTGCTTAAAATAGCTAAAGAGCACAATCTTATAACAACAGGCGGCTCTGATTTCCACGGATTCTATAACCACTATCCGATAGCTATCGGCACGAACTACACTCCCGATGATTCGCTTCAGCGTATTCTGAAACGGAAAATAAAATAATTGTCCCCAAAGGAAGGAAAAGAAAAAATGGCAACCGATATTAAACAGCAGGCACTGGAAAAGCACTATGAATGGCAGGGCAAGATAGAAGTTATTTCAAGAGCTCCCGTCAATACAAGAGAGGATCTTTCGCTTTGCTATACGCCCGGTGTTGCGCAGGCATGTCTTGAAATAGAAAAGGATCCTTCGCTGTCATACAAGCTGACACGCCGTAAGAATTTAGTAGCGGTCATCACGGACGGTACAGCGGTACTCGGTCTTGGCGACATAGGCGGTCTTGCGGGTATGCCCGTAATGGAGGGCAAATGCTGTCTGTTCAAGGAATTTGCAGGCGTTGACGCATTCCCTATATGCATAAAGTCTAAGGATGTTGACGAGATAGTAAGAACGATAGAGCTTATATCCGACAGCTTCGGCGGTATAAATATAGAGGATATATCCGCTCCCAGATGCTTTGAGATTGAACGCAGACTTAAGGAAAAACTCGATATTCCTGTATTCCACGACGATCAGCACGGAACTGCGGTCGTAGTAGGTGCGGCGCTTATCAACGCTGTACGTTGCGCAGGCAAGCAGATGAAGGATATTACGGTTGTAATAAACGGTGCAGGTGCGGCAGGTATCGCAATAGGCACATTCCTGCTGAATATGGGTATCGGTAACCTTATTATGGTCGATATAAACGGTATCATCAACAAGGACGACAAGTACGAAAATCCCGCTCACGCAGAAATTGCAACAAAGACAAACAACAATAACATAAAGGGCGGACTTGCCGAGGCTATGAAGGGTGCAGATGTGTTCATCGGCGTATCAAAGCCGGGTCTTGTGAGCGAGGATATGATAAAGTCGATGGCTGAAAAGCCGATAGTATTCGCTATGGCTAATCCCGAGCCTGAGATAATGCCCGATAAGGCTCTTGCCGCAGGTGCTTATATCGTAGGAACGGGCAGAAGCGACTTCCCCAACCAGATAAACAATGTTCTTGTATTCCCCGGAATATTCAAGGGCGCTTTACAGTGCGGCGCAAAGGCAATTACGGAAGAAATGAAGAAGGCAGCCGCTTATGCGATAGCAGATATTGTAACCCCCGACAAATTATCAAGAGAATACATAATCCCAAGCCCGCTTGACAAGTCGGTAGCCGAAGCGGTAGCCACAGCAGTTGCAAAAGCGGCACAGCAGTAATATAATAGGCGCAGACAATTTGAAAGGAAGACGAAAAATGACATTTGAATACACACCCAAGGGAGTATGTTCCCGTAAAATGATAATAGATGTTGAAAACGGCAAGGTAGAAGGCCTTCAGGTAATAGGCGGCTGCAACGGCAATCTTCAGGGTATAGCGCACCTTGTAAAGGGTATGCCTGTTGATGAGGTTATCGAGCGCCTTGACGGTATAAAGTGCGGTTCAAAGAGCAGTTCATGTCCTGCTCAGCTTGCCGAGGCACTGAAAGAGTATAAAGCCAACAACTGATTAAACGGTTAATCGCAGGGAGGTGAAACGGGTGGCGGAATACTGGGACGTGTACGACAAGAACAGAAAGCGTACCGGAAAACTTCATAAAAGAGGTATCCGTATGCAGCCGGGCGAATACAATATCGTCTGTGAGGCGTGGATAGTAAGCGGTAACAGGCTGCTCGTTACACAACGCTGTAAGTATAAGAATTTCGGCGGTCTGTGGGAATGCACAGGCGGTGCGGTCAAGGCGGGAGAATCAAGCATTGACTGTATCAAGCGTGAAATAAAGGAAGAGATCGGCATAGATGTCGCCGATGAGGAGCTTACATTCAAAGGTACAAAGCACGGTGCGGCTTTCTTTATCGATTGCTACGAACTGCACAGAGATCTGACGCTTGACGATCTGACGCTTCAGAAAGAAGAAGTATCGGGCGCAAAGCTTGTAACTCTTGCCGAGTTTGAAAAAATGCAGAAAGAGAAGAAGCTTATCCCCGGACTGTTCGATTTTATGACAGAGCTTGAATTCAGCTTTGTTACAGGAAAAACTACTTGTCCGAAAGGAAATAAAAAATAATGAAAATAATGGCTGTTGATTACGGCGACGCACACACAGGTCTTGCCTGTTGCGACAGAACACAGACGCTTGCGTCACCTATAGGCGTTATAGACGAGAGAAATTTTCAGACGTGTGTTGAAAAGGTAGCCGCCGCCGCTGCCGAATATGAGGTCGGCGAGGTCGTGGTCGGAAATCCGATAAATATGAACGGAACATACGGACCGAGAAGCGAGAAGTGCAGAATGTTTGCGGATATGCTTCAGAACTTCCTCGAAATACCCGTTGTGATGTGGGACGAGCGTTCAACCACGGTTACGGCACACAATATGATGAATGACGTAAACAAGCGTGGCAAGGAGCGTAAAAAGGTAATTGACGCAGTTGCCGCCGCAGTTATTCTCCAGAATTATCTTGACTATAAGGCAAATTTGCTTGCAAGGGAAAAGGCTAAGCAGGAAGAAAAGTAAAATTATTTATTAAACAATTAGTAAT
>ERZ1035041.304-NODE-304-length-25060-cov-5.413117_pt1 | contig 25060 bp, 19 predicted proteins | sample MGYA00520684_ERZ1035041 | MGnify/ENA primary metagenome ERZ1035041 (study PRJEB33766, sample SAMN09781699) | gut metagenome | biome: gut microbiome | host: Homo sapiens | place: Madagascar | study: EMG produced TPA metagenomics assembly of the PRJNA485056 data set... | reverse complement strand
TGTGTACGAGCGCTACTGCCAGCCCGATGTTTGCGACCTGAGTGTCCGACAGGCCTTTCACGCCCTATTGGACAAAGGTGAGTACCTGGCCTTTGAAGCAACGGTGTATCGTGTCTTGCGTCAACATAAAGCCAATACGCGCCGCGATGGAGTTCGCCCCACCGTCAAGCGACACAAGCCGACAAGCTCAACCGTAAACCCGCGCTAGACACAAAAATCTACACACCCCGTCGTCGCGTACCCGATCTTGACATAGTCCGGAAAGGACGGATTTGTCAGAATGTAGATGAAGCCTTTGTTGGTCATTTGCCAATCTCTTTGCTACGAATCAATTCAATCGATGGTCGTAAAGTGCGACCTCCTTGGGCTGGATGCGGTGTTCTGTTTTGAGCATCGCGTAAACGATGTTCATCAGTTCATCTTTCTTCGCCGCGTCGCTAGCGACCATCGTCGTGAGCTTTTGGTTCTGTTCCAGCAGCTCAAACACGGCGTTCATGACAGCCTCGTTCATCGCTCCGCTCTTGGCAACATCTCGGGAATTGTTGCGAGCTTGCTCGCGCACAATGTCGTTGGCACCAACCTTGTCGGCAACCGACGTGCAGTAGTTAAGGGCATCCTGAGTGCTTGCCAGATCACCCGCAAAATTGCTGATGGCATCCAAAATGTCCGCAAGATACTCGGGGAGCTTCCCCTTGGCCTCATTGCTTCCACCCCCAGTGATGGGCTTGAGCGTGACATCTTCCTCGTCCTCGGGATTCTTGTCACCGCCCCCCGGAGGAGAAGTTGGATCAGCCTTGAGTTCGTAGTGTGTCAGGATGACCGATGACAAGTCGATATCTTCAGGTTTGATGCCCGAGAGGAGCTTCACAAGGAAGGCACAGTAGTGCGCGAAGCCTTCGAGTTCACCGGAGTTAATGTCGGTGATCTGCGCAATGTAGTTGTAGGCGCTTCCGAACCTCGACAGGTTGGACTTGAAGCGCTTCACGCTTTCGTAGGCTTTGCTGGCTTCCTTGAGATTATTGTCGGCTTGCGCTGCCCGACCTTCGTCCTTGCACAGAACCGCGTTGCGGTGCTCTTCTTCGTACTGCTTGCACAAGTCGTAAGCCGAGTGCAGGCGATCTTCATAGATCTTTGCTGGCTCGGAGAAAAAGACGTTGAGCTGTTGATGCGCAGTCGGATCATCCTTGGCCCCTTGCGCAAAGCGGTGCAACATGGGCGTGAAGTAATCCTCTGTGAAGGTCTGCACGTCTTCTTCCGAGAAGATGCCCACATCAAGAATGGCGCGACGGATTTTGTCGAGTACCTGAACGTCCTGCGCCTCGTTGATCGAGGCACCGCTGTCGTAGAGCTTGAACGCGTTAATGACCGAATCCTTGTCGTTCACAAAGTCGACAATGAAGGTTCTGTCCTTTCCTGGGTAGATGCGATTGAGGCGCGAGTAAGTCTGGACAATCTCAACAGGATTGCCGATGACCTTATCCACGTACATCGCGCAGAGCTTGGGCTGGTCAAAGCCCGTCTGGAACTTGTTGGCAACAATCATGAGGCGATAGTTGTCACCGTCAAAGGCTTTTTCCAACGCTCCGTCCTGTCCAAAGCTGACGGAGGGATTGAGCGACTGTTCGGTGTATTTCTCATCAGCCTTAATAAGATTGACCCACGCGGTGGAATCGTCCTGCACCACATCTGCAGGATGCTTGGCATCTTTCCCAACAACTTCCCCGGAAAAAGCCGCCAGAGGGATGCCCAATCGGAGAATGGGAATGTTGTCCTCGTCCTTATGATTGGCGATGTACTGCTCAAAAGCCTTTTTGTAGCGAACAACGGTTGCCCGTGACGAGGTGACAATCATTGCCTTGGCCTGTCCGTTCAGAAGGCTTGCGACATTGCGCTTGAAGTGTTCAATGATGAACTCTGTCTTTTGCGTGACGTTCGTGGGATGAAGGGCCTTCCACTTGGCAAGTCCGCTCATGGCTGCCTTGACATCAACTCGGGACTCCGAGTCTTTGTCGGTCTCGGTCTTCTGGGAGAGCTTCCAAGCGGTTGAGTAGGGGGTAAAGCCCTGCAACACGTCGAGGATGAAGCCTTCTTCGATAGCCTGACGCATGGGGTACTTGTCAAAACTCACAGGCAGTTCCTTATTGGAATCAGCCTTGGCAATGTCGTAAGCATCACCGTTCTTGAGGCGACCAAAGAGCATCATCGTCTGGTGCTTGGGCGTAGCCGTAAAGCCGAGGAACGAAACATTCGCCGGGCGCAAGCGCGACTTCTGCCATGCTTCAAGAAGGTCATCGACCGTCTGGGCTTCCTGCGAGCCTGTACCGACATTGCCGAGCGCCGTATTGAGACGCGCCGAACTTCTGCCCGTCTGCGAGTTATGGGCTTCGTCAAAGATGACGGCAAAGCGCTTGCCCTGAAGTTTTTCATTCAGGATGATTTCTTCCATGGCAAAGGGGAAGGTCTGGATCGTCACGATGACGATGCGTTTGCCATCGACGAGAGCCTTGACAAGGGATTCCGTCTTGGAACCGTCCTTGGCGGTAATCGACTTCACAAGCCCTTCCTTGGTGTTGAACTGCAACACGGCCTTGGAGAGCTGTGAGTCAAGCACCTTACGGTCGGACATGATGAGGATCGTGTCGAAATAGGCGTTGCCGTTTTCGTCGCGCAGCTTAGATAGTTGCGAGGCCGTCCAAGTGATGGTCTTGGTTTTGCCCGAACCGGCAGAATGCTCGATGAGGTATTTCTGTCCCACGCCGCGCTTTTTGGCATCGGCGATGACCTTCGTCACAGCACGCCATTGGTGGTAGCGCGGGAAGATCAGCGTGCTTTTCTCAACGCTGTACCCCTTCGCATTCGTGACGACCGTGCGTTCGACATAGGCGAAGTTGTGAAAGAGCCCCAGCCAAGCGTCCTTCTTGCCGATTTCCTTCCAGAAGTAGGAGACGGGATAGGGATTTGTCTTGGTCGCCTCCGGATTCCCTGCGTGACCGTTGTTACCCTTGTTAAAGGGCAGAAAGCGCGTCCCTTCACCATCGAGCTTGGTCGTCATCTGGATGTCGGTTTCGCTGATGGCAAAGTGGACAACGGCACCGCGCTCGGGCTTGAGCAACGGACATTCGGCACTCGTCTTAGTGGGCTTGGGCTTGCGGTTCTTCTTGTACTCGATCACGGCCTCATTCACGTCCTGCGTGAAGTTGGTCTTGACTTCCGCAGTCGCTACGGGAATGCCGTTCACGAAAAACACGAGGTCAATGGATTCCTTGGAGTCCGTCCGAAAATGCACCTGTTGCACGACGCGGAGGATGTTTGCCTTGTAGCGCTTGGCAACAATCGGGTTGCGATTGTCTTCGGGCTTGATTTCGCTCATGCGGAACGTTCCGAACCCAATCGCTGTCAAGGAATTGCGAAGCACATAGAGCGTTCCCTTCTCCTTGAGGGATTCTTCGATGACGTTCAGAAGAAACTCGTCCGCGTCACTTCGCTTGGAGAACTTGGCGTACTGCTCGGCATAAGCCGACTTAAGCCATGCGAGTACGTCAGGAACGTAGAGGGCCTTGTAGGGGTCATATCCCTTGTCGTTGGGCGAGGAAAGCCACTTCTGGTCAACAAAGCCCTGAACGATGTCGTTCTCAAAGGCTTTTTCCTTGTGTGCGGAATCTAGACTCATGCGGATACCTCTTCATCAATGGCAAGTTGTCCCGTGACGGCGGCGGAGATCAGGCTGGAGCGGTATTCATTCAACTTCGAGATTTGATTTTCAATTCCTGCACAAATAGTTTTAACTCTTTCGTCAACCAATTTGCAAAAATCTGCAATTTTCTTCTGTTCATTAAGCGGCGGCACGAGGATAGGAGTTTCTGAAACCTTTTCCTTTGTGTAGTGAGAAAAGGTAGCCTCATTGCAGACTTTTTTTAAGTATGCGGTGTAGGTAAATCTCATCCAATAATTGATAAAGTCAGAAGTCATTACATTGTGATGTCCTCTAACTCGAATGATTGAGTTCTGGAAATAACATGGGCTATGCTCACCTTTGTAGAGGGTTGTCATACCGAATCCAGCACCACCCTCAACGACAAGGACATCACCCGCTATCAATAGAAGTTCCGATTTTTCTTTAGAGGAAAACCACATTTCTTTAATGTAGTCTTTGACTCCATCCCATGAGATGCTACCTGCACAAAGATATGTTTCCAATGTTTGTTCTGAATCAGTTTGACGCGGGCAAAGCATCTTCCCTAAAGTGACATCAGAAACAAATGAAATCTTAGATGTTTTCCATTCTCTGGGAATACTCCCAATCCACTCCACCCCGCTATCCTTCATCTCCACATTAGGATCAAGCCCCTTCGTCACGGCGCGGGTGATGAGGGATTGGCGGTAGGCTACCAAAGCCTCTAAAAGACTCTGACAATTTTTGATTGCAGCATTAATTTTGGCAATTTTGCAATCAAGAAAGTAGATATATTTATTAGACAGTTCAACAGGAGGAAAAGGGATGATCATTGATCTGAATATCTCGTTTGTGAAGTGCGAGATTGTGTTTGTGCCTGATATTTCGACATTAATCAAACAGCTATCTTTGAAGAATCTCAGAACGTAATACAGCCATTGAACAGAATAATTGCCGTTAGAGCGCACCCTATGAGCTGAATTTTGAATAATAACGGGAGACTCTTGCTCTGATTCAACTATTGCAGAGCGCCCAATATCCCCTCCCTCACAAACCAACAAATCCCCTTTCTGAATCTGGAGGTTTTCAATTTCATCTGCTGAGGCGTACATACCCTCAGCTGGTTCCAAGAGTTTTCCATCTTGGATAGTTGCTGATTTGTGATATTGGCAAGGGATGTAAGCCTTGTCAGTTGGTACGGATTGAATCATTTTTCCCAAAGTCACGTCGTATTCGTAAGAGACCTTGGTTTCAAACCACCCAGAAGGCAATGCTGTGAACCCCTTCATACGAACAACTCCTTCATCAGCTTCGCTGTCTCAGCTTCAAGAGCCTTGATCTCTTCAGCAATCTCTTCAGGATTGCGGGGCGGGACATACTTGTAGAAGTATTTGTTGAAATTGATCTCGTAACCCACAATGCCGGGGGTCTTCGGATGCGCATTGCCGCCGTCATCCGTTGGGAAGAGTTCCTTGGGATCGGTGACGGTACGGTCAATCACAGCGTCGGGTAAGAAGGGCTTCACCTCGCGCTCAAAGTATTCGTCCACGCTTTCAACGAGCGGAATGTTCTCCACCTGCTTGAGATCGGGGTCATAGACGACGTTGCCCTTGTTGTCCTTGACGGTTTCGCCTTCAGAATCCTTGACAGTAAGCGGGGCAAACAGGGTTTTCAGGAAAGCCTTCGTGACCTTGACACCCTTACCCTTCGCAATCTGCCCGAAAGTGTCGATCCAATGAACACTTGTCTCTTTCGTATGCTCGTTGAGGATCGTGCGAAGCGTCTCAAGGTCTTCATCCGAGAGCTTTCCCTTGACCATCGGCTGATCCAACGCGGCGTTGATGGTGTCCGTCGTGAGATGAAGCCTTGCCTTCAGCGGGCATTGAATCGTGACGGCGCGGTAGCCGAGTTCCTGATAGTCAAGCACCTTGGAACAATCGCCGTCCTTGTAGTCGCGGAAGACCTCTGCGATCTTGGCGATTTGCTCTGGCGAAATCTGGTAGCGCTTGTTGCCGATGTTGCGGATCGGAGTCTTAAAGCTCGTTGCGTCGATCAACAACACCTTGCCCCGCCGATTCTTGGGTTTGCCCGAAGCAAGAATCCACAGGTAGGAGACAATCGACGTGTTGTAGAAAAGCTCGCCCGGCATCTGAACAATGGCTTCCACAAGGTCTTCTTCAAGAAGCCAACGACGGATTTCGCTGGAACCTGACCCTGCGCCGCCCGTGAAGAGGGGAGAGTGAAGAGGGGAGATCCGGAAAGCACGATAGCTCCGTGCCCACAGCGTTCAAGTTCGCCCTGTGCGTCATAGACGGCAGGAGCCATCTTGCGGGCGACGTGCGTCAGAAAGAGCATCGAGCCGTCCGATTTAGGCGGCAGGCCCACGGCAAATCGGGAATCGGTTTTTACACTGTCGTAAGCGTCCTTCCAATCCATACCAAAGGGAGGATTGGAAAACACAAAGTCGAACTTCTTGCCGAGATGACAGTCGGTCTTGAGCGTGTCGCCTTGCAGAATGTGAGTCGAGAGGTCGCGGGATGTTGAGCCGGTACTGTCTGCATTGCATCCCGTTAAAAGCATCATTGCTTTGCCCATGGCCCAGGCAACGTCATTGATCTCCTGACCGTAGGGTTGAAGTTCCGTGCGCAGTTTATTTTCGTGGGTTGCTTCGCGGATGAACTCCATGGCATCCGTAATGAAGCCGCAGGTGCCGCACGTCGGGTCGTAGCAAGTGCGAATCAGCCCAGAAGTGGCAGTCAGAATCGTGTTGTCCGAATCAAGCACCAGCGTTGTCGCAAGGTGAACAATGTCACGCGGAGTGAGGTATTCCTTGCTCGCCTTGTGCTTGGTATCGGCAAATCGCCAGATGAGCTCTTCATAGAGGTTGCTCATCACACGCGGATGCACGTTCATGTCGAGGGCCTGGAAGAAGTCCACGACCGGAAAGAGCTTATCGGCCTTTTCCAAACGAGCGCAGATGCGATTGAACTCGAAGTGATCGAGGATGTCTCGCACATTCTTGGAGAACCCGTCCTTGTAGGCGATCAAGTTGTCGCGGACATGATCTTGCCCCAGGGTTGCCAGAGAAAATTTGGAAGTGTTGTAGAAGGGCACACCTGTGATGGAACACAGAGCCGTTGTCTGCATCTCGTTGAAAATCTTGAGAGCCGTGAGTTGGGCACTCCTTTCCAAAACCGCCTTCCGAGTGGGCGACAAAACACACTCAAAACGACGAAGCAGCACGAACGGCAGAATCACCTCGCCGTACTCATCGTCGTTGAAAGGCCCGTGCAGAAGGTCTGCGACTGCCCAAATATGGTTGGCATAGTTTTCGGTTAGGTCTTTTTGTTCGGTCACGTCAGACATTTGTGTTCCTAAATTCGGCAACTGGTGTTTTGAAGTGTCAAATAGATTGCTTGGCCTGAGCTTGGCCATTGTTCTTTAAGTAGAGAAAGAGCGTCGTTCGCCCCATCCCAACGGTCTTAGCCGCTTCCGTTCTCGTCATGCCTTGGGCAAGCAGCTCTTTGGCCTTTTCGATTTTCTCCGGCGCAATCGGCTTGCGCCCCTTGTAAGCCCCTCTTGCCTTGGCTTGTGCGATGCCTTCGCGCTGTCGCTCCAAGATCAGTTCGCGTTCGAACTCAGCCACTGACCCCAACAAACCAAGAAGGAGTTTGTTGAAGGGCGTCGCCTTTGCTTTGGCTTCAAATGTAAGGTTCTCTTTAACGAAGTGCAGCGTCACGCCCTTGTCGGTGATGGTCGTCACGAGAGTGTGAAGGTCTTTGAGGTTTCGGGCGAGGCGGGCCATGCTGTGGACATACAGATCGTCCCCGTCGCGGATGAAGCCCAGCATCTCCGTGAGCACCGGTCGGTTGCCGATGTTCTTTGCTGATACCTTTTCCTCAAATACCCGATCCAAGGTGATGCCGACAAGTTGCCGGGCCGTGTTTTGCTCCACAGTGCTGACGCGCACGTAACCGATTTTGGCAGATGACCCCATTTGGCCCTCCGTCCTGTTCTGTTGAGTTCATAAAAATCATTGTACTGATGTTCAGAAATGAGTGTTAGAACTTCAACAAAACGATTTTTAGCGGGCTGAATGGTGCGTTTAGCCTATACGGTGTGCCACGGTGGTTCTTTTCGCGCCCTACGGGAGGGCTATTATCGCCTGGACACAAAAAACATTACATCCTCCCGGGTATGGCTACGAAGTAGCGGAATGGGGTATTTTGGATCGTGAAAAGTTTCTGATGTGGGTAGCTGATACCGATACAGAAACAGTGAAAGCGGCAAAAAATTAAATATACCTCGGCTCATCTTTGGATGGTCGGGGTTTTTCTTTGCCCGGAATTTGTTGCTTCGAGTAACGCAATTTTTTCTGCCGGTCCTGCGCTTCCCGCTAAAATCTCTGCGCCACAAAAACGGTACCGTTTTCGGTAACCGACAGGGAATCCGTCATGACACATTCCACAGACACTGAGCCCGAAAAAAAGCTCTTTATGAGTGAGCTTCTCGGCATTGCCTTTGAGCCCCGCAAAGCCGGGGAAACCACGGTTGCCGCAAGCCTTGCGGTCACCAGTAAGGTCTGCCAGCCCTTCGGCGTACTTAACGGCGGGGCGTCTTTGGCGCTTGCGGAAACGCTCGCAGGTTACGGCTCAATGGGGTTGCTAGCGCCCGACGAAATACCGCTCGGTATTGAAGTCGATGCCCACCACATTGCCTCGGTCCCTGAAGGGGGCGCTGTGCGCGCGGTCGCCACACTGCTGCAGAAAGGTCGGGTGACTCATCTCTGGAACGTGGACATTACCGATACGCGCGGGCGACTTATTTCAACGGCCCGCGTTGTGAACCAGATTGTTAAAAAGCGCTCTTAAAGAGGGGAAGACCCGTGAAACGCGAATGGAAGAAAATCAAGGATTACAAGGAAATCCTCTTTGACTTTTATGAGGGCATTGCCCGCATCACGATTAACCGTGAGCGCTACCGCAACGCCTTTACGCCCACGACAACGGCGGAGATGAGCGACGCGCTTTACTACTGTCGTGAGTGCCCGGACATCAATGTCGTGGTTCTCACGGGCGCGGGCGACATTGCCTTTTGTGCCGGTGGCGACATGCATGTCAAGGGCCGCGGCGGCTATATCGACGAGAAGGGCGTGCCGCGCCTTTCGGTGCTTGACGTTCAAAAGCAGATCCGAAGCCTTCCGAAGCCCGTGATTGCCATGGTTAACGGCTACGCCATCGGCGGCGGCCACGTGCTGCACGTCGTCTGCGACCTCACGATTGCTTCGGAAAATGCCCGTTTCGGGCAGACCGGGCCGCGCGTGGGAAGCTTTGACGCGGGCTTCGGGTCCTCCTACCTCGCGCGCGTCGTGGGGCAGAAGAAGGCCCGCGAAATCTGGTTCCTGTGCCGGCAGTATTCGGCCAAAGAAGCCCTCGAAATGGGGCTTGTCAATAAGGTTGTGCCCCTGGAGCAGCTTGAAGACGAAACGGTTGCCTGGGCCCAAGAGATGCAAAAACTGAGTCCCATTGCGCTGCGCCTTATTAAGGCGGGGCTTAATGCGGAACTTGACGGTCAGGCCGGTATTCAGGAATTGGCGGGCGACGCGACGATGCTTTACTACATGACCGACGAAGCTCAGGAAGGCGGCAAGGCGTTCCTTGAAAAGCGGCCGCCCAACTTCAAGCAGTATCCGAAGATTCCGTAATTAAGCCTCAGAGGAATTCCGTTGTGATGCCCGTTCATCCTGCCTTTCGGTTAAGGGGTAAAGCCGTAACGCGTTCCGAATTGCCTTCTCGTATTGAAGCAATGCGGGAGGAAGGCGGCTTTAGCGCTGATCTCGCGGACTTTATGCGCGAGTGTCTTGACGCCAAGGACTGGGTGCACGGGCAGACTTCGGGCTCAACGGGGACTCCGAAGCAGTTAAAACTGAGTAAGAAAGCGATGGCGGAGAGCGCCGCGCGCACCTGCGCCTTTCTGGGGCTTGCGCCCGGTGACACGGCCTATCTCTGTATGCCGGTGAAATACGTGGGCGGCAAGATGATGGTTGTGCGCGCGATGACGCAGGGGCTCGATCTCATCTGGAACACGCCGTCGCTCACTCCCATGAAGGGCCTCAGAGAACCTCCGGTCTTTACCGCCATGACCCCCATGCAGGCAACGGCAGCCCTGGCTGATCCCGACGAGCGGGAGCTCCTTAAAGGCACCCGGCATATCCTTTTAGGCGGGAGCGCCGTAAGCCCCACGCTTGCCGCAGCGGTAGCAGACTTTCCCAACGCCGTGTGGTCAACCTACGGGATGACGGAAACGGTTTCGCATATTGCCTTGAGGCGCCTTTCGGGTGAAAAGGCTGCCGAGAGCTACATGCCGCTTCCCGGCGTCACGCTCTCTTTGGCTGAAAACGGGGCACTGACGATTGATGCGCCCGGGATTGCCGCCGGGCGCCTTGTGACAAACGATCTTGCGGAAATCCTGGCTGACGGTTCCTTCCGGATGTTGGGACGGCTCGACAACGTCATCAACACGGGCGGCATCAAGGTGCAGATTGAAACGGCGGAGACGATTTTAAGGGACATCATCAATGCGCCGATTGCCGTCACTTCGGTGCCGGACGAAAAGACCGCGGAGAAGGTGGTGCTTCTGGTGGCCGGCCGCTTTGATGAGAAGGATCTCATGGAAGCCGCGAAGGCAAAGCTTCCCCGTTACTGGAACCCGAAGGTGATTGTGAGGGTCGATGAAATTCCGGAAACGGGGTCGGGTAAGCCCGACCGCCGCGCGATCCGGGCTTTGGCCGCAAGGCTTCTTGCCTGACTATTTCTGGCTTTCTTCGGCCTTCACGGCCTTCACAAGCGCCGCCCACTTGGGGCTTTCGCTTTCAATGAAGTTAAAGAAGTCCTGGGGCGTCCCCGGGCGCACTTCAGCGCCTTTTTTCGCAAGCGACTGCTGCACGGCGGGATCAGCCAATGCCGACTGAAGCGCTTTTGAGACGCGCTCCACAACAGACCACGGGGTGCCGGCCGGAAGCACCAGCCCGTCCCAGGCTGAAATTTCAAAGACCGCAAGCCCTTCTTCGAGCAATGTCGGAATCTCGGGCGCAGCCGCAAGGCGCGTCTTCGTGGAGGCACCCAAGGCCTTTAGGGTCCCTGCGCGCACGTGCCCGAGTACGTTCGGGGCCACGTCAATCATGAGCGGTATGCGGCCGGATAAAACGTCCGTCATGGCGGCAGCACCCCCGCGGTAGGGGATGTGGGTGAGCCGGATGCCGGCTTTTTCGGCAAAAAGAAGTCCCGCAAGGTGACTTGAGGTTCCGACGCCGGAAGAAGCAAAGTTCACCGTGCCGGGATGGGCTTTGGCGTAGGCAAGAAGGCTCTTAAGGTCAGTGACGCCGGCAATTGCCCGGGGGTTAAGGACCGCCACCATCCCGATTTCAGAGATGCGTCCGACGGGGATAAGTTCCTTTGCAGGATCAAACTTGAGGTTCGGGTACAGAAGGGAATTCGCGCAGAGGATGCCGTTTGTGACGTAACCCACGACGCTGCCGTCTTTTTTGTCCTGCGCGACGTGGCGCGTACCCACCGTGCCGCCGGCCCCGGGCCGGTTGTCAACCCAAAGTGAGGTTTTAAGGGCAGCTGCCAGGGCCGTCGTCACCGAGCGCGCGAGCGTGTCGCCGCCGCCCCCGGCGGGGAAGGGGACAACCAGACGCACGGCGTCTTTTGCGCTTGAAAAGGGGGAAACAAAGGGCAGCGTAAGTGCTGCCGCAAAGGTGAGAAGTGAGCGTCGGTCCATCGCCGGCATCCTCTTTAATCAAAAATCTCGCTGAGTATATCGGCGGTGCGGCCGTGTGAAGGCCGGTCAGATCCGAAAGATGAGGGATCATCCGATGGAAGGAGAAAGGCTTTTTTTTGCGTCAGATCAGAGAACAACACGCCCGCCGGCCCCGGTGAGCGTTCAGTCCGTATGCAAATTCTGACAATTCACCGGCTCGGGCCGGGGGAATGCCTGCAGCAGAACCTCGTCTTTACGCCGCAACCTGGAAAACGGGAATGACGCCTTCTTTACGGACGACGAGGTCTTTGAGGGTAAATTCGTTGAGTTTCTCGTAAAAGGCGGTTTGTGCGAGCCTCAGGGCCGGCGCCAGGGCGCAGTTTCCGAGAAAGGGGCAGGCGGGCTTGCTGCAGTCAATGACGTCTTCTGCGCCTTCGAGGATCCTTACAACGTCGCCGATCGGGTAGGTGTCGGCAGCACGGGCAAGGATTAGTCCGCCGTTTCTGCCGCGTATTGCCGTAAGCCACCCGCTTTTCACCATAAAGTGAGCGGCCTTAATGACAAGGTTGGGATTCCACTGCAGGGTTTCAGCCAGCACAGGCACGGGCACGGGTTCACCCGGTTTGGCGGTGTGCGCGAGATGCATGAGCATTCTCAAGGAGAGGTCGGTAAAGCGCTTAAGCTGCATGGAATGAAAATTGTCGGTGATTAAGACATTTCGGGAGTCTTTCCCGCCGTGAGAAAGACTCCCGAAGGACTGTGTCGGGACAGAGTTTACCCTGTCCGGCTTTTGCCCGCCTTAGCTCTGGTTACCCGTGCCGAAGGCTTCGGTGTGGATCTTTTCGGCAGGCACGCCGGCTTCCACAAACGCGGTGCGCATGTCGTCCATGAACTTCATCGGGCCGCAGATGTAGACGTCGGAGTCAGCCGTCGGGGCGAGAGACTTGATGTCAGCAGCACTCGGGCGCTTGCCGTAGTTCACGAAGGGGCAGCCGCAGGTCTTGTCGCAGGCCTGGGCGCGGGTGAGATAGACCGCAGCCTTCAGATTGGCGAGCTTACCGCACTCAGCGCGCACTTCAGCAGCAAGCGGCAGGTCTGCGTTGTCGTGCGCAACCTGAATCATCGTGACGGGACGCTGAGGCGTCTTTTCAGCAATCGTTTCAAGCATGGCAAACAAGGGCGTAATGCCGATGCCGCCCGCAACAAGGACGACCGGGTTGGTGCCTTCGGCAAGGAAGAATTCACCCGTGGGAGCGGAGACGTCGATCGTGCTGCCCACTTTGAGGTTGGCGTGCAGGTGGTTGCTCATGAGACCGGCGGGGATGTCGCCGTGGGCATCAGCGCGCTTCACGGAAATCCGGAGTTCATTGTTGTTAAGCGGCGCACGAGAGAGCGAGTACTGGCGCGGCTGCACGAACTTCACCTCCGGCAGGTACGCACGCACGGACACGAACTGACCGGGCTTGTAAGAGGGAACCTTGCCGCCGTCAGCGGGCGTGAGCGTAAAGCTCACCACGTTCGGCGTTTCTTCAACGCGCTTGGTGACGACGAAGGGACGCCAGCCGGACCAGCCGCCTTCTTCGTTGGCCTGTTCCTTGTAGATGCCGCCTTCAACGCCGATCAGCAGGTCGGCAAGCTGACCGTAGGCAGCGCCCCAGGCTTCGATGAGTTCATCGCTGGCGGCGTCACCGAGCACTTCCTTGATGGAAGCCAGGAGGTGCTTGCCGACGATCGGGTAGTGCTCGGCACGGATGCCGATCGTGCAGTGCTTGGTGGCAATGTGTTTAACCGCGGGAAGAAGAACGGCCGGGTTTTCGATGTGTTCGGCGTAGGCAAGAACGGCACCTGCGAGAGCCTTCTGCTGATGACCGCGGGCCTGATGCACCTGGTTAAAGAGGTTCTTCAGTTCGGGGTTGCCGGTAAGCATGCGCTTATAAAAGTGCGAGGTGAGCGCAACACCGTGTTCACGAAGAACCGGAACGGTAGCCTTGACGAGTTCAATCTGACGAGCGGTCAGCATGGATGTATCTCCTGGTAGGTAAATTTAGCAGTGGGGCACCGGGTGAGTGCATCAGTGCCTTGACGAAGTGGCGTAATCATATATTAAAAATACAAGAATTGCAGAAAAATTCTGAAAACGCCGCTTAACACATTGATTTTGCGTCGTTTGATTTTGTGGGAAAAGGCCGATGCCGGCCCAAATTACGGAGAAGGGCAGATCAAATGCGTCAGATGAGACCGCGTTTTATAAAAAAATCCATGCAGCACCGAAAAAAGCGCATAAAAATATGCATGAGAAGCCCCGAAAAGCCAATAAAAATAAGCACGTAAAGAAAAAGTCCCGAGAAAACAGTGCTCTTTTGTAGCGCTTAAAAAGCGCGGTTTCAAAGCGAAAAGAGATTGAGAAGGACAGCGGCGGGCAGGGGGATAATGACGTCACGACCGGAAGTCGAAAGGCGCAACGGCCCGGCAGATCCGGCGGAAAAAGAAAATCCCGCTGACCGAACGATCAACGGGATTGAATTCTGGCGGAGTGGACGGGACTCGAACCCGCGACCCTCGACGTGACAGGCCGATATTCTAACCAACTGAACTACCACTCCGTTTCCGTTTGAGTGAACCGCGAATGAACTGACAGGATACCTCTCAGTAAGGAGAGGTGTGGCGGAGTGGACGGGACTCGAACCCGCGACCCTCGACGTGACAGGCCGATATTCTAACCAACTGAACTACCACTCCGTCGTGCGTGCATCCGCTTACGGTTCCCTCTGCGGGAAGCGCCGAATTATACAGAAGGGCGTGTGTTTTGCAACCGGTGCTGACGCAAAAACGAGTGGTCTCAGGTGCAGACATCTGTTTTTGCGGAAAAAACAGCAGTCTTTCCTCTTGAGGCACCGGCCCGTAATACGGCACGGAGCAACAAGAATCATTTTCTGACGATTGTTTACGCGGCGCAAAGCCTTGCGGCATAGGCAAAAGAGCGGCAAAACGCGATAAACTCACACGTTTGTAATTTTCACCGCGTTAAAGGGCACACAATGCTTCTTGAGCTTTTCCGCAACCACAAGCGCTGGCTGATGTTTATCGCCATGATCCTTGTGATTCCGAGCTTTGTAGTCACGGGTATTTATTCCTACAACCGTATGATGAGTGACGACGGCGCCATTGCCAAAGTCGATGACGTCTCCATCACGCCGCAGCAGTATGACGAAGTCAAGCGCCAGCAGCTTGACAATCTGCGCCAGAGACTCGGTGAAAACTTTAAGAGTAACCTTCTTGATACGGCCGAAGGCCGCTGGGCGGTGCTGCAGAGCATCATGAATGAGCGGTCTCTGATGGGGGAGGTTGCCAAGGAATTTGTGTCGGTTCCCGAAGAAACCGCGATTGAAGTCATCAAGACCTATCCGGCTTTCCAGGAAAACGGCAAATTTTCCGCTGAGCTCTATCAGAATTACCTCGCGTCCACCGGCTATTCCGATCAGTATTTTGTCGAGCGCGTCCGTCAGGACGTCTCCCGTCAGCTGCTCACCGCGGCCTTCACGCGTACCGCGGGTGCCCCTGAAAGCGTTGTGAAGGAAGTCAACAAGCTTCTTACCGAAAAGCGCACGATGGAAGTGATGGCCTTTAACGCCGACGACTACAAAAAGGGCGTGACGGTCACGCAAGCCCAAGCCAAGGACTACTGGACAAAGAACCCGAAGGCATTTGCAATGCCCGATGAAGCCGATGTTGAGTACGTTGTGTTCTCTCCGGAACTCTTTAAGAATGTCGAACCCACCAAGGAAGACATTGAAACGTTCTACGCTCAGAACCGCAACCGCTTTAACGCCCCTGAAGAGCGCCGTGCCTCGCACATCCTCATTGATCTGAAGGACGGTAAGGACGCCGCAAAGAAAAAGGCCGAAGAGATTCTGAAGGAAGTCAAGGACGATCCCAAGAAGTTTGCGGAACTTGCGAAGAAATACTCGGCTGACACGGGCAGCGCCAAAGACGGCGGTGACCTCAACTGGTTCGGTAAGGGTGTGATGGTTCCGGCCTTTGAAGAAGCCGTTTATAAGGCGAAGAAGGGTGAAATCGTGGGGCCGGTTGAAACCGACTTCGGGTTCCACATCATTGAAGTCACGGACATCAAGGGGCAGCACGTGCGGCCTCTTGCCGAAGTGCGCGACGAGATCGTCCGACTTTATCAGGAACAGCACTCCCAGGAGAAGTTCGGCACGGAAGCCGAAAACTTCACCAACATGGTGTACGAGCAGAGCGACAGCCTGCAGCCTGTGGCTGACAAGTACGGCATGAAGATTGAAACGGTGAAGAACGTGACGCCTGAGAAGGTGACGGATCCCGCACTTGCCAAACTCTTTAACGACCATGTGCTTGAGAGCATCTTCAGCGATGAAGTGGCCCGTGAAAAGCGCAACACACAGGCCATTGAAGTCGGCAACAACCAACTTGTTTCCGCGCGCGTCGTAAATTTCCGTCCGGCCCACACCAAGCCTTTTGATGAAGCCAAGGCCGGCATCATTGAAATGCTCACGCAGCAAAAGGCACTGGAAAAGGCGGGAGAAGCCGCCGGTAAACTCATTGCCGCTTTTGAAAAGGGCGACATGGCACAGGCAAAGTTCGTGAACCCCACGGTTGTTTCGCGCAGTGCGCCGGGTAACGCCACGATTAATCTTGTGAACGCCGTGATGCGCGCCGATATCACGAAGCTTCCCGCCTACGTGGGTGTGGCTGACGGCAACGTTTACCGGATCGTGAAAATCACAAAGAGCGAAACGCCGGAAGTGACGGAAGCGGCTTTGTCCGGTTTAAGAAACGAGCTGCAGCAGATGCTCTCGCGGGCCGATGAATCGGCCTACTACGGACAGCTTCGCGCCAAGCACAAGGCTGAGGTTCTCAATAAGAATTACCTCCCTGACGCTGAGGATAAGCTCCCCGGCAGTGCCGAGTAAGTTGCGCTGAGCCAGTATCAACCGCCCTTCGGGGCGGTTTTTCTTTGGCGCTTTCCGCTAAAGCAGAGCGCACCCGGGCGCTTCTGGTAAGCTGCCGGCAGTGTGTTTTTTTGAAAACGGGGTGCGTATGCCGGCTGAGCTCAAAAAAGGTTTGTACGAGTCGCTTCTCACTCGTTCAGTCAACGAACAACTGCAGGAGCTTGCCGGGCGGCATCTCGCAGCCGAATCGCAGGCCGTGGATCCTGCGGAACGCAGCCGCATCTACACGGACTATGCGGCCCGTACGGTGAAGGAAGCCCTGGCGCACTGTGACTCTGCCGAAGAAGCCCGGGCGCTTGTGAACCTCTTAAGCCGCACGGCCCGGGACTTTGTGGCTAAGAAAAGCGGGGAAGCGCCCGACTGCGCCGACACGGTCGCAGAAGACCGCCTTTTAACCGAAGTGCGGGAGATGACCTCTGCCGCCGCAGCCCGCCCGCAGACGTCGGTCGCGCACACCGCGCTTTTGACGGGCACGGCCAAAACCGATCCGGCGCTTGCGAGCGAAATCAAGCGGGAGATTGCTTCTGCCGACCGCATCGACTGGCTTGTTTCCTTTATCCGCTTTTCAGCGGTAAGCCGCCTCTACGATGACCTCAAGGCTTTTACGCAGCGGGGCGGCCGCCTCAGAGTCATTACGACCACCTACATCGGTGCTACCGAAGTCAAGGCCGTGGAGATGCTCGCGAAACTTCCGAACGCCGAAATCCGCATCGAGTACAGCGGCAGCCGCACGCGCCACCATGCCAAGGCCTATCTTTTTCACCGTGAGACTGGTTTCAGCACGGCCTACATCGGCTCAAGCAACCTCTCGGGGGCGGCGCTTACGGGCGGCCTTGAATGGAACCTTAAACTTGCCGCCAAAGAAACGCCTGAGATTTTCGCCAAAGCTGCCGCAACCTTTGAAGCCTACTGGTCGGATGCGCGCTTTGAGACGTTTGTCCCGGGTCGGGACGATGAGCGTCTGCGGACGGCTTTAAAGCGCGAAGCCTGTGGCGGGAAAAGGGATCCGGCAGCTCCCGTGACGTGGGGGAGTTTTGAGCCCTATCCCTATCAGGCCGCGGTGCTTGAAGCGCTTGCCGCGGAGCGCTCCGCGGGCCACACACGAAACCTCGTGGTGGCCGCGACCGGTACGGGTAAAACCGCGATTGCCGCCTTTGACTATCAGCGGCAGATTAAAAACGGCATCCGCCCCAAGCTTCTCTTTGTTGCGCACCGCAAAGAAATTCTGCTGCAGGCACAGGCCTGTTTCAGAAGCATCCTGCGGGACGCCAATTTCGGCTCACTGATGACGGGAGACGCAAAGCCTGCGGACAACCGCGCGGTCTTTGCCTCGGTGCAGACACTCAAAAATCCGGTGAATCTCACGGGCTTTGCCCGGGACCACTTTGACATGGTTGTGGCGGACGAAACGCACCATGCGGCTGCAGACTCTTACGACACGGTGCTCGAGTACTTTACGCCCAAAATTCTTCTGGGCCTTACCGCCACACCCGAGCGCGCCGACGGCCGCAGCATTCTCGGCTACTTTGACGGCCGTATTGCGGCAGAAATCCGGCTTCCTGAAGCCATTGAACAGAATCTCCTCGTACCCTTTAACTACTTTGTGCTCACGGACCCCGTGAGCCTCGCGGACATCCCGTGGCGAAGCGGGCACTTTGATGTTAAGGCTCTGGAAACCCGCTATACCCAAGGGGACAGCTCCAAAGCACGGACGCAGGCCTTCTTTACGGCGCTTGAAACCTATGCGCCTGAAAAAGAGGAACTGCGGGCCGTCGTCTTCTGCGTCACGCAGGAGCACGCGCGCTACGTGACAGGAATGCTTGCCGCGCAGGGCTATAAGGCGATGGCGGTCACTGCCGAAACGCCCTCAGCCGACCGGGAACGCGTCAAAGAGCGACTCGAAAAAGGGGAGGTGGAAATACTCTGCACGGTTGACGTCTTAAGCGAAGGCGCGGACTTTCCGTGCATTAACACGGTGGTTTTTCTGCGTCCGACGGAAAGCCTCACGGTCTTTCTGCAGCAGTTGGGGCGAGGCTTGCGAAAGTACCCGCAGAAAGATGCACTCACGGTGCTTGACTTTGTTGCCGCAGGAAACCGGCGTTTCAGTTTTGAGTCGCGCTACAGGGCACTCTTACGCACGGCCGACACGGGCGTTGTCCGGCAGATCATGAACGGATTTGATGCGCTGCCCGCGGGGTGCTCGGTTACGATGGAACGCGTCGCGAAAGAAACGGTGCTTGAAAATATCAGGCAGTGCTTTACCGGCAAAAAAGGACTTCTCAATCTCGCGCAAAGCTTTATGGCAGAAGGCAGGAGCGCGGACCTCGCGGCGTTTCTCAGGTTTGCTGAACTCTCACTTTCGGACTTTTATGACAGGGCGTGCGATACGTTTGCCTCGTTTAGGCTGCTTTGGGACGCGGCATGCGGTTCGAACATTAGCCGACCGCTGCCGGAGGGGATCACGCAGGCAAAACTCGGCAAAGCCCTCCTGCGGCTTGCGACAACCGAGGATCCGGTTTGGGGTAAGACCATTGTTGGGTTGCTTGCGGACGATTCCGGCGTTCCGGCTGACGAATTTGAAAACTCCGCCCTGCGGGCTTTTGTGCGGCTTATCTGGGATGAGCGATTGCCTTGTGACGGGAACGATTATCTTGCGGCACGCCTAAAGAGCTTGCGGCAAGTGGCGTGGCTTACCGACGAGATCCGGACGCTTCTCACGGTCAAAGCCGAATCCTGCCGCAGGGAAATGAAGGATCTCGGTGTGGAGGGAACATACCTTAAGGTGCACGGAACCTATCACCGAAGCGCGGTTCTGGCGGCACTGAAACCGGAGCAGAAAAACCTGCAGGCGGGCGTACTCTGGATTCCGGAAAAGCGGGTAGACGTCTTTTTTGTGACGATCAACAAAAGCGAAAAGCACTTTACCGCCAATACGCTTTATGAGGATCTGGCGCTTACCGACACCGTCTTTCAGTGGCAGAGCCAAAATTCAACAACGGATACGTCGCCCACGGGTGAGCGCTATATCCACCACGCCGAGCGGGCGAGCGACATTGTGCTGTTTGTCCGCGGATTTAAGGGTGAGGGGAAAATTGCCGATCCCTACGTGTGCCTCGGGAAGGTCAAGTACCTGTCGCATACCGGCAATCGCCCCATGACGATCCGCTTTGCGCTTGAAGAAAAGCTCACGGGCGAACTTCTGACGCTCTGCCGCCCTTACGGCGACTGACTCAGCGTCCGAACCACTTGGCAGGCAGTTGTGCGAGGACAATTGCCGCCGCCATCACGGCGCAGCCGATGAGCTCGCGGCCGGTGAGCGCCTGGTTCATAAAGAGCCACCCGGCCAGAACCCCCACGACTGCTTCAAAACTCATGATGAGGGACGCCACCGTCGGGTTGAGCCCCTTTTGTCCCACGATCTGCAGGGTGTAGGCAATGCCATTACTCAAAATACCGGCGTAAAGGAGCATCCAGACGGCGTCCCACAGGTCCTTGAGTGTCGGCGGATCGAAGAACATCATGAGAATAAAGCCCCAGACGCCGCCCACGGCAAACTGAATGCAGCTCATCCTCACGCCGTCCGTTTTGGGCGCAAAGTGATCGATCACGAGGATGTGAAAACTGAAAGAGAGGGCACAGGCTAAAACGAGCGAATCCCCGAGGCTCAGAGTAAACCCGGTTTCCGGTTTCATGCAGAGAAACCACAGGCCCGCAACCGCCAGGATAACCGCAAGCCAGATGTTGAGGCTCGAGCGGCGCCCGATGAAAATGCCGATTACCGGGACAATGACGATGTAAAGGCTCGTGATGAAACTCGCCTTACCGACCTCCGTTCCCAAAAGCCCGAACTGCTGCAGCGACTCGGAAATAAAGAGAATGGTGCCGCAGGCAAAGCCCCCGATCCAGAGTGTTTTATCTTTCCAGACGTTTTTCGTTGAGGCCGGAGTCATGCCGCGCAGGCGGTCAAAGACCGGGAGTATGGCAAACACAAAGGCCGCGCCGATCACCGAGCGCCCCCAGGTAAAGGCAAAGGGGGAGATGTGTTCCATGCCGAGCGCCTGAGCAACAAAGCCGGTACCCCAGATGGTGGCGGTAATCAGAAGCAGAAGCGAGTGGCGGAGATTTTCGGGCATAACGGCGGGCCAGAAATCAAAAGAGAAAAAAGCAGGCAGAATCCCCAAGAAAGGAAACTGCCTGTTTCAGACTCCAAAGAAGGAGCCTGTCTGAGAGCAAAGCTTAAAGCGGATCGCCCGAGCGCAGCAAAAGCCGTGCGATTTCCGCGGCGTTATGGAGGTCGAGCTTACGGTAAGCCGATCCGCGGTGCACCTGTACGGTCTTTTCGCTGATGCCGAGGTTTTCGGCAACCTGCTTGTTGCTCATGCCCTGGGCAACCATGCGGATCACTTCGCGTTCACGCTGCGTGAGCTGCTCAAGCGACTTACGGAAGTCGGAAAGCTCCATTTCGGTGCGGCGGTGATTGAGGTTTTTCATGACCGCATTGCCGATGGCGGTGAGAAGCCGCTGATCGTCAACGGGCTTTTGCAGAAAGTCCGATGCGCCCTGCTTGAGGGTGCGCACGGCCATATCAATGTCGCCGTGACCGGAAATAAAGATGATGGGCAGATCAATGCCCAATTCCTGCATCTTGTCCTGCAGTTCCAAGCCGCTCATGCGGGGCATGCGCACGTCAAGAACGAGGCAGCCGGGACGCTGAAAATCGTTGCTTGCAATAAAGTCCAGGGCGTCGGAGTAGGTCACGACGTCCCAGCCTTCGCCTTCAATCAGAAAAGCCCAGGAACGGCGCATCGCGTCGTCGTCATCGATAACCCGGACCAGAGGCTTGAGGGATTCCAAGATAATTCTCCCGCAAATATTCAAAAAAACTGAGACGCTGTCCCGCTTGTCGAAACGCATCCACTGCTATTGTGCCGTATTTAGGCGTAAATAAGTAGGCAACCCGTGAAAATTCCCCGATTTTTCTTGACTTTTTAGCCGCAAAGGGGACATTTTTCAAATTGTGAGCGGCTAAAACCCTCTGCAGCCGCCCGGTGATCCTGCTTACCTATTAAGAGCCTTTGTGAGGAACGTGACGGCATCATCGAGCTTTACCATCACCTTGTCGTCCATCTTCGTGCGCTCGACGTATTCGACTTCGCCGGTCTTAAGACCCCGCTCGCCGATCACGATGCGGTGCGGCACACCGATCAGTTCCCAGTCGGCAAACATCACGCCCGCGCGTACGTCACGGTCATCGAGAATCACGTCAACGCCCTTGGCCTTCAGTTCATCGTGGAGTTTGTCGGCGGCAGCGCGCACGGCTTCGCTCTTCGTGTAATTCATCGGGCAGATCACGACTTCAAAGGGAGCAATTGCCGCAGGCCACATGATGCCCTTGTCGTCGTGGCGCTGTTCGATTGTAGCGCCCATGACGCGCGTCACACCGATGCCGTAGCAGCCCATCTCGAGAAACTGCGGTTTGCCCGCTTCATCGAGGTAGGTCGCGTTCATGGCCTTGGAGTATTTGTTGCCGAGGTAAAAGACGTGGCCCACTTCAATGCCGCGCTGCAGCTTGATTTCTCCCTTGCCGTCGGGGCTCGCATCGCCCTCAACGACGTTACGGAGGTCGGCAACCTTGGGCTCAGGCAGATCGCGCCCGAAATTGACTCCGGTGTAGTGGTAGCCCGTCTCATTCGCGCCGCAGCAGAAGTCGCTCATCGCGGCAACGGTGAGGTCGGCGTAAACGGTGAGGTCGGTGGCGCCCACGGGGCCCAGGGACCCGGGCGTTGCACCCGCAAAGTGTTCGGCGATTTCCTTTTCGGTGGCAAAGCGGAAACCGTCTTTCAGTTCAGGGAGTTTGCCGGCCTTGACTTCATTGAGATCGTGGTCGGCCCGAAGCAGCACGAGCACAATCTTGGCGGGGAGCGCCTCGCCCTTGTCGTTCACTCGGTCGGCGGCAAGCACCACGGACTTTACGCAATGTAAAAGGTCAATGCCGAGGAAGGGGGCAACGTCTTCGCACTTTTCCTTGCCGGGCGTAGCGCATTTCTTCATCTCCTGCGCTGCGGCCTTACGGTCGCCCAGAACGGATTTGGCTTCACACAGTTCAATGTTGGCGGCAAAGTCACTCTCGGGGCAGTAGGCAATGACGTCTTCGCCCACGTCGGCAATCACCTGGAATTCGTGCGAGCGGCTGCCGCCGATCGCGCCCGTGTCGGCTCTCACCGGACGGAAAACAAGGCCCATGCGTTCAAAAATACGGTTGTAGGCTTTGTACATCGCGTCATAGGACTTAGAAGCTCCTTGAGCATCCCGGTCAAAGGAGTAGGCGTCCTTCATGATGAATTCACGGGCGCGCATTACGCCGAAGCGCGGCCGCCGTTCATCACGGAATTTCGTTCGGATCTGATAGAAATTCACCGGCATCTGGCGCCAGCTCGTGATTTCGCCGCGTGCCACGGCCGTAATGACTTCTTCGGACGTGGGCTGAATCACGAAGTCGCGTTCATGGCGGTCCTTAAAGCGCAGCAGCTCCGGTCCGTACTTGTTCCAGCGGCCCGATTCCTGCCAAAGCTCCGCGGGCTGCACGATGGGCATTGCGAGTTCCACGGCCCCTGCCGCATTCATTTCCTCACGGATGATGTTTTCAATCTTCTGCACCACGCGCAGCCCCATGGGCATGATCGTGTAGACGCCTGCCGCGATCTTCTTGATGAGACCGGCACGGATGGAAAATTCCTGACTCGGAATTTCCGCGTCCGCGGGAGCTTCCTTCAGGGTCGAGATGAAAAATTGGCGTGCACGCATGGGCCGCTGACCTCAGTAAAAAGAGAAAAAGAAAGGCCGGATGCCGGCAGTTTCACGGGATCCGGACAATAAAAAAGACGGGCGGAAATTTTACCAGCCCGTCTTCTGATTGTCAGGCGCGCGCCACGATCGGAATGCGGCGTTTGCCGGTGTCTTCGGTAAAAGCAGGGAGCACCGTCGTGTCGTGCTTTTTCGCCGCTTCCGGCACCGCCTCCCGGGGCGTGAGACCGATACGCTCGCGAAAGCGCTGCGAAGAACCCATCATGAACCAGCCCACCTTGCGGCCGCGGCTTGCGATGCGCTTTTCCAGACAGTCGGCGCACTGCGTGGGTTCGTCGTTGATGCAGGGCTTGTTGTCGTAGAGCTGATAGCCCGGGCGGAACTTCTGAGGCGAGAGGTTGGGCATCACGACGTTGGCGCCGTATTCAATGCCCGTTTCGCGTCCGTCGTCCCGGAGGGCCTGAAGAGCCGTGGCCGCCGCAATGTTGACGTTACCCAATACAAGCCGCACCACGGCAATCATGTTGAGCGCAAGCTGCATCAGAGGTTTGGGCGCCATTTGCCCGAGTTCCTTTAAGTCCGCGCCTTCGCTTTTAAGGTAAGGGCCCATGCCGATCATGTCAACGTCAAGCGACTGAAAGAGCCGGATGTCGCGGCAGAGGTCTTCGAGGGTCTGCCCCGGGATGCCGATCATGACGCCCGTTCCCAGCTGATAGCCGCATTCCCTTAAATACTTAAAGCACTGAAAGCGGCGCGCCAGGTTTTTCTCGTGGTTGCCCGGCGCACTGTGCAGCAGTTCAAATAGTTTCGGGTTACTCGTTTCAAAGCGCGAGAGGTACCGGAGGTTTTTGCGGTTGCCGCTTGCCTCGGCCCAGAGTTCATAGGTTTCCTTGGTCTGGTCGCCGAGGCTGATGGTGACACCGAGCCCTTCGGGAAGCTGCGGGCTCACGCTTAACTTATGGATGTCCCTTAAGCACTCCGCAATGAAATTCACGAACTTCGTATCGCGTCTTTCACCGGCCTGCAGGCAGATGGAGCCGTAACCGTGGTCCGCCGCCCATTTGGCCTGCGAGAGAATCTCCTCCTTGGTCATCTCATAGCGCTTCACCGCATGGTTGTCCTTGCGGATTCCGCAGTAGCGGCAGTTGTCGGTGCAGATGTTGGAGAGTTCAATCAGGCCGCGGTAAAAGACGCGGTCGCCCATGATTTCGGTGGTGCGGTCATAGGCGGCGCGTTTGAGTTTCAGACAGTCTTCGGGCGCGGTAAGGCCGAGGAGCCGGACGATGTCATCATCGCTAAATTCCGTCTGTTTCAGAAGCTCTTCCAGGGGTTTGGTCATTTTCTTTTTCAGGCTTAAAGGCTGACGCGGATTCTATCGGAGAAACGGCCGTCCGAGTCCGTCAAAATTTGGTGCGGGCGCACGGTTTCTGAGTCGTTTGACGTCGAGGGGGTGTTCCATCACTGGGCTTCGTCGTTTTTGAACCCCTTGCGTGGACCTCAATGCGGCAGAGCCGCGCTTCCGAGGCCGATGTCTCTTTGCCGAAAAAAAAAGAGGCTTCGGGCAGACCTGTGGGTAAAATCATCGAAATCCGCGCCAACGAGCGCGGGCACGGTACCCTGCGTAATGGATTCTTGAAGTCTGAAAAGATGGGCTCAATGGGACGGGCTCTCTGAGGAGTCAAGACCGGGAGCGTATAGAGGAGGACGCGGTAGCGTATGCAGCATACGGCCTTGACGGAGCGGAGAGCTCGTCACAGCCTTGCGTGAGGAGGCTCGTTCTACCGGCCTGCCGACCTCTCCGCGCGAACGGTGCTGCGCAGCTGCATCAAAG